>Ga0209985_10004734_pt1 | contig 10834 bp, 11 predicted proteins | sample NOAtaG_FD_187305 | JGI IMG/M metagenome (GOLD analysis project Ga0209985, IMG submission 187305) | Freshwater lake microbial communities from Lake Erie, under a cyanobacterial bloom - NOAA_Erie_Diel6S_1000h metaG (SPAdes) (version 2) | ecosystem: Environmental > Aquatic > Freshwater > Lake ... | reverse complement strand
GGCGCGGGCGCGAGCGCGGGGCTCGCCTGGTGGTGGCGCTCGCACTCGCGCGACCAGAGGTAGAAGCAGGTGTAGTAGTTGCTCTTCAGGTACGCGCTCGTCGCCCAGAACACGTTGACGAGGAAGAACGCCGCGAGCATCGCGAGGATCGGCGAGATGGGCGAGAGCACGGTGAACGCCGCGCCGCCCACGAAGACCGTGAGCAGGCTGAGCAGCCAGGTGACGATGCCGAGGCCGACGACGCCGACGCCGACCTGGGTCGGGTCGTTCTCCATCAGCTGCTTGCTGCGGCGCAGCGCGTCGAAGAAGCCCAGGTTCTCGAGCAGCATCGAGGGCATGATCACGTAGGTCGCGGTCGTCCAGATCGAACGCAGGAAGCCCACGATCATCCGGCCGATCCAGTCCCGACGCTGGTTCGCGACGTGGATGGCGAGGTCGAAGAGGGCGGTCACCGCGGCGAAGATCGTGATGCCGATCGAGGCGCGGAGGGTGCGCGAGAGCGCGGTGCCGATCGACGCGGTGCCGGTCGTGACCTGATCGGCGACGAGCGAGGTGTTCAGCCCGGCGCAGAAGTAGTCGACGAAGTAGAGCGCGAAGATCCCGAGGCCGAGCAGCACGTGCCCGACGAAGCCCTGCTGGTACTCGTAGGGAACGAAGTAATAGGCGACCGAGAGCGCGATGTTCAGCGGCACCGCGAGCGCGATGTTGAGGACGAGCGGCGCGAGCAGCATCGGGTTCTGGGTGATCATCCCGAAGACCTGACCCATGTAGCCGAACACGCGGAAGAAGGACGACATCGCTCGCACCTCACGCATCACGCAGGCCCCGTGCCCGCGACGAGCAGGAGACGAGGCTAGCAGAGGCCGGGCGCAGGCCGCATCCGGGCCTGGCGGGCGCGACCGCCGTCAGCCGACGTAGCTCGTCGCGGCCGCCGCCAGCGCAGCGAGCGCGCCGACGATCGCAGCGTCCCGCAGGATCGTCCCGGCGACGCGGCGGCTCGCGGCGTTCTCGTCGGGCGGGGCGGCGGTGGTGGAGAAGTCCTCGTGCTCGACCCGGCCGCCGTAGGCGTGCGCGACGCAGGTGGAGCGGCGCACCTGGAGGTAGCTCGCGACGCCCGCCGCGATGGGCAGCCCGAGCGCGACGGCGCGGAGCAGCGGGCCCTGCCCGGTGGCGACGGCGGCTCCGAAGCCGATCGCACCGATGAGACCGGTCGCGATCGCGAACCGCTGCCGGCGCCGACGGCCTGCGGCGGTGATGTTCGGGACGCAGACGGCACCGGACTCGAGCGAGGCTTCCATCGTTCCATCCTCGGGAACGGGCCTGGCTGCGGCAAGCCCCTTCGGCTCATCCGGCGCCGCCGCGGAACGGCGCCTTGCCTAGGACGACGAGGTCCCACCACCGGAAGGTCCGCGCGAGCGCCGCGTCGAGCTCGCGGGTCGCATCGGTCGCCTCGAAGGGAGCCGCCGGCAGGCAGTACGCAGTGAGCGGCGAGGCCGCGAGCATGTGCGCGACGCCGGGCGAGAAGCCCTCGCCCGCGTACACGAGGCACGCGGGCATGCCGAGCTGACCGAGGTCGGCGAGCGCGTAGGGGATCTTCTCGTCGGTCGTGCCCGCCGAGCCCTGGTACTTGCACTCGAGCGCCATCGCGGTGCGGCTCGACTCCTCGACGATCAGGATGTCGATGCGCCGGTTCTTGCCGAGCAGCGTCTTGCCGAGCGGCAGCTCGCGGTAGACCGTCACCCCGCGCGGGCCGAAGCGGGCGACGAGGTAGCTCGCGACGAGGTTCGCGTACTGCGTGCCGGTGAGCGCGTCGGCCATGCGCCGGTCTACCACGGCGGCCGCGCCGCCTCGGCTATCCTGCCGCCGATGCGCTGGCCGCTCGCCCTGTTTCTCACCGCATGCTCGGCCGCCCCCGCGCTCGACGCTGGCTCCGATGCGCCACGCCGCAACGACGCCGGCTTCTCGGCGGAGGCGCTCGCGCCCTGTCCGGTGGATCCCGCGCACGCCTTCGATGGTCGGGCGCAGGCCGCCTACGTGCGCCGCGTCGTCTCGCCGACCGCGGCGCGGCTCTTCTATCCGCTCGCGGTCCTCGAGGGCGCCGCGCTCGTTCCGCCGGACCTCCTCGCGGCCCGCCGCGCCGCGGAGGCGAGCGCCGCCGCGTGCGACGGCGAGGCCGCGTGCGTGCGCGACGCGCTGGGCTTCGACGAGGCCGAGGCGGACGGCGCCGGTGAGGCCGTGCGGGCCGCGCTCGGCGGCTCGCTCGGCGAGGCGGCCGCCGAGCTCCGCGCCGCCGGCGACTGCGCCCTGCTCGACCGACCGGACGATGGCGCCTTCGTCGCGGCCTGCGTTCGGACGACCCTGCTCGAGCTCTCGCGCTTGAGCTGGCTCGGTCAGCTCGCTCCCGCGGCGCTCGACGCGCTCACGGACGAGATCGCCGCGGGCGCATCGACCCGGCCCTTCTTCGACGGTCTCACCCGCCTCGTCGAGGAGGGCCTCGCGCTCGCCCGGCGCGACGAGGCCATCCGCTACGAGCCGCTCGACGAGGAGAACCGCGCCGCCCTCGAGGCCCTCGCGGCCACCGACTTCGACGCTTATCCCTTCGTCGCCATCGTCGTGCCGGGGCAGGGCCCGACCGATGCGAGCACCGCGCTGAACCCGGCAGGCCGCGCGCGCGCGGACCTCGCCTGGGAACGCTGGCAGGCCGGCATGGCGCCGGTGATCCTGCTCAGCGGCGGGCACGTGCACCCCGACCGAACACCCTTCTCCGAGGCGATCGAGATGCGGCGGCACCTCGTGGAGGAGCGCGGCGTCCCCGCCTCGGCGATCCTCGTCGATCCCTACGCACGCCACACCACGACGAACCTCCGCAACGCGACCCGCATCCTCGTCCGCGCGGGGGTCCCGACCGATCGACCGATCCTCGTGACGAGCGACCTCGTGCAGTCGACCTACATCCGCAGCCGCGTCTACGCCGAGCGCTGCGACGAGGAGCTCGGCTACCGGCCCTTCGTGGACCTCACGATGCTCTCGCCCTTCGATGCATGCCTGCTGCCCGCGGCGGCCTCGCTGCACGCCGCTCCGAGCGATCCGCTCGACCCCTGAGCGCGCACGCGGACGGCGCGGCCCAGCGTCACGGCGCCGGGGCGATGCTCCGGTGCGCCGGAAACCGCAGCGTCGAGCGCTCGATCGTCGGCAGGGCCGTGCTCCGCTTCGCGGGGATCGCGCGGTCCTTCGGCGGGTCGAGCATCGACGACGCGCTGCCGCCCTTGCAGCCCGCGATCACCTGCCGACCGACGCGGCCCGTCCGGATCGAGGTCCGGCGCCGCCGCGCCACAGGCGCGCCGTGTGCGAGGCCGCAGGCGCGCGCTCGCGGCCGGCGATTCCCGCGGGGTCCGCCGCGCGCCCGCCGGCGCTGCGCGCGCCGTCAGGAGTTCGCAAGGTCGGTGTGGTGGATCATCCTCAACCTCCACCGGAGCTTCGCCCCATGACGATCCCGCTTGATGCCTCACGCCCTGGCCCCTCGCCGCGCCCTCGTCCACCCGCGCCCTCGCGGACCCGTTCGCTCGCGACCAGTCTCACGCTCCGGCATGCGGCCCTCGCGGCCCTCGCCATCGGGTGCGGCGCCGGCATCGATGCGTCCGTGCGCGATGCTGGAGGCGACGACGCGCATCCCGACGTGCACGCCATCGACGCAGGCCGCGCGGGCATGCGGACGACGCGCACCCTCGAGGTCGACGGGGTACGCGTCGAGGCCATCATCGAGCGCCCCTCGGTGGCCCGCGCCGACGCGCTGCTGCTCTACCACGGGACCGTGGTCGAGGACCGGCTCGTGCTCGGCGCGGCCGAGCAGACGCTCGAGACGGTGCGACCGCTCCTCGATCGCGACGACCTGCTCCTCGTGAGCGTCGCCTATCCCGAAGAGGGGCTCCTGCTCGGCGACAACCTCGTGCACGCGGAGGCCGCGCTCCTGTGGGTGCAGCGGCATGCGGCGGAGGCCCTCGGGATCGAGGTCGATCGGATCTTCCTCCTCGGCCACTCGCAGGGCGGCTACCTGGTCACGCAGCTCGGCACACGGCACGCGGTCGACGGCGTGATCGCGAACGCACCCGGACCACTCGACCTCGTGTTCCGCTGCGGCCTCGAGGAGTCGGGGCGGCTGGAGGTGGGAGTGCACTGCGCGCACCTGGCCGAGACCTACGGCAGCACGACCGAGAACCCCGATGCCTACATGGCCCGCTCGCTGCTCGCGTTCTCCTCCGGCTTCCGCTCCGACATCCTGTTCGTGCAGGGCCTCGACGACTCGCCGATCCAGATGCGGTCGTGGCCGATGTTCCGCGCGCGGGTCGAGGCCTGCGCCGACTGCCGGTCGCGGGACGTTCTCGAGCTCGAGGGCCTGGGTCATCCCGCGTTGTTCCAGAGCCCCGAAGCGCAGGATGTGATGAACGCGTTCCTCGCGGCGCGAAGCGGCCCCTGAGCGCCCCGCACGCGCTCGGACACGGCCCCCACATCAGGGAGCGGGCGCGATGCTCCTGTGCGCGGGAAAGCGCAGGGTCGAGCGCTCGATCGCGGGCAAGGCCGCCTCCTGCCACGCCTTCGTGTGCGGCGCGGCCATGTGGGCCTGGAACGCCGCTTCGTCGACGTATGCCTCGTAGAAGACGACCTCGCAGGGCGCGTCGCTGACGAGCACGTCGAAGAAGAGGTTTCCTGGTTCGGCCCGGCTCGGCCCGACCGTGGCGAGGCAGGCGTCGATCAGCACCTGCTCCTGACCGGGCTTGGGCGACAGGACGATGGTGAGGGCGTACATGCAGCGGACTCCGTGGAAGGCCGGGGAGCGTGGCCCGGCGAGGTGCTCGAGCACCGGCGTGGGGCGTGATCCGAGCGCGCACGCCCGCGCCGGATCACTCGAAGCGTTCGTAGCCGCGGGCCGGCGGCGGACTCGAAGGCGGCGCCTCGACCGCCGCGGGCGGCGGCTCCTCCGGCTCGTCCGGGCGGCGGCCTGCAGCGCGGCGGCGCACCGGCTCGAGCGAGACGGTCGCGGTCGGCCCCGCGGTGCCGAGGTCCAGCGTGGCGTCCTCGTGGCGATCGAGCCGGAGCGTGAGGGGCGCCTCGCCCGGCCGGGTCTCGACGACGAGGGGCGTCGTGCCGAGGAGCCGGTCGTCGCGGTACACGCTCGCGCCGTCGGGCTCGGAGAGGACCGTGACCGACCGGGTGAGCGGAGCAGGCGGCAGCGCCGCGGGAGGCAGCGACGGGGGCTCGGGCACCGAAGGGAGCGTCGCGACGACGACCGGGGCGGGATCCGGTTCGCCGCCGAGCACGGTGAGACCGGCGACCGCGATGGCGAGCAGCAGGACGCCGGCGGCGATCAGCGCCGCGCCGCGCGGCACGCGGGACGGATCGAAGCGCGCGAGCGGCGTCGAGCGACGGCCCTCGGCGGCGGCGGCCTTCTCGGCCGCGACGTCCTCGCGGGCGGCGGCGAGCGCCTGCTCGAACTCCTCGGCGCTCGCGAAGCGGCGATCGGCGTGCTTCTCGAGCGCCTTCATGACGATCCGGTCGAGGCTCGGCGGGATCGGGCGATCGGGGGCGGCCTGCCGGGGCGGCGTGACGGGATCGCGGATGTGCTTGGCCATCACGACGACGGCGTCGTCGTCGACGAAGGGGCAGCGGCCGACGAGCATCTGGTAGAGCAGCACGCCGACGGCGTAGAGGTCGCTCCGCGGATCGAGGGCTTTTCCCTGCGCCTGCTCGGGCGACATGTAGCGGGGCGTGCCGAAGACGGTGCCGGCCTGCGTCTCGAGCTGATCGAGCTTCTGCTCGTCCTGACGAAAGACCTTGGCGATGCCGAAGTCGAGGACCTTCACGATGGGGCGCGGCGCGCCCTCGACCTTCGCGAGGTAGATGTTGTCGGGCTTCAGATCCCGGTGCACGAGGCCCTTGCCGTGCGCCTCGGCGAGCGAGCGGAGGATCTCGCGGGCGATCTGGATCGCGTCGTCGAGCTCGATCGGCGGGCCGCCCTCGATGTGCTGGGTGAGCAGCTCGCCCTCGAGCAGCTCCATCGCGAGGTAGAGGTAGCCGGCGCTCGGGTCCTCGCCGAAGTCGAAGACGTGCACCGTGTTGGGGTGCTGGAGCAGGCTCATCGCCTTCGCCTCGCGGTGGAAGCGGGCGACCGTCTCGCGGTCCGAGACGAGCTCGCGCTTGAGGACCTTCAGCGCGACCGGCCGGCCGAGGCCGGTCTGCTTGGCGCGGTACACGGTCCCCATGCCGCCGCTGCCGATCCGGGCGCTGATCTCGTAGCGGCCGACCAGCGTGGTGCCGATCAGCGCGTCGGAGCGGATCGCCGCGTACTCCGCGCCGCCGACCAGCATCACTCCGTCGCGCGGGCAGGTGCCGGACGTGCGGTCCGGGTAGGCGCTGAAGCACTTCGGGCAGTACCGCATGGCAGGCGAAGCCGCGAGTGTAGCGGATCCCCTGCGCCCGGGGCGACCCTCACATGGGCGCGTCGGCGCGGGGGAAGCAGCGCATCACCGAAGCGCTGCGGGTCTCGCCGCCCTCGAGTCCGAAGGTCAGATCGATGGGAGCGCAGCGGTAGGAGCTCGGGCAGCTCGCGTCGCTGCAGCAGACGTCTGCGCACCGGCCGTTGACGCACAGGCCGTCCCGGCACTGGCTGTTGCTGGAGCACATGTCGCCGCTGCGCCCGCTTCCTGCGCCGCTCGCGGGCGGCGGCACGCAGAGGGTCAGGATCGAGGTGTCGGTCGCGACGTAGTCGCACACCGGTCGGAAGTACAGCGCGCGGAACAGCTCAGGGTAATAGCTATCGCAGTCCTGGGTGCTCTCGCAGGCGACGGCGCACACGTTGTCGCTGCCGACGCCCAGACACAAGCCTTGCTGGCACTCGAGCAAGTCGCACACGCCAGTGAGGTAGGGTCCGGGCGGCGGCGCGGCGCAGACCATCGCGTCGAAGGTGCGCGTGTCCTCGGACATCGAGGAGACCGTCACGGTCTGCGCCTGGCAACTCGAACCCGACGGACACGAGGTCGGACTGCTGCACACGCGCGCGGACAGGTCACCGTACACGACGTCGGTGACGCAGGAGCGGGCGCCGGTTCCGGGTGCCCAGCACCGCTGTCCGGGCTCGCAATCCATCTGGTCGCAGCATGCCCGACCGCACACGCCGCCCGCGCCCGATAGACCCAGCGAGGCGCGCCGAAAACACAACCCCGACTCGCACTGCGCATCGCCTGTGCAAGGCGCACCGATGGCGCCGAGCGGCGGCGGGTCGCAGCTGCCGTCGTTCGCATCGCAGACGAGCGGCGACGGACAGGCCATCGCGAGCATGCGACAGTCGAGGGGCGGCGCGGAGCAACGGTTCGTCACCGCATCGCAAACCTCGGGCGCATCGCAGGGGCGGATGCGGCAATCGTCGGGGTCGAAGCACTGCGGGGCGACCGCACCCGGAAGGCGCTGACACACGCCGCCGGGGCAGATCCCGACGACGTCTTCGGGGGTCGCGCCGCTGCAGTCGTCGTCGATCCCGTTGCAGATCTCCGCCGCGGCCTCGATCCCCGTCGAGGGGTTGGACGGGTGCACCGCAGGGTTCATGTCGTCGCAGTCGGGCGTCGCTCCCGCTGGGCACGCGGACACGCCATCGCCATCGCCATCGACGTCGAGCGCCTCGTCGATGGCCTCGTCGCAGTCATCGTCGCGGCCGTTGCACACCTCGTTCGAGCAACCGCTGAGGCAGCGGCCTCTCACGCAGCGGGTCTCGCCCTCGCAGGGCGCAGCGACGGCGCTGCCCTCGTCGGTGCGGCCGTCTCGGTCGTCGTCGAGGCCGTTGCAGGCGTCGTAGGTGACGATGCAGAAGCCATCGACGCACGCGTAGGGCGGCGGGCAGGGATCACCGGCCCATGGATCGCATGCGACGGGCTGGTTCGGATCGATGGGCGCTCCGACGATCGCGCTGCACGCGCTGGCGCCGAGCAATACGAGCAGACCGGTGAGGGCGCGGAGGTTCACAGCGTTCCTCCCAGGAGCAGCCCGGCGCCGTCGGGGCCGAGGGACGGGATGAGGAACGCGCGGGCGCCGTCGGGCCAGATCTCGTAGGTCCGCTCGCGGAAGACGTAGAGGCCGACCGCGGCGGCGAGGGTCGCGACCGCCACCCCGCCGGTCACGTCGGCCGCGATGCCGAGGCCCTGGGTGGTCATCAGGGTCAGATCGCGATCCTCGAGCGTGCCGTCGAGGCCGAGCACCCAGTTGTCCACCCGCCCGCGCAGCACGATGGCGGTCACGCCGAGGGCGCCCGCCCCGAGCGCCACGACGCCCCCGGCGATCAGCACGCCCCAGAAGGCGTCGTCGGCCACCCCGCTCTGGCGCACGAAGGTCGGGCCCTCCTCCATCGTGCCGACCTCCTCGGCGGTCGGCGGCGGGGTCGCCCGCTCGCGCGCGCCGCGGAGGCGGGCGAGGGTCGTCTCGGTCTGCTCGCGCTCCTCGGCGTCGGGGCCGATCAGCGCGAGGAGTCGCTCGTAGGTCGCGATGGAGCGGTCGTAGTCGCCCGTCAGCTCGTACACCCGGCCCAGGTTGAAGAGCAGCGTCGGGGCCGCGGGATCGAGCACGAGCGCACGCTCGAGCTCCTCGATCGCCTCGGGATAGCGGCCGTTCCGGTAATGCTCGCGGGCCGACTCGAAGAGCGTCATGGCCTCGGGCGGCGGCTCGTGCCCGGTCTCCTGCGCCGCCGCGTGGCCGCCGAGCCCCAGCACGACGAGGAGGGCAGCGAGCACGTGCGGGAGCGAGCGCATGGCGTCCGAGAGAGCGTACCGGGACCGGCCGCGGAGCGGAAGGGCGGGCAGCGCTGCGGAGGACGAGGGCATCGGCCGGGAAAACGGGCCGCGCTCTACGTCGTTTCCCGGCGAGTGCAAGGACCGTCAGAGCGGCGCGCGGTAGTCGACCCGGAAGCCCTGGGCGGCGAGGGCGGCGAAGCGCTGCACGTGGCCCTGCTGCTCCGCATCGTCGCCCGAGCCGTCGGGCGGCATGCGCTTCCACGCCCGCCGGCCCGCGAGGTACTGCTCGCCGATCGCCTGGAACGAGGGGTGCCGGGCCTGGAGCGCCTGGGCGATGGGCCGCGCCCAGCCCCACGCGCGCCCGGCGTCGAGGTACTGCGCGGCGTGCGCGGCGAGGGCGAGCCGGAGCGCGCCGACGAGGTTCCATGCCGTGGGCTCCTGGGCCTGGCACCAGCGCAGCCGCTCCTCGGCCTGCGCCGGGCTGTTCACCTGCCACATCGAGGCGAGGAAGCGGCGGGCCTTGTCGGCGGGCTCGTCGACCCAGCTCGTGCCCCCGTCGACCGCGGCGCAGGCGGCCGCGCACCAGCTCTTCAAGGGCTCGGGATGGGTGGGCGGGGCCATCCCCTTGCCCTGCTGCTCGAGCCGCTCCGCCTGGTCCTCGAGCCGCTGCGTGAACACGGTCCAGGCGATCGCGCCGGCGGACACCACGACGAACGAGCAGCAGGCCGAGAGCCAGAGCCACCACGGCACCTGCGACAGGACCTCCATGCTCGGGGCCTCACTCGGCGGACGGAGCCGGGCGCACCACCCAGCCGTCGGCGCTGCGGGCGACGCCGATCGGGTCGCCGGCGCCCCGGCTCCGCACGTAGGTCACCTCGCGGCCGCAGCCGCGGAAGGACTTCTCGAAGGGCATGTCGCTGGTCATCTCGACCTGCTCGAGGGGGCAGTCGAGATCGTGCGCGGCGAGGCGTCCGACGCTCGTGTCGCGAAAGCCGCCGCAGCCGAGGAGGAGCAAGAGGGAGGACGAGAGGAGCAGGAACGAACGCACGGGGTCACCTCGCGGAGCGCGCCGAGCGTAGCAAAGAAACGCACACCGCACCCCATCGCGGCCACGCGGGCGCGAGCGCGGGGTCGTTTCGTACTTCTTCACCGCCTCGGAGGAGGTTCGTTCACGAAGGGCGCGCATCGTCTCCTCTCGCAGCACGGGGCTGCGAAGGAGCAGACGGGCATGCTGGGTTTCGTGATCGGTGCGCTGAGCCTCTACGGGCTCGTGCGGGTCCTCGGTTGGGGTGGCCGCCGGATGCACGGCGGCTGCGGGCATCGTTGGCACGGCGGCGGATGGCACCACGGCCACCACCACGACGGCCACGGCTGGGAGCGGGGCCATGGCGGCTTCGGAGGCGGACGCTTCCGGGACGACGGCGGCCGCGACGACGGCTTCGGAGAGCGGTGGTCGATGCGGCGCGGACCGGGCGCTTGGCTGCGGCGCCTCTTCGTCCGCCTCGACACGACGCCGGGCCAGGAGAAGGTGATGCGGCAGGCGGCCGAAGAGCTGCGGGGGGCCGCCGGCGCGTTCGAGGGCGAGCTCGACGCGGGCCGCCGCGAGATCGCCCAGGCGGTGCGCTCGGGCACCGTCGACGCCGAGCAGCTCGGGGCGATGTTCTCCCGTCACGACGAGAAGCTGCGCGAGCTCCGCACCACGTTCGTCGGTGCGCTCGCGAAGGTCACCGACGCGCTCGACGAGGATCAGCGAAAGCGCCTCGCCGAGCTCATCGACCGCGGCGAAGGCCTGCCTGGCTTCGGCGGCCCCTACCGGAACCACTGAGAGGAGCACGACCATGCACCCGATGAAGCGAGCGTTCCTGATCGTCCTCTTCGGCCTCGGCACCGTGGGCGGCTTCGTCCACGGCTTCGCCAGCCTCGGCCGCTGCGCGAACCGGCACCACGGCGAGCGGCGGATGGAGTTCGAGGACCACGTCGCCGACGTCTGCCTGCGGGCCGCCGAGCGCCGCGGGCCGCACCATCCCCCGGCCTGGCCCGGCGGTGCGCCCGCCGCGCCGCCC
>Ga0209985_10004726_pt1 | contig 10847 bp, 13 predicted proteins | sample NOAtaG_FD_187305 | JGI IMG/M metagenome (GOLD analysis project Ga0209985, IMG submission 187305) | Freshwater lake microbial communities from Lake Erie, under a cyanobacterial bloom - NOAA_Erie_Diel6S_1000h metaG (SPAdes) (version 2) | ecosystem: Environmental > Aquatic > Freshwater > Lake ... | reverse complement strand
CCGAGGGCGGCGTGGCGGTGGAGCGGGGGCAGGTTCATGGGCTCTCGGCACCTCAGCGCGGTGGCGGGCCGGCGCGGCGGCGCAGCAGGAAGGCCAGGCCGGCCGCCAGCGGCTGCAGAGGGCGCCGGCCCGGCGCGGGCGCCAGCAGTGCCGCCATGGCGAGGCTGCCGAGCATCCCGCGGCCCATGCGCGAGGCCAGCAGCGCACCAGCGCCTGCGGCCACGGCCATCAGCGTCCACGGGCGTTGCTCGGCCCACGGTGCCACGGCGTGCCCGGCCAGTTGAACCACCAGCGACTGCCGCAGCAGGCCCGCCCCGGCGCTGGCCGTGCCCTCGCTGCCAGCCGGGGCCTCGGCTTCGACCTTGGCCTCGGCCTCCTGGCGCAGTGCGGCCGCCAGCGCCGCGTGCGTGGCTTGCAGGTGCAGCTGGGCCGCGGCGAGCGCCGGCGCGGCGTCGGGGCGTGTCGTCATGACGGTGTGCCCGGTGCGGCCTGCTGCAACAGCCGCAGGTCGGCGGCGAGCTGCTGGCGCAGCAGCGCAAACGCGGGCGGCTGTTGCCGCCGCGCGGCCATCAGCGCCAGCAGGCCCGGCACCAGCGGCACCAGCGGCACCAGCCACAGCAACAGCGGCTGGGGCAGGGTGCCCGTGGGCAGGGCCGCCCACAACAGCAGCGCGGTGCCGGCCAGGGCTGCGCCCAGCATCAGGCCGGCGGCGGCCACGGCCATCCACACACCCTGGCGACGCCAGTGCGCAGCAGCCAGGTCGGCCTCGGCGGCCAGCAACTCGACACAGGCCGACGCATGCTCGATCAGCAGCTGCGGCTGCAGCAGCGCCAGCGCGAGCAGCGGGTGCATGCCGTGGGCGCTGCGGGTGCTGTCCAGGCGCGCTGCACCCACGGTCAACGCGGCCGAGCCACAGAACGCGCGACCAGCTCGACCAGCAGCGCCACCACGGCGCCGGTGGCCGCGGCCACCAGGATCGATTGCAAGGGCCGTTCGCGGATGTGCAGGCTGCCGGCATCGAGCAGGCGATGGGCCTGGGCGCGCGCCTTCTCGGCGGCACGGTGGGCCAGCGATTCAGCCGTGTCGGCGAGGCCATCGAACGTGCCGCTCGGCGAGGCGGTGGGCAGTGCGGGCTGATGGCCGTCGAGGTCGGGGCGCAGGTGGGTGGTCATGAAGAGACTCCTGTGGGGGGACGAAAGGGTTGGGCGCAAGGCGTCCCAGGCGCTCAGCCTGTGCGCACGGCGCCGAACAGGAAGCTCAGCACCGCCAGCGCCACGAACAACACGAACAGCACCTTGGCGATGCCGGCCGCGCCGGTGGCGATGCCACCGAAGCCGAAGAAGGCGGCGATGAGGGCGATGACGAGAAACACGACGCTGTAGTAAAGCAAGCTGACTCCTCTGGCAGGGCCGGTGCAGGCCAGGACAGACAGCTTCGTTGCTGGCTGCGGCGGCGTCGGTGCGCCAGCGCACACGCGGGGCCGGTGTGGCGCCGATGCCGCGGTGCGTGGCTGTGCGTTGCCAGACAGACCGCCGACGGCGCGGCGCGCAGTCTCGGGACTCCTGGGAACACGGCGCTCCCGGCCGCACCGGCCGGAGCTGGCGCCTCCCGCCGAGACCGGGGCCGACGCCCCAGCGAGAAAGCAGCTCATGAACATTCACCGCACCCTTCACCGCCGGGCAGACGCCCCGCTCGACCGCCGCGGCCCCGCCGTGGGACTGGGCGGCCTGCTGCTGGTGGCCACGCTCGCCATCGGCGCCTGCGCCAGCCCGCCGCCCACCGACGTGCCGATGGCCGTGGCCGACGCCGCCGTGCGCCGCGCCAGTTCCACCGCCACCGGCGAGATGGCACCCGACCAGTTGCGCGTGGCCACCACCAAGCTGGCCGATGCCCGCGCCGCCATCGCCCGAGGTGACACCGAACGCGGGCTGCGCCTGGCCGAACAGGCGACGGTCGACGCTCAGGTCGCCGAACTGCATGCCCAGGCCCAGCGTGCGCGCCAGGCCGCCACGGAATCGGAAGCCGCCGCCCGCGCCCTGCGCGAAGAACTCAACCGCAAGGCCGTCCGTTGAGGCGCGCCAGGAGTCCCCTCATGTCTGCTCACCTTCATCGTTCGCCCTTCGCCACCACCGCAACGGCGCGCCCGACAGCGCGCTGTGCGGGGCTGCTCACGGCCCTGTCGCTGGCGGCCTTGCTGGTGGCCTGCCAAAGCGTGCCCGACCGCAACATGCGGCTCGAGGAAGCGCGTGCCGCCGTGGCCACCGCGGGCAGCGAGTCGCTGCTGCAGCGCCATGCCGGCGTCGAGATGCGTGCCGCCGTGACCACGCTCGAGCGGGCCGATGCCGCCCAGAAGGCCGGCGCCGATGCCGCCGAGGTGGAGCACCTGGCCTACCTGGCGTCGCGCCGGGTCGTCGTGGCGCGTGAGACGAGCGCCGCTCGCGAGGCCGAGTCGGTGGTCGAGGGCGCACGGGTCGAGCGCGACGCGATGCGCCTGGCCTTGCGCACGGCCGAAGCCGATGCGGCGCAGCGCCAGCTGGCGGCCTCGCAGCAGCAAGGCGCCGCCAAGGACGTGGCCCTGGCCCAGGCCGGCCGCGAGGTCGCGAACACGCGGGCCGAGGTGGCCAGCAGCCGCGCCGAAGTGGCCCAGAGCGAAGCCCGCGTCGACACCCTCGAGGCCCAGCTCAAGCAGCTGAACGCGCGCCGCACCGAACGCGGCATCGTCGTCACGCTCGGCGACATGCTGTTCGCCAGCGGCAAGGACCGCGTGCTGGCCACCGGCGCCGGCAGCGTCTCGGGCCTGGCGGAGTTCATGCGCCGCAACCCGACGCGCCAGGCCTCCGTCGAGGGCTACACCGACAGCCAGGGCAGCGATTCGGCGAACCAGGCCTTGTCGGAACGCCGCGCCGATGCCGTGCGCTCGATGCTCGTCGGCATGGGCATCGACGGCCAGCGACTCAAGGTCGTCGGGCACGGCGAGTCATCGCCGGTGGCCGACAACGACACCGATGCCGGCCGACGCAGCAACCGCCGCGTCGAGATCGTGTTTGCCGGCGAAGGCGCCGACCTGCTGCGCCGCTGAGCGCGACCAACCATTCACCCACCGAGGACTCATCATGAACCCCCATCTCCCCCGCCGCCTGTTGCTCAGTTCCTTCGCCGTGGCCTCCGTGGCCTTGCTGGCGGCCTGCGCAGGCAGCCCGCGCACCGAAAGCACCGGCGAGTACGTCGAGGACAGCGTCCTCACCACCCGTGTGAAGGCCGCGATCCTGGCCGAACCGAGCCTGCGTTCCCTGGAAATCAACGTCGAGACCTTCAAGGGCCGCGTGCAGCTCAGCGGCTTCGTCAACAGCCAGGCCGACATCGACCGCACCGTCGCCATGGTGCGCGGCATGTCCGGCGTGGGCTCGGTCAAGAACGACATGAGGCTGAAGTGAAGCCGGCCCTGCCCGGGGCCGAAGGGCACGCGGTGCCCGATGCGGCACAGGCCGACACCGAGCGCCTGCGCAGCCAGGCGCGAGCCCACGTCGCCGACGGCGCGGTGACGGCCGGCTACGGCCCGGGCCGCAGCGAGGTGCTGGCGCGGCTCGATGCCGCACTGGCCACCGAACTGGTGTGCATGCTGCGCTACCGCCGCCATCACTTCATGGCGCGCGGGCCGCAGGCGCGCACGGTGGCCGATGAGTTCCTGGTGCATGCCGAGCAGGAGCAGCAGCATGCCGACTGGCTGGCTGCGCGCATCGTGCAGCTGGGCGGCGAGCCCGACTTCGCGCCGCAGGGCCTGCTGCAGCGCAGCCACGCGCAGTACATCGAAGGCGTGACGCTGGCCGACATGGTGCGCGAGAACCTGGTGGCCGAGCGCATCGCGATCGACAGCTACCGCGGCTTCATCGCCATGCTCGAAGGCCACGACCCGACGACGCGGCGGCTGATCGAGAACATCCTCGCCGTCGAGGAAGAGCACGCCGACGAACTGGCCGGCCTGCTGGCCGGCTTGCCCGACGGCTTCGCGCACTGACAGCCTGCTGGAAAGGGTGCGCGCGCGGCCGGCGCACAATGCACGGTGATCGAACCTCTCCTGCTTGCCGCCGTGTCGGTGGTCACCCATGCCGGCTCGCGTGTGCTCACGCGGGCCAGCGGCTTCTTCTTCGCGCGCAACGGGCGGCTGTGGCTGGTGACGAGCCGCCACGTGCTGTTCGACGAGGCCTCCGACCACCATCCTGATCGCATCGAGCTCGAGCTGCATGTCGACGCCGAGAACCTGACGCGCTCGCTGTGCTGGTCGATGCCGCTGTTCCGCGACGGCCGGGCCGTCTGGCGCCAGGCCCGCGACTCCGGCGGTGACGTCGACGTGGCGGTGCTCGAGATCGACGCCGAGGCGCTGCCCCCCGAGGTGCAGATGCGGGCCTTCACGCCGGCGCACCTGCAGGCGGCCTATGACGAAGTGCCGGTGGGCAGCGCGCTGCTCGTGGTGGGCTTTCCGCTGGGCTTTCACGACACGCTGCACCACCTGCCGGTGGTGCGCCAGGCCGCGGTGGCCTCGGCCTTCGGCGTGCGCTTCCAGGGCCAGGGCTACTTCCTCACCGACGCACGCACGCACCGCGGCACCAGCGGCGCTGCGGTCGTCATGCGCAGCAGCGACGAGGCCCTGGTGGCCAGCGGGCTGCCCTGGAAGCTGCTGGGCGTGCACGCCGGCCGCATGGACATGATGCCGCGCGACGAGAAGCACGACGAGGTGCTCGGCCTGAACTGCACCTGGTATGCCGACGTGCTGCTGGCCCTGACGGGCGAGCGGCCACCGGTGGTGTTGGCCGTCGCTGAACCGGCGGTGCCCGCCCCGCCATGAGCAACCCGGCCGCCACCCCCCGGCGGCGCCTGCCCGCGGCCGCCGACGTGCGGGGCGCGGCGCAGCTGGCCGTGGACGCCACCGCGGGCCTGGTCGACCTGGTCGAGGCCGTGCACGCCGGCATCGCCCGCGCCCCGGGCCTGCCGGCGCCGGCCGACGGGCGCACGCGGGGCATCACGGGCCTCGTGTACCGCACGGTGCGGGGCGCCACGCGCCTGGTGGGCGGGGGTGTCGACGCGCTGCTGGGCCTGCTCGCGACCGATCTGGTGCCGAGCGATGCCGCACCGGCACCCGACACGCAACCCGCCTCGCCGGCGCGGGAGGCCCTGGTCGCGGCGCTCAATGGCGTGCTCGGCGACCACCTCGAGGCCAGCGGCAACCCGCTGGCGATCGCCCTGCAGTTGCGGGTCGACGGCCAGCCCCTCGCGCTGCAAGCCGAGGCGCTGCGCCTGCGCCTGCCGCAGGCGGGCCCGGCCGTTGCCGTGCTGGTGCATGGGCTGTGCATGAACGACCTGTCGTGGGCCCGCGGCACCTTGCCCGGGCCGGACGGCGACGGCGGCGCCGACGCCGCGCCCACCGGCCTGGCCACGAAGCTGGCCGCCGCCGGCTACACGACGCTGGCGCTGCACTACAACAGCGGCCGGTCGATCGCCCGCAACGGGGCCGACTTCGCGCAGCAACTCGAGGCGCTCGTGGCCGCCTGGCCCGTGCCGTTGCGGCGCCTCGTGCTCGTCGGCCACAGCATGGGCGGCCTGGTGGCGCGCAGTGCGCAGCACCAGGCCCGGCAACAGGGGCAGCGCTGGCCGTCGCTGCTGAGCGATCTGGCCTGCGTGGGCACGCCGCACCAGGGCGCGCCGCTCGAGCAGCTCGGGCACGCCGTCACGGCCGTGCTCGGCGCCACGCCCTACGCGAAGCCGTTTGCCCGCCTGGCGCGCCTGCGCAGCGCCGGCATCACCGATCTGCGCCACGGCCGCTTGCTCGACGACCGCTCGGCGCTGGCGCCGCTGCCCGCTGGCGTGCGCTGCCTGGCCCTGGCGGGCACCCTGGGCGAGACCGATGGCGCGATGCGCCAGCGCGTGCTGGGCGACGGGCTCGTGCTGCTGCCCAGCGCCCTGGGCCAGCATGCCGATCCGGCCCGAGCGCTGCACTTCGAGCCCGGGCACACCTGGGTCGGCGCCGGCATCGGCCACCTGGCCCTGATCACGCACCCGGCGGTGCATGCGCAGTTGCTGGCGTGGCTGGCGGCGCCGGCGTCAGCGGCGGCGACGCCCTAGTCGGCGACCGCGTCCCGGTAGGCGTGCCACGAGGCATGCCCGAGCACCGGCCCCACCACCAGCAGCCCCGCGAACCACGGCAGCATCGCCAGCAGCACCAGCACGGCGATCAGCGCGCCCCACCACAGCATCACGGCGGTCTGCGTGAGCACGAGCCGCAGGCTCGTGAGGCCGGCGGTGATGGCGTCGGTCTGGCGGTGCAGGATCATCGGGATCGACACCACGCTGATGGCATAGATGAGCCCGGCGAACACCGCGCCCACGCCGGCCCAGGCGGTGATGAAGCCGATGTTCTCAGGCTCGAGCAGCGCGAGCAGCGAGCCCTTGAAGTCGGGCATGCCGTCGAAGCTGACGGCGAACACCACCAGCGTGGCGCGGCCCCAGAGCATCTCGAGCACCAGCAGCACGAAACCGAAGATGGCGAGCTGGCCGGTGCGGGTGTCCCAGGCCAGCAGCGAGTCGCCGAAGTCGGGTGTCTCGCCGCGTTCGAGCCGCTGGCTCGTGCGGTACAGGCCCAGACACAGGAACGGGCCCATCAGCAGGAAGCCGGCCGACAGCGCCAGCGTGTAGGCCGGGGCGTGCTCGAACACCTTCATCAGCGCCCAGCCCATGACCATGAAGCAGGCGCCGTAGAACAGGCCGATCAGCGGGGCACGCTGGAAATCGCGCCAGCCCGCGCGCAGCCAGCGCAGCGGCGCGCCCCAACCCAGTGGGCGCAGCACGATGGCGAGTGCGCCGGGTGCGACCGGGGCGGGCTCAGGGGCGGATTCCACCATGGCGCCAGCCTACGCGCCCGACGGGCCGGCTGGATGCGGGCTTGCCCGAGGGGGGGCGTCGGTTCGTCAGCGCGGGGATGTCGCTGGCCGCGTGGCGTGTGGACCGTGTCTCAGTTCACGTCATGAGGGCCGGCGAACGGCGTTGGGTCAAAAAGACGACGCCTGCCGACTCCAGCGCAGCCGCCGCCGCTCCGATACAGCACGGGTGCAGGGCCGGGGGGCCGTGCGGGTGTCGTGCGGTCATGTCGGTCTTCCGCAGGCTTCAGCTGTCGATTCGGCAGGCCGTGATGCTGGCGGTGGCGACAGCCGTGATCGGCCCGCTGCTGGTGTTGTGGCCGCTGGACCAGGCGATCACGCGCCAGGCCCAGGAGCCCATAGTCGAGCACAGCCGGCGCGCCAGCCTGGCGCTGACGGCAGCCTCGCTGGTCGGGCCGCTGTGGTCCATCGACGCGGCCGCCACGGCGCTGATGGCGAGCAAGGCCCTGGAGGATCCGGCCGTGCTGGGGCTTCGGCTTGTCGAGAACCGGCCGAATGCCCGGCCGCTCGGGTTCATTCGCCAAGGTGCCGATCTCGAGGGGGCGATCGTCATGCGCACCGAGCTGTTCCGCGAGGGCGAGCGCCTGGGCGAGCTCGAGCTGCACTTCGATCCGCTGCAGGTCGACCGGCTGCTCAGCGAGCGAATCCAGTCCAGTCTGGTGCTGGCCGCCGTGCAGACGCTGCTGGGGCTGATCGTGCTGACCTTGGTGCTGTACCGCCGGCTCGCCGCCCCGATCGACAAGCTGATGAAGCAGGCCAGCGGCCTGGCGACGCGTGGGCAGGGCGGGCGCGTCGCCTGGGGCCGGCAGGACGAGCTCGGCGAGCTCGGCAACCACCTCAACGCCGTGCACGACCAGATCGATGCGCTGTTCGAGCAGTTGCAGATCCAGAAGACCGAAATCGAAGAGGTGGCCCTGCACGATGTGCTCACCGGCCTGCCCAACCGCACGCTGTTCAGCGAGCTCGCCCGCAGCGCCGTGGCCGGGGCGAGGCGCGACGGCAGCCGGCTGGCCCTGCTGTTCGTCGACCTCGACCGCTTCAAGGCGGTCAACGACGCCTTCGGCCACCCTGGCGGCGACCATCTGCTGCGCGACCTGTCCGCGCGCTTGCGGGCGGCGCTGCGCGAGGCCGACGTCGTCTGCCGCCACAGCGGCGACGAGTTCCTCGTGCTGCTGCACGACGTGCGCGAGCGCGAGTTCGTGGCTGCGACAGCCGACCGGCTGCTGCGGGAACTGGAGGCGCCCTTCGACATCGACGGCCGCGAGGCCGCCATCACCGCCAGCATCGGCATCTCCCTCTTCCCGGACGACGCCGCCGACCACGAGACGCTGGTGCGGCATGCCGACACGGCCATGTACGTGGCCAAGCGCCTGGGGCGAGACCGCCACAGCTTCTTCCGCGAGGAGTTCGACGAGCAGCTCAAGGCCACGCAGGCGCTGGAGCGCGAGCTCGAGGTGGCACTGGCGCAGGACCAGTTCGAGCTGCACTACCAGCCGCAGGTCGGCACGGCCGACGGCGTCACGGCGGGCTGCGAGGCGCTGATCCGCTGGCGCCACCCCGAGCGCGGCCTGGTGCCGCCGGGCTCGTTCATCAGCACCGCCGAGCAGTGCGGGCTGATCGCCGACATCGGTGCCTGGACGCTGCGCACCGCCTGCCGCCAGATTGCCGAGTGGCGGGCCGCCGGCGTGCCCTTCGGCAGCGTGGCCGTCAACGTGTCGGCGCTGGAGTTCCGCGGCCGCCGGCTGCTCGACACGCTGTCCTCGGCCATGGCCGAGCATGCGGTGCAGGCCCACGAGCTGGAGCTCGAGATCACCGAGAGCGTGCTGATGACCGACACCGACAGCGCCCAGCGCATCCTCTCGCGCCTGCGCGAGATGCAGATGCCGCTGGCCGTGGACGACTTCGGCACCGGCTATTCGTCGCTGGCCTACCTGAAGAACCTGAGGCCGTCGAAGCTGAAGATCGACCGCAGCTTCGTGCGCGACATCGAGGACGACCCCGACGACCGCGTCATCGTGCAGGCCATCGTGAGCCTGGCGCACTCGCTGGGCATCCGCGTCGTGGCCGAAGGTGTCGAGACCGAGGGGCAGCGCGCCTTCCTGTGCGGCATCGGCTGCGAGCTGATCCAGGGCTACCTGGTGAGCCGGCCGCAGCCGGCCGTCGACGCGGCGCGCTTCATGTGCAGCGCCCGAGAGCCCGAGACCACCGTCGCCTGAAGGCGGGCCTCAGCCGCGGCGTGAACGCCGCACGCGCAGGATCTCGTCGAGGATGAGGCAGATCGCGCCCAGCGTGATGGCGCTGTCGGCGACGTTGAAGCTGGGGAAGTAGCCGCCGCGGAACACGGGCTCCAGGAAGGCGAAGCGGAACTGCAGGAAGTCGACGACGTAGCCGTGGATCAGCCGGTCGATCACGTTGCCCACTGCGCCGCCCAGGATCATCGTCACCGAGAAGCAGAACAGGCGCTCGGCGGGGTGGCTGCGGATCATCCAGACGATGAACGCCGAGGCCACGATGCCGAGGCCGACGAAGAACCAGCGCTGCCAGCCGCCGGCATCGGCCAGGAACGAAAACGCCGCGCCGGGGTTGTGCGCGCGCACGAGGTTGAAGAAGTCGGTGACGGGGCGGATGTCGCCCAGTTGGAAGGCGCCGACGATGAGTGTTTTCGTGATCTGGTCGGCGAGCACGACGATGGCCGCCAGCACCAGCCAGAACGCGAGGCCCTTCGTGTCGCCTGATCGGCCGGCCGGGCGGGGTTTGGCGGCGGCTTTGGAAGAGGCGGCCATGGCTTCAGGCCACCGTGCGCGCTTCGCCCGCGCCGTAGAGGTTGCTGGTGCAGCGGCCGCACAGGCCCGGGTGCGCCGCGTCGTGACCGACGTCGTCGCGCCAGTGCCAGCAGCGCTCGCACTTGGTGGCGGTGGAGGGGCGCACCTGGGCTTGCAGCACTTCACCCGCCACCAGCTCGGCCTCGGAGGTGATGAAGACGAACTTCAGGTCCTCGCCCAGGCTGGCCAGCACCGCATGCTCGGCCGCCGGCGCGCTGATGCGCACGGTGGCCTGCAGCGACGAGCCCACGGCCCCGGTGCCGCGCACGGCCTCGATCTCCTTGTTCACCAGCTCGCGCACGCGCTGCACGGTGGCCCACTTGGCCAGCAGGGCGGGATCGGGCGCGTCGAACTGCCAGTAGGTCTCGGTGAAGATCGACTTCGTTGCGCCACCGTCTTTGTGGATCATGCCCCAGGCCTCTTCGGCCGTGAAGCTGAGGAAGGGCGCCATCCAGCGCAGCATGGCCTGCGTGATCTGCCACAGCGCCGTCTGCGCGCTGCGCCGCGCCAGGCTCTTGGGCGCGGTGGTGTAGAGGCGATCCTTCAGCACGTCGAGGTAGAACGCGCCCAGGTCTTCGGAGCAATACACCTGCAGCTTGGAGACGACGGGGTGGAACTCGTAGACCTCGTAGTGCGCCAGGATCTGCGCCTGCAGCTCGGCCGCGCGCGCCAGGGCGTGGCGGTCGATCTCCAGCATGTCGGCCAGCGGCACGGCATCGCGTGCCGGGTCGAAGTCGGCCGTGTTGGCGAGCAGGAAGCGCAGCGTGTTGCGGATGCGGCGGTAGGCGTCCACCACGCGGGCGAGGATCTTGTCGTCGCCAGCGATGTCGCCCGAGTAGTCCGATGCCGCCACCCACAGGCGGATGATCTCGGCGCCCAGCGATGAGCTCACCTTCTGCGGCTCGATGCCGTTGCCGAGGCTCTTGCTCATCTTGCGGCCCTGGCTGTCGACCGTGAAGCCGTGCGTGAGCAGGCCGCGGTAGGGCGCGCGGTCGAACAGCGCGCAGGCCAGCAGCAGCGAGCTGTGGAACCAGCCGCGGTGCTGGTCGTGGCCTTCGAGGTACAGGTCGGCCTCGGGGCCGCTGGCATGGAAACC
>Ga0209985_10004723_pt1 | contig 10850 bp, 6 predicted proteins | sample NOAtaG_FD_187305 | JGI IMG/M metagenome (GOLD analysis project Ga0209985, IMG submission 187305) | Freshwater lake microbial communities from Lake Erie, under a cyanobacterial bloom - NOAA_Erie_Diel6S_1000h metaG (SPAdes) (version 2) | ecosystem: Environmental > Aquatic > Freshwater > Lake ... | reverse complement strand
CGGTTGAGACCACCCTGCCTGGGATGCGCGGCGTGATCGACGCGCTTCTTCGGCCGCTCCCTCTGGCGGTCAGGCTGCGGAGTGAATCCGCAGCCTGCCTGGGATGCGTGGCGTGATCGACGCGCGGCTGAGGCAGCACGAGCGCGGAGCGAAGCGAAGCGCGAGCAAGTTGGCGACAGCGTCGCCAATCGTGTCGTGTGGCATCACCTCTGGTGATGGCGGCCTCGCACGCGCCGTGTGCTTCACGACTGCAGTCTGAAGGCCCTGCGCGCGTTCGCGGCCGCCACTGCCCCCTGCTGCGCAGGAGGTAGTGCCACACGATACGTCCGCGACCTTCAACATCGTCCGCTCAGGCTTCGCTGCGCTCCGCCTTCTTCTGCGCCCACGAGCGCGGAGCGAAGCGAAGCGCGAGCAAGCTGGCGACGACTTCGACAAGCGTGTCGTGTGGCATCACCTCTGGTGATGGCGGCATCGAACGCGCCGGGTGCGTTCCGACTGCAGTCTGAAGGTCGTCACTGCGTTCGCGGCCGCCACTACCCCCTGCTGCGCAGGAGGTAGTGCCACACGATACGTCCGCGACCTTCAACATCGTCCGCTCAGGCTTCGCTGCGCTCCGCCTTCTTCTGCGCCCACGAGCGCGGAGCGAAGCGAAGCGCGAGCAGGTTGGCGACGACTTCGACAAGCGTGTCGTGTGGCATCACCTCTGGTGATGGCGGCATCGCACGCGCCGTGTGCTTCACGACTGCAGTCTGAAGGCCCTTCGCGCGTTCGCGGCCGCCACTGCCCCCTGCTGCGCAGGAGGTAGTGCCACACGACACGCGCCACGACCTCCAGCACCCAACGCTCAGGCTTCGCTGCGCTCCGCCTTCGTCTGCATCAAGCATCCGCTCACAGCTCGACCTGCGCGCCGAAGTCGACCACGCGGTCGGGCGGCAGGCTGAACGAACGGGTCGCGTCGGCCGAGTTTCGCGTGAGCATCGCGTAGAGACGCTTGCGCCAGCCGGCCATCTTGGCGTCGCCCGTCGGCACCACCGAGGTGCGCCGCGCGAAGTAGGTCGTCTGCTCGGGATCGAAGCTGAAGCCGTACTGCCGCGCGCGGTCGAGGAGCCGCGGGATGTTCGGGCTCTCCATGAAGCCGCACAGCGCCGTGATCTTCCACACGCCGTCCGGCAGCCACTCGACGCGCACCTGCCGCGCCGCGGGCACGACCGGAAGATTCGACGACACGATCGTCATGAGCACGACCTGCTGGTGCAGGACATGCGCATGCTCGACAAAGTGCTTGAGCGCGAGCGGCGTGTTGTAGTTCGTGGTGAGGAACACCGCCGTGCCCGGCACGCGCGGAATCGCTTCGGTCCAGAGCTTGGCGAGGAAGTCGTGGATCGACTGCGTCTCCTCCGCGAGCTTGCGGCCGACGATGTAGGTTCCCTGCACCCAGGTCGACATCACCACGAACGCCATCACCGCGATGGCGAGCGCGAACCAGCCGCCTGAGAAGAACTTGAGGAGATTCGCGCCGGCAAGCAGGCCGTCGATCACGAGGAAGGTGCCGACGAGGAGGACGATCCAGCGGCGACGCCAGCGCCAGAATCGCCTTGCCACCACCGCGAAGATGATCGTCGTGATCATCATGTCGAGGGTCACCGCGATGCCGTAGGCGGCCGCGAGCTTCGACGACGACGGGAAGAGCAGCACCGTGAACAGGCAGCCGACCAGCAGGACTCCGTTGAGCGAGGGGATGTAGATCTGCCCTTCCTGCTCGCCGCTCGTGTGGATGGTGTCGAGGCGCGGCAGCATGCTCAGGCGGATCGCCTGCCGCGCCAGCGAGAAGACTCCCGAGATCATCGCCTGGCTGGCGATGATGGTCGCCGCCGCCGCCAGCGCGACCATCGGATACACGAGCATGTCCGGCACGAGTTTCCAGAACGGGTGGAAGTCCTCGGGGATGTTGCCGCTGGTCGAATCGAGCGCGTTGAGAAGCAGCGCGCCCTGTCCGAAGTAGTTGAGGACGAGCGCCGGGCCCACGAGCAGGTACCACCCGATGCGGATCGGCTTGATTCCGAAGTGGCCCATGTCGGCGTAGAGCGCCTCGGCGCCGGTGACGCAGAGGACGAGCGACCCGAGCAGCAGGAAGACCGCGAGCGGATGCGCCTGGATCAGCCAGAGCGCGTACATCGGGTTCAGCGCCCGCAGCACCTCCGGGCGCTCGAGGATCGCCATCAGGCCGAGCACCCCGAGCGAGCTGAACCAGAGGCACATCACCGGGCCGAAGAACTTGGCGATCTTCGCCGTGCCGAACTGCTGGAAGTAGAAGAGGCCGACGAGGATGACGAGCGTCAGCGGGATGACCGCCGGCTTGAGCGCCGCGTTCTGATACTCGAGGCCCTCCATCGCCGAAAGCACGGAGATGGACGGTGTGATGATGCCGTCGCCGAACAGCAGGCCCGCGCCGAGGATCGCGAGCATCGACAGGTAGAACCGGCTGCGGCGCGACTGGGCGCTGAGGCCGCGCGGGATGAGGGAGAGCAGCGCGAAGATGCCGCCTTCACCGCGGTTCGAGGCCCGGGTGATGACGAAGATGTACTTGATGTTGACGACGATGACGAGCAGCCAGAAGACGATCGACAGGATGCCGCGGATGTAGAGGTCGTCGACCGACTCGCCGTGCAGCCGCAGGTGTGCGAACGACTCCTTCAGCGCGTACAGCGGGCTCGTTCCGATGTCTCCGAACACCACGCCCATCGCGCCGATGGCGAGGGCCGCATAGGCCTTCGGAGAGAGATGCTGGGCACGGTTGTGCGACACGGCTGAGCCGCGCAGTGTACCTCTCCGAATCGCCTGCTGCGCCCGCGACGGCGCCCCGCGGAAGCGGATAATCTGCGCGGATTCGAACGATGCGCACGATCGACCTGCACACGCACATCCTGCCGCCTTCGTGGCCCGACCTCGCCGAGAAGGCCGGGACGCGCGGCTGGCCCGCGATCGAGCACCTCGGCCGGGGCGCCTCGGGCTGCGACTGCGCGCGCCTCACGATCGACGGGCGCCACTTCCGCGACATCGAGGCGAACTGCTGGGACGCAGCCACGCGTCTGCGCGAGTGCGACGAGCACGGCGTCGACATGCAGGTGCTGTCGACCGTTCCGGTGATGTTCTCCTACCACCAGCCCGCGCACGCGGCGCTTGAGCTCGCGAAGCATCTCAACGACCACATCGCGGGCGTCGTCCGCGCGCATCCCGCGCGCTTCGCGGGCCTCGCGACGGTGCCGCTCCAGGACGCCGACCTCGCCTGCCGCGAGCTCGACCGCGCCGTCGACGAACTCGGCATGCGCGGCGTCGAGATCGGCTCGAATGTCAACGCGCATCGCCGCGGCAAGGGCGGCGACGCCGTCGTCGAGCTCAACCTCGATTCGCCCGAGCTCTTCCCGTTCTTCGCGCACTGCGCGCGGCGCGGCGTGCCGGTCTTCATCCACCCGTGGAACATGATGGGCCAGGGCGCGATGCAGAAGTACTGGCTGCCCTGGCTCGTCGGCATGCCGGCCGAGACCGCGCGCGCGGCGTGCTCGCTGATGTTCGGCGGCGTGCTTGCGCGCCTTCCCGATCTCAAGGTCTGCCTCGCGCACGGCGGCGGCAGCCTCGCGTTCACGATCGGCCGCATCGAGCACGGCTTCCGCGAGCGGCCCGACCTCTGCGCCGTCGACTGCACCGCCGATCCGCGCGCGCAGATGCGGCGCTTCTACTTCGACACGCTCGTGCACGACCCGCACGCGCTCCGCTTCCTCATCGATGCCGTCGGCGCCGCGCGGCTCGCGCTCGGAAGCGACTACCCCTTCCCGCTCGGCGAGCATGTGCCGGGCTCGCTCATCCGCGCGATGGACGACATCTCCGCGGTCGACCGCGCGCGCATGCTCGGCGGGACGGCTGCGGAGTTCTTGGGACTCTGATCGCCCGTCATCGCGGCGCCGCGCCCTGCATCCGCAGCGCAGCCTCGGCTTTCACGGGAAAGTGCGGACTTCGATGCCGCAGATGCGCTGCTTGTCGCGTAGTTTCTCCTCAACGGCGGGCCCGACCCCTCTGCCCCGTCATGTGCCCCACCGACCGTCCACGAAGATGCGAAGCGAATCACCGACCCGACGCCCCTTCCCGTTCGCACGCCTTCGCCACGACGCGCTTGCATCGGTTCTCGCAGGCTGCTGCACCGCTCTCGCGTGCGCGCAGTCGGGTCCGGAGATGTACCCGCTCTTCGCGCCCTTCGAGCGCGCCTTCGACCAGCGCGTGTTCCTCGCCGGCGGCGAGGCGCTCTCGGTCGACCTCGACGCGATCCGCGCCATCCCCGGCGACCGCTTCGCCGTGATCGAGGGATTCCCGATCGGGCAAGGCGCCAGCCTCGATCTCCTCGTCGAGCGCAGGAACCCGCTGACGGCCGATGCGCGCCTCGAGGTCATGCGTCCCGGCGTCCGCAAGGGCGCTGCGGCGCGCGCGGAACGACTCGCTCCGCCCGAGACGCACTTCTTCGGCGGCACCGTCGTCGGCGACAGCTCGTCGCGCGTGTTCCTCTCCGTGACCGACGCGGGGGTGTTCGGCTTCATCTTCTGCGGGCAAGGCAGCTACATCCTCAGCTCCGGCCCGTACGGCGCCGGCCAGCCGAGCGCCGTCTTCAGCACCGAAGGCGAAGGTTTCGCGGCGATCGACTGGTTCGACTTCGACTGCATCGCGCTCGAGCGGCCCGACGGTGCCGGAGACGACGCGGATCTCCCGCCGAGCGGTGCGCCCGACGGCGGCGTGGCGTTCATGCCGTCGTGCCGTTCGATCGAGATCGCGATCGACACCGACCAGGAGTACCTCACGAAGTTCTCCGGCAATGTCAACGCCGCGACGGGCTACGCGCAGACGCTGGTGGCCGCTGCCGACGAGATCTACCGCCGCGATGCAAGCGTGCAGATCCGGCTGACCTTCTCGCGCATCTGGGCGGCGCAGGACCCGTGGACGACCACGAATTCCTCGACCGCGCTGCCTGAGTTCCGCAACTACTGGATGGCGAACCAAGGCAACATCGCCCGCGATGTCGCGCACATGCTGGCGGGCCGCTCGCTCGGCGGAGGCATCGCGTGGCTCGATGCCGTCTGCTCCGAGTACGCCTACGGCGTGAACGGCAACCTGTCGGGCTCCTTCCCGACGCCGATGGTGATGAACAGCCCGCAGAACTGGGATGTGATGGTGTTCAACCACGAGCTCGGGCACAACGCCGGCTCGATCCACACCCATGACCGCTCGCCGCCGGTCGACAACTGCGGCAACGGCAACTGCTCGGGCGCCGCGAACGGCACCATCATGAGCTACTGCCACCAGTGCTCGGGCGGCATGAACAACATCGCGCTGCAGTTCCACCCGCTCTCCGCGGGCGAGATCGTCAGCTACATGTCGACCGCCTCGTGCGCGCCGAGCGTCGAGTGCTCGCCGAATCCCGCGTGCGTGCTGTCGATCAGCGCGTCGGGCGGCAGCTTCGGCATCGGCGGCGGCAGCGCGACCATCGCGGTCACGACGATCGGTCCGCTCTGCGACTGGACCCCGGTCTCCGTTCCCTCGTGGATCACCATCACGAATCCAGGACCCGGCAGCGGGTCGGGATCCTTCGCGTTCACCGTGCAGCCGAATCCGGGCGGGTCGCGCGCGAGCGTGCTCGTGTTCGGCGACCAGGCCTACTCGGTCACGCAGCAGGGCTATGTCGACTGCGACGGCAACGGCGTGAACGACGAGGTCCAGATCGCGGCGAATCCGGCGCTCGACTGCGACGCCGACGGCGCGCTGAACTCGTGCGAGATCGCGACAGGCGCGGCGGACTGCGACGGCAACGGCGTGCCGGATGCGTGCCAGCAGGACGCGGTCGTGCGCGCATGGGGCGCAGGCGAACCCGGCGAGACGGGCGGCAACAACAAGGGGCAGTCGACGGTGCCCGCGGGCCTGACGGGCGTCGCCGAGATGGGCGCGGGCTACGCGCACTCGTTCGCGCGCAAGCAGGACGGCACGCTCGTCGGCTGGGGCCTCAACACCGAAGGACAGATCTCGGTGCCCGCGGGCATCGGACCGGTCGTCCGCATCGCGGTCGGTTCGTTCCACACGCTTGCGATCCGCCAGATCGGCACGGTCGCCGCGTGGGGCCGCAACTCGAACTACCAGTGCGATGTGCCGCCGACGCTCGGCGTGGTCGCCGACATCGCCGCGGGCAATGCGCACTCGATGGCGCTCAGGCCCGATGGCGTCCTCGTGTGCTGGGGCCAGAACACCGCCGGCCAGTCGAGCGTGCCTTCCGAACTCACGGGCATCGCGGACATTGCGGCCGGCTACCTCCATTCGGTCGCGTTGCGCTCGAACGGCACGGTCGTCGCGTGGGGTGACAACACCTACGGCCAGACGGCCGTTCCCGCAGGCCTCGCAGGCGTGACGAAGATCGCGACCAACGGCTACCACACGCTCGCGCTGCGAAGCGACGGCACGGTGGTCGCCTGGGGCATGAACAGCTTCGGACAGTGCAGCGTCCCGTCGGACCTCGGCGCCGTCAGCGAGATCGGCGCAGGCATGCTGCATTCGCTCGCGATCGGCACCGATGGCTCGGTGCGGGCGTGGGGCCGCGACGACGACGGTCAGTGCGATGTCCCTGCGGGCATCGTCGGCGCCCGGACGATCGCGGGTGGTCCCCACCACTCGCTCGTCTTCACCTCGGTCTCGCAACTGGCCGACTGCGACGGTGACGGCGTCTCGAACGCCTGCGAGATCGACGCCGGCGCGACCGACTCGAACGGCAACGGCGTCCCCGATTCCTGCGAGAGCCTGATCGGCGACCTCGACGGCAACGGCGTCGTCAACGCCGCCGATCTCGCGATCCTGCTCGTCAACTGGGGCGGCAGCGGCGCGGGCAACGGCGACCTGAACGGCAGCGGATCGATCGATGCCGCGGATCTCGCGGCGCTGCTCGTCAACTGGACGGGGTCGTGACGCCGCGCACGATCTCCGCCGCGCGCCAAACCTCGTCGAAGGTGTTGAAGAGCGGCGCGGGCGCGAGGCGGACGATGCCTTCGCCCGCGATGCCGCGGCCTGATTCGCGGTAGTCGCAGGCGAGGCCCGCGGCCTTGAACGCCTCGTAGCGCGCGTGCGCGTCGGTCGCGATCAGGAGCGACAGCTGCGCGCCGCGCGCGTGCGATGCGTGCGGCGTGACGATCGTGAGGCCATCGATCCCGCGCAGGCGGAACTCGAGAAGCGCGGTCATGAGCGTGCTCTTCGCACGAAGGCGCGTCATGCCCGCGGCGTCGAACTCGGCGAGGCTCGCGATGAGCGGCGCGACGGCGAGGATCGGCGGATTCGACAGGCTCCACGCGTCGGCGTGCTGCGTCGGCACGAAGCGCTCCTCCATGCGGAAGCGCGTCTTCGGGTCGTTGCCCCACCAGCCCGCGTGGCGCGGCAGCGTGGTGTCGCGCACATGGCGCTCGTGGATGAACGCGCCCGCGACCGCGCCCGGGCCCGAGTTCAGGTACTTGTACGAACACCACACCGCGAAGTCGGCGTTCGAGTCGTGGAGCGACAGCGCGAGGTTTCCCGCGGCGTGCGCGAGGTCCCAGCCGCAGCGCGCGCCGACCGCGTGCACGGCCCGCGTGAGGCGCGCGATGTCGAGCGCCTGGCCCGTGCGGTACTGGACGCCGGGAAGAAGCGCGAGCGCGAGCGTCTCGCCGAGTTCGGCGATCGTCCGCTCGATGTCCTCCTCGCGCAGCGTCCACTCGCCGGCGCGCGGCGCGATCTCGACGACCTCCGCGTTCGCGTCGAGCCCGCGCGCGGCCACATGCGACATGACGGCGTAGGTATCGCTCGGGAACGCGCCCTTCTCGATCAAGAGCTTCGTGCGGCGCCCGCGTCCATTCAACTCGGGCCGATAGAAGGTCGTCATGAGGAAGTGCAGGTTCGCGGTGAGCGAGTTCATCGCGACGACCTCGTGCTCGAGCGCGCCGACCAAGCGCGCGAGCGCGCCGCGGAGCTGCTCGTGGTAGCTGTACCAAGGGCGGCGCGAACCAAGATGCCCCGCGACGCCGAGACGCGACCAGTCGTCGAGCTCCTCGTTCACGAGCGCGCGCGCGGCGAGCGGCATGGGGCCGAGGGAGTTGCCGACGAAGTAGATGTCGTCGGGCCGCTTGAGCGGAAGCGCGAAGCGGGCGCGGAAGCCGGCCAGCTCGTCCTGCGCGTCGAGGGCGCGGGCGAAGTCGCGGTCGTGGGAGAGGTCGGCTGCGGTGAGCGTGGCCATGCGCAAAGACTAGCGAGTTTGGCCTGCCGCGAACGAAGCCCAAGACCACCTGCCCACGGTCGCGCAGACTCCAATAGCATGACCGCGTGTCCCCCGGTCGCGTTCTCATCGTCGGTGCCGGCCTCGCCGGCAGTCTCCTCGCGGTCTACCTCGCCCGCGCGGGGTGGACCGTCGAACTCGTCGAGCGCCGCAGCGACCCGCGCGCCAAGCGCTTCGCCGCGGGACGCTCGATCAACCTCGCGATCAGCGCCCGCGGCATCAAGGCCTTGCGACGCGCGGGCCTCGAGGCCGCGGTGATGAAGGACGCGATCCGCATGGGCGGCCGCATGGTCCACCCGGTCTCGGGCGCGGCGGGCTACCAGCCCTACTCCGCCGACCCGACGCGTGCGATCAATTCCGTCTCGCGCAGCGCGCTCAATCTCGCGCTGCTCGACGCGGCCGCCGCCGAGGCGAATGTCACCGTGCGCTTCGACGAGCGCTGCGCATCGGTCGACTTCGCGAGGGGCGAAGTCACCTTCGTGAACGACGCGACGGGCGCATCGCGCACCGCGACCGCGGACCTCGTCGTCGGCGCCGACGGCGCGTACTCCGCCGTGCGCGGCGCCTTGCAGAAGACCGAGCGCTTCAACTACTCGCAGGACTTCCTCGGCCACGGCTACAAGGAGCTCCACATCCCGCCCGTCGCAAGCGGTCCGCACGCGCCGTTCGCCATGGAGCCGAACGCGCTCCACATCTGGCCGCGCGGCGAGAGCATGATGATCGCGCTGCCGAATCCCGACGGCTCGTTCACCTGCACGCTCTTCTGGCGCCACGACGGCGCGGGCTCGAGCTTCGCGGCCGTGAAGTCGGGCGCAGACGCGCTCGCGCACTTCCGCGCGGTGTACCCGGACGCCGTGCCGCTCATGCCTTCGCTTGCCGAGGATTTCGAGAAGAACCCCGTCGGCTCGATGGTGACGGTGCGCTGCAGCCCGTGGACGCGCGGCCGCGTCACGCTGCTCGGCGACGCAGCGCACGCGATCGTGCCGTTCTACGGCCAGGGCGCGAACGCGAGCTTCGAGGACTGCGAGGCGCTCGTCGATGCGCTCGCCGCGGCACCGACGGTCGAGGACGCGCTCAAGGCCTACGAGGCCGCGCGCATCGCGAACGCGAACGCGATCGCCGACATGGCGCTGCGCAACTTCATCGAGATGCGCGACCTCACCGGCCGCGCGAGCTTCAAGTGGAAGAAGAAGATCGAGCACGCGCTGAACCGCCTGATGCCCGCGACCTTCGTGCCGCTCTACGACCTCGTGAGCTTCTCGACGGTGCCGTACAGCGAGGCGAAGGCGCGCGGCGCTGCGAACGACCGCGCGATCAAGTGGATCGTCGGCGTGGCGGAAACGCTCGTCGTCACGGCGGTTGCGATCGCGACGATCCTGCTTATGCGTAGCGGTGCCACCACATGATGAACCAGCACGCGACCGAACTTCCGAAGCCCTACTGCGCGGCGTGCGGACATGACCTTACGGGCGCGACCGCCGCGAACGCCTGCCCCGAATGCGGGCGCCCGCTCGTCGAGGTGCTCACGCGCGCGACGCCCGGCGCGGGCGGACGCATGGGCGGACGCCCGACACGCCGCTACGCCTCGAAGCGCCGCATCTTCGGCATGCCGCTCGTCGCGATCGCCTACGGGCCCGATGAGAAAGGCAAGTTCGGGCACGCGAAGGGCTACTTTGCGTTCGGAGACATCGCGACGGGAGTGTTCGCATTCGGCGGCTTCGCGCGCGGCCTCGTGGCGTTCGGCGGCATGTCGATCGGCGGCGTCACCTTCGGCGGACTTTCGCTCGGCACCTTCGCTGCGTTCGGCGGAGTCGCTGTCGCGTGGCTCGGAAGCGCCGTCGGCGGCATGGCCGTGGGATTGCTCGCAAACGGCGGCAGCGCGATCGGCGCGATCGCGCAGGGCGGTTCTGCAGGCGGCTGGCTTGCGCGCGGCGTTGTCGCGAAGGGAGTGCACGCCTGGAGCCAAGGCAGTCCGCCCACCGACGAGACGCGCGCGCTCTTCGACCAATTCGCGTGGCTTGTTGGACCGGCGGGATGGATGCCGCAGATCCACTACGGACTTCTCGCGACGGTGATCATTGCGGTCGTGATCGCCCTTCTCGCGGCGTTGCCGGCGCTCGTCGCGAGCGACCGCGCCGACCGCGTCGAGGAAGAGCTGCGTCGAACGCCGCAGGATTGACGACTTTCATGACCGCACGCAGCCCCGTCATCGACATCTCCCCCGCGCTCACGCCGAACATCGCCGTGTGGCCGGGCGACACGCCGCTCTCGCGCGAGGTGCTCTGCACGATCGAAGGCGGCGCGAGCGTCACGCTCTCGACCTTGCGCGCGACGGTGCACCTCGGCGCGCATGCCGACGGGGTCAATCACTACGGCGGCGGAGCTGCAGGAATCGAGGATTTTCCCCTCGAGCGCTACCTCGGCGCCTGCCATGTCGTGCGTGCGCGTGCCGAACGCCGCGCGGGCGGCATGCGCGTCGGCGCGGCCGACCTCGACTGCGATCTCGCCGCGATCCGCCACCCGCGCG
>Ga0209985_10004719_pt1 | contig 10859 bp, 10 predicted proteins | sample NOAtaG_FD_187305 | JGI IMG/M metagenome (GOLD analysis project Ga0209985, IMG submission 187305) | Freshwater lake microbial communities from Lake Erie, under a cyanobacterial bloom - NOAA_Erie_Diel6S_1000h metaG (SPAdes) (version 2) | ecosystem: Environmental > Aquatic > Freshwater > Lake ... | reverse complement strand
CACGAGAGCGTGGATCTCGCCCCTGTCTCGGTGACTTTCCGGACCCTGTGCGACGCCGAGATCGAGACCTATCTGCGACTGGACGAGCCCTATGACTGCGCGGGCAGTGCGCGCAGCGAGTCGCTCGGCGTGGCCCTGCTGTCGGCGATCGAGTCTGATGACCCCACGGCGCTCATCGGGCTGCCCTTGATCAGGACCAGCGCCATGCTGCGTGCCGCTGGGCTCGATCCCTTGAAACACGGCTCAACACTGTCTGCAGCATGAGCAACCCATCTCTCTGCACGCTGACCGACCCGACGGACTCTCTGTGAATCATCAGACCCAGGCCACAGCCAAGCACCGAGGCCGCCTGATCCTAGTGCCCAATGCGCTGGACCTGGGGCACGAGGCCGTCGACCTGCGCGATGTCTTGCCGGACGGCGTGCTGCGCACGGCAGCCGGGCTGTCGCACTGGGCGGTGGAAGATGCGCGCAGCACACGGGCCTTTCTGAAGCGCGTGGCGGCGGTGCATCCGCTGGCGATGGCGCTGCAGTCCATCCAGATCGTCGAGATGCCTCGGCGGCCCAAAGGCCGCCCCACGCCCGGTGCGCATGGCACGCCCGCAGATCAGCACAGCAATGAGGCCTGGGCTGCGCTGCTCGCTCCCGCTCTGGCCGGCCACGATCTGGGCGTGCTGTCAGAGGCGGGCCTGCCGGGCGTGGCCGATCCTGGCGCACGGCTCGTGCAGGCTGCGCATGACGCGGGCGTGGAGGTGCTGGCGCTGCCGGGACCCAGCTCTTTGGTGCTGGCTTTGGCGGCCAGTGGCCTGCAAGGCCAGCAGTTCGCCTTCGTGGGTTACCTGCCGCAGGACGCCGAAGCCCGGGCTCGCCGCATCCATGAACTGGAAGCGCAGTCCCGCAAGGCAGACCAGACGCAACTGCTCATCGAGACGCCATACCGCAATCAAGTGGTGCTGCAAGCCCTGTTATCGCACCTGAGCCCCACCACCCGCCTGTCGATCAGCATCGGACTGACCCTGCCCGAAGGCCGCAGCCGCACGGCAACGGTGGCGCAGTGGCGTCAGGCCCCGCCCGAGTTGAGCGATCGCACACCAGCGGTGTTTGGGCTGCTGGCGCGTTGAACTCCGCCGACAATGCTTTTCTTCTTGAGAACCTTCAGGCCCTGAGATGACCCTTCTCGTCACCGGCGGTGCCGGCTTCATCGGCAGCAATTTCGTGCTGGACTGGTTCAGCGCGCCGCAGTCCACCGGCGAACCCGTGGTCACGCTAGACGCCCTGACCTACGCCGGCAACCCGGAGAATCTGGCCGCCCTGCGCGACGACGCCCGTCACACCCTGGTGCAGGGCGACATCTGCGACCGGGCGCTGGTGGACCAATTGCTGGCCCAGCACCGCCCGCGCGCCATCGTGCACTTCGCCGCAGAGAGCCATGTGGACCGCAGCATCCACGGCCCGGGCGCCTTCATGCGCACGAACGTGGAAGGCACCTTCACGCTGTTGGAGGCCGCACGCGCGTACTGGGGCAGCCTGGAAGCTGCAAACAAGGCGGCCTTCCGCTTCCATCACGTCTCCACCGACGAGGTTTACGGCAGCCTGGGGCCGAACGACGCCGCCTTCACCGAGACCCACCCCTACGAGCCCAACAGCCCCTACTCGGCCAGCAAGGCCGCCAGCGACCACCTCGTGCGCGCCTGGCACCACACCTACGGCCTGCCGGTGCTCACCACCAACTGCTCCAACAACTACGGGCCCTTCCACTTCCCCGAGAAGCTGATCCCGCTGATGATCGTCAACGCCCTGGCCGGCAAAGCCCTGCCGGTGTACGGAGACGGCCAGCAGGTGCGCGACTGGCTGTACGTGGGCGACCACTGCAGCGCCATCCGCGCGGTGCTGGCGGGTGGCCGCCTGGGCGAGGTCTACAACATCGGTGGCTGGAACGAGAAGCCCAATCTGGAGATCGTGCACACGGTGTGCTCGCTGCTGGACGAACTGGCGCCCGCCCCTTCACGTGGCCCGCGCGGCGTGGTGAGCGCCGCCACCGGGCAGCCCGTGCAGCGCTATGCCGAGCTCATCACCCATGTGAAGGACCGGCCCGGCCACGACCGGCGCTACGCCATCGACGCGCGCAAGATCGAGCGCGAACTGGGCTGGCGCCCGGCAGAGACGTTCGAGTCCGGCATCCGCAAGACGGTGCAGTGGTACTTGGCCCATGGCGACTGGGTGGCGCGCGTGCAAAGCGGCGCCTACCGGGACTGGGTGGCCACGAACTACGCAGCGCGCTGACGCGATGGGCGCCATGAAGATCCTGCTGCTGGGCAGCAACGGACAGGTGGGCTGGGAACTGCAGCGCAGCCTGGCCCCGCTGGGCGAGGTGGTGGCGCTGCAGCGCGACGCTGCTGCGAACCCGCCAGGCTTGTGCGGCAACCTGGAAGACGTGCAAGCCCTGGCACGCACCGTGCGCGCCGTGGCCCCCACGGTCATCGTCAACGCCGCCGCCTACACCGCCGTCGACAAGGCCGAGAGCGACGCCGAGCGCGCGAGGATCGTCAACGCCGCCACCCCTGGCCTGCTGGCCCGCGAGGCGGCAGCTCTGGGCGCCTGGCTGGTGCACTACAGCACCGACTACGTCTTCGACGGCAGCGGTGAGCAGCCCTGGCACGAGGACGACGCCTCCGCGCCCTTGAGCGTCTACGGCCGCACCAAGTGGGAAGGCGAGCAGGCCATTCGCGCCAGCGGCTGCCACCACCTCATCTTGCGCACCAGCTGGGTCTACGCCGCACGCGGCGGCAACTTCGCCAAGACCATGCTGCGCCTGGCGGCCGAGCGGGACGAACTGAAGGTCATCGACGACCAGATCGGCGCGCCCACAGGGGCCGATCTGCTGGCCGACGTCACGGCCCTGGTGCTGCACCGACTGCAGATGCGGCCCGAGCTTGCCGGCACCTACCACTGTGTGGCCGCGGGCCAGACCAGCTGGCACGGCTACGCACGGCATGTCATCGAATGGGCGCGTGCCCATGGCCGGCCCGTCAAGGTGCCACCCGAAGCCGTGCGGCCGATTCCGACCTCGGGCTACCCCACCCCGGCCCAGCGCCCGCTGAATTCCCGGCTCGACACCTTCAAGCTGCGCCACGCCTTCGGCCTGCACCTGCCAGCCTGGCAGCAAGGGGTGGAGCGCATGCTCACGGAGACCCTGACATGAACCTCGAGTTGAACCCCGAAATGACGCGGGAAATGACACGCAAGGGCATCATCCTCGCCGGCGGCTCTGGCACCCGGCTGCACCCGGCCACGCTGGCGATGAGCAAGCAGCTGCTGCCGGTGTACGACAAGCCCATGGTGTACTACCCCCTTAGCACACTCATGCTGGCCGGCATTCGCGACATCCTGGTCATCAGCACGCCGCAGGACACGCCGCGCTTTCAGCACCTGCTGGGCGACGGCGCGCAGTGGGGCCTGAACTTGAGCTACTGCGTGCAGCCCAGCCCCGACGGCCTGGCGCAGGCCTTCATCCTGGGCAAGAGCTTCGTGGCCGGCCAGCCCAGCGCGCTGGTGCTGGGCGACAACATCTTCCACGGCCATGACCTGCAGCCCATGCTCAAGCGCGCGACGGCGCGGCCCGATGGTGCCACCGTCTTCGCTTACCACGTGCACGATCCGGAGCGCTACGGCGTGGTGGAGTTCGATGCCCACAAGCGCGCCCTGTCCATCGAGGAAAAGCCCAAGGCCCCAAAAAGTAACTACGCCGTCACCGGCCTGTACTTCTACGACGCGCAGGTGTGCGACATCGCCGCTGACATCAAGCCCTCGGCTCGCGGTGAGCTGGAAATCACTACCGTCAATGAGCGCTACCTGCACCAACAGCAGTTGAGCGTGGAGATCATGGGCCGCGGCTACGCCTGGCTGGACACCGGCACGCACGACAGCCTGATGGAGGCGGGCCAGTTCATCGCCACGCTGGAAAAGCGCCAGGGCCTGAAGGTAGCCTGCCCGGAGGAGATCGCGTTCCGCGCCGGCTGGATCAGCGCCGAGCAGCTGGAGCGCCAGGCCCAGCCCATGCTCAAGAACGGCTACGGGCAGTACCTGATGCGGCTGCTGAAAGAGCGGGCCTTCTGATGAAGCTCACCCCCACTGACATCCATGGCGTGGTCATCGTCGAGCCCGCCGTGTTCAGCGACGAGCGCGGCTGGTTCATGGAGACCTTCAACGAGCCGCGCTTCCACGCCGAGCTGGCCAAGCTGGGCCTGCCCGCGCCGCGCCCCTTCGTGCAGGACAACCACTCCTGCTCGCGTGCCGGCGTGCTGCGGGGCTTGCACTTCCAGGTACCTCCGCACCCCCAGGGCAAACTGGTGCGGGTGACGCAGGGCGCCGCCTGGGACGTGGCCGTGGACATCCGCCGTGACTCGCCCACCTTCGGCCGCTGGGTGGGCGTGGAGCTCAGCGCCGAGAACCGCCAGCAATTGTGGATCCCCGAAGGCCTGGCGCACGGCTTCCTGGCGCTGCAGGACGATACGCACTTCCTCTACAAGACCACCGATGTCTACGCGAAGGACTGCGAGCGCGCCATCGTGTGGAACGACCCGACACTGGCTATCGACTGGCCGCTCGCGGTATGCGCAGGCTCACCCGATTTGGCGGCCAAGGACGCCGCTGCACCTGGGCTCGATGCGGTGATGCAGGGCTGATCGGGCAGGCAGACACTGCCTGAACCGCGAACGCCAGTTCGTGTCAGGCCTTGCCGCCCAACAGAGAAGCCACGCGCTTCTTGGGGCGGATGTTGGGCGACAGCGGGCTGCGGGCCGCAGCCGGCGCAGCGGCGGCCTTGTCCCAAGATACATCACCTGAACCGCTGGGCTCGTAGGGCTTGTCGAAGAACGGGTCGCTGGGCGCGCTGCGTGGCCGGTAGGAGTCACGCGGGGCCCGGTCGCGGGGCGGCCGCTCGTAGGGTGTCGACGCGACGGACTCAACCCGTTCAGGGCGTGCTACCGCGGCGCGAGGTTCGTCCTCCTCGTCGCGGTACCGGGAGCGCCGGGGCCGGTCGTCTTCGAGTTCAAAGGACTCGATATCGAGCTTCTTCTTGATCAGCTTCTCGATGTCGGCCACCAGGCGGTTGTCGTCCCGGTCCACCAGCGTGACCGCCAGGCCTGACGCTCCGGCGCGGCCGGTGCGACCGATGCGGTGCACATAGTCTTCCGCGTTGAAAGGCACGTCGAAGTTGAAGACCGCCGGCAGGTCGGCAATGTCCAGCCCCCGGGCGGCCACATCAGTCGCCACGAGCAAGTCCACCTCGCCGGCCTTGAAGGCGGCCAGCGACTTCAGACGCTCATCCTGCGACTTGTCGCCGTGCAGCGCCGCCGTGCGCAGGCCGTCGCGCTCGAAAGAGCGCGCCAGGCGGGCGGCACCCAGCTTGCTGTTGACGAACACGATGGCCTGAGACAGCTCCCGTTGCTTGAGGATCTGCTTGATGACCCGGCGCTTGTCGTCGTCGGTCACCCCGTAAAAGCGCTGTTCCACCGTGGACGCGGTGGCGTTGGGGCGCGCCACCTCCACCGTGATGGGCTCTTGCAGATAGCTCTGCGCCAGGCGCTTGATCTCGGGCGAGAAGGTGGCCGAGAAGAGCAGGGTCTGGCGTTGCTTGGGGAGGTAGGCCAGGATGCGCTGCAGGTCCGGCAGGAAGCCGATGTCCAGCATGCGGTCAGCCTCGTCCAGCACCACATACTCCACCTGGTTGAGCACGCAGTTGCGGGCCTCTATGTGGTCGAGCAGGCGCCCGGGCGTGGCGATCAGCACCTCCACCCCGCCCTTGAGCACCAGGGTCTGCGGCTTCATGTCGATGCCGCCGAACACCACCGTGGAGCGCAGTTGTGTGTGCTTCGCGTAGGTCTTGACGTTGTTGGCCACCTGATCGGCCAGCTCGCGCGTGGGCGCCAGCACCAGGGCGCGAACGGGGTGGCGGGCTGGCGAGGCGCTGGCGTTCTCGTGCCGCAGCATCTTCTGCAGCAACGGAATGGTGAAGGCCGCCGTCTTGCCCGTGCCGGTCTGGGCCGCACCCATGACGTCCCGGCCGTCCAGCACGATGGGGATGGCCTTGGCCTGGATCGGCGTCATGGCCGTGTAGCCACTGTCGGCCACGGCGCGCAGCAGCTTGGGGTCCAGCGGCAGGGTGTCGAAACGGGGGCCGGGCGCTGCGGCGGCAGGCACGGCGTCGGGGGTGGCCTCGAGCGGAGGCGACGCGGGGTCTTGATTCATCAAGCCTCGGATTATCCGCTACGAGACTGAAAGAACGAACGGGCACTAAAAAGCCGCCCGAAGGCGGCTTTTTGACAGTGCAACGCGCTGATTACTTGGAAGCAGCGGGTGCAGCCGGGGCGGCAGAAGCGCCAGCAGCAGCAGGAGAAGCGGCCGGTGCGGGAGCAGGGGCAGCAGCGGGAGCGGGGGCCGGGGCAGGCGCCGGCTCAGGCTTCTTGCCGCAAGCGGCGAGGGCGGCGGCAGCGACCAGGGAGGCCAGCAGGAGCGACTTCTTCATATGAATCCTCGAAACGGGTGGAGTTGGTTTTCAAAATTCCGCGGGCCTCATCCGAGTCTTTCGACGTCGCGAAGTTCGCATCAGACCGCGCCAGACAAAAGGGATCTCCCTTTTCGTCAACTCCGGATTATAAGCAGACCTAGGGCATTCCCTAGGCTGTGCTCAATAGCCCTGCAAGATGCTCAGACCAAGCCCGCTTAGCTTCGGCATGCGCAGGCTCACAACCCGGTCAGGTTGATCGGCAAATCGGGATGGGACTGCTGGCGCCACATGGCCACCTGCTCCACCAAGGCGATCAGGCGCTGCCGGTCGGTCACCCAAGCACCTGACCAGACATCGGGCGCCTGCAGGCGGAGAGCGTAGGCCCGGTCAGCGAGCAACACGCTGGGCAGTTCAGCGGACGGATCCTGAAAACACAGCGGCGTCACGGCGTGGCCCCACACCGCGCGCCAGCGCAAGAACCTCGGATGGCGCCTGCGCAGGTGGTCGTAGCCCTGGGCCACAAGAACGAGCCTGCGCCCAGGCAGCTTCACGAAGGCCGTGAGGGCTGAGAGCACACGCTCCTGGCTCAGCGGCCAGAACGCGAAGTGCGGGTCACACAGGGTGATTTCGTGCAGGCCCTGCTGTCGAGCCTGGTCAATCCCAGCCCACACCGCTTGCGCGAAGACGGCTTCGGAGTCAATGACCCCGGCACCCACCACCGCAAGCTCCTGCGCCTGAACGGGGTTTGACTTGCCCGCCTGGCTCGGATCTTCCGTGCCCTCGCTCGTGCCCGTTTCGCCCATCGCGCCCATCCCGCCCAGTTCGCCCATCTCTCTCACAGTCAACGCCAGCGTTGCAAGTCCGCGCTCAGCCCCCAGCATCCGAGGTGGCCTGCAGCCAGCCAGCGTCCACCCAATCGTCCAGCAGTTCGCGGGCCTGCGCACTCAGCGCGGCCACCTGCTTGGCGCCCAACTGCCTGTCATCGGCCAGCTGCCGCATGATTCGGGCATCGCGACCGCCGGCCGTGAAGGATTCGCCGTTGATGAAAACATGCCGCTGGTCGTACATCATCCGGGTACGGGCATCCAGACGCACGCCTTCGCCGGAATGCAGAGCCGGCCCCGGCTCGAACCAGACGCGAGGCTTGGGCTCGGTCAACCACTCGCCAAGCACGGCCTCCAGCCGGCCGGGCTCGGACATCGCCAGTTCCACCGCCTCGCGCGCAAAGCGCAGCAAGTCGTCGGGCAGATGCCCCGGGGTCTGCGTGGCAGGCTGGGTCGGGTCGCGATAACGAAGTGCGCCGCGGGCACCCCAAGCCTCCTCGTCGACATCGGCCAGCCGCGCCAACAGCTCACCAGCCACCTCGGCCTTGGAAGGAGACCGAAACCCCACCGAGCAGGTCATGCAGTCGCCCCCCACGGCCACGCCGTCATGCCCCCAACGCGGCGGGAGGTAGAGCATGTCGCCGGGCTCGAGCACCCATTCCTGCTCCGGCACGAAGTGCTGCAGGATCTTCAGCGGCAGGCCCTGGACCAGGCGGTCATCCGTGACTCGGCCGATCTGCCAGCGGCGCCTCCCCTGCACCTGGATCAGGAAGACGTCGTAGGCGTCCAGGTGCGGCCCCACGCCCCCGCCATCACTGGCATAGGACACCATGAGGTCGTCCATGCGGGCGTCGGGGACGAAGCGGAATTGGCTCAGCAAGGCATGCGCAGCAGGCACGTGCAGGTCCAGCCCTTGCACCAACAGGGTCCATGCGGGGCGGGACAGCGGTGGCAAGCCTCGCCTGCTGAAAGGTCCATGCCGCAGACGCCAGCCCTGCTCGGAGCGCACCACCAAGCGGCTCTCCACCTCGTCTTGGGCGGCCAAATTGAAGAGCTCAGCGCGGGACACGGGCGGCGCGACGCCTGTGAAGGCCTGGCGCACGAGCAGGGGCTTCTTGTGCCAGTGGCGGCGCATGAAGTGCTCAGGGCTCAGCCCGCCGAGCATGGCCAGAGGTGCAGTGACGTCCATGTCTCATTGTGAAGCCGCGAGAGGCTCAGCAAGCGCACGCCCGCAGCTGCGCATTCGCACCCCAGCTCGCAAATTCAACAGGGGGCCAACTCCGGAGGTGACCACAAAGCCCTGTGCGATCATCTTTCCATGAACATCGCCAAGCCCTGCGTCGTCACCCTCACCTGGGCGCTGACCGACGCGCAGAACCGCCCGATCGACGAACTGAAAGAACCCACCGAGTTCCTGTTCGGTGGGGAAGACCTGCTGCCCAAGATCGAAGAAGCGCTGGAAGGCCAGGAGGTAGGGTTTGAAGCCCACCTGCATCTAGAACCCGAGCACGCCTTTGGCGACTATGACGCCCAACTCGTGTGCTTTGAAGACCGCAAGCTCTTCCCGGAGGGCCTGGAAGAAGGCATGCGTATCGAAGGCCTGCCCGAAGGCGCCGTCACGCAAGGCATGCCGACCGACGCGCTGTACACGGTGACGGAGGTGTATCCCTCCCACGTGGTGCTGGACGGCAACCACCCCATGGCTGGCATGGCCCTCCGCATCCAGCTCAAGGTGCTGGACGTGCGCGAGGCCACCGAGGAAGAAGCAGGGCGCGGCACGGTGGGCCGGGAGCTGCTGGCCGTGGTGGAGGCACCGCCGCCTGGCGCTTCGCTACACTGAAGACCTGGGCCCTGCAGGCCGTAAAAGGCTCCCCGCAGAAGTTCAGCCCCGGCCCGTCGAGCCGAACCCCCCCTCGCCTCGCTCAGAGGCGTCGAAGTCCTGAACCTGGCGGAACCGCGCCTGCACCACGGGCACGATGACGAGCTGCGCAATGCGGTCCATGGGCTGCACCGTGAAGGCGGTCTGGCCGCGGTTCCAGCAGCTGACCATGAGCGGGCCCTGGTAGTCGCTGTCGATCAGACCCACCAGGTTGCCCAGCACGATGCCGTGCTTGTGGCCCAGCCCCGAGCGCGGCAGGATCATGGCGGCCATCCCAGGGTCTGCAATGTGGATGGCGATGCCCGTGGGGATCAGCGTGGCCTGGCCAGGCTCGATGACCAGGGGGCTTTCGGTACACGCGCGCAAGTCCAGCCCGGCACTGCCGGCGGTGGCGTAGGCCGGCAGGCACTCGGCCATGCGGGGATCCAGGACCTTGAGGTCGATAGTGGTCACGTCAGTGATTCCTGCGTCATGAGGGGTTCCAGAGCTGAAGCGGCGGGTCCAGCAGGTGCTGTGAGATCGGCCGCCGTGCGTTGCCGCGTCGGTTGGTGGAGTGCGACCTTCAAGCCTGCTGCAGGCCCAGCCGGGTGGCAATCTCGGCCACCAGGGCGCGGGCCAGGGTGAGTTTGTCGGCACGCGGCATCTCGGTCTCACCGGTATCGTCCACCAGCACCAGGGCGTTGTCATCCTGGCCGAAAGTGGCGGGGCCGTGGTTGGCCACGATGAGCGGCACCGCTTTACGCAGACGCTTCTCGCGCGCATGGCGCACCACGTCATGGCTTTCCGCGGCAAAGCCCACGCAATAGGGCCGCTGCGGCTCGGGCAGGCGGGCCACCGCGGCCAAGATGTCGGGGTTCTCGGTCATCTCGAAGGCGGGCACCTGACCTGAGCCGTCCTTCTTGATCTTCTGCGTGGCCGCGGCCAACGGGCGCCAGTCAGCGACTGCCGCGGTGGCGATGAAGACGTCTTGGCTCTGGGCGGCGGCCATCACGGCCTCGTGCATCTGCAAGGCGCTGCGCACATCCACGCGCTGCACATCTGCGGGCGTGGGCAGATGCACCGGCCCGGCCACCAGGGTCACCTGGGCCCCGGCCTCGGCCGCTGCGCGCGCGATGGCAAAGCCCATCTTGCCGCTGGACAGGTTGGTGATGCCGCGCACCGGATCCAGCGCCTCGAAGGTGGGGCCCGCGGTGACCAGCACCCGTCGGCCCTGCAGCACCTTGGGCTGGAAGAAGGCGATCACCGCGTCGCGCAGCTCCTCGGGCTCCAGCATGCGGCCGTCACCTGTCTCGCCACAAGCCTGAGCGCCGTGCCCTGGGCCGAGCAGCCGGGCGCCGTCGGTTGCCACCTGCGCCACGTTGCGCTGCGTGGCCGGGTGCGACCACATCTCGCGGTTCATGGCCGGGGCCAGCAGCAACGGGCAGCGCTCGCGCGGCCGGGCCAGGCACAGCAACGAAAGAAGTTCCCCGGTTCGGCCTTGGGCCAGTTGCGCGATGAAGTCAGCGCTGGCCGGGGCGACGATCAGCGCGTCGGCCTCGCGCGACAAGTCGATGTGGGCCATGTTGGCGGGTGCGCGAGGGTCCCACTGGTCGGTGATGACCGGTCGGCCCGTGAGCGCCTGCATCGTCACGGGGGTGATGAAGCGGCCC
>Ga0209985_10004717_pt1 | contig 10863 bp, 7 predicted proteins | sample NOAtaG_FD_187305 | JGI IMG/M metagenome (GOLD analysis project Ga0209985, IMG submission 187305) | Freshwater lake microbial communities from Lake Erie, under a cyanobacterial bloom - NOAA_Erie_Diel6S_1000h metaG (SPAdes) (version 2) | ecosystem: Environmental > Aquatic > Freshwater > Lake ... | reverse complement strand
GGCTGATCGCCGGTGCCGACGAACGCCGCGCCGCGTACGAACCCCTCCGCCGGATCGAGGATCGCGAGCCATGGCGTCGAGGGAAACACCATCGCCACGGCCGGGCTCCCGGTGAGTCGCGGCGTCCCACCGAGCGACAGGGTGTCGACGAAGCCTCCCGCCACGGCGAGCCGGCCGTCGGGCAACGTGCCGAGTCCGGTGACCGTGGTGCGGCCTGCGTTCGCGGCCACGTAGCCCCAACTCAGCGTCGAGCCGAGCCCATCCCAGCCGACGACGAACACATCGCGCACCGCGGCGCCGTCCGTGGAGGCGGGATCGATGCTCCGCAGCACGGGTCCGCCGCCGCCGAGGGGCAGGTCCCCCGAGAAACTGCCAGCGGCCGCCCAACCCGTCCCGAGCGCGGTGATGTGGTCGGTCGCTTCCCGGCTCGCGATCGCGGCGAGCCGTGCGACCGCGCCCCACTCGCAGCCGTCGATCTCGGCGAGCCACGCGTCGCCGTTGCTCGAGGGCACGGCCGGTACGCCGACGGAGCGCACTGCGCCGACGAAGTCGCCGACGCCGTAGATGAGCCCGCCCGCGGCGATGCCGCCAGGGCCGCTCGCGAGCGCGCGGACGTTCTGGGCGCCGGTGCCGCCCGCGCGGAGGACGCAGCCGGCGGTGAAGGGCTCCTGCGCCACGAAGCCATCGGCCTCGGTCAGCGGCGAGGTGGTGAGGGTTCGGCCGGCGATCGTCGCGCTGCCGAGGAACGTGCCGCCGACGTAGAGGGTCCGGTCGACGAGCAACGCTGCGGCGCCGGTGTCGGCGCCCGTTCCTCCCCAGCGCCAGGCGCTGCGGACCCGTCCGTCGGCCGCCCCGACGCAGACCACGAGCACGTCCGTGCTCGTCGAAGAACCAGTCAGCGTCGTGCCATCGGCGTCGAGGGTCGAACTCGCCGTGTTCCCGACCGCGCACACCCGGTCCGCGTCGATGGCCACCGCGTCGAACACATCCACACCCGCTCCGCCGAACGAGCGGGCCCAGAGCACCTCGCCCGCTGGGTCGAGCAGCGCCACGAAGCCGTCCTCCGTGCCTGCACCCGGGAGGGCGAAGCCATCGAGCATCCATGGCATGTTGCCCGAGCCCGCGAGCGCCACGCTTCCGTCGTCCCGCACCGCGATGGCCCGCACCCGCTCGGTGCCGGGGCCGGCGAGCTGCCAGGCATCGATCGGCGGGAGCGGTCCGAACGGACAGGAGGCCGCTTCGCAGCCGTTGCCCGCATCGCCATCGCAGTCGAAGCGGCCGCTCGGGCAGCTCAGCACGGCGCACGTGCCGACGCCGCAGACCGCGCGTGCGCCGTCGGAGGCGCTGCAGGCCGCGGGGTCCTCGTCGATGCGCCCATCGCAGTTCTCGTCGAGCCGCCCCTCGCAGCGCTCCAAACGTCCTGGCGACACACCAGGATCACCGTCGTCGCAATCACCCGGAAGCGCTACGAACCCGATCGCCGCGCCGCAACGCGTGACGCGCACGGTGCCGTAGCCATCGCCGTCTTCGTCGAGGTAGTGGAGCACGCAGACATCGGGGCCGGGGCCGGCATCCGCTACGCCGCTGTCGGGCGCGTCGAGCGCGGGCGCATCGAGCGCAGGCGCGTCGAGAACGGGGGCGTCGAGCGCGGGCGCGTCGAGCGCGGGCGCGTCGAGAACGGGGGCGTCGAGCGTGGGCGCGTCGAGAACGGGGGCGTCGAGCGCGGGCGCGTCGAGCGCAGGTGCGTCGGTCGCAGCGTCGAGCAGCGCCGGGTCGAAGGCGTACGAGCAACCCCCCAAGAAGCCACCCAGCAGCAGCAAGGCACATCGCATGTTCAAGACCTCTTCGACGGGAGCCCGCGCTCCGCGCACGCGGGAGGTTCTCACGGACGGTGGTGACCGTGAAGCGCCGTGCCGACCGCTCGGCATCGCGAGAGGACCCCGCGGGTCCGCCAGAGGCCGCTCGTTCAGCCGTGGACTCGCTCCATCGCCGCCCGGTGCGGTACCCTTCCTTCGTCCCGTGCCGCCCCCCTCCATGTCCGCCTCGCAGGACGGCCTCGGCGTCGAAGACGCGCGCGCGCTCGTCCCGCTGCCACGCGTCGGGGACAAGGTCGGCCGCTTCCGCGTGCAGAGCGAGGTCGCAGCCGGAGGCATGGCCGTCGTGTACGCGGCCCGGAGCGAATTTCGCGGCGGCAGTGGCCGCCCGGTCGCGCTGAAGGTGCTCTTGCCCTCGCTCGCGGTCGATCCCGCGCTCTCGTCCTCGTTCCTCGAGGAGGGCCGCATCGCGTCGCACATCGAGCACCCGAACGTCGTCGAGCTGCTCGACGTCTTCGAGGACGAGGGGCGCATGGTGCTGGTCATGGAGCTCCTGCGCGGTCGATCGCTGTCGCAGCTCCACACCCGCGCGCTTCGTGCCGGGACTCCCCTTCCGCTCGGGGCGCTCTTCGCCGGCATCGCGTCCTGCGCCGAGGGCCTGCACGCGGCCCACGAGGCGGTCGACGCGTCGGGGGCGCCGCTCGGGGTGGTGCACCGAGACGTCAGCCCTTCCAACGTGCACGTGGGCTGGGACGGCCGGGTGAAGGTCCTCGACTTCGGCATCGCCGTCACCCGCGACCGCTCGAGCACGACCCGGGTCGGAGAAGTGAAGGGCAAGATCGCCTACCTCGCGCCGGAGCAGGTTCGCGGTCAGCCCATCGACCGGCGGGTCGACGTCTGGGCCATGGGCGTGATGATCTGGCAGCTCTGCGCGCGCCGGTGGCTCTTCAAAGGCAACGACGCGCGCGAGACCTTCGATCGGCTCCTCGGCCAGGAGATCCGCCCGCTCTCGAGCGTCGCGCCCGAGGTGCCCCCCGCGGTGAGCGAGCTCGTCACCCGCTGCCTGCGTCGCGAGCGGGATGAGCGCGTGTCGAGCTGCGCGGAGATCGCGCGCGTGCTCCGCGCGGCAGCGGCCGAACTCGGGGGCGACGAGCGGCAGCTCGGAGCGATCGCGTGCGACCTCTTCGCCCACGAACGGGAGGCCGAGGCGACCGCGCTTCGCGAACTGCCCCGCGCGGAGGATGGGATATCGTCGTCCCAGGTGCGTGGGATCGTCCCAGACGAGGGCGGTACCCGCACCGAGCCGAGCGCTCCAGCGCACGCGTCACGTCGTCCGCTGGGCCGCGCGCTCGTCGCGCTCGCGCTGCTCGGTGTCCTCGTGTTCGTCGGCACGTGGCTGCTGCTGCCGGCGCCCCCGGTGCCGGCGTCCGCGTCGGCGGCGACCGCGGTGCCGTCCCCTTCCCCGACGGCCTCGGCTTCCGCCGCGGGCCCGGAGCCATCGCCCTCGGGCGCGTCCGGATCGGTCGCCTCCACGCCTGCCGCGCCCGAGGAGACCGAGGCGGCGGCTGCATCGGAGGAGCCGGGATTCGCTTCCACTCCTCCGCCCGACCCGGAGGATCGCCCCGCCCGCGCTCGGGACCGCGTCCGCAGGCGCCGTGGCCGGCCACGTGCAGGTGAGACGTCCGCCGAAGGACCGGTCGAGGCCGACCCCGAGGTGCTGCTCGACAATCCCTACTGACGCGCTTGACTTCGCATCCCGTGCGTCCCGTCGCCCTGCCGCTGCTCTGTGTCCTCGTCGCCAGCGCTTGGAGCGGCCCTGCCGCTGCCCAGGACGCTGCGGCCGAAGCCCGCGCCCGCTTCTCCGCGGGCCAGCTCCTCTTCGAGCAGGGCGACACGCCGGCCGCGCTGACGGAGTTCCGCGCCGCGATGCGGATCGAGCCCCACGACGCGACGCGCTTCAACGTCGCCGCGTGCCTCCAGCGGCTCGGACGCTTCGTCGAGGCCGCCGGCGAGTACGACGCCGCGGCGGCGAGTCCCCAGCTGTCCGAGGCCGTACGTGCACGCGCCGCGGACCTGGCGGCGCGGGTGCGCGAGCGGGTCGCCACGCTGCGGCTCGTCGAGGCCCCGGTCGGCGCGAGCGTGGAAGTCGACGGACGCGCGGCGTGCACCGACTGCGACCTCACTCTCGATCCAGGTGAGCATCGGGTGAGCGTCGAGGCCGCGGGACACCTGCCGGCGGCCCACACCATCGAGCTCGGCTCGGGGGAGCGCCGCACCCTCTCGGCTTCCCTCGTCCCGGAGGCCGTCGCGGCGCCTGCACCGGCCGCGCTGCCATCCGGCGGGCATACCGCAGGCGTGGTCTCGGTCCTCGGAGGCGCCATCGCCGCGCTCGGGCTCGGCGCCGCGATCGGGCTCTCGGTCGCCGCCGGCGATGCCCATCAGCGCTACCTCGCCGGGCCCTCCTCCTCGCTCCGCGACGAAGGGCTCGCGCTGCAGAGCGGCAGCCACGTCGCCATCGGCATCGCTTCGGCCGGCGCCCTGGCCGTGGTGATCGACCTCGTGCTCGCCGCGGCCCTCGGAGGGCAGGAGCCCCGTGGGCCCACGACCGAGCGCGGCGTGGTTCGGTTCTGATCGCGGCGGGGACGCGGCGCGCCTGGCTCAGGCCTGTCCCACGTCCGTGAGTATCTGCGCCGCAACATCCAGCTCGTAGCCGTCGAGGGCGCGCACGAAGCGGGCATACTCGGCCCCGAGCAGCGCCTCGAGCTCCCGTGCGAGCGAGCGGGCCTCGTCGATGGCCGCGGCGTCGGCCGATCGGAGGCGCGCGACGAGGCCTCCGAGGTCGAAGGCTGGGGGGATGAGCGTGCGCTCCGGCGCCTGGGTCTCGCCCTCGGCCCGCGCCGCCCGCACCGCTTCGAGCGTTCGAGCCAGCGTCGTCTTCAGCGCCTCGAGCGGACCGTCGGTCGGCGCGCCCATCTTGATCGTGCTCTCGACCCGACCGGCCTCCCTCGCGAGCGCGCCCATCCCCAGGTTCGCTGCGACGCCCTTCAGCGTGTGGGCCTCCCGGATGGCTTCGCTGCGGGCCCCGGTTTGCAGCTTCGCCTCGATGCGGTCGTGCGCCGTCTCCTCCCGCTGCGCGAAGCTGTCGAGCAGCCGCCGGTAGAGTCCGGCGTTGCCCGCGACGCGCTCGAGCGCGGCGCGCACGTCGAGCAGCGAGCGGTCGTGCTGTCCGGAGGGGGCTGCGGCCTCGGCGCCCGGCGGCGAACCTGACGAGGTGGGCCGGTTCCCCGCGCCGAGCGCGGGTCGTCCGGAACGCGACTGGCGTGGCCCACCCGGGGCCCAGCGGCGAAGCGTGCGGATCAGCAGGTCGGGATCGATCGGCTTGGTGAGGTGGGCGTTCATCCCGACCGCGAGGCAGCGATCACGCTCCTCGGCCATCGCGTGCGCAGTCATCGCCACGATCGGCAGCGTCGAACAACGCGGGTCGGCGCGCAGCCGCCGCGTCGCCTCGTAGCCGTCGAGCACCGGCATCTGCAGGTCCATGAGGACGACGTCGAAGCGGGGCGCATCCTCGCGGAGCAGCGCATCGAGACACTCCTGCCCGTCGCGCGCGACCGCGACCCGCACGCCCGCGCTCTCGAGCAGCTCCACCGCGATCTGCTGGTTGATCTCGTTGTCCTCGACGAGGAGCACCCGCATTCCGCCGAGCGCGAGCTGGGTGGACGGGGGCGCGGAGAGCCGGCCTCCGGTCTCGGGCACGAGCAGCATGCCCGCGAGGGTGGTGAGCAGCACCGTCGCAGGCAGCGGCTTGGTGAGCAGGTGCTCGATCCCCGCGTTGCGCGCCGCGAGGCGCACGTCGTCCCGCCCGTATGCCGTCACGACCACGATCTTCGTCTCGGGCGCGCGGGCCCGGATCTCGCCGGCGACCTCGTCGCCCATCATCGTCCCGAGGTGCCAGTCGAGCAGCACCGCGTCGTACGGGTCGCCCGCTTCCACGGCGCGATCCACCGCGATCCAGGCTTCTTCACCGCTCCCTACGGCGTCGACGCGTACGGAGGCTTCGCTCAGCTGCGCGGTCAGCAGCTCCCGCGCTGAGCCGACGTCGTCGACGACGAGCATGCGCAGGCCGGCCAGACCGAGCGGCGGTGTGCTGCTGCCGCTGCGTCGCGTCTCGGTGCCCAGCCACGCGGTGAAGTGGAAGCTCGACCCCACCCCGGGCTCGCTCTCCACCCAGAGCTGCCCACCCATCAGCTCGACGAGGTGCTTGCTGATCGCGAGGCCGAGACCGGTCCCGCCGAAGCGGCGTGTCGTCGAGTCGTCGGCCTGCGAGAAGGCGCGGAACAGCCGCCCGATCTGCTCGGACGTCAGGCCGATTCCGGTGTCGTGCACCGAGAAGCGGAGCTTGGCCCGCGCGCCGGTGCGATCGAGGACCCGTACCTCGATGCTGACGCTGCCCTGGCTGGTGAACTTGATCGCGTTCGAGACGAGGTTCGTCAGCGCCTGGCCGAGCCGGAGCGCATCGCCGACCAGCGCGGCCGGCACCTCGGGGTCGATCTCGAAGCCGAACGCCAGCCCCTTCGAGCGCGCGGTCTGCTCGAGCATGCCGCGGACCCGGTCCAGCAGCCCGGCGACGACGAAGTCGGTCTCCTCGAGCGTGACCTTGCCCGCCTCGATCTTGGAGAAGTCGAGGATGTCGTTGATGATCCCGAGAAGGCTCGTCCCGGCGTCGTGGATCTTCGAGACGTAGTCGTACTGCTGCGGCGTGAGCGCCGTCTTCAGCGCCAGGTGCGAGAGCCCGATGACGGCGTTCATCGGGGTCCGGATCTCGTGGCTCATGTTCGCGAGGAACATGCCCTTGGCGCGCGTCGCCGCTTCGGCCTGCTCCTTGGCGCTCCGCAGCTCGGCGGTGCGCGCCTCGATCGTCCGCTCGAGAGAGGCCTGGTGCGCTGCGAGCTCCTCGTTCCGCGACTCGAGCTCCGCGAAGAGCTGCCGCGAGAGCCGCTCGGCGAGCGCCCGCTGCAGCGGCGCGAGATCCCGCTCGTCCGAGCGGCCCGGGCAGGGCAGTCGCCACATCCGCTCGCCGATGGGAGCGGGTCCCCCGGACCATACCGCGTGCACGACCAGCGCCTCGCCGTCGGAGGCTTGCTCGAGCCGTACCTCGAGCTCCACCGCGGCCTCGCCGTCCGCGGAGGCGGCGCGCAGATCCCGCGAGAACTCGCTGGCGAAGCGCGTCGCGCCGAGCGAGGGGACGCCGAGCATCGTCGCGACGCTCCGGAGCTGCCGGCGGGCGAGAAAGAGCGCGTCCTCGCCGTCGATGTGCAGGTTGCCGAGCAGGATCATCGCTTCACCGAGAGGGGGCCGGGTGAGAGAAGGTGGGGGCGTGCCGCTCGTTCGCAGCCCGCACGGCAACGGCGCCGCGCGGCGCCCTCGCGCGGCGGTCACCTCGGGTCCAGGTCGCGCTCAGGCGAGCCATCTGCACACCTTTACGCTCGTCCCGGTCTCCGGGCTCGTCCGCAGATCGAAGTCGTCCATGAGCCGCCGTACGCCGGGCAGGCCGAGGCCGAGGCTTCCCGAACTGCTGTAGCGATCCGCGAGCGCGAGCGTCACATCGGCGATCCCGGGCCCGCGGTCTTCCGCCCACAGCTCGACGCCCTCGTGCAGTCCGCGTCGCACCGCGGTCACGCGCATCGAGCCGCGCCCCGCGTACTTCACGATGTTGGTGGCCAGCTCGGAGGCGGCGGTCGTGATGCGCGCCCGCTCGCCGGGCGAGACGCCCCGCTCCGTGAGCCAGGCCTGCACCCGCACCACGAGCACCGGCAAGTCCGCCTCGTCGCCTACTGCGACGAACAACTCGCTGCGCTCGACCGACCACCTCACCGCGGGTTCCGGACGCGTGCGAGTCCCGCCTCCAGCGTCAGCTCGCCCGAGATTCCGTCGATGTCGGCGCCGAGCTCCACGAGGGCCGCCACGACGTCGGGCTTCAGGCCCACCAGCACCGTCCGCGCGCCCATCAGCTCGACCATCTCGAGGGTCTGCCGCAGGCGGGCGAAGTCCGCCGTGTCCACGACCTCGAGGGCGGACGCGTCGAGCACGACCCCATGCGCCCGCTGGCTCCGAACGGCCTCGAGGAGCTCGCTGCGGAAGCTCGCGAACTGCCCCCGGTCGAGATCGTCCCGGAGCGTCGCGACGACGCAGTCTCCGAAGTGGCTGACGAGCGCCGTGCGCTCGGTGCTGGCGGCGAGGCGGCTCACGTCCCGACCCGTCGCACCTCGATGCCCACGCGGCGGAACGCCTCCTCGAGCGCGTCGCGCAGCGTCGCGCGCGTCTCGACCTCTCCGACCTCGATGCCGAGCTCGATGACCGTCTGCGCGACCGCCGCGGAGATCCCCGAGAGCAGGCACAGGCAGCCCATCAGGCGTGTGGCCTTGGTGATCTTGATGAGGTGGTTGGCGACCGCCGTGTCGACCACCGACACGCCGCTGATGTCGATGATGAAGACCCGCGCGCGGGTCTCGGCGATGCGCCCGAGCACCGAGCCCATGATCTCCTGCGCGCGCTGCGAGTCGATGATGCCGACGACCGGCAGGAGCAGCACGTCCTCCCAGAGCGCGGTCACCGGGGTCGACATCGCGACGAGCGCGCGGGCCTGCCCGGCGAGCTTCTCCGCGGTCATCCGGTTGTAGGCCTCGACGCCGATCGCGGTGTCGATGTGCACGAGCCGCGTCAGCGCGCGGATCGCGTCGGCGCGCCGCGTCCCGAGCGCGTCCGCCGGCAGCACCCGATCGGCGAGGATGGTCAGGGAGATGTCCGTCGCTGCGAAGTAGGTGGTCAGAGAGAGGCCGATGCGGGCGTGCAGCTCCCCCGTCGAGCGCCGCCGCGCGATGAACGCCTCGTCCATCTCCGCGCGGAGCAGCTCGGCCCAGTAGTCCACCTGCGCCTGCTTCACCCGCTCGAGCCGGCGCGGGTCGGAGAAGTGCTGCGAGAACTCCGGCAGCTGGCGGATCCAGACGTAGAAGTGCTCCGCGTACTCGGGCAGGAGCGGCTCGAGGACGCGACCGAGCTCGCGCACGAGCTCGAGGTCCGCGGGTTCGATCTCGTGACGTCGGAGGTAGGTCTGGATGTCCATGGGGCTCGTTCGGGCAGAGGGGGCGTCGAGGCGCCGCATGGTGGACCCCCGGGGCGGTGGAAATCAATCGGAACCCTTCGGTCCTCGCTCCCGCGCGGAGCCGCCGGTCGGTCCCGTCGAGCGCAAGTGCGCAGTTGACGCCGATTCGCCGCGTGTCGCAGCATCGGGCCGATGTTTTCTCCCCTCGATCCGTCGCCCGCAGCCCGTCCTCGACCGAACGGGCCTCCGACCGTGCTCGTCGTCGACGACGCCCCGGAGAACCTCGCGGTCATGTCGGAGCTCCTCCGCGGCGACTACCGGGTCCTCGTCGCGACCTCGGGCGAGCGCGCCCTGGCCCTCGCCGCCGCCTCGCCCCCCGACCTCATCGTCCTCGACGTGATGATGCCCGGGCTCGACGGCTACGAGGTGTGCCGGCGCCTCAAGGACTCGGCCGCCACCGCCCACATCCCGATCATCTTCCTCACCTCGATCGACGACGAGGACAGCGAGCGGACCGGCTTCGAGCTGGGCGCGGTCGACTTCGTGGGCAAGCCGGTGCGGGCCGCGGTGTTCCTGGCGCGGGTCCGGACCCACGTGCAGCTCAAGCAGGCCGGCGACTCGCTGCGCCTGCACGCCCACCACCTCGCGCAGCTCGTCGACGAGCGCACCCGCGAGGTGGGCACGATCCAGGACGTCACCATCTTCGCCCTCGCCTCGCTCGCCGAGACCCGGGACAACGAGACCGGCAACCACATCCGTCGCACCCAGCACTACGTTCGGGCGCTCGCCCTCGCGCTGCGCTCGCACCGCCGGTTCCGGGCGGCCCTCGGCGACGAGGAGATCGAGATGCTCTTCAAGAGCGCTCCGCTCCACGACATCGGCAAGGTCGGCGTCCCCGACCACATCCTCTTGAAGCCCGGCAAGCTCACCCCCGAAGAGTTCGAGCTCATGAAGCAGCACGCGGTGTTCGGCAGCGACGCGATCCGCCGCGCCGAGGCGCTGATCGGCGCCGAGCAGTCGTTCCTCCGCTTCGCCCGTGAGATCGCCGTCGGTCACCACGAGAAGTGGGACGGGTCGGGCTACCCGCAGGGCCTCTCCGGCGACGACATTCCGCTCTCCGCACGCCTCATGGCCGTCGCCGACGTCTACGACGCCCTCATCAGCAAGCGCGTCTACAAGCCCGCCTTCCCCCACGAGAAGGCCGTTCAAATCCTCGTCGATGGCCGCGGAACGCACTTCGACCCCGACATCCTCGACGGCTTCCTCGGCATCGCGGAAGAGTTCCGCGGGATCCACGAGACCTACCGCGACGACTGACCGCGGCGCCCCGTCAGGGGCAGGAGCGCTCGCAGTTGCCTGCGCAGCAGGCGCGGTCGGGCATGCGGCACGAATCCCCGCACCCGCCGCAGTTCCCCAGGTCGGTGTTCAGATCGACCTCGCAGCCGTCGACCCCGTCGCGGTTGCAGTCGTCGAACCCGTCGTTGCACGCGTCGAAGACGCACTCGCCGCGATCGCACGCCCCGCCGGTGGCGTTCCGGAAGTCGCACGCGATCCCGCATCCGCCACAGTTCGTCAGGTCGGCGTCCAGATCGAAGCCATCGTCGATCGTGCCGTCGCAGTCGTCGTCGACCTCGTTGCAGACCTCCGTGGCCCCCGGGAACACGGACGGCGCGGCGTCGTCGCAGTCGACCATGCCGACGCACCCGGGACCCGCGGAGAACCCGTCGCGGTCTCCATCGGTGCACGGCGGAGCGTCGGGCGAGTCCACCGGCGCATCGCGCCCCGCATCGGGGCTGCCCGCATCGGGGCTGCCCGCATCGGGGCTGCCCGCGTCGAGGCGACCCGCGTCGAGCCCGCCTCCATCCCCGCGTCCCGTGTCCGTGCTCCCCGCGTCCCGCGTCGGCACCGTACCCGTCCACGGCAAGAGCTCCGGCTCGGCGACCTCGA
>Ga0209985_10004715_pt1 | contig 10869 bp, 9 predicted proteins | sample NOAtaG_FD_187305 | JGI IMG/M metagenome (GOLD analysis project Ga0209985, IMG submission 187305) | Freshwater lake microbial communities from Lake Erie, under a cyanobacterial bloom - NOAA_Erie_Diel6S_1000h metaG (SPAdes) (version 2) | ecosystem: Environmental > Aquatic > Freshwater > Lake ... | reverse complement strand
GTCAGACACTCCCCTTATCAAGGGGGGCAGGGGGGATCCCCCCGCCTATCGACACCCCCCTTATCAAGGGGGGTAGGGGGGATCCCCCCGCCTATCGGCACCCCCCTTATCAAGGGGGGCAGGGGGGATCCCCCCGCCTATCGACACCCCCCTTATCAAGGGGGGTAGGGGGGATCCCCCCGCCTATCGGCACCCCCCTTATCAAGGGGGGTAGGGGGGATCGAACCTAAAATCCATTTTCAATTTAATTCCACCCACCCACTTAAACTGGTGAACATTTAACTTAACTAACGATGAAACAAGAAAAGATCACTCTCAGTCAACTCGAAGGCTTTCTATTTAAGGCGGCGGACATTCTGCGCGGTAAAATGGACGCTTCCGAGTTCAAAGAATTTATCTTTGGGATGTTGTTCCTCAAACGCTTGTCAGACGAGTTTGAGCGCAAGCAAGCGCAACTCAAGAAACAATATGCACACATCCCAGACCCGTCGCTGCTGGCCGAACTCCTAGAAGGCGAAACCTCCTATGGAGAAACATTTTTCGTACCTCCTCGCGCTCGCTGGCATCAATCCTGGCGCGACGAAAACGGCCAGGAAGTCCCGCCGCTCAAACACCTTAAGCAGGACATCGGCAATATGCTCAATAAGGCATTAGCGGCGGTAGAGGATGCTAACGATGCCTTGGCGGGAGTGCTGAAGAATAACATCGATTTTAATGCCACCAAGGGCAAAACCAAGATACCTGACCACAAATGGAAGGATTTACTAGATCATTTCAATCAGCCCCAATTTGTGCTGGTCAACGATAACTTTGAGTTTCCCGACCTATTGGGTGCCGCCTACGAGTACCTAATCAAATACTTTGCCGATAGTGCCGGGAAGAAAGGGGGAGAATTTTACACGCCGGCCGAGGTGGTGCGGCTGTTGGTGCAGTTGGTTAAACCCCAAGCGGGCCATACTATCTATGACCCTACCGTGGGGTCGGGCGGTTTCCTTATCCAGTCCTATCAATATGTGGAGGAACAGGGGCAAAACCCCCAGAATCTAGCACTCTACGGACAGGATTCTAACGGTACAGTCTGGTCAATTTGTAATATGAATATGATCCTCCACAACATCACCCGCTTCACCATTGAAAACGGGGACACTCTCGAAGATCCGCTCATTTTAGAAAACGGACAGATTCGCAAGTTTGACCGAGTTCTCGCTAATCCGCCCTTTTCCCAGGATTACAGCAAGTCTAATCTCAAGTTTACCAACCGCTTTCGCGAATTCTGCCCGGAAAAGGGGAAAAAGGCGGATCTGATGTTTGTCCAGCACATGATTGCCAGTCTTAAACTCGACGGCCACATGGCCACTATCATGCCCCATGGGGTGCTATTTCGGGGGGGGAAAGAGAAGCTGATTCGAGAGATCTTAATTGAGGATGATCTGATTGAGGCGATTATTAGTTTGCCCCCGGGGTTATTTTATGGCACGGGTATCCCGGCCTGTGTGTTGGTGGTGAATAAAAATAAACCTGATGAATTACGCGATAAAATCCTTTTTATTAATGCCGATCGAGAATATGCTGAGGGAAAGAACCAGAATAAATTGCGCCCCGAAGACATTGAAAAGATCGATTATGTCTTTACCCACAAGCGAGAATATCCCAAATATAGCCGCTTGGTAGATAAGTCGGAAATTGTCGAAAAACACGACTTTAATCTTAATATTCGCCGCTATGTGGATAATACGCCAGATCCCGAACCGGAGGATGTAAAAGCTCACTTGATGGGGGGTATTCCGCAGGCTGAAATTGCCGCACAACAGGATACTTTTGCTAAGTTTGGCATCAATACAAATACCCTATTTAGACCCCTACGCCCCGGCTATGCTAGTTTTTGCCCAGAAATTGCCACGAAAGCCGCTATTAAAGAGAATCTGGAAGCTAATCCCGATTTACAAGCAAGGATAAGCGACCACTATACTACGCTTAAAAATTGGTGGCGAGAAGCGCGGGATGATTTTGCCAAGTTGGAGGGAAATAATATTATGCCCCAAGTGCGGCAGCAATTACTGAGCAGCCTCAAACAGCAGCTGATTCCTTTGGGGGTTTTGGATGAGTTTAAATCGGCGGGGGTGTTTGTTAACTGGTGGCAGCAGATTCGCTATGATCTAAAGACTATTATTAACACTGGCTGGCATCATACTCTTATCCCTGATCAGTATTTATTAGCGGCATTTTTTCAGGCGGAAGAGGCGGAAATTGAGGAACTGGAAAGTAAGATTAGTGCAGTCCAAGGGGAGTTAAGCGAAGCGGTGGAATCAGCGCAAGAGGTGGCGAATTATGAACCAGAAGAGGAAGAAACTGTTAGCGCCGCATCGATTAAGAAATGGCTTAAAGAGTTGATAGATGACCTGAAGCAATCCCAGGGCGATTCAGCAGCCAGAGAGCGCCAATCTTACCAACAAGAATACAATGTTATTACTGACATTGAGAACCGGATCAAGTTACTTAAGAATACACTTAAGGAACAGCAGAGTCAGCTTGAGTTAAAGCTGCGCTTAAAACGGGTTGGTGATGAGGAATTTAAGGCTGAAACTATTGAATTACTTGAGCAGGTGCAAAATCAGCTTATGGGGTTAAATGCAAGTAAAAAGGAAGAAAAGGCCAAGATTAACGCGCTTAATAAGGATAAGAAAGCCTTGGAGATTAAATTATCTTATCCTGAGGGATTACTGACTGAAATAGGAGGACAGTTAAGGGATGAAGAAGCGAAAAAATTGATTCTAAAAAAGCTCTATGATTGGGTATCGGAGCAGCTTACTCGTTACTTGAATGGGGAAAAGCGGGGACTTGTCGCTAAGGTTGAGAATCTTTGGGATAAGTATGCGGTTTCGAGTCAGGAAATGGAGGCCCAGCGAGAGCAGACTTTAGGAGAATTAAATGAGTTTTTGAGTAAGTTGAGGTATTTGGCGTGATGAAAAATTGGGATGTAAAAAAACTTCGTGATCTTGCTGATATACGAGTTAGTAATGTTGACAAAAAAATTTATCCTAGCGAACGACCTGTAAAGCTTTGCAACTACATGGACGTTTACACAAATGAATATATTGATGGATCAATTCAGTTTATGGAAGGTTCTGCAAACGATGCAGAAATTGAGCGATTTGGTTTAAATATTGGAGATGTAATTATTACCAAAGACTCAGAAACTCCTGATGATATTGGTATTCCCACCGTTATACATGAGCAAATAGATAACTTAGTTTGTGGTTATCATCTGGCACTAATTCGACCTGACAATGAAAAAATTGATTCTATCTTTCTCTCTAAATATCTTTCAACTTCACGAGTAGCTAATTATTTTGCTCTTCATGCTAGTGGTTCTACACGCTTTGGGCTTCCTATTGGAGCAATTGAGTCAGTTGAAATTTTAACGCCCCCAATTAAAGAACAAACCCAAATCGCCACCATCCTCTCAACAATAGACCGCGCGATTGAGCAAACCGAAGCCCTAATTACCAAGCAGCAGCGCATCAAAACGGGACTAATGCAGGACTTGCTCACCAAAGGAATTGATGAAAATGGCAATATTCGCAGTGAAGAAACCCATGAATTTAAGGATTCACCGCTTGGGAGGATTCCGGTTGAGTGGGAGGTAGCAACTATTGCTAAATTTGGGTCTAAAGATAGGTCTTACCTAAGAACAGGTCCATTCGGCTCAGATTTGAATACAAAACATTGGGTTGAGGAAGGTATTCCGGTCTTGACAATAGGAGCTTTGGGTGAAGGAGAAATTATTAAAGAAGAGCTTTTTTATGTATCAAAAACAACTGCTAATAATCTTAAGGCGTTTCGAGTAGAATCAGGAGATATAGTTTTTTCAAGAGTAGCCGATATAGGTCGCTCCCTAGTAATTCAAGATGAGCAAACTGGCTGGATTATTTCATCCAACTTAATGCGAATAGCACTCGATAAACAAAAAGGCAACCCAAGTTTTTTATATCAGAATATAGCTTTTAATTCTATCATACGAGCGCAACTGAGAGTTTCTTCCAATTCAGGAGGTAGAGATCTTGTTAATGGTTCAATCTTGTCCAGTATTCTTTTCCCCTGGCCTTCTCTTGATGAACAAAAAAGGGTAAACGCAATAATGCAGAGAATAGAGGAGAAAATCGTCATTTTAAAGAATCAGCTTGTCAACCAAATAAATTGTAAAACCGGACTCATGCAAGACCTCCTAACAGGCAAAGTTCGAGTTACGGACCTCCTCAACCAAAACACAGCAGCAAACTAACATCTAAAAATCAACAGAACTAAACGTTGCAACATTTGTGGTAACAAGTGTTAGCATGAAAAAAAATCAAACCTTAAAACACAGCCATCATGCAACTCAACGTCAAAAAACGCGGTAACTCCCTCAGCGTCATTATTCCCAAAGAAATCGCCGCTAACCTGAATATTGACGACGGCGACAATATTTATTTAACTAAAACCCCCAACGGTTACGAAATCACCGCCTTCGATCCCGACTTTGCCAAAAAAATGGAAATCGCAAGGCGCGGCATCAAAAAATATCGTAACGCCCTGATTGACCTAGCCAAATGAGAGAACCATACTGGCTCAACGAAAAGGAAATCATCGCAATTCATGGCGAAATCCTGATAAACCAAACCGCACTGATCAGGCATACACAACAGCAAGCGATGAAAAAAGGGAAAATAAGAGTTTGCCATGAAAACACCAATAACAAACATCAAACCATCCCCTGAGCAAATTGAGAACTTTTGCCAACGTTGGCACATTACAGAACTGTCCCTATTTGGTTCAGTATTACGCGATGATTTCCGTGTTGATAGCGACATTGATATATTAGTCACCTTTGACCCCCAATTTCAGCGCGGACTAACCGAAACATTGCAAATAAAAGAAGAACTGCAAAACCTATTTGACCGCAAAATTGACTTAATTGTGAAAGCTGCTATAGAACGTAGTGCCAACTGGTTGCGTCGTCAGAATATCCTAGAATCTGCTCAGGTTATCTATGCTAAGAGATATTGAATCCCTCATCGATATCGAACAAGCAGCCAAGCGTATCCTTCGCTTTTCGAGCGGTGTTGAGCAAATTGAGCTAATCACCAATGATGAGAAAATTTCAGCAATTCTCTATCAGATTACAATTATAGGAGAAGCAACAAAACGACTTTCAATGGGATTTCGCCAACAACATCCAGAAATACCGTGGCGAAATCTGGCAGGGATGCGTGATATAATTGTCCATGAATATGATCAAATTGATCTTGATATTGTTTGGGACGTAATTCAGCACGAAATTCCTCAACTATTGAAGCAAATTAAACCTATATTGATGGACTCCAAAACTAATGAAAGCAATTAATTTTAAAACCATCCTAAAAAACGGCATAGTCACCATTCCCGCCGAATATTCTTCTGAATGGGAATGTAAACAGATCTGCGTCATCATCTTAGAAGATAGCAATAATGACACTTTGCGAGAAACAACTATTTCCCTATTTGAGCAAAATAAAATCAGTCTAGGGACAGCAAGCGAAATATTGGGAATAAATCAGATTCAATTGCAGAGATTGCTGTCAGAGCGTGACATTTGATGAGTAGAAAACGGATTTCTCCGAGAAACCCGTTTTCTGTGCGTTACTCAACGGATTTAGTATTAGTACACAAAGCAGCGTTGGTTTCCAAAGATGAAAAACCTCATAAATACAGTTACATACAGGTTATCTGGTCATGAACAAAACACCTCAACCTATCAAACTCGATGAGCGCAACGGGGTCGAAAAGCCCTTACTTGACCAACTGTACGGTTTAGATTGGGAAATATTGGATTTAGAGACAAAACAAAAACCACAGGATACTTTTAGAGAAAGCTTTACCGAGGTGGTGATGCTGCCGGTGCTGCGAGAACAGCTTACAATCATCAACCCCTGGCTAGAAACCGACCAAATAGAAGAAGCCATCAAACAACTCACCGCCAACTTCCCCAGCACCAACCTACTGGAAAATAACCGCCACGTCTTTAAACTGCTTCAGGAGAATACCAGCGTCTCAGAGAACCGTAAAACAGGCGAAAAAAGCCCCACCGTCAGGTTTATCGACTTTGACCACCCAACTAACAACCGCTTCATCGCCGTTTGCCAGTTTAAGGTGCGGATTCTAGGCACAGAAAACCACATCATCCCCGATATTGTCCTCTTCCTCAATGGGCTGCCAGTGGTGGTCATTGAATGTAAATCCCCCAAAGTCACAGAACCCATTGCCGAGGCGATCGAGCAACTCCTCCGCTACAGCGAACAGCGCGGCGCTAAGGGCGAGGGAAATGTCCCCCTCTTTTTCTATAACCAGTTTGTCGTAGCTACCTGCCGCAATCAGGCAAAATTTGGCACCATTACCACCCACACCGAAAAATACTTCTTCCGTTGGGCTGACCCCTATCCCCGCACCCTAGAAGAACTAGAACACGGTATTAGCTCCCCCAATGACCAGCAGCGACTGGTGGCGGGAATGTTTGCCCCCGATAACCTCCTAGAGATTATTCGCAACTTCACCCTTTTCTCCGTCAACAACAAGGGAGAAACCATCAAAATCGTCGGGCGTTATCAGCAGTTTCGTGCCGTCAAGAAAGCCGTGGAGCGTCTCCTAGAGGGCAAAACCCCCCGGGAGCGCAGCGGCATCATCTGGCATACCCAGGGGTCAGGTAAGTCCCTGACCATGATGTTTATGGTGCGGGCCATGTACCGCCATAACAACCTTTCCCAGTGGAAAGTGGTATTTATCACCGATCGCACCCAACTAGAGCAGCAACTCGCCGAGACCGGCCAAAGTGTTGGCTTTACCGTTAAGCCCGCCAATAGCATCGCCAAACTGAAGGAACTACTTCGCAGCGACTCCTCGGATCTGGTCATGGCCATGATCCACAAATTCCAAGAGCGGGAACTGCGGGAGACCTTCCCGGAGCTAAACCGGAGCAGCAACATCCTGGTGATGACCGATGAGGCCCACCGCTCCCAGTACAGCCTGCTGGGGACAAACCTCGACAAAGCTCTCCCCTACGCTTCCCGTATTGGCTACACCGGCACCCCCATCGACAAAACTGAGAAAGTTTTCGGGGACTACATCGACAAGTACACCATGGGCCAGTCCATCGAGGACGGCGTGACCCTAGAAATTGTTTACACCGGGCGCACTCATAACGCCGAGGTGTCTGATCAGACAGCTATGGATGCGGCTTTTGCCGATGTCTTCAGTGAGTACAACCTGCAAGAGCGGCTGCAGATTTTGGGCCATGGTTCCAGGGATGCCTACCTAGAAGCTCATCCCACCATCGCCGCTAAAGCCAAGGATATGGTGCAGCACTATCTCCAGTGCATCTTTCCCAACGGCTACAAGGCCCAGGTGGTGGCGACTTCCCGGGAGGCGGCGGTGCGGTACAAAGAGCATTTAGATGCTGCCCTGGCCGAGGAGATTGCCAAATTGGAGCAGGGGAATCCCCACCGGCTTAACCTCGATCGCCTGAAACGACTTAAGACCGATGTGGTCATCTCCGGCAGTCATAACGACCTACCCCACCTCAAGCAATACAGCAACTCCACCCGCCACGATACTACTATTAAAAGCTTTAAACTGCCCTTTGACGCAAGGGATGAGGGGATTACTGGAGATGTGGGCATTGTCATCGTCAATAATATGCTACTGACTGGCTTTGATGCCCCAGTAGAGCAGGTGATGTATCTCGATAGGGTCATCCAGGCCCACAACCTGTTACAGGCGGTCGCCCGTGTCAACCGAGTCGGCGGTGCGGACAAGGATAAAGGCTTTGTCGTGGACTATGTAGGCATCGGCCACCACCTGAAGCGAGCCATTGATAACTACGACGAGCGAGAGCAGCAAGAAGTCGAGGAAACCTTAAGTTTTCCCGAGGACGAGATCCGTCAGCTTGAGGATGACCACCGGGCAATCCTTGCACTCTTGAAGCAACATGGACTCACCGACCTGAACGATCAAGATGCCTTTTTCGACCTCTTCTATGACGAGGATGTGCGATTCGAGTTCATGCTGGCCTTCAAGAAGCTGACCCGCAGCCTTAACTTGGTCTATCCCGCCAAGGAGGCCTTGAACTATATGAGAGACTACCAATCTCTCACCGCAGTGAATGTACTAGCGGGGAAGCACTTCCGCGACGAGCGCCTGAGTATGAAGGGAATCCCACCCAAGCTGCGGGCCCTGACCGACCAGTATCTGCAATCAAGGGGAATTGACGAGAAAGTTAAACCGATCTCGATCTTGGATAAGGACTTTGAGAGTCATGTCCAGAAACACCAGCGAGTCAAAACAAAGGCCGCCGCAATCGAACACGCTCTCCGCCACTATATCGAGATCGATCTGGCAGATGATCCCGAACTGCAAGCCTCCTTTTCTGAAGCACTGAGAGCCATCTTCGAGGAGTTTAAAGACAATTGGGACAAGATTTACCAAGAACTGGAAAAACTACGCCAGAAGGCGAGAGAAGCAAAAAATGAGCCTACCTACGGACTGGACAGGAAAAAGCAGCTGCCCTTCTTTCGGATGTTCAAACGGGAGTGTTTTGGAGAAGCGGCATTAACTGACGATATGGTTTCTCAGATGGTCGCTCTCACTCAACAGGTATTTACCGTTGTTGAGCAGGAGTTACAATTAACTAGCTTTTGGGAGAGCATTCCCGCTCGCAAGAAACTTAAGGCAGAGATTCAAAAAGTGTTACTCTCTCCCGACTTTTACCAAATTCCCAATCTTATGGACAATCGAGAACAGATTATCTCGCGGGTGATGGAAATAGCAGAGAAAAATAACGACCGAATTTTTTAGGCTGAATCGAGTAAAATTGAGCGACTTTTAATATGAAACTTGACTATAAAATCATTTATTCTTCCAGTCGTAAGACCCTGACCATTACCGTGGAACGTGATCGATCGATCGTGGTCAGAGCGCCTACTGGTACTCATCCCGATAAGATCCAGCAAATAGTAGAGTCACGCAAGCAGTGGCTCTATGAAAAAATTCACCACGAGCAAAAGTATCGAGTCCCACTTCATCCTCCGGGTAAGGAACTGGTTAATGGCGAGTCGCTTCTTTATTTAGGGCGCTACTATCGTTTAGAATTGGTTGATGATCAGACAGAGATAAAGTTTATTAACAATCGCTTTCGAGTACCAAAGGCACTAACAGAGAATGGTGGCGAGATTTTTCAAGATTGGTATATTCAGAAGGCAAAAGAGAAGATACTTCCTCGTGTCAACCTTTATGCTAAAAAGCTTGGTGTCAGGTTTAATCAGGCTAAAATTACCGACAGCAAATATCGCTGGGGTTCTTGTACACCCCAAGACAATGTTAACTTTAACTGGCGATTGATCAAAGCCCCGATGTTCGTAATTGATTATGTGGTAGTTCATGAGTTAGCGCATCTGATTGAATCGAACCACACTCCACGATTTTGGCACATTATTAAGTCGCAAATTGCTACTATGGAGAAGGCAAAGCAATGGCTTAAAGAACACGGTCAGATGTTGGAACAGTCACTATAATTTTGGAAAATAAACCTAATTTAAATCTGCTGGGATTAGCACCCATAGCCATTTTACCCGATTATATCGTCTCGGAGTCTCCCCAAAAGGAAAACCTCATAACTCACCATTAAGATAACTGCTAAGTAGGTAGGTGTTAAAAGTTGTCAGACACCCCCCTTATTAAGGGGGGACTAAGGGGGGATCGGCACCCCCCTTATTAAGGGGGGACTAAGGGGGGATCGAACCTAAAATCCATTTTTAATTTAATTATAACCAGCTACTTATAATTATAGTCCAAGGTTTGACTCGGTGTCAAAAAAGTTTCAGCTAATTTAATTAAATTGGTTCGATTAATCTTGCCTTGGGGACTTTTTGGTATCTCTGGTAATTTTATCCAATGTTTCGGCAGCTTATAATTGACTAATTTATCTTTAATCTGAGATTGAATAATTGTCTGGCATATCTGAGAGTTAACGGGGACATAAAAAGCCACAATTATCTGTCCCCATCGAGAATCTGGCAATCCTAAAACCACCACATCTTTAACTAAATTAGTTTGTCTAATGGCAGTTTCTACCTCAAAAGGATAAACATTTTCTCCTCCGGTAATTATTTTTTGACTATCCCGACCAATGATATATAAATAACCACTTTCATCGAAGTAACCTAAATCATCCGTCTCGAAGTAGCTTCCTTGATTAAGATGGGGATAATAGCCTAAAAATAAAGATTTCGCTTCAATAATAATTTTCTGGTTATCGGGATTAATTTTTATCTGAGCATGGGGTAATAGCTGTCCATTACTATTATTGCCTCGTCGAAAATCTTCTGGTTTAAGGGTGACAATTTGTGAGGCAGTTTCCGTCATTCCATAGGTGGGAGACAGAGAAATATTATATTCTCTAGCTTTTTCTAGTAAAGATGGCCATGCAGGGGAACCTCCTAGTAAAACTGTTTTAAAATTGGTTAACCATTGAGGATCATTTTCTAGAAAGAATTGTAATTGAGTGGGTACTAAAGAGATAAAATAATCTTGAAGATTGAGATTATTTATGCGCTTTTGTTTGATTTTATGGTAAGAAATAACAGCAAAATCTCCCTCTGTTAAAAAACTTCTCAGAAACTGCATTAAACCACTAACATGATATAAAGGCAGTAGGCAAAAAGAGTTAACCTGCTCGACTTGAAAATATTCAGAGAAACCTTTGACAGAAGCAGTTAAAGTTAACCAGTTATGGATAGCAAAGCGAATTTTTCCCGAGGTTCCCCCCGTGGGTATCATCAGAGAATTAGTCAAAGGATTAAC
>Ga0209985_10004708_pt1 | contig 10879 bp, 7 predicted proteins | sample NOAtaG_FD_187305 | JGI IMG/M metagenome (GOLD analysis project Ga0209985, IMG submission 187305) | Freshwater lake microbial communities from Lake Erie, under a cyanobacterial bloom - NOAA_Erie_Diel6S_1000h metaG (SPAdes) (version 2) | ecosystem: Environmental > Aquatic > Freshwater > Lake ... | reverse complement strand
GGTCGCGGAACATCGGCACTGCGCCGTATCGGCCCATCAGATATCCGCGCTCCCAGGCCTCGTGCTTGCGCGGGCTGAAGTCACTGAGCGGATACAGGCGCGTCGCCTGGCTTTCGTCCTTCTCGGTGAACCACACCTGGTCGCGCCGGAACAGCGTGTGGTCGAGCAACGAGGTGTCGTGCGTGCTGAAGACCAGCTGCGCACCGTGCGGGTTCAGCACCGGGTCGTGGAACATGCCGACCAGGCGCCGGACCAGCAGGGTGTGCAAGCTGCGGTCCAGTTCATCCACCACCAGCACGCGGCCGTGCTTGAGCACATCCAGCACCGGCGCAGCCAGGCTGAACAGGCGCTGCGTGCCCTCGGACTCTTCGTGCAATTCGAACTTTGCGCTGCCGTGCTCGGTGCGGTGCTCGAAGATCGGGAACAGGAATTCCCCTTCCTCCTGCCGGGCCTGCGCGACGCCCCCGGGCTGGAACATCACCTGGCCGCGCAAGCCCTTGCGCGGCACGGCCGAGACCTCGGCGATGGAGATGTCTGCCGTCGCGAGGAAGTCTCGAACCGCTGCTCGACCTTGGTTCGACTCCAGCAGCGCCGTCGTGAACGCGTGGTCGATGAAGGCGCCCGCCGGCAGGTAGACCAGGCTTTGCACCAGCCAGCGCGCCACCGGGCCCAGCAACTCGCTGTTGAGCTGCGCCGCCGTGGAGAGGAACAGCGCGTTGGGCCGCGTGCTCTCCTGCCAGAGCTTGCGCGGGCCCGTCAAGTAGGCGCTGAACTCGTAGACGTAGCGTTCACCACGGTCGTCGAGGCGACGGCTGAACCACTGCGTCGGCTTCGCGGTGCGCCAGACCATCAGCTGCTCGCTGACGATGCGCTCGGCCGTCATCGCGAAGCTGTACTGGTGGCGGATGCCGTCCGCCAGGAAGCTGGCCTCGAACTCGGTCGGCTGGCTGGCAGTGGCCGGGTCGAGCCGGAAAGGCTGGACGTTGTAGGTCTGCCCCGGCTGCACGACCGTGGCCGACTCGGCCACCATGGCCCGGAAGTAGTTCAGCGCAAAGAGCAGCGTGCTCTTGCCGCTGGCATTGGGCCCGTACAGCACCGCCGAGCGAACGGCCTGGGGCAGCCCCTTCAGCCCGGTCGGCGCCAAGTGCGTCCCGGCCAGCTCCTTGTCGGCCGGCGCCGCCACCAGGCTCAGGGACTGCTCGTCCTTGATCGACCGGAAGTTGCGGATGCGGAACTCGAGCAGCATGATCGGCTCCGATTGAATATTTATGGAATTCTTGCACACGAACGTCATTGAAGACAGTAATTTTTGTCCAATTCTCCAGGATGTGGTCTTTGACGGTGTCCAAATGCAATGGCAGTGGTCCGCCCTGGTACGCTGGCAACCGCATCGGGACCGACAAAGCCACTGCCAGGGATGGACCCCACCGACCGGTACTACGAACAGTTCGCGGCCGAGTTTTTCGGCTCGACCGTCGGCGTGGACATGACACCGCTCCACCAGAGGTTCCTCGCGCGGCTTGAGCCTCGGTCCCACATCCTTGATGCCGGCTGCGGATCGGGTCGGGACGCCAAGGCCTTCGCTGAGGCCGGCTTTCGGGTCAGCGCATTCGACGCGTCGGCCGAGTTGGCCAAACGGGCCAGCGCACACTGCGGGTTCGAAGTCGCGACACGACGCTTCGAGGACATCGACGAGGTCGCGCAGTTCGACGGCATCTGGTGTTGCGCCAGTCTTCTGCATGTGCCGCTGGCCGCGATGTCAGACACCTTCGCGCGGATTTGGAACGCACTGCGCCCGGGCGGCACGCTTTACGTCAGCTTCAAGCACGGCCAGGGCGAGCGCGTCCACGGCGGACGCCGGTTCACCGACGCCGACGAGACGCTACTGGGCCAGTGGTTCGGCCTCTTGCCCGAGGTCCACCGCCTTGAGATGTGGCTCACCGACGACCAGCGCCCGGATCGCACCGAGCGATGGACCAACGCGCTGGCCACCCGCAAGCCCGTGCCCAGCCAGCGGCTGGTAACCGGTGGTGCCGACCATTTCCTGCCCCACCTGTCCGAAGCGTTCACGTGGGCCACGCAAGCCGACCTGGCAGTCGCGTTCATCAAGACCACGGGCTTGCGGCTCCTTCTGCCCGACTTGGAGTCTATGGTCGATGCCGGTGCGCCGCAGCGCGTGCGCGTGCTCACCAGCGACTACCTCGACATCACCGACCCTGAAGCCTTGCGCTTGCTGCTGCTGTTGCAGGAGCGCGGCGCCGAGGTGCGCGTCTACACGACCCAGCAGGGGAGCTTCCACCTCAAGGCCTACATCTTCGCCCGGCTGGAAGACCAGGTGCTAGTGGCGGGCACCGCATTCATCGGCTCCAGCAACATCAGCCGCCAGGCGTTGCAGGACGGACTGGAGTGGAACTATCGGGTGGTCTATCCCGGTGACTCGGGCTTCCTCGAAGCGCGCCACCGTTTCGAAGAACTCTTCGGGCACCCGAAGACGGTGGCGTTGTCCGATGCCTGGATCGAGGCGTATGAACAGCGGCGGCTGCCGCCCTCGCGCTCGATCGCACCCGGCAGCCATGAGCAGGAGGCACCGCCCGAGCCCACGAAGATCCAGCTCGAAGCGCTGGCGGCGTTGGCGGCCAGCCGCGAAGGCGGCTATCGGCGCGGCCTGGTGGTTCTGGCCACCGGCCTGGGCAAGACCTGGCTGGCAGCCTTCGACGCCGTGCGCATGGGTGCGCGTCGCATCCTGTTCGTCGCGCACCGTGAAGAGATCCTGGGCCAGGCCGCGGCCACCTTCATCCGCATCCTGCCGCGCAAGCGCGTGGGCTACTACAGCGGCCGCAGCCGCGATGCCGATGTCGACGTGTTGTGCGCCTCGGTTCAGACGCTGGCGAAGACCGAGCATCTGGAGCGGTTCGCGCCACAGCACTTCGACTACGTCGTCGTCGACGAATTCCACCATGCCGCTGCTGGCACCTACCGGCGGCTGCTGACGCACTTCGCGCCTTCGTTCCTGCTCGGCCTGACCGCGACGCCGGACAGAACCGACCAGTCCGACATCCTTTCGCTTTGCGACGACAACCTCGTCTACAGCTGTCACCTGTTCGCCGGCATCCAGGCCGGGCTGCTGGCGCCCTTCCACTACCACGGCATCCAGGACGAGTCGGTCGACTACCGCGAGGTGCCCTGGCGCAACGGCCGATTCGACCCCGAGCAGCTGTCCAACAAGCTCGCCACGCTGGCCCGCGCGCGACATGCCCTGCGCGAATGGCGCAGCAAGGCTCAGCAGCGCACGCTGGCGTTCTGCGTCTCGACGCGCCACGCCGACTACATGGCTGAGCAGTTCACCCGCGCTGGCGTGTCAGCCGCCGCGGTGTACGCCGGCTCCATCCTCGGCCGCGCACAGGCATTGGAGAAGCTGCACGCCGGCACGCTTCAAGTCGTGTTCTCGGTCGACCTGTTCAACGAAGGTGTCGACCTGCCCAGCATCGACACGGTGATGATGCTGCGGCCCACCGAATCGAAAATCCTGTTCCTGCAGCAGCTGGGCCGCGGCCTGCGGCGTAGCGAGGGCAAGCAACACCTGGCGGTGCTGGACTTCATTGGCAACCACCACAGCTTCCTGCAGAAGCCGCAGGCGCTGTTCGGTGTGGGGTCGACCTACCAGGCGCTCGCGGCCTTCGCGCGCAAGGCCGAGCGGCACGCGCTGGACCTGCCGGCGGGCTGCTACGTCAACTACGACCTGGCGATCATCGACTTCCTGAAGTCGCTGGACAGCAGCGGGCCGCAGAAGGACTACGAAGCCTTGCGCGACGTGCTCGGCCGTCGCCCCACGCTGAGCGAGTTCTATCGATCGGGCAGCAGCGTCCAGGCCATGCGGCAACAGGCTGGGCAGTGGTTCGCGCTGGTGCGCTCGATGGACAACCTGGCCGAGCCGGAGTCGACGGTGGCCGAGCAGTTTCAGGCACTGCTGCGTGAGGTCGAGGTCACCGCCATGACCAAGAGCTTCAAGATGGTGCTCTTGGAAGCGCTGCTTGAGCTCGACGGCCTTAGTCAGCCCGTGCCACTGGAGGCGCTGGCGCAGTGGTCTCGCGACGTGCTGGATCGGCGCCGCCCCTTGCTGGCCGACCTTCCGGCAGAGGTGCGTTCCCTCGCCGCTACAGACAATGCCTGGACGCGCTACTGGCGCAACAACCCGGTGACGTTCTGGGCCGGCGCCACGCCAGCGCGGAGGGCCGCTGCTCCCTTCTCCTTTGATGGCGGCAACTTCTCTCTTAAGCAGCCGGTACCCGACGTCTTGGCGCCCACGCTCGCCGCGATGCTGCAGGAACTGGTGGACTATCGCCTGGCGGCTTACGAGGTGCGACTGGAGCCCGAGACGGCAGCCAGCAACGTGGTGCCCTTCCCCGCCAGGCGCCGCGACGCGGTGGAACTGCCCTACTTCCCGAACCTCAAGATTGCCTGCGGCCACTTCAAGACCGGGCGCGCCGACTCCGAAGAGCATCGCGCGCTACCGCCGTCCTACGGCACGCTGGACCCGAGCCGGCACTTCATTGCGCGCGCCAGCGGCAACTCCATGGACGGCGGCAAGAACCCGGTGCGCGACGGCGACTACCTGTTGCTGGAGCACATGAGCCCCACGCGCGCCGGCTCGATCACCGGCAACGTTGTGGCCATCGAGCGGCAGGACGAGTCCGGCGACAACCAGTACCTGCTGAGGGTGGTGACCAAGACCCGCGACGGCCAGTACGTGCTGAAGGCCAACAACCCGGCCTACGAGGACATGCCGGCCACCGACGAGATGCGCACGCTGGCGCGGCTACGCGGCGTGATCGATCCGCTGGACCTGGCCGTTGGCCAGAGCTTCCAGCGCGCGGAGATTCCCGCGCTGTTCGGCGAAGAGTTCAACCCGGGCAGCTGGAACGTGGGGCACGTGGCGCTGAACGACAAGAAGGCGCATGTGCTGTTGGTGACCTTGAACAAACAGGGCAAGGCCGAGGAGCACAAGTACCTGGACCACTGGATCGACGAGCATCACTTTCACTGGCAGAGCCAAAACACGACGACACCCGAGAGCAAGCGGGGTCGGGAGATCATCGAACACGAGCGCAGCGGGATTGCCATTCACCTGTTCGTGCGGGATGGCAAGCTGGCGGGCGGGAAGGCAGCGCCGTTCAGGTACCACGGGCGGGTGACATACGAGTCACATCAAGGCAGCGCGCCGATGAGCGTGGTGCTCAGCCTTTAAAGGCAGATCGCACTGCGAATGAGCGAGGCTGCGATGCAATCGTGTGAAGGCAATTGCGATCCTGCTCCCGGCCACGCTCAAGCCGCACACCCCGGCCGACCTGAGGCCGCTCTCCAGCTCCTGTCCAGCACTGGCGCGGCGGCCTGCAGGCACTCCCCTACATCAACACAATGTCGTACTGCTCCGGATTCATCCCGGGCTCCGCGCTCAATGAGATCGGCTTGCCGATGAACTCGCTCAGGCCGGCGAGGTGCACGCTTTCTTCGTCGAGCAGCATCTCGACGACGGTGGCGTTGGCGACGATGCGGAACTCGCGGGGGTCGAACTGGCGGGCCTCGCGCAGGATCTCGCGCAGGATGTCGTAGCAGACGGTGCGCGCGGTCTTGACCTGGCCGCGGCCTTCGCAGGTCGGGCAGGGTTGGCACAGCATGTGGGCGAGGCTCTCGCGGGTGCGCTTGCGCGTCATCTCGACCAGGCCCAGCTGCGTGAAGCCGCTGACCGTGGTGCGGGTGCGGTCGCGCGCGAGCTGCTTGCGCAGCTCGGCCAGCACGGCCTGCTGGTGGTCGTCGCGCGTCATGTCGATGAAGTCGGCGATGATGATGCCGCCCAGGTTGCGCAGGCGCAGCTGGCGGGCCAGCGCGCCGGCGGCCTCGAGGTTGGTCTTGAAGATCGTGTCGTCGAAGTTGCGCGCACCGACGAATCCGCCGGTGTTGACGTCGATGGTCGTCAGGGCCTCGGTCTGGTCGATGATCAGGTAGCCGCCGCTCTTCAGATCGACCCGCCGCGCCAGTGCGCGCGTGATCTCCTCTTCGATGCCGAACAGGTCGAAGATCGGCCGCTCGCCCTTGTAGTGCTCGAGCTTGGCCACCACGGCCGGCATGTAGGTCTGCGCAAAGCCGGTCAGCGCCGCGTGCTGGGACTGCGAGTCGATGCGCACGCTGTGCGTGGCCTCGTTGGCCAGGTCGCGCAGCACGCGTTCGGACAGGCTCAGGTCCTGGTGCAGCAGCGACCCCGCCGGGCGGCTGTGCGCCTGCAGGCGGATCAGCGCCCAGGTCTTGCGCAGGTAGGCGATGTCCTCGGCCAGCTCGTCGTCGCTCGCCTCCTCGGCATTGGTGCGCAGGATGAAGCCGCCCGTGGTGTCGTCGCCGCGGGCCACCAGCGTCGTCATGCGCGCACGCAGCTGCTCGCGCAGCTCGGGGCTGCCGATCTTCTGCGAGATGCCGATGTGGTTGTCGTGCGGCAGGAAGACGAGCATGCGCCCGGCGATCGAGATCTGCGTCGACAGCCGCGCGCCCTTGCTGCCGATCGCATCCTTCACGACCTGCACGGTCAGCACCTGGCCTTCGAAGACCTGGCGTTCGATCGGCGAGGCCGGTGCGTCGTGCGGGCTGCGGTGCGGGCCGTTGCCCAGCAGGTCGGCCACGTGCAGGAAGGCCGCGCGCTCCAGGCCGACGTCGACGAATGCGCTCTGCATGCCCGGCAGCACGCGCACCACCTTGCCCAGGTAGACGTTGCCGACCTGGCCGCGCTCGAGCGTGCGCTCGATGTGCAGTTCCTGCACGGCGCCGTTTTCGACGACGGCGACGCGGGTCTCCTGCGGCGACCAGTTGATGAGGATGTCTTGTGTGGCCATGGCGGGCGGAGTCTAGCCACGCCGTGCCATGAAAAAGGCCAGGCGGGTCGCGCCTGGCCTTGAAGGGGGAGAGAAAGACCGAAAGACCGCGGGACGGTCAGCCGCGGCGGCGCGCGACGCCGGCCACGATGGCCAGGCCCGCCGCCAGCAGGGCCCAGGTGCCGGGCTCGGGCACCGGCGTCAGCACGACGCGGATGTTGTCGATGCCGATGGCCTCGTCCAGACCGCCTTGCCAGCCGGCGCCGCCGGCCTTGACCGAGAACGTCAGCGTCGGGGCGCTGTGGCTGAAGCTGTAGGTCGGGTCGGTGGAGAAGTCGACCACGCTGTCGGTGAAGAAGACATTGGCGTCGAACTGCACGTACTGTGCGACCAGCGTGGCACCCCCGTACGAGGCAATGCCGCCCGAGGCGTTGTTGTAGGTGTACTGACCGACCATCACGCTGTCGATGTAGACCTCGTACCAGTCCGGTGCCGGGTTGCCGTTGCTGCTGTCCCAGGAGTCCAGGAAGGCGGCCGTGAAGCCGATGGTCACGGCCGTGTGCGCCGGCAGGTTGGTCAGCGTAAGCGTCACCGCCTGGCTGGCGCTGTCGCTGCGCCAGATGTTGCCGTAGGCGGCATTGAAGGTCCCGATGGTGGCCTGCAGGCCACCCGCGCCGCTCCAGACGGCGGTGGCTCCTCCGCCCACGACGGCCGGGTTGTCGAAGTCGTTGCTGTAGACGAGCTGGGCCTGGGCGGGCAGCACCGCGACAAGGGCGGCGGCGGCAAGAACGGTGCGCATCAGCATGGTTTCGAGCTCCTGGGTGACCCACTCATTCTGGCTCTCTCGCGCGCCGTGGCGACCCCGCAGTTGCGGGTGCGCGGCACGGCAGACAGAAACCGGATGTCACGACAGCGCCATCGCGACCTTGGCGCGCAGCAGCATCCGCGTCGCTTCGACCAGCGGCAGGCCCATGACACCGCTGTGGCTGCCGCTGAGCTGCTCGATCCAGCCGGCCAGCGCGCCCTGGATGGCGTAGCTGCCGGCCTTGCCGAAGGGCTCGCCGGTGTCGATGTAGCGGCGGATCATCGACTCCGACAGCGGCGCAAAGCGCACGCGCGACACGTTCACCTCGAGCAGGTTCTCGCGCCCGCAGCTCACGGCCACGGCGGTCAGCACGCGGTGGGTCCGGCCGGACAGCGCCCGCAGCGTCTGGGCGGCGTCGGCGGCATCGGCCGGCTTGCCCAGCATGCGCCGACCCAGCGCCACCGTGGTGTCGGCGACCAGGATCGGGGCCTCGGGCAGGCGGCGCAGGGCCAGGCGCTGGCGTGCCGCCTGCAACTTGGCCAGCGTGACGCGGCGCACGTAGGCATCGGGCAGCTCGCCGATGAGCTCCTCTTCGAGGCGCTCGACGTTTTCGCTCTTCGTGGCCAGCAAGGGTTTGATGGCGACGCCGATCTGGCCGAGCAGCTGCGCCCGGCGCGGGCTCTGCGACGCGAGATAGCAATAGCGATGCTGGATCGTGGCGGTCACGTCGGCTCCGGGTCCGTTCACTCGCGATGGTAGGGGTGGCCGGTGTGCAGGGTCCAGGCGCGGTACAGCGCCTCGACCAGCAGCACCCGGGCCAGCGCATGCGGCAGGGTCAGGTCCGACAGGCGCAGCGACTCGTCGGCACTGCTGCGGATCGACTCGTCCAGACCGTCCGGGCCACCGACCAGCAGCGCCACGTCGCGACCGTCGCCGCGCCAGGCCGCAAGACGTTCGGCCAAGGCCACGGTGGTGCAGCGGGTGCCGCGTTCGTCCAGCATCACGCGGCGTGCGCCTCTGGGGCAGGCTTCAGCCAGGCGCAGGCCCTCGGCGGCCATGCACTGCGCGGCGGTCTTGCCGCCGCTGCGCGGCTCGGCCTTCAGGGGCTTGACCTCCAGGCGCATCTCCGGCGGGAATCGCCTGGCGAACTCGGCCACCGCGTCGTCGGCCCAGGCCGGCTGGCGCTGCCCGATCGCCAGCACCAGCAGCTTCACGCCCTGCCCTCAGCCGACGGTCCTGCCGCCGACCTTGCCAGCCGTCTTGCGCGCGGCCGTCTTGCGTGCCGGGGTGGCCTTCTTGGCCGGCGCCTTGCTGGCCGGCGCCTTCCTGGCAGGCACCTTCCTGGCCACCGTCTTCTTGGCGGGGGCCTTCGTGGCCGGCGCCTTGGTGGCCGCGGCCTTCTTGGCCGGCGCTGGCTCTTCGCTGGCCTTGACCAGGCCCTTGGCGGGTTTGGTGCCGACCTTCATCTTGACCGACTTGCCGCCCCAGATCTCCTCGAGGTGGTAGTACTGCCGGATCGCCGGCTGCATGATGTGCGCAACCGCGGCGCCGCAGTCGACGATGATCCACTCGCCGTTGTCCTCGCCCTCGGTCGCCAGCACCGGCAGGCCGGCGGACTTGACGGCATCGCGCACGCTCGAGGCCAGGGCCTTGGTCTGCCGGTTGCTGGTGCCCGACGCGACGATCACGCGCTCGAACATCGCACTCAGGTGCTCGGTGTTGAAGACCACGATGTCCTGGGCCTTGACGTCTTCGAGGCCATCGACGATGGCGCGCTGCAGTTTTCGGATGTCCATTCAACTCCTGGGATCGGGCCGGTACAGGCCCTGTTGGTCAATATAGCCTGCCACCCCGGAGGGCACCAGTTGCGAAATGTCCTGCCCGGCCGCGACCCGGCGGCGGATCTCGGTGGCGCTGATGTCGTGCAGCGGCATCGGGATCGGCACGAAGCCGTGCGCCAGCACTTCGGCCGGCACCGGCACCCCCACGCCGGGACGCTGCGCCACCGCCAGCCGCACCTGCGCCAGCAGTTCGCGCCAGTGGTGCCAGCTTGCGAAGTTGGCGTGCTGGTCCTGTCCGATCAGCAGCCACCAGGTGTGACCCGGCTCGCGCGCCACCAGCGACCGCACGGTGTCCACGGTGTAACTGGGCCCCTGGCGCTCGATCTCGATGCGCTCGACGCGCATGCCCGGCTCACCGGCAATCGCCGACTCGACCATCGCCACGCGATGCCGGGCCGCGCTGAGCGCCCGCGACTTCTGCCACGGCTGGCCGGCCGGCAGCCAGCGCAGCTCGTCCAGCGCCAGGGCGTCGCGCGCCGCGCGCGCAAGCGCCAGGTGGGCCCGGTGCGGCGGGTCGAAGCTGCCGCCAAAGAGACCGATCTGCACGCGGCCTTGCATCGAGCCCGGCTCAAGCCGGCTCGTCGGCCCACTCGCGGGGGCGCAGGAAGTCGCTGTACAGGAGAGCCTCGGGCGTGCCCGGCTCGGGATGCCAGTCGTAGCGCCACTGCGCGTGCAGCGGCATGCTCATCAGGATGCTCTCGGTCCGCCCGCCGCCGTGCAGCCCGAAGTGCGTGCCGCGGTCCCAGACGAGGTTGAACTCGACGTAGCGACCGCGCCGGATCTGCTGGAACTGGCGCTCGCGCTCGCCGTAGGGCAGGCCGTGGCGGCGTTGCAGCAGCGGCAGCCAGGCCGGCAGGAAGGCGTTGCCGACCGCCTGCATCAGGCCGAAGCCGCGCTCGAATCCGCCCTCGCTGACATCGTCGAAGAACACACCGCCGACGCCACGCGGCTCGTTGCGGTGCTTGAGGAAGAAGTACTCGTCGCACCAGGCCTTGTAGCGCCGCCAGGTGGCCTCGCCAAAAGGCAGCAGCGCGTCGCGGCAGACGCGGTGGAAGTGGCGCGCGTCGTCCTCGTGGCCATAGATCGGCGTCAGGTCCATGCCGCCGCCGAACCAGGCCACGGGCTCGCCGCCTGCCGGCTGGGCGACGAGCATGCGCACGTTCATGTGCACGGTCGGCGCGTACGGGTTCAGCGGGTGCATGACCAGCGACACCCCCAGGGCCTCGAAAGGCGCCCCGGCCAGCTCGGGCCGGTGCTGGGTCGCCGAGGGCGGCAACTGGCCCCCGCGGACATGGCTGAAGTTGCAGCCGCCGCGCTCGATCACGCGGCCCTCCTCGATCAGCTGCGAGCGGCCATCGCCTTGCAGCTTCTCACCC
>Ga0209985_10004698_pt1 | contig 10891 bp, 6 predicted proteins | sample NOAtaG_FD_187305 | JGI IMG/M metagenome (GOLD analysis project Ga0209985, IMG submission 187305) | Freshwater lake microbial communities from Lake Erie, under a cyanobacterial bloom - NOAA_Erie_Diel6S_1000h metaG (SPAdes) (version 2) | ecosystem: Environmental > Aquatic > Freshwater > Lake ... | reverse complement strand
GGATATGCATGTTGTGGCGGCCGGCAATTGGGATGTGGCGGTGCGTCCGGGCATTTTGCTGTTTCCGGACAATGGGTGGTATTACGACTACTTTACGGGGGATAGCGTACAGGTGACCAACCTGACCTTGTCGGTGAATTGGGACCCGGGTGTTTACAAGCTCTACACGTCCCGACGACTGAGTCCGCCCAACCTCGCCTTGGGTCATAACGAGGCGGGTGATTGGTGGGAAACGCCTCGTACCGGTGACTTGGAGGTGTACCCCAACCCAGCGGCTGAAGGCTTTACGGTCCGCTGGACGTCCACCAACCCAGAACCGCAAAGCCTGCAGTTAACGGATGTGCAAGGCCGGGTATTGAATCGTATGCAGACCCAACACGACGGACAGTACCAGTGGGTGCATTGCCCCTCTTGGCCCGTCGGGGTTTCACCCGGGGTTTATATCATCCGTGGGCCGCAAGGCCGCAGTGCTCGCCTGATCCGACCTTGATCGGGTCTAGTACCCGTCGTTTTGGGTCAGGTTGGGGTTGGCGATGATATCCGAAAGGGGTAAGGGATAAACCTTGAATTTGGGGTTGATCGCTTGACCGGCCGCAGGACCGCCTTTGTAAGGCCAGAGGTAATCGCCTTCAATGAAGCGGTTGAAACGAATTAAATCCGTACGACGCAATCCTTCCCATAACAATTCCCGACCTCTTTCGTCGCAGAGTTGGTTGAGGGTGGGCAAGGCGCTGATGTTGTTGGAATTGTTACCGTAGGCCCGTTGCTGTACCCGGTTGTAGTATTCAATGGCATTGGCCGAGGATCCAGCGCCCCCACGAACCACGGCTTCGGTGTACATCAAATAAACATCGGCCAAGCGGAAGATTGGAAAATCAATATCCATGAAGTTCCGCTGAGGGTCGTTGCCGTATCCACCACTGCGGGTTTTGTTACAAAACTTGGAAACCAGAACCCCTTTACTGAATTCAGTCCAATCTGTTTGCAGGCTAATGTCGGTGGTCATCCCAATGGTATCCAAAAGTGATTTGCGGGAGTCGCTGCTATCTGCCGGGAACCAATTCCATACCTGGGGGGTGGCACGGTTGCCAGCCCAGCCTCCGTCCGTACCCCGCTTCTCTCGGTAGGCTGCCGTAGGAGCAGAGGGTGTGGAACTCTTGACCAAGAAAGTGGTACCGCCGTAATTCTGTGAGCGGAGTCCATCAAAATTGATAGCAAAGATGATTTCGTTGGTAGCCAGATGATTATCAGCCAAAAACAAGTTGGCGTATTGCGGTTCCAAGGAATAACCGGCGTCGATGACCTTTTGGCAATAGGTGGCGCATTCGCTGTATTTGGGCGTGTTGATATAGACCTCGGCATTGAGGTAAAGGCGAGCGAGCAGGGCCCAAGCGGCAGCCTTGTCAACCCGTCCGTACTGGTTGGTTCGGGGTTCGGGCAAAAGGCTTTCGATATCTTTGAGTTCGGACTCAACATAGGTGAAGAGCTGGGCACGGCTTGCTTGTTCGGGGATACCCGATCCAGGGCGATCTTCTTCGGTCACCAAGGGTACTTTTCCGAAAAGGTCGATGGCGTGGTAATAACTGAGGGCGCGCATGAAACGTGCCTCGGCTTTGTAGCCCAGGATGGTGGCTTTCTCCGAAGCTGAGAAGGCTTTGTCGGCCAACCAATCTTCGGAACAATAGTAGATGAACTCGTTGCAAAGCGGAACCTGGTAGAAAATCCGCGCATACATCATGTTCACAAAAGAACTCTGAGAATTCCAGTCAGCCTCATTCAAATCCCGAATCGAGGCATCACCAGACCAAGCACAAAGGGCCTCTTCGGTCGGCAATTCCTGGAGATTCCAAAGGACACGGAGGTATTGGGAAAAGCCCTCATCGCCAGAGATATCACCTTGACCGGCAGGGCCTTGGTTGCCTGAGAGGGAAAGACCCCCGTAGATTTTGGCGAGGACCATGGTGTAGTTATCGGTTTTGTTACGGCAGGTATCGCAAGGCGCGTAGACCGTTGCGCTGTTCAAGCCGTATTTGGGGTAAAGGTTGAGCCCGTCAAAGCAGGAGGTGGTGAGCCCCACAAGAAGAACCGCAACAACCAAACCCGGAGCGCGAAGCGCATGCGAAAGGAAAGATAAAATTTTCATAACCTAGAGATTAACAGGATTAAAACTTGAAGTTGAGGTTGACACTGTAAACACGGGCGCGTGGGTAGATGTTGTTATCAATACCCCCAAAGATTTCGGGGTCAACGCCCGAATAATTCGTTAGCACAAAAACGTTTTGGATCGATGCCGAAAGTCGGAATGCCAAGTCATTGCCAAAAGGCTTGCCAAAATCGTAGCCTACAAAGAGGTTGTCCATGCGTAGGAAGTCGGCCCGCTCCAGGTAATAGTCGGATTTGAGTTGGTTGAGGCGGAAACCGGTGTTGAGGTAATCCGTCGTGATGTTGTTGATGAACCCAAGGCTACCTCCGGTACCGGCCAGAGTCCCGTTGTTGGAATTGACGTTGTTGTACATGTAACGGCCCAATTCAGCCCGCATGCTGAAACCGGCGTTCCACTTCTTGTAGCGAAGGTTGGAAAAGAAGCCCAGGTAAACGGTGGGGATGGGGTTTTTGTCTTTGCGAAGGTCCTTGGCCGTTGGGCTGCTGATGGTGTCTTTGCCGTTGGGGGCCCAGTATTTGCCCTCCAAAGGACGGCCATCGCTCCCGTAAATCTGACGGTACATGTAGAAGGTGTTCGGAGTGAAGCCGACGCTGTGAATCTGAATGGTGTTACCAACACCGCCGGAAATACCGCCGACCAGAATACCTTGGTTGGTGGAATCGGGTACCCGGGTCAACTTGGTGATCGTGGTCCTGTTCCAGGTGGCATTGAACCCAAATTCCAGGTTCATCTCTTTGTTATCAATGGCCACGGCGTTGATGTTCCATTCGACGCCTTCGTTCTCCAAGTCACCCACATTGGTGAGGATGAGGTCCGAGAAATTGGTGCCGGCGATGGTGGGGATGACGGCCAAAAGATCGTAGGTCTTCTTTTTGTAATAATCAATCGAACCGTTGATACGGTTTTTGAAAAAGCCGTAATCCAAACCAATGTTGGTGCTGGAGGTTTCTTCCCACTTGAGGTTGGCGTCAAAGCCCTGAGGGCGCAACATAGGGAGGAAATTGTTACCAAATTGGTAATAGGCCGACGGCGTGCTCTGGCTGTAATTGGCCAAATAGCTGTAATCGCCGATACCGTCTTGTTGGCCCGTGATGCCCCAACCAATGCGGAGCTTCATATTGGAGATCGAAGGGATTTGGCTAAAGAAGCCCAGATCGCTCATCCGCCAGGCAAAGGCCACCGATGGGAACAAACCCCAGCGGTTTTCGGGGGCAAAGCGAGAGGAACCATCGGCACGCAGGGTAGCGGTCAAAAGGTAGTGGTCCAGGAAGGTGTAATTCAAACGACCGTAGAAGGACATCAGGGCGTTCTCAGTAAAGAAATCAAAGGGGTTGGGCTTCTGGATGGTATCGCCGCGTTGGTTAATGTCCGGGAAGGTAGGGCTTTCGGTGCTCCAGTGTTGGAAGCTGTAACCACCGGTCACATCCATGCTGGATAGCAAGGATTTGAGTTCCTTTTTGTAATTGAAATAGGTATCGATGAGGCGGTTGGTTTTGGTCATCGCGTATTGGTTGTTGACTCCGCGACGGGTCCAAACGGCGGCGGCGTTGGAATCAATGACCACCGATCCCGTGCTGGATGAGTAATCGCCTCCCAGGTTAAGGAAGAAGTGGAGGTCGGATAGACCGGGCGTTTCAAAGTCTAGTAACACATTCCCGATAAAGCGATTGACCGAACTGCGGTCTTCTTTTTGGTTCAACAAGCCCATGGGGTTCTTGGTGGCCAATTGCAGGGGTTGAGCGTTGTTGGCCCATTCAAAATACCCGTTGTAAGCGCTGGTATCTCGTTTGACGGGGCGCGATGGGTCAAAAACGACCGCGGAACCGATGGCGCCTCCGTCGGCAAAACGGTTTTGGAGATTAAAGTATTTGGTGTTAAGATCGACCTTGAGGTAGGGTCCGATTTTGGGGCTGAGGTTGAGGTTGAGGCCGGTGCGCTCCAATTTGCCGGTGCGTAGGTTGCCTTGCTCGTCGTAACGCTCAAAGCCCAAGCGGTAGGGGAGATCCTTGATACCGCCCGATAGGGTCAGGTTGATGTCGTTGATCAGGGCTAATTGATAAATTTCGCTTTGCCAGTCCGTTGCGTTGTTGGCCGAGGGCTGGTTGAGGAGGTTTTTCTGAGCGTTGGTGCCTTTTTCGCGGATGAGTTGTTTGAGCTGGGCGGTGTCCAAAACATTGACGGTGCGTGTGATTTGTTTGGCCGATGAATTGGTGGTGAGTTCAACCCGGACGCGGTCCGAGGCAGCGCCTTTTTTGGTGGTGATCAGGATGACCCCGTTGGCCGCTCTGGAGCCGTAAATCGCTGCTGCTGAGGCGTCTTTGAGGACGGTGAAGGTTTCGATGTCTTCGGGGTTGATGAGGGCCAATGGATTGGCTGCGCCGGCAATACCGCCGTTATCCACCGGTACACCGTCGATAACGATCAAAGGATCGTTGCTGGCGTTCAACGATGAACCACCGCGGATACGAATCACCGAACCACCGCCGGGAAGACCGCTGTTGTTGGTGATGCGGACTCCGGGGGTTTTACCAATGACCAATTGCTCCGGGGTGGAGAAATTGCCTTGTTGAAAGACTTTGGAGGGAATGGCCGTGACCGCCCCCGTGAGATCCCGGGTTTGGGTGGTTCCGTAACCAACAATGACGGCTTCCTGCAGAAGTTGGGCGTCTTCGGTCAGGGTAAAATTGGCGGTTGTAACACCGGACGAACGGACCGTGACCGATATAGATTGAGTTTTGTAGCCCAAGTAGGAGACGTCCAGGGTGATATTGCCAGGCTTGAGGCTTCCGATGCTGTAGTTTCCGTTCAAATCGGTGGCGGATCCGGTGGTGCTTCCTTTGACCGTGACATTCGCGCCGATAATGGGTTGATTGCCTTTGTCCACGATGCGGCCGGCAATGGTGCCGGAACCCTGGCCTGCGCTTAGCAGAGGAGTCCACAGCAGCAGGATCAACAAAAAGGCTTGTCCAACAAAGCCCGTGCGTTTGGTGTGTTTCATGGTTTGGTTTAAGGATTTTTGGGGTTGGATGGCCGGCAAAAACGATGTTATCAAATCGTAAATGCCTTGCATTCCCGAAATAACGAATTTTTGTGGAAAAAACCTACAGTTCCTGCCCAAAACCAACACCTCCGGCCAAGGGCTTGGGACCCAGGAGGGCCAAGGTTGCGGAGTCCAAGCGGCGGACTTTGCCAGCTATGGCGAAGGAGTCTTCGGGGACGATCACGAGGTAGCGGGGATAGGCCGCTTTGGGAAGGCAAGGGGCGAAGATATCGGGCCGAAGGGGGCCATCGGGGAGGGTCTCCAGGAGGCTCTTGGGCATACAAAGGGCCACTTGCTCCCCCCAAACCGGGTCTTGGAGGGGTGCGAGGTACCAATGAGGACTCAAAAGCCAGGATAATTCCGGATAATCCCCCGATTTTTGGCGAATTTGGGCCTCTAACTCATCAATTAGGAGGGTATAACCCCCGCTTTGGATGGTCAAGTCGGCCCTTCCCAGCCATTCAAAGGTCCCGTCTTGGGGGTTGAGGCGTACGATCTCGCGGGTTCGCAGGGGTTCATGGTTGGTGACTGGGCCTCGGATCACCAAGCTACCATTCTGGGGTCCCTGGAACGGTTCCGGGGATTCTTGGGGCTGTTTCTGGGATTCTTGGGGCTGTTTCTGGGATTCCGGGTTGGATTCCGGGCTTGATTCCTGGTCAGAATCTGAGTCGAATTCGATGCTGATTTCAAGACCCGGCGAGGGGGTGTAGGAGGGTTCGGGATGGGGGATCAGACGTCGCAAGGCAAAGTGGCCGGCGGTTTCGGTCATGCCAAAGCCCAAAAAAACCCGCCAGGGTCGACCCTCTGCAGGGACCCGCTCCAGCATTTTCCGAAGATCGGACACCTCCGGCCCACCTCCCAGAAGCAGGGTTCCGACGCGTTCACCGGGGTCCATTCCTTGGTCCAACCAATGTTGGAGCAGGGCCAGGGCCTGGGAAGGGACCAAGGACAAATGGTCCAGGTAGCGGGTGTAGGGGGGGTGTTCGGTCGGTGGGGCGGGTTTGTTGGATAGCCTCCCAAGGTCCAAGGCGAGGGGGACGAGGTGCATGCCGTAAACCGAGGCCCGGACCAGGCTCATCCGACCGCCCATGCCGGTGGCAGGGAGAACCAACCCCACGCTTTGACCGGCCGCCCAGCCCAAGGTGGCCTGGCTGGACGCCGCCGCATGTAGAATTTGTTGGCGGCTAAGTTGGCAAATCCGTGCAGGTCCGGTGGTTCCGGATGTTTGAAACTCAAAGACGTTACGGTCCTTATCCTCCCAATCCGCCAAGAAGGCTTGGGCCGCAGCGGGTAATTCAGGCAGGAGGTAAAGCATGTTAGGAAGGGGAGCCCCAGGACAGAATGCCGCTTTGAACCTGCAAGGTTGAAGGAAAATTGTTGGTGAACAAGGAACCGGTTCCCAGCCCTTGGGCTAGTGGATTTTGGGAGCGACGGGTCTGATCCAAGGTCCAAAGGGCCAAGGCTTGCAGTCCGATATTGGATTCCAGCGCCGAGGTGATCCACCAGCCCAGGCCCAAGGATTCCGCTGTTTGGATCCAAGATTCGGCCACTCGAAATCCGCCCAGAAGACCGGGCTTAAGGACCAAAAAAGCCACCCCGCTTTGGGCCAGCCAGTCTCGGCTGCTTTCGTCAGGGTAACGAACCAGCAGGGATTCATCCAGGGCGACAGGTAGGGTCCCGGTTTGGCAAATTTGGGGCAACAAGGCGTCGTAGCGAACCGCCAAAGGCTGTTCAATGCTATGCACCCCCATTTTTTGCAAGGCCTCCATGCGCATTGTTGCGGTGTCCGGGTCCAGGGCTCCGTTGGCATCCACCCGGATTTGGAGACGATCGCTGGGATAGGCTTCCCGCAATTCCTGCAACAAATCCAATTCCGCCAACCAGTCCAAGGCGCCTATTTTGAGCTTGATGCAGGTATAACCTGCTTGGACTTTTTGGTGGGCCTCGGTCCGCATCGTTTCGATCTCGTTCATCCAAACCAAACCGTTGACTGGTAAGGTTGCGGAAGTTTCGCCCTTATATTCAGCGTTGTTTGATAGTTGTTTTAACAACGATTCAAAACCAAAAACCAAGGAGGGATGAAGCCGTCGGTAGGAATCCAATTCGGTTTCCATGGCTTGCACCAACGAGGTGGTATCGCCGCAGTCGGCGGCCACTTCGTTGAAACGAAGAACGGCTTGGTGGAGGATTTGGTTCCAATGGGCTTCATCCACCCAATCCGGGCTAAGACCAGGCAGAGGTGCGCATTCCCCTTGGGCATGGCCGTAGGTTAACACCCAAATTTTGCGGGTGAGCATGGTATTCCGGGAGGTCCGGGCCGGTTGTTTGAACCGGAGTTCAACGGATTGAACGGTGAGTATCGCGGGGGGATTCAAGGGTGTCAGGGGGTTCTCCAAGGGGCTTAGGGGGTTCTCCAGTACAAAATCCAGGGCATCAAGGCCATGACCAAAAGGTAGAGCGCAGTGGGTTTGAGGAAGGCATCGTAGGCGGCGGGTTCGCGGACCTGCCAAATTCGACGCAAGAGGCTGGAATAGGCGAGGGTCATCAGCGCCCAGCCCCAGGTCAGGGGTACGGAACGGGGAAAGGCGTAGAGCAAAAGGCCCATCAACCCGACGCCCAAGAGGGCGCTGTGCCAGAGGCGACCGCCCTGATCGCCGAGGCGCACGGCCAGGGTGATTTTGTTGTTTTGGGCATCTTCTTCCCGGTCCCGTAGGTTGTTGAGGTTGAGGACGGAGGCGGCCAAGAGTCCGGTACCCAGGGCCGGTCCCCAATCGGCGGTGGTGAGGGTCACACCGTGCAGGGCCCAGATGCCGGCGTAGGCCACCGGTCCAAAGAAGAGGATGACGGCGACCTCACCGAGTCCCCGGTATCCGTAGGGGCGACGGCCCACGGTGTAGCGGACCGCGGCGGCCACCGCGAGGAGTCCCAGTCCCAGCCACAAAGCATAGGTCTTGGGAGCGCCCTGGAGGTGGCGCAGCAAGGTCAGACCGCTGGCCAGGGCGGCGGCGGCGGCGACTAGGATGGCCCATCGCATGCTTTGGGGGCTGATTTGGCCCGAGGCGACCATGCGGGCCGGGCCGATGCGATTCCGGTCGGCCCCGCTCAGGGCATCCCCGTAGTCGTTGGCCAGGTTCGACAGGATCTGTAGCAGAAAAGCGGTCAGCAAGGCCAGGCCCACGATCTCGAACTGCACCTTGCCCTGAAGGGCCAGGAGGCCAGCCGGCAAGAGGATCGCCGCCGCCGCCAAAGGCAGGGTGCGTAGGCGGAGGGCGTTCAGCCAAGCACGCGGTGAAGCCGGTGTAGAAGGAACCTTAGGGAAGGGGTCGGACATGGGGTTGGAGTTTGCATCTTCGTGCCGTGAATGTAGTATCGGTCGCGTCGGTAAGTAAAAGTCTTGGTGAAAGGGTTTTGTTTAGCCAATTGTCCTTTGGATTAAACCAAGGTCAAAAATTAGGATTGCTGGGCCGGAACGGCTGCGGCAAAACCACCCTTCTTCGAATGATTGCCGGTTTGGACCGGCCCGATGACGGGGAAATACGGATCAACAAACAAATCCGGACGGCCTACCTGGAACAGGACCCCTTGTTAGGGGCCACGGGCCCGGTGATGGATGCGATTTTGCATAACGACCGCCCCCAGAGCCGTTGGCTACGGGAATACTACGACCTAAGCGACCGGGATCACCTGAGCGATGACGAGGTGGAGCGCATGAACCGCCTTCACCAAGTGATGGAAGAGCAGGGCCTTTGGACCTACCAGCGGGATTTTAATCGTTTGTTAGGCGAATTGGAAATTCCGGACCTGCGCCAGGACATGTCCACCCTTTCGGGGGGTCAGCGGAAGCGGGTTGCCTTGGCCGCCATGATGGTCGCCGAAGCCGATTTGATTTTGTTGGATGAACCCACCAACCATCTGGATTTGAACACCATCGAATGGTTGGAGAACCGGTTGCGGAACCAAAAAACCACCCTGTTGTTGGTGACCCACGATCGGTATTTTTTGGAATCGGTCTGCAACGGTATGCTGGAATTGGAACAAGGCAAATTGTATTTCCACCAAGGCGATTACGCCACTTTTTTGGAAAACAAAGAAACCCGCGAACAAATCCAGACCGCCGATGCCCAAAAAACCCGGGCCTGGTTACGCAAAGAATTGGAATGGATGCGTCGTCAGCCCAAAGCCCGTGGCACCAAGTCCAAAGCCCGCACCGAACAATTTTACAAGGTCAGTAACGAGGCCTCCAAACGCGAAGTACAGGGTCGCCTGGAACTGGACGGGGTAGGCCGCCCGCTGGGGGGCAAGGTTCTGGAGATTTCTTACCTGACCAAGTCCTTTGGCGATCGGAATTTGGTCAAAGAATTCACGTACAATTTTGTGAAAGGGGACCGGGTCGGCGTTGTGGGCCGCAACGGTTTGGGCAAGACCACTTTTTTGAATTTATTGACCGGACATCTACGGCCCGACGGGGGTTCCGTGGAGTGGGGCGAACAAACGGTGGTTGGTTATTACCGCCAAGAATCCTTGGTTTACAAACCCGGGCAGACGGTCCTGGAACGGGTCCGCGAAGTGACCGACCATATCCGCCTGTCCTCGGGCAAAGAAGTATCCGCCGGCGATTACCTGCAACGCTTTTTGTTTCCGCCCAAACAACAGCACGACAAGGTGGACAAATTGAGCGGCGGTGAAAAGCGAAGGCTGCAACTTTTGTTGGTTTTGATCGCCCAACCGAATTTTCTCATCATGGACGAACCGACCAACGATTTGGATTTGGTGAGCCTGCAGGTTCTGGAAGATTACCTCGAAAAATTCAAAGGCTGTTTGCTTCTGGTATCCCACGATCGGTATTTTATGGACCGATTGGTGGATCATATGTTTGTGTTTGAGGGTGAAGGGTTTATCCGAGATTTTCCGGGGAATTATACGGATTATCGTTTGAGCCAAAGCGAAGGTCGATTGAGTCAAAGCGAAGGCCGTTTGGGGACTGCGACCTCGGTGACCGCTTCGGCCGATCCCTCTGCCAACCAGGCCAACAAGGCAGCCCAAACCACGACCAAGAACAAGCAACGCGGGACCAAGCCCACCTACGCTCAAACCCGGCGCTACGAGGAACTTACCAAGCGTTTGGAAGTAATTCGGGCTGAGAAAACCGACCTGATCGAAAAGCTGAACCGCAGCGGGGCGGCACCGGATGAATACGCCTCGTGGGGCAAAGCATTGCAGGCCCTGGAGTCCGAAGAAGAAAAAGTGGAATGGGAATGGCTGGAACTCAGCGTGGCTCTCGAACCGTGAAGACCCTGGACAGGTTAAACCCAAAATAAATCGACCCATCGTTCCAATTCCCCCGGGTATCGGCAATGAATTGGGCTTCGTTCAGGCCCCGGCTGTTGGTCACATGCAACTGAAAAACATGACCCCCTGTTTCGATATCCATCCCCAGCGATAGGCTGTTACGGGTTCCCAACACATCGGCCTTGGGCACCCAGATATAATCCGCGTTGAGGGATGCCCTGGGCCCTATTTTGATACGCCCCCCCGTTCCGATCGCCATCAGGGTATTGGGAATTTCGGGTCCCGAGACCAAATTGCGGTGGAGCAAGGTAGGGGTGACCTGAAGGCTGAGATCGGCCGAAATTTTTTTGGCCAAAAGCAATTGATGGTAGTACGAAAGGCGGGAGCTGAAATAATTT
>Ga0209985_10004697_pt1 | contig 10893 bp, 6 predicted proteins | sample NOAtaG_FD_187305 | JGI IMG/M metagenome (GOLD analysis project Ga0209985, IMG submission 187305) | Freshwater lake microbial communities from Lake Erie, under a cyanobacterial bloom - NOAA_Erie_Diel6S_1000h metaG (SPAdes) (version 2) | ecosystem: Environmental > Aquatic > Freshwater > Lake ... | reverse complement strand
TCGCCAGTCGGAACCGGCGGGCAATCCGCGTCCACCTTGGCGCAGATATCGCGAATGGGCTCCGCCGCCTGCTGGCGATCATCCAAGGCCAAGGATAGTGGGGATAAGGGGCTAAAAGGCCTCGTGACCCCGCGTGAACGCCACGCGGGGTCAAAAGCGAGAGGGCCGGCAGTCAGTATCTTCTACTGACTGCCGGCCCTCTGTCTTTGACCAACCGCTGGTTGATCCGGTTTAGAAGGTGTAACGAAGACCCATCAGGATCCGGCGGTTTCCACCATTGGTCGCCCACTGGTTGAGGAAGTTCGCACCGGAGTTGATCGCCGAGTTCGGCGTCCCGAAGTTACGGGTGTTGGTCGCGTTGAAGAACTCCGCCCGGAACTGGAGGTTGTTCTTCTCACCGATCCGGGTGTTCTTGAAGATACCCAGATCGACGTTGGCGATGCCGTCACCACGCAGCGTGTTGCGTCCAACGTTGCCAACCCGCACGCCCGAGGCCGGGAGGGCCGAGAAGAGGCGCGCGCCGCCGGCCTGGATCAACTCGATCACGTTCATGCTCGAGGTATCGAGCGTCGTGTTCAGATTCGGACGGATCGCGTTGCCAACCAGCGAGTCGATTCCCTGCAGAGCACCCGTCGGATCGGCGCCATTGAGCACCGTGAACGGGGTACCGGTCTGCAGCGTCACGAAACCGTTGACCTGCCAGCCACCCAGGACACGTCCAGCGAGGCCATCCTGCTTCTTGAAGAGCGGGAGCTCGTAGACGAAGTTGGTCGTGAAGCGGTGCGGACGATCATAGCTCGACCGCGCCCGATCCGCGTCACGGTTGAACGAATCCTGCGGAACGGCGACTTCACCCTGCGGCTGCGGATTGAAGATCTCCGAGGCCGTATCGATGAAGGCGCTCCAGGTGTAGTGCATACCGAAGCTGAAGTTGTTGGTCAGGCGCTTCTCGAGGCTGGTCTGCAGCGAGTGATAGATCGACTCGGCGCAGTTGCAACGGAGGCGGATGATTCCGCGCGTCGGATCCTGGCGACGGAGCGGCTCCGTCCGGCTCGCCCGCGGAAGGGCCGGGTTGCCATCAACCGTCTGGAAGAGCGCGGTGCCCTTCGTTCCGATATAGCCAACCTTGACAACCCAGTCTTTGGCCAGCTCACGCTGAACCTCGAGACTGTACTGATCCGCATAGGGCGAACGGAAGTCCTCACCAACGATGGTGCGGGTAATCTGCAGCGGGTCGCCGGTAAAGGTCGCGCTCTGCAGGTTGGAGTAGGCGTTGGTCAGCGCCGGATTGAGCGCCGCCACAAACGGGAAGGCACTGGCGATGTTCAGATTGATGTTGATGAATCCATAGTCGTTCGTCCGCGAATAACCGCCACGGACAACCGTCTTGTCACCACCAGTCAGCTTGCCAATCAGCCCGTCAGCGCTCGTGCGCGGATTCCAGTTGAAACCAAGGCGCGGCTGGAAGTTGTTCAGATCACGCTTGGGAACCGGCGTAAAGGCAAAGCGCTGGTCGTTGCCATTGGCGGCGACGATCGACTGGCTCAGCGGAACCAGCGAATCGATGGAGTTGCCCGGGGTCTCGTAGCGCAGACCATAGCTGAGGGTGAAGTTCGAAGTCACCTTCCACTCGTCCTGGGCATAGAAGAAGTAGTCGTACCAGTTGTAATACTGGATCTCCTGTCCACCCCGCACCGGCTTGTTGACGGCCGAGGCGATCGCCACGTCATTGACGTAGTCGGAGAGGGTCGCATAGGCCAGGCGGCCGCGGATCGTCGGCAGGAAGAAGCTCTTCACCTGGATCCGGCGGATGTCGAACCCGAACTTCATCGAGTGCGCCCCACGGGTGTAGGAGAGGTTATCGAGAATCTGGTAGGTGTTGTTGTAACGGAACTGCGGCAGATTGACCGCCAGTCCGATGGCCGTCCGCGATCCCGCGGCGTTGAAACCGATCAGGCCAAGCTCGTTGATCTCGATCGACGGAATCGACTCTGACTCCGGATTCTGGGCATTGGTCACCGAGCCAAAGCGCTGGTAAGCGACCCGGAACTCGTTGACGAGCGAGTTGCTCAGAATGCTCGAAACACCGACGTTGGCCGACTGGTTGCGGGTCGTGACCACGTTGGCCAGACCAACCGGCGTCGCCTGCCCGGTTCCGCTGCTGCTCTCATTGTTGAAGAAGTAGCGGGCGTTGAGGCTGTGCTTGTCGTTGAAACGATGGTCGACGCGGGTCGACCACTGATCGTTGTCGAACTTGATCGAGTTGGCGCCGGTCAGTGAACCAAGTGGCACCTGGAATGCGTTGCCATTGACGGTGAAGCTCGCCGTCCGGTTGTTGGCGGCCGTCGCGGCCGGCAGGAACTTGAGCAGGGCGGCGACCTGCGGACGGCTGCCAGCCTGCTGCTGGAGGATCGAACGTCCGGCCTCGGTCGGGACACCGTTGATCGTGAATCCGGCGCCGAGCTGGCGGTCGGTCCAGCGCTGGTACGAACCAAAGAAGAAGGTCCGATCCTTGATCACTGGTCCGCCGAGCGTTCCCCCAAACTGGTTCTCGTTCCGTCGCGGCGCATCGGCAAAGCGGGCGGCCTTGTCGAGGTTGCTGCGGGAGTTGAAGACCTCGTTGTTGTTGAACCAGAAGGCCGAGCCATGGAACTCATTGCTGCCCGACTTGGTGACGATATTGACCACCGCGCCGGCGGCGCGACCAAACTCAGCCGCGAACTGGTTGGTGACGAGGCGGAACTCCTGGACCACGTCAGGATTGTTGAGCGGCTGCTGCGATCCGGAGACGCTCGGATCGTTGGCATCCTGCCCGTCAAGCATGAAGTTGTTCGAACGGAGCCGCATTCCATTGACCGAGAAGTTGACGCCATTGGCGAAACCGGTCTGACCGCTGCCGAGCTGGCTGACTCCGGCGGCTGAAAGGGCGATGTTGAGAACGTTCCGGTTTGGCGCGAGCGGCAGCTCGGAGATGCGCTTGCTGTCAAACCGCGTGCTCACCTCGGCATTGCTCGTGTTGAGCAGCGAGGCGTTCTCGGCAATCGTCACGACTTCCTGAACGCCGGCCGGCTTCAGTTCGGCGTTGACCACCGCCTGCTGGTTGAGCAGCAGCTCAATCCCTGTGCGCAGATACTTCGAGAATCCCTGGGCCTCGACGGCGACCTCATAATTGCCAATCGCGAGGTTGAGGAAACGGTACCGGCCATCGGCATCGGTCGTGGCCGTTCGGGATTCATTGGTCCCAACATTTTTCACCGTGACAGTCGCATTGGCGACCACGGCCTGGTTCGCATCGGTCACCGCGCCGACGATCGAACCGGAGGTCGCCTGGCCATACGTCGCAACATTGAAGGCGACGAGCAGGGCGACGGTCAGTAATACTATCGATCTTCTAAACATTGTCTAACTTCCCTCCATCTTGTGGCTTCCATATTCGCTGAGAAAGGGTCTTCTGCGTCCTGGATCATTTGCCAGGTGATATGGTTATCTGTTTGCTGTCTGGTTCCGTTGTCTGAATATTTTATTGCTGATCAGGTCTATGTTTCAAAGCGTTAAAATTCAACGCAACCATCTTTTATTTTCTGTCTACACATTTCACATCTAACAACGCAAACACTATGCCACCTGCCTGGCAATCCGTAACCCACTGTATTGACAGGGGATAACAGACACACCTGCTAACCTTTCCGTCCAATTAAGATATAAATTCGGAATTCTGTTCACTTTTTTGGAAATCGAAGAACCGGAGCCTGGCCAGAAATGGCCAGCCGGCGGGAAAGAAGCGGAGACACGGGCGGGATCGGGGTGCGACATTTTGACCTGGTGTGTCGCATTAATAGACAAAGGCGAAGAGACCAGTCTCTTCGCCTTTGTGAGAGTGACCCAGGCAGGTCGATTAGGCCGTGGTTCCCGGCGCCTTGCCCGATTTGTCGGCCAGCGCCGCGTGAGCCGCCGCGAGGAGCGCGATCGGCACCCGGTAGGGCGAGCAGCTGACATAGTTCATTCCGGCATTGTGGCAGAAGATGACCGAGGCCGGATCTCCGCCGTGTTCACCGCAGATACCGATCTTGATCGACGGCCGGGTCGAGCGACCCTTGTTGATGCCCATCTTGACCAGCTCGCCAACTCCGTCCTGATCGAGCGTCTGGAACGGATCATCGGGGAGGATCTTGTTCTCGACATAGTAGGGGAGGAAACGACCCGAGTCGTCACGGCTCAGCCCCATAGTCGTCTGGGTCAGATCGTTGGTGCCAAAGCTGAAGAACTCGGCAACCTCGGCGATCCGGTCAGCGGTGACCGCGGCCCGCGGCAACTCGATCATCGTCCCAACCAGGTACTCGACCGAATCCCCCTTCTCGGCGAAGACCTCGCTGGCGACGCGCCGGACAACCTCTTCCTGCGCCTTCAGCTCGGTCACATTCCCGACGAGCGGAATCATGATCTCCGGCTTGACGACCACGCCCTCGCTCTTCACCTGGACGGCGGCCTCAAGGATCGCCCGGGCCTGCATCTCGGTGATCTCCGGGAAGACGATGCCGAGACGGCAGCCACGATGGCCAAGCATCGGGTTGAACTCGTGGAGCTGCTCCACCCGCGCCTTGACCTCCTTGAAGGGCATGCCAATCTTCTTCGCCAGCTCCTTCATGTCCTTCTCGCCGTGCGGGAGGAACTCGTGGAGCGGCGGATCGAGGGTGCGGATCGTCACCGGGTAGCCGTTCATCGCCCGGAAGATCCCGACAAAGTCACCCCGCTGGAGCTCGAGGAGCGAGGCGAGCGCCCCCTTGTAGAAGCTGGCCGGACGGGCAAACTTCTTCTCGAGCGCCTTGACCAGCTTCTTCGCGTCAGCCTTCTTATCCTTCGAGGCCTTGGCCAGGTCGGCCTTCGCGGCATTGAGCTGCTTCTCGATCGTCTTATACTCGGACGAGGAGAGGATCATCTGGCGAACGCTGTCGATGCGGCTCTCCTCAAAGAACATGTGCTCGGTACGGCAGAGGCCGATGCCCTCGGCGCCGAAACCGCGCGCGACCGTCGCGTCCTTCGGGGTGTCGGCGTTGGCCCGGACACCGATAGTGCGGATCTCGTCGACCCACTCCATGAGGCTCTTGAAGTGGCCACTGATCTCCGGCAGGATGAGCGGAACCTGGCCGAAGATGATCCGGCCCGTCGAACCATCGAGAGTGATCCACTCACCCTTCTTGATGACGCGATCACCAACCGTAAAATGCTGATTGGGGTAGTCGACGACCACTTCACCGGCGCCGGCGACGCAGCACTTGCCCATGCCGCGGGCAACGACCGCGGCGTGCGAGGTCATCCCGCCGCGCGAGGTCAGAATCGCCTGCGCGGCGACCATCCCGTGAAAGTCCTCAGGTGAGGTCTCGGTGCGGACGAGAATGACCTTCTCTCCCGCTTTGCCCATCTCCTCCGCCAGATCCGGATCGAAGACGACCTGACCGTAAGCGGCGCCTGGCGAAGCCGGCAGACCGGTCGAGAGCAGATCGACGGTGGCCTTCGGATCGACCATCGGGTGGAGCAGCTGATCGAGCTGCGCTGGCTCAACGCGCGAGACGGCGGTCGCCTTGTCGATCAATCCCTCCTCGACCATCTCCACCGCGATCCGCACGGCAGCCTTGCCGGTCCGCTTGGCGTTGCGGGTCTGGAGCATGTAGAGCTTGCCGCGCTCGATCGTGAACTCGAGATCCTGCACGTCGCTGTAGTGGCGCTCGAGCCGCGCCGCGACCTGCGTGAACTGCTCATAGACAGTCGGCATATCGTCGCGGAGCTGGGAGATCTTCTTCGGCGTCCGGATACCAGCCACGACGTCCTCGCCCTGCGCATTCTGCAGATATTCTCCGTAGAGGATCCGCTCACCGGTCGCCACGTCACGGGTGAAGGCGACTCCGGTGCCCGAGTCCTCGCCGAGGTTGCCGAAGGCCATCATCATAATGTTGACCGCCGTGCCCAGATCGTCGGAGATCTTGTGGATCCGCCGGTAGTCGCGGGCGCGCCGACCATTCCAGGATTTGAAGACCGCCTCGATCGCCAGTCGCAGCTGCTTCTGCGGATCGGTCGGGAAGTCTTTGCCAGTCTCGCGCTTGACGATCGCTTTGTAATCATCGATCAGCTGCGCCAGCGTCTCCGCCCCGACGTGCGTATCCTCGGTCACCCCGAGCTTCTTCTTGTACTCGTCGAACTTGTGCTCGAACTTCTCGGCGTCGATTCCCAGCACGATCTTGCCAAAGAGCTGGATGAAGCGCCGGTAGGCATCCCACGAGAAACGCTCATTGCCGGTCAACCGGGCGAGCGCGGCACGGGTCTCATCGTTCAAACCAAGGTTGAGGATCGTGTCCATCATGCCCGGCATGGAGAACTTCGCGCCGGAACGGACCGAGACGAGGAGGGGGCTCTCTGTGCCGCCCAGCTTCTTGCCGGTGATCTCCTCAGTGCGGGCCATGGCCGTCACGACCTGCTCCCAGAGCCCCTCGGGGAACTTCTCGCCCGTCTTGTAGTAGCCTGTACAGGCCTCGGTCGTTACAGTGAATCCCGGCGGCACCGGCAGACCGGCATTGATCATCTCCGCCAGTCCAGCGCCCTTCCCACCGAGCAGGTCTTTCATTGTGCCGTTACCCTCGACCTGGCCTTCGGCAAAAAGATAGACATATTTCGTGCTCATTTTTCTATCTGTCTCCCTTTGAATTGGTTCCACCGGTGCCGGACTTATCGTCCGCCGGCAATCGTAGGTTCAACCGGTCGCAACCGGTCCAGAAACTCATAAGAGCGTAGTTCTCGTTCAAGGACCCGGTTGATCAACCGGGTCAACAGACTGCCGATCTGGTGAACGACGCGCAGATCGAATGGAGTCCTCAGAAAATCTCCTGGCGCGGTGGCCAGCGCCTGCTGGACCAGTCCCCACGCCGGCCCGGCCAGATAGTCGCCCTGACGCCCGCTGCAGGCCTCGCACATCGCCATGCCCTCCGCGGTCAGCCAGACTCCCGGAGCTCCGGTCAGTGTGCTCTCGCAGCCGGCACAGATCCGCCAGTCGGGACAGAATCCCGACAGCCGCAGCAGCCAGATCTCAAAGTAGCGGACTGCCGCCGTCAGCGGCGCATCCATCTCGGTTCCCAGCGCGCGAATCGTCGCGCCAATCAGCCGGTAGACCTTCTCATTGGCCTCACGTTCGGGCAGAAACTCGACGATCAACTCGGCGAGGTAATGGAAGACCGCCAACTTCTCGCTGCTGATCCCGCTCCGCAACGGCGACCGGAGGATCTCGCAGGCGGAGACCGAGGCCAGTTCACGGTTCTCCTGCTGGAAATAGACCAGCGCCACCTCCGTGAAGGGCTCAAGGCTCGCTCCGTAGCGGCTGCGCATCCGCCGCGCCCCGTGGGCCACCGCACGAACCTTCCCTTCCTCACGTGTGAAGAAGAGGCAGATCTTGTCAGCCTCCTTCAGCGTGAAGGTGCGGAGCACAAATGCTTCGGTGTCGTGCAACGGCATAAATTGACATCGTAAATGGTCGGAGGGCAATAGTAAAGGAAAGGGTGGGGATCAGTGAAAGTCGCGGCAGCTACTGGTCAGTTCTCTTCACCGCGAGGCGAACCCGATACTTGGAGTAGATAAGCGGGTAGCGTCCGGGCGGGCGCACCACCCAGACTTTGCCGCGGGTGCGGTCGTCGGCTTCCCCTTCGACGACGCCCAGGTATTTCCCGTTTTCGATCAGATAGGCATGGCGGCCAATGGCCGGATTCTGGTAGTTTGAACCGATCGTCCGGTAGTAGACGTATCCGGTGACTGCGGCAAGGAAGGCGAAGATGAGCAGGTAGATCTGGAAGTAGCGGCGAAAGAAGCGCCACAGCAGCCAGGTGGGGAGCAGCAACAGCAGTGCGGCGATGAGGCCGGCCATCTTCCAGTCAAGCGATTCCAACCATTCCACAACTCACCAGCCTTGCTCTTCCCAGCCTTGTCGGGCGGAACGCTCCCGGGCGCGGGTATGGATATCAGAGGGGCAAAGGATAGAGCACCCAGGCGACCAGAAATCCGAGGCCCACGAAGTAGCCAAAGACCTTCAACCCGTAACGAAAGCGTTCGTTCGGCGTGTCATGGTCTGATGAGAGGATCGCAAAGGCAACCGACACGAGTAGTCCGAATGTGACCATGGCCAGAAAGTGGGTCATGCTTTCCTCCCGATTCCGATATCGAAGGCATCCATCGCCGCCAGCATATTGAGCGCGCCCGCCACGCAGAGGAAGTTGTTGCCGTACTCAAAAGTGACCTTGGCCGCCTGCTCCGGGGTGATCTGGAACCCCCAGTCGGCGAGGAGACAGACCGCGTAGGGCAGACCGATCCCGGCATCGAGGATGCTGAAGAACCAGGTCAGCCACTCTTTCTCAGGCTTGAAGAGGTGCCCCTCCATCAGAAAACCCAGACCGAAGAGGAGCATGATCGAGGCTCCGAGGAGGAGACCGCGCCACCAACGACCAAGGATGACGTGTCCAAGGCCAGGGACGATAAACGCCGCGAGGCAGGCCGCCGCTGTGCGTGCCGGCGGGGCCGGAACCGGTACTTGACTACTCACTCTCTTCACTCTCCAGTCAGCAAAAATGGATCTGTTTGATTCAGCTGCATTAGCTTGAACGTTCGGATTGTAGGTTGGTGGATGCAGGGTGTCAACAAGAGTGTGGCGATCGGCCGCGCCCGCCATCCGCCGATCGCCATCGAGTTGAACACCGGCTCTTCCCTGCTCCGCCCCGGTCGCTGCCAATTCGCATCGAGCAGAGATAAAATAACGGCAAGTGCTGCAATATCGGTTAAATCGTGTATGATGCAGCGACGCTGGACGGCAATGGCTCAGGATAACCGCGCCCCGGTCTCATTTGGTACAAAGACAAGAAAAGCCGCGCTGCCTTGAAGATTGTCCCACCGTGGCTCTGCCTGTTGCGCGGACCGGGGGATGGCACTTCAATCCGCCGTACATTTTAGAACCAAAGTAGAATATGTCTGAACAAACGGGCAACACACCACGCATTGAAAGGTTTGGTCCTTACCGCTTCGACCTCGATCGTTCGACTCTCTACCGGGGGACCGAGCCGGTGATCCTGGCCAGGAAGCGGCTCGAGGTGCTGCAACTCCTGGCCGAACACGCCAGTTCAATCGTCCGCCGCGAAGAGATCATCAAACGGGTCTGGCCGGATCAGTTAATCGAGGAGAACAACCTCGCCATGCAGATCTTCCATCTGCGACGCGACCTTGAAGATGATCCGAGCAATCCGGTCCACATCATCACCATTCCGGGCATCGGCTATCTCCTCCGGACGGAACAGTCTGGTCAGGCGCCCCCAAACGTCGCACGCGCGCAGCCCGCCAGCGGGAAGAGTGGCCCGCGGCGAATGTCGGTCGTCGCCCTCTCGGTTGGCGGAATCTGCCTCGCGCTGGGTCTGCTGATCGGGTACGCGGTCTGGAGTTCGCGGCAGCCGACATTGGCCGAGGTTCGACCCTACACCAGTCTGGCGGGAATCGAGAATGAACCGGCCTTCTCACCCGATGGCCGATGGCTCGTCTTCAGTTCCGAGGGGGAGACGGGCAACAACCGCGACCTGTACCTGAAGGGGCAGGATTCGAGCGAGCCAATCCGGCTTACTAACCACCCGGAGATCGACAGTGACGGCTGCTGGTCACCGGATGGGCAGCGGATCGCTTTTCTGCGCCGGAATGAAGAGAACAGCAAGCGAAGACAGCTGATCATCTTGTCCAATGTCACCGGAGGTCCGGGGGGGATGATCGAGCCCGGAAGGATGGTTGAAGAGGAGATCGCCGAGGTGGGCCGGGATCTCGACTGGTCGCCGGATGGGCGCCACTTCGCGGTTGGCGAGATCACCGATGAGGATGGCAGCAGCGGACTCCTTCTGCTGCCCAGCGCGGGCGGAGCGAGCCGCCGGCTGACCACCCCGGTCGCTGGTGAGTTGACGCGTGACTTGAAGCCACGCTTCTCCCCCGACGGCCGGCAGTTGGCCTTTCTGCGCATCCGCGATGGAGAGACATCGCTGACCGATCTCTTCGTTGTCGACCTGGCGTCAGGATCTGACATTCTGCCCCTCCGCCAATTGACCTTCGACCGGCGAAGAATCACCGATCTGCAGTGGCTTCCGAATGGCCAATCGATCATCATCAGTTCCGATCGTTCCAGTCAGCGCCAGATGTGGCAGATACCGCTCAACGGCAGCGCCCCGCGGCTGGTCTCGTCGATCACCGATAAGGTCGAGAACTTCGATCTGACTGCCGATGGACAGTTCCTCGCCTACACTGTAAAGCTCGAGGATACGATGATCGAGATCCGCCCGCTCTCCCCGCCCGTGGGGGAGACGGTGAAGGCGCCGTGCGTAATCAACTCCTCCTCGAACGATGACTCGCCGCGATTGTCTCAACAGGGCGACCGGGTCGTCTTCGTCTCAGCCCGGACTGGCCACAACGAGATCTGGATCGCCAATGCGGACTGCACGGGCCAGCGGATGGTTCCCACCTTTCCGAACAAAGACGGTCTGGGAAGCCCGCGGTGGTCTCCCGATGGCCGCCGGATCGCGTTCGATCGGCGTGACCAGAAGCTGATCAATGTCTTCGTTGTTGATCTTCTCAGTCTTCCCAACGGAGAGATCAGCTCATCGCTGGCCCCGCTCAATCTGGCCACCAATGATTTCTCAAACTTTATGCCGAGCTGGTCTCAGGATGGACGACGACTCTACTTCGAGTCGAGCCGCACGGGCACATCGCAGATCTGGCAGCAGGATCTCGAGAGTGGCGTCCAGTCCCCGGTGACGACCATCGGCGCGCGCGAATCGGTCGAATCGACCGATGGATCGACCATCTTCTTCACCCACCAGAACAGGATCTGGAAACTGG
>Ga0209985_10004694_pt1 | contig 10896 bp, 7 predicted proteins | sample NOAtaG_FD_187305 | JGI IMG/M metagenome (GOLD analysis project Ga0209985, IMG submission 187305) | Freshwater lake microbial communities from Lake Erie, under a cyanobacterial bloom - NOAA_Erie_Diel6S_1000h metaG (SPAdes) (version 2) | ecosystem: Environmental > Aquatic > Freshwater > Lake ... | reverse complement strand
ACCGAACGCAAGATCTCGGACCAGAACCTTCTGTTCGTCCGCCTGCCCATCGCCGTTATGGTCGATGAAGGCGCTCAAATGAGGTGGATGCATCAGATAAAGTCGATCCCGATCCCAGACCAGCCCGCGTGGCGCATCGATGGTGCAGAAGACCTTCGACTCATCGGCACGTCCATCCCCATCGAGATCGCGAAGGCGGATCACCCGCCCGCGCCCAGGATCGCGCCCCAGCGATCCGTTTCCATCGCTGCTGACGTAAAGCGTTCCATCGGGTGCTGCTGCGACAAAGACCGGATAATTGACCGCAGGCGGCGCAGCAAAGATCGTCGCTTCAAAACCTTCGGGAACCTGGAAGTCCTCCAGTATCGATCGCTCGGCAGCCTCCCCAAGCTTCTCCACCCCCGGTTCGATATTACCTCGCTTGGCGTAACGTTCCCCGCCAAGTCCCGGCACTAACCCAGCCAGCGCCGGGTCGATTTCCGGAAACAGCTTGTCCAACCCTTTCCCGCCTAACTTCACCTCTCGAATGCTGCACCACTGTCCCTTCTTGGTTCCCAGCGCTCGGACGCGAAGACTCTTAGCAGGCTGCACTTTGCTGACCTTCAGCGGTTCTGGTTCGTCCGTAGCATGTTGCGAGGCATCAAGAATCGTCTCCCACGCCGTACCATCGGTCGACACCTCCACCACGAACTGATAAGCAACAGGATGTTCCCAATGAATCTGTACCGTCTCCACCGACCGCTGCTCAGGGAAATCGATCTGCCACCACTGAGGATAACGGCCATCCGAGGCACACCAGCGGCTATTCATGTCTCCATCAATCGCTCGCCAAGCATAATTGTGCCGCCCCGTCTCCTCGGTGCTGGCTGAGGTCTTCACCAACGTCGCCCCGTCGGGCGGCTTTGGAAGCCCCCCGTCCGCACCGTCCCCCTCACCGTCCGCCGCCATCAAGCGGATCGTATGCTCTCCTTGGTATCCTTCCAAATAATCGGCATCCAACTTGTCGCAGGCCCAAAGCAGTCCACGCGTCACCAGATCCAGATACCTGGCGTCGGCGACGGTGTCGGTGTTGTGCCCCAAGGTAGTAGAAAAGGTCCGAACCGATTCCCTTTCGGTAACCCAGGCTACCACCTGCTGATCGACCACCTCGCGGCCGTCTCGAAGATATCGCTGAGTCCCTCGTGCTATGGGAATAGCCCCATAGTTCTTCAGGTTGTTGTACAACTCTTCCGGACCAGTCTTCCAAGCCTTCAGCCCTTCCAGAATCGGATGCTCGGCCTTCAACCACTCGATCTCGATCGGCTCCTGAGGTCCGTGACTGTTGCTTCCCAGGCCTAAGTGCTGGAACCATAGCTCCGTCCCGTTCCGGAAGCCATGCATCGCGCAATGCAAATGCACCGCAGGCAGCGTTTGATGCACATCCAGAATCCGCTGCATTACCGAAAGATCTTTGTTGTCAGCGGCGCAGTGATCGTGGATCACGACGTCGTAGCCTTCCGCCCAATCGGTGCGATCGAAGACCGGCAGTGGCGGATTGGTGCTGCCATCCTGCGTCCATAAAACATCGACGCGTACCTGCGATCGCTTTTGAATTCCCTCACTGAGGATCCTCACCTGGTTCTGATAATCGTGGCAACAGCCACCCGCGATCAGCAGAGCCTTCAGCTTCGGCTTTTCGTCCGCCTTCAGCGGCGCACACCCCTGTCCGCCCAGCCATAGCCAAACTCCAAAAAAACAAATGGCCACTGCCCGATCCAACAAAGTACCCTTCACGAGCGAAACCTTCCTGAGAGGCGATTGGAATGAATGAAAGCCAGATGCCTACTTGGTGAACTATCGAAAAGAGAACTTTACCAGCAAACTGGAGGATCGCCGACCAAACAAAACCCAGCTTCCTATGGAACCGTCCAGTCCGGTGCTTCCTGCGGCCACTTGCCTTCCCGAATGGGATAGGAACGCAACTGCGCGGGATCTAGGGTTCGGTGAGCGATCTTCTTGCGGAGCCACGTGTAGGTGATGTGGACCGACCCATCCTTCAGTTGGATGACGGCGGGATAGGAGAACTCCCCCTGCTCCCGCTGCTCCAGGATTCCACATGCCTCCCAGGTTCTTCCATCGCGACTGATTGCCAAGTGAATCGCCTGACGACCAGCTGGAAAAATCGCACCCCGCTGGGTGTGATTGTAAACCATCAGGAAACGCCCATCCTGAAGTGTGACCGCATCGATACCCGAATTCGGATTGGGCAGATCGATTGGTTCCAATACGCTCCAGTTGCGGCCATCATCCTTAGAAAAAGTTTGGAGGATTCGATTCCCCTTAGAGTCGCAGCGGCACAGTGCCTGCCAAGTCCCATCCGGATGCTTCAACAGCGTGGGCTGAATCCCGCCCAGACCATCCAACGTAGAAAGCAGCGCCGTCCTCTCCCAATGCGTGCTCAATCGGGAATGCTCAAAGGGAGCCTTCGCTCTTTCAAAATAGACACGCCATGGCCCGCCTGCCTCGGTGCTGGTCGGAAACAGGTAAGAGCCGTCCGCGCAGATTGCAGCTTTGTTTCGAACCGGCCCAAGTATCCCCTCCGGCAATCGCATCGCTGGGCCCCAGGACTTCCCCTCGTCCCTAGATCGCGTCACCATACCCCACCAGCGATCGGGGCTGGGGCCTACCTTGTAAAAGAGGAAAAGCCCTTCTGTGGGAGTCGGCACTAGGACGGGATTCCAGCAAGGGAAACGCAAATCCTTTCCGTCGGCTCCTATCGACTGCACCCCCTCCGCCACCAAGATAGGGGCCTCCCAACCTTCCTCCGGCCTCCATCGGCTCCACCAAATCCCGACGTCGGGATGCCCCTCCTCGGTCCCTCCAAACCAGGCGGCAGCGACGCCATCGGAAGTCGCCACGAGAGTCGATGCATGGCATTCGGGAAAGCTGGCGGTCTCGTAGATGAATCCTCCGGAAGGTCGGGGCTGTGCCCCTCGCAACCACCTGGGGGTCGTACCGATCCCCCCCAAGAAGCAGCCCCACCGCAAGACACTCCTTCTCGAAAAGCCACCTCGCATCATCCCCTCCCTACCATCGGCTGGAAAAATTCGGGGCGTTTTCACACCACTCGCGTAGCAAACCGTTCACTATACCGCAGCCAATCGCTGTCCGTTCGCTTCTCTAACGAATTCCAACACAAACCACCTCGACAATCCAGAAAGCGAATGGCCTTGAGCGATCGCAGAAGAGAGAGGATGATAAGCACGGTACTTCGATCCAGCATCGATCGGTTGCCTCCAAGACAACCTCGCCATCCCTCGAACACGGTCGTTTTTTCAGCGAGCCCACAGGTTGCTATGACCACGCGACGACGAGCCCGGGAAATTGTTCTGCAAGTCTTGTTTGAGGAAGAGTTTCATCCAACACGCGACGACGACCCCTCGCATGAGTTTCTGACGCAGCGATTGCTGGGCAATCGACCGCTTGTGCAGTTTGCCACGGAACTTCTGCAGGGCGTCCGGTCCCATCGCAAAGATATCGATCTGCTGCTTTCAAAAAATGCCGCCAACTGGTCGCTCAAGCGGATGTCGGCCATCGATCGCAACATCCTGCGAATTGCAGCCTACGAAATGTTCTACGGCTCGGTGCCCGGCCGCGTCGCCATCAACGAAGCTGTCGATATCGCCAAACGATACGGTAGCCGCAATTCCGGACAATTCGTCAATGGACTGCTCGATCGACTCTTCAAGGAACGCGAAGCACCCGCAGAACAGTAAATTTCCGCTTGCATCGCCACCTTCATCCACGACAACTTCGCTTGGTGCTCTGTTCCAGAAAAAGTTCAGTTGACCTACCGAGGATGCAACCATGTGGACCCGACGCGACCTGCTCCTCCTCTCTGCCGCGTCTGCTGTCAGCCTTCCAGTGCAACTGAGCGCCAATGGAACAATGCATTGGATCGGATGGAGCGGCAGGCTGGATCCCAAGGCACCACGGCCTCCCTTCCCCAATCACGATTGGATCGGCGACCCGAACCTGTGGAGCCATCTTTGGCCGTTGCTTTTCCCAAAGTCGACGACGCCGGTGATCGATTTCACCAAACAGGCGGTCGTCGTCGCGTTGGGGACCCAGGATTTCCCCACCATCGTAATGCGCGACCAGAAGTGGACCTGGCCAAGCCTCTCATCCGATCCCACCCAGACCCCCACGGAATTCGCGCTGCAGCTAGTCGATCGAATCCCTCTCACATCAGTCCAGGGCATGCCGATCGGTATCGGTGTTCATCCGAAAAGAGGCTCGCAGCAGTGGAAACTCCAGTCGCTAGATCGAGGCATCTTGGTGGACTTTGGCAAGGCTGATCCCATCGATCAAGCAACGCTGTGGCGAGAAGGCGACAGCTGGCCGCAGCGACTCCAGTGGAGATCGTCGTTGAGGGGCCTGGAGTCACTGCAATGCATCTGTGGTGACCATCGCATCGAATGGAACTTCCATTCCAGTGGTCCCCAACCGTTGAGCATCCAGGTGGATGGGACTCCACAACAAGGAGAATCGCTGGAGATGTGGCGGAAAACGGTCGTATCTCCCGAAGAAAAGGTGCTCAAGGGATCGCCGCAGAAAGCGCTTCCACCGGGATCGCTGCGAACTTTCACTATCGAACTGCCACCGGAATGGCTGAGGGAAGCGCCGGAGTCAATCGAGTGGGCGTGGATCGATTTCTATCGATGAAATGGCGGGATGAACCGACGGCATCAGCCCTGCCGCCATTTCAGCTTCGAGGCGTTTCCCCCTCGCCAGGAAGTGACGGTGGCCCTTCTTCGCAACTACGGAGAAGTGCGTTTCGATACGAATGGCTGAGCAACCTAGCTAGGGAAAACCAATTGCTGACGCCCCAGGAACCCCGCTGGCTCGCTTCGCGCGCCGCTCCTGCACCCGCTTCCGTCGGGAAGGAATCAAGCTAGCTACCCCATCCAAATGCTAGCAAACGCGACCACGCCGCAATGGCCAGTGCCGCCCCCAGATCCGACTTGGCACCGCCTCCCCACTTGGTTTAGACTCCTTCCAACAAGTGTGGGCCGATCGGAAGGATCTGGATCCATCCACACATGGTGCAGCGACCATTAGCGGATAGGCAACCTCGCGATGGTCCATCAAGCCAGGCAAAAACTTCGCCAGGGAGGGCGGCATGGCCAAGGAATCTTTTCGCTATTTGCACGCGGGGGAGTTTCATCTCGAACGTCCGCTGCAGGACTTGATCGATCTTCCTGACCATCTCCGCGCAAGTTGGTGTGAAGCGCCCTGGAAAGCCGCGGAGTTGGTTTTCGACACCGCCCTTCTCGAACAGGTCGATTTCCTGCTTCTCACCGGGGATCTACTTCAGCCAGCACACGGGGGACCGGCGGGCATCGCATTCCTTCTGGAGCAATTCGATCGCCTTGCCGAAGCCAAGATCCCGATCTACTGGGCGACCGGGTCCACCGACCACATCGATCACTGGCCGGAAGCGATCCGTCTGCCCGACCACGTCACGCGGTTTTCCAGCGATCGCTCTGAGATCGTGCTATTCAAGCGAGCCGGCCACCCACTGGCCTCGCTGATTGGCCGATCCAGTGACGGACGCCAGACGCTTCGCGGTGGTGACTTTGACCTCGAACCAGGCTCTACCTTTTCGATCGCGGTGGGACATGGCGAGGTGGAACTGGAGGCGTTGCAGCAAGCTCGCATCCACCACTGGGCGCTGGGAGGACAGCACCAGTCGCAACGATGGACCGACGCCTCCCTGATCGCTCATCAGTGCGGATCGCCCCAAGGACGCAGCTTCGACGAACCTGGTTCGCATGGTTGCTATCTCCATGAAGTCGACTCCCACGGCAAACTGCAGTCGCAATTTGTCGAACTGGATACGGTTCGTTATCTCCAGGCCAAATTAACAATCGATGAACTCTCGGCAATCCATGATTTGCGGCCCGAGATCGCTCGACGAATGCAGAGGATGATTGCCGACCACGCCGGCAAAATGCTTCTGGTGCGATGGGAGATTGAACTGGATGCATCGCACCTGGATTGGACGACGGGCAACAGCATGGACGAGTTGCTGCAATGGCTGCGAGCGGAATATGGTCACGGGAGACATCCAGCCTGGACGGTCGACATCCACTGGATACCGCCTCAAAGCCTACCCGCCAAGTGGTCGCAGGAGGATACGATTCTCGGCGACTTCCTCCGTGTCGCGGACGCTCACCGCAAAGAGAACCTCAAGCACCTGCGTTGGTCGGCTACCATCGACGCAGAAACCCCAGCATCCGCTCTCTGGAAAGAATGGTTGAGCGACGAACGCCCCGACGATCGATCCGAAGCGATTGGCCATGCTCAGTTGATCGGTTGCGAACTGCTGAGAGGCCAGTCGGTCGACCTCCTAGCGGGACTCCGCAAGCTGGGCCTTGGAACCAGCAAAAACCTTTGAGATTGCCTCGCAACTCCAACCTCATCATCACGCGACCCCATCGAGAAGCCTACCATGAAAATTCGCGACATCCAGATCGACGGCTTTGGCGTCTGGACAGGCCTGACGGTCGATTCGCTCCCGGAATCGATGGCCGTCTTCTATGGGCCAAACGAAGCTGGCAAAACGACGCTGATGCAATTCCTTCGTGCGATGTTCTACGGGTTCCCACCCGAGCGGCGGCAGCGTTACCTACCACCTGTTCATGGCGGCCGCCCCGGAGGCGCCTTGCGCATCACAGGTCCAGGCGGTGGCTACGAGGTCTCCCGCCGCGCAACGCTCGATGATCAATCCGTCCAAGGTCAGGTCACCGTCTCCGGCTCCGATGGAGTCACTCAAGGGGCTCACCGACTGGGCGCTCTCCTCGGCCAAATCGATGAATCGATCTTCAGCAATGTCTTCGCCATCGGCATTCGCGAACTCCAGGAACTCAGTTCCCTCGACGATACCGCCGCCGCCGATGAACTTTACAAGCTATCTAGCGGCATGGATCGCGTCTCTCTGGTCGATATCATCCGTCAACTGAAACAGGCCAGGCACCAGATCGTCGGATCGGCCGAAGAACCTGGATTCCTTGCCCATGCACTACAGCGACGCGAAAAACTCCGCCACGAACAGGAAGTGCTCCTGGCCAAGGGGAAACGTTGGACGGAACTAGCGGCTACGCGGCAGAATCAGCAGGAAGAAATCGATTCCCTGTACGAACGACTGGGCCAATGGGAGGTGGAACTCAAGGGAGTCGACTTGGCGATCAGCATGAAGGAGCCTTGGATCGAACGCGACCGCATTCGCGAACAGATCGCCCAACTAAAGGCTCGCATCGATCTTCCCGACGACGCGGTCACCAAAGTGAAACAGTTGATAACAAACCAACAGGACCGGCAGACGTCGATCGATCAGATCAAACAACAACGAAAGCAATTACGGGCCCGAGCGGCTTCTTTGCCAATCCGACGGCCGGTGCTGGAACACGCGGCAAAAATCGAAGCCGCTGCGGAGCAGTCCCCCTGGATCGCATCGCTGCAAAAACAGATTCAACGCCTCCAGGCCGATGTGCAGCAGGCTCGCGACCACCTCCTGGAAGATGCGCGCCGACTGGGGCTCAGCGAAGAAGACCAACAACAGCTACTTCGCGATCAACGGCTAGCCAATCTTCCCGATCTCTCCCGCCAGGCGATTGCCGACCTAGCCGTACCTGCCCGCGAGGTACGGATCCAGTCAGCACGGCTTGCTAAAGCGAAGGCACAAACGGTGGACGATCGCACGGAAGCCGAAAAGCTGAAACGGCGTATCGATGACTTTCTTGCTGTCAGGGAACAAACCGATCTGACCGCTGGCATGCACCAGTTGCAAGAACTAATCCAGAAACTCCGCTCTAGGCAGGAGATCGACGAGCGGATCGAGAAGCTGCAGAAACATCGCCGCGAATTGCAAGAAGAGGTCGTTGACCTGGAGGCGGAAGACGCTCTGCCGCTGGAGCGGTTTTTTGTCCTGATGATCCCCTACGCCATCGGCGCTGTCATGCTACTGATTGGCCTCGATAAACTGCTCACCAACTTCTTCTTCGATCACGACGTCGGCAATGGCTCGCTACTTAGCCTGGTCGGAATGGTGACGCTCTTTTTCTGGTGGACCTGGAAGTCGTTCACAGAACGTGGCACCGATGGAAGCCTGGACGACTGCGAAAGTCAATTGGATGCAGTGATCAGGCAACTGAAGAAATCCGAAGTCGACCGCGAAGAACTCGACCGATCGATCCCAAGCTTCACCGGCAATGCTCAACAGCGAATCAAGGAATGCGAGCATGACCTGTCGCTCTTTGAAACCCTCCTCCCCGTGCAGCAAAACCTGGAAGCTGCATTGCAGCGACTGAGCAGTGCGGAGCAAACAGCTCACTCGGCAGGCGTCAGTCTCCACCAAGCCAAGACGCAGTGGCGCAAGACGTTGCATCATCTAGGGCTTTCCGAATCGCTCAGCCCAAAAAGCCTGCGACTGATGGCCGATGGATACGAGTCACTGGTCACCAGTCGACGCCGACTGAAAACCCACGAAGACGAACTGGCTCAGCGTTCCATTGAGTGGGACGCCTTCTGCCAACGTATCGACTCCCTCCATCGCTCGATGCGTGCCGACGCTTCCGCACCTTCGGCAAACGCAACTTCGCCATCGGCAGCACGCGACGCCAAGCCGACTTCGGCTGCGGTTGCCCCAAACCAAACGGCCGGTAGCAGTGGCTCCACCGCTTCCCCAAATGCGAATATCGATGCGATGGTAGCCATGTTGGCGGAACAGCGTTCATTGCTGCAAAGCCGGCGGCAGTGGAAAGAGGAGGATCAAACACTTGCCAAGCAGCAGCGTGCGATACAAACTTCCACCGACAAGCTGGAACGATCGATCCATGCGATGCTGGCCGACTGGGGTGTGGAATCGGTCGAACAACTAGAGGAGCAGCAGAAGAGCAAGCAAGAGCATCTGAAACTAACGGGCCAGTTGCAGACAGCCGAGCAGCGGATTCGCACCATGCTCGCCGGGCACGTCCCCTACGACACGATGGCGCAGTGGCTGTCCCCGGAACATCGCCATGAACTGGAGAAACGATGGGAATCGCTCACACACCGAATGCAACAGGCCCGCAGCCGCGTCGATCAACTGCTGCAGCGACAGGGCGAGGTGTCGCAAGAGATGAAAACGCTTGCTAGCGATCGCCGCTTGGCCGAGGTGCAGCTGGAAATGGCGACACTGGAGAAGCAGATCCAGGTCGGCAGATCCCGATGGAAGACGCTGGCCGCAACCCATCGTATGCTGGAACAGGTCTGCGAGGTCTACGAGACCCAACGTCAGCCAGAGACACTTCGGGAAGCCTCGGGATTCCTTAAGCAACTGACGGGTGGAAAATACACCCGCATATGGACCCAACTAGGTAAAAATCAGCTGCGCATCGATAATCAGACCGGCCAGGCACTCCCCCTGGAAGTGCTCAGTCGCGGAACGCGCGAAGCGGTCTTTATCGCCTTGCGTCTGGCGCTCGCCTCCGCATTTGCCCGCCGTGGCGTCGCTGTGCCGCTGGTGCTTGATGATGTCCTGGTCAACTTCGACAGCCATCGAGCTCAGTTGGCAGCCCAGGTCCTAAAGGATTTCGCGGCAATGGGGCATCAGGTGATTATGTTTACCTGCCACGAACACATCATGCGGATGTTCCATAAGATCGACGTGCAAGTACGCGTCCTGCCGATTCAAGGCGAACCGGGAGAAGCGAAAATCTACCAACCTCACCAACCGGCCCAGAAAGCACTGCCCGAAGCGGAGATCCTGGAACCGATCGCCGAACGGCCACCAGAAGAACCTGCCTTCGAGGACGATTCCTTGTGGTTCGATTTCGAAAATCGCGAAGACCGCTGGATCCCCATAGAAGTGCTTGAAGAGGACATCCGACATTCCCGAAAAGTTCCCGCCGGTTGGCACGTCGACAACTCCACCGACGCCGGGCACAATGAAGAAGCGGGCACGCGTGGTTGATTGTCCCGCCGCTGAAACTCAGAAGGGGAACAGATCGCATGGAGACGGTTTTTGCGAAAATCATTCGGAAGGAAATCCCCGCCAACATAGTCTATGAAGACGATTTGGCACTCGCCTTTCACGACATCAATCCACAAGCTCCAATCCATGTGTTGGTGATCCCCAAGAAACCAATCGTGAGCCTGGAAGATGCCAGCGATGAAGACGATGCACTGCTTGGCCATCTGCATCGCGTTGTCCGCACGGTAGCTCGCCAATTGGGGTGTGCGGAATCTGGTTATCGATTGGTAATCAATTGCGGCAAGGGTGGTGGGCAGGACGTCATGCACCTCCACTTCCATCTGCTCAGTGGGCGCCGACTAAAATGGCCCCCGGGGTGATCCTGCAAAAAATTCCAGCGAAATAACCTCCAGATGGCAAACGTCGTCGTTCTCAACGCAGTCGGCCTAACCCCGGAACTCCTTCCGCACGCACCGCGATTGGCAAGCTGCGGGGTGGCGACGCCATGGAAGGGATCGATCCCCGCGGTCACGTCCACTTGCCAAGCGACCATGCTGACGGGGAAACCTCCCAATCAGCATGGCATCGTTGCAAACGGCTGGTATTTCCGCGACACGGCGGAAATCCGGTTCTGGCAACAGTCAAACCATCTGGTCCAGGGGGAGAAGTTCTACGAAGGCTATCCCACCGCCAAGATGTTCTGGTGGTACAACCAGCATGCACCAGTGACCTGGAGCGCGACGCCCAAACCACATTATGGTTGCGACGGTTCGAAAGTCTTTGACATCCTAGACCAGACGGGCTGTCGGCTGACCGACCGACTGGGAGCATTTCCATTCTGGGCCTTCTGGGGACCGAAAGCGGGACTGGACAGCACCCAGTGGATAGCCAAGGCAACTAGC
>Ga0209985_10004692_pt1 | contig 10898 bp, 10 predicted proteins | sample NOAtaG_FD_187305 | JGI IMG/M metagenome (GOLD analysis project Ga0209985, IMG submission 187305) | Freshwater lake microbial communities from Lake Erie, under a cyanobacterial bloom - NOAA_Erie_Diel6S_1000h metaG (SPAdes) (version 2) | ecosystem: Environmental > Aquatic > Freshwater > Lake ... | reverse complement strand
GCTAGTCCTTTGCTGCTATCAACATTAAACTCTTTCCCAGAGAACAGAGACACCTGATAACCTGATAGTCGCCTTATTTCTCCCAATATAGGCGCAATAATAAACTCTGATCGGGATTTCTCACTATTAATAGCGATCGCCAAATTCAAGTATTCTTTTAAGATCATGCTCAAAAGTTCTGAAGGTTGCGCTTTGGGAGCTTCAGCAAATAAGTCTTGATCTTCTTCGATAATTAAATTAAATACTTCTCTAACTTTCGCCAGTGTGAAATCACAATATGCCATGTTTGTTTGCCCTTATTGATTAAATTTATCACCCTGATAATGAAATCGTTGAATCCGTTTCTGAATATCTGAAGCAGTTAATTGAAGTTCTTTGAGATCTGAGGCTAATACATAGTCCGCAAGTACATTCAATAATTTAGATAAATCAATAGAATAACTGAGTAATAATTGAGTAATGTCATTTTCGTAAATACTAACCTTGTTAAAATTCCCTTGACGATATAAGGAAGGCAAAGCAAAAAATTTCAAAATTAGTATTCCTTCAACGGTAACACAACGAATAGTCCTTGTACCAAAGATGCTTTCGGTTGCATATTCCTTTTGAATGCGATCAAATAGTGGATTATTAGTCAGCAGTAAATCAATTTGTAACGTCTCAAATTTGCCCCGCACAAAATCTTTGTTTTCTTCAATAATCTTAATTTCAGGTATTGCCGCGAGATCTGCTTTCGACATAATAAAGTCAATATCTTGAGTGTTGCGACCTTCGATGTAAGTCAACATTGCCACGCCGCCCACTAAAAGATAGGAGATCTGTCGCTCTGAAAGCATAGTAAATAAATTTTCTACGGTTTCCTGCAAAGAATTAACATCTGGCATAGTCGTTTTCCAATTTTTTAAATCAAAGACAATTCCATTGCTAATAATTTCACTGATTGCCGTTGTCATGGTTGTTTTGTTGATTATTGTGATGGGAATTTAAATGGAGGCGATCGCTTTTTCTATAGATTGAGATGGATGTGGGAAATGGGTAATCGCTGGAAATTACATCTCATTATTCCTCTAACTTCCAATCCTTCGCAACTAGCTGTAATTCTTGAATGATTTGTCTAGTTTCGAGAATAATTTCATCAGCACTTCTAGGATTTTTACGAAAGCCAGAATGTAAAGCATCATTCCTAAGATTGGCTAGTTTAAACTTGTCATTCCATAAATTACGGAGTTTTTTACCTACAGGCACATTTACCCACTCAGCTAACCGAGGTGATTCTTTTTTGTTCCCTTGAGCGTCAGCAGGTGTTTTACCACCATTGAGAAGTAATTCCATATCTGAGCGAATGGCGATATCAAGGGGATCTAGGTTGAAGTGATAGCAAAGCAGCGATATCAACCATTCTCTTGACAGTGATAAAGCTTGAATTGTTTGCCCTTTTTCGGCATACCATTCAATTATTTTCAACTGTTTCACAAGAGTAGCTTTAGCATTATTAGTATAATCATTGCTATTTCTCAATCCAAATTTTCCGTAGTCTTGCTGAATCCGTTTTAGTAGCGCCGCAAAAGGTGGAACAGACTGAGAAATAAATTGAGATGCAGAGTTAATAGTATTCTCCAAGTTTGCGGATTCAGTCATTACATCAACTGGACGCAAAAGTTGCAACCCTTTGGAAATAGCTTCAATATTGTTGGCTAAGTCTTGAATAGCGGTATTTTCACTACGGAGTAAGTTCGCTAGTGCATCACCATTACCAGTTCTCAAAAACTGATCTGTTGCAGTTGTCCATTCTAATAAACTGACAATTGGCAAAAGGTCAAAAGTTGAGGAATTTTCGGGACTGCGTGGATTGAATAGTCCGTATACTAAACCTTTAATCGATACTTGTCGTACCACCCTTAAATAACTAACTGCTACCAAGGAGATAATAGGAATAGAACGAAAAGCATGGGTTATATCAAATACAACTTGATCATTCTCATCCAAACAGTCAACAATTTTGTTAAAAAGATTCCAAATACTTGCGTTGTCATTACCTTCGGGTACGTCATATACAGGAACAATTTTAACCTTATCAGCCAAGCGTTTTTGTAAGGTTTCCCAAGTTGGTTCTGTAGCATTTTTAGGCTGATGAATTCTTGCTTGTTCTGTTAAGAAAATATAAAGAATCTTTGGCTTGTAAAACTGAACAAGTGCTTCTTGAAAAAGATCTGTAGTACAGTTTTTCTCATGTTCATTTAAGCGTGGATCATCAAGGAAATAGTTAGTTTGCGTATATCCATTAGCGTTAACGCCCAAGAAAGAAATAGCTTTTAATGAATTCATACATTTTCTCCTAATAAAAGTAAATTAGACTTTTAGATTTTTAAATCAATCGCGATCGCCCAAAAAAGTAACAATGGTCGTCATGAGTCTGATACCTCTAAATATCCATATCCTGCGGCAGTTTTTGCGCCAATGCCTAGCTCTTGCAAGCCAGCCTTGAGCCATTTTTCAGCTAGCCTGACTAAAGCAGCAGTAGCGTTACTTGTGTCGCGCCCTGCGATCGCAAAAGCAAATTTACTCTCTCGTCCCAAGGTCAAAAAATAAACAGGATTCGGGCTTTGATAGGGAGTTGGATTTGGGGTCTTGCCACCATAGTAATCAGGATAGTGACAATTCATGATATCAGGCTCTAAAGTTGGTGCTTTAGTTGGCACTGCATCCAAAAAGATCACCTTTCCTACTTGATCCTGTGTACCAAAGATATTAGCAAAATCAGAATCTTTATCTTTTTCGGCTTTCTCTCTTTCTGTAGTTTCTAGCACCGATAGCATCGCATAGGAAGCTGCTAAACCTTTCAAAGCACTAGCAGGAATAATCGGAATTCCTGTAACGCGATCTAAGGTCATTGCAGTTTCGAGAATACTAGCCTGTCCAAGTCCCACCACCATCCGCCATTCAGGAGATGCAGTAAAGGTTCTCGCATGGGGCAATGAATTAGCAACAGCAAGCGATCGCTGATAAAAAGCATCAATTAGACCTTGCGAAGATCTAGAAATGTATGGTTTAGAATGTAGAACTGGTTTCAGGTCTTTAAAAAACTGAAGCTTTTTCTGTCCATCAATTGCAAGATCAACAAATCGATCTAGCCAAAGTCCTAAATTATCTGATTTGGACTCATGTAGCCTAAAATTACGTTGTGTGTCATGGGGTAGATTCATGGATTTTTATCCTCTTCTTTCTTGATTTTCCCTTCAGAAAACCGTTTAATCCATTGCAAATAAGCTAGAGACTCTGAAGTAGCGCGACGATATTCTTGACTCTCAATCCTGATCACATTTTCTAGTAAATCTCCATTCTTAAAATTCAAGTGATTACAAACCCATCCAGAAAGATGTTCAAAAATCAATGAATGATGTTTTCCCTTCTTAGCCTTCAAAAAAGCAAGGGTTTGAGCCAAACCATTTACCTGAATCATCGTTGGCATTTCACGCGCCAAACTCCCATATTCAGTATTAGTAGCGTCAACCTTACTAATATTTTCCCAAGCAGAACTGGCGCGACTACGATCTAAATCTCTTGGATTTACGGTAGGTTTAGTTGGTGCAATTGTCTGAGATCCTGAACTTGAAACAATACTTGTTTTGGTTGTAATGACTGAAGTCTCTTGCCGAATAGTTTTTCCAGAATCTGTATCTTGCTTATATTTATTTTTTGACATGATGTTGTCTCCTTAAAATATCAAATTTGTAAACCTTACAAAAAGCGAGTTGCTACTAAACCACGCCCAACGGTTTCATTACCGCCAAGTTGCAATCTAGAATGACCATTTTGTAGATGTGTAGATACCAAAGATAGAACCTCAGTTGCATCCATATTTTGTGTGGAATCATTCTTTTTCTTTGGCTTATCCTTGTCTTCCATGCGTGGATCGCAAGCAAACAAAGGCGCATAAAGCAAAGCATCCGAAGGTAAATTCTCTTCAGTCCATAATGCACCTATAGCAACTGTTTTAGTCGCAGGATCTAGCTTGGTGCGCGAAACTACATCTGTACTGAACTGACAAAAATCTTTAAAAGCCTCATCACTGATGATGACCAAATCTTGTTTGATTTTATCTTTCCAAAATTTGTACTCATTGCCACTGGGCAGCACCGAATCAGCTAACCAGTTAGCAAATTTCTGAACTTCGTCATTAGATGTTTGCACCACAAAAGAAAACTCTTCCAAAACAACATCATTACCAATCTTGATACTACTGTTATTTGGGGTATACGCTTGTTGTCCCTTAACCTCTAAATCAGCTAAGTTCCAAGATAAAGCAGTTTGTCCTGTTGTCATCTGCAAATCCCTAGCGAGACGATTAATTACCAAAGGGCAAGTCACCCAAGCAAATACACCCGCTAACGCACGAACTGGAAACAATAAAATTCGAGCATCACCAACCGATAAAGCGGCGGCATGATCACTAGCTTTCGCGTCTTGTCCTCCAAAAATTGCATCAATCCTTTTTTCTGCTGTTGGTTTCTCCTTTTCGTCCAACTTAGAAAGATTCGCCTCAAATGTGCTGCGTAACTTGCCTTTGATACCAGAGCCTTGCACCATTGGCAAATTGGTATGATGCTCTCGCTGGATTGGCAAATCGACAGTACCGAGACTGCTGCCACTACCAACGTGTAAAGGCGTTTCGGTATAAAGGAAAAGCAAATTTGCTTTCTGAAACATGAAAAATTTCTCCTGATTTTTTTACTGTTTTCTGGTTAGAGATTGATAAATCCCAATACTGTGATAACTATTCCAAAATCCCGATTAGGATTCGCATTAGCTCCTCTAGATCGCCGATCGCTCGATAGAGATTGAGGTCTTGAGTAATCCGTTTGGCTTGGCGCTCTAAACGGCTAAATTGCCAAACACTGCCAATAGAGACAGCCCCATAAAGGATCGGATGCTCATCCTCTAGCCAGCGATCTAAGGCGATTAGCTCCGTTGCCAACTGCACAAACCCGCGTTGCAGATTTTCATCTTTTGCCTCAATGATTAATAGCGATCGCTTGGTTTGGATGAAATAATCAAGCGATCCTTTAAGTTGGCGATCGACAGAAATGATATAGCTAACCTTGAGTTTGGCATCAACCAGATCGACTAAATCCATTAACACAGGGGCAATCAAAAATTCTCGTCTTGCGGTTTCATTATTGAGACTGATATGAGGTAAAGCGCGTTGGAGGCGATCGCTCAAATCTGGCAATCTTGGCAAAGGTATACCACTTTTAGGCAATACCAAAGATTCGCTATTCATCTCATAGCCAAAATAAGCAAGAACATCTTCTGGTTCATAGTCAAGCTTGAAATAATCAGAAAATGTGTAATCTTTATCTGGCTGAATACTCTGCTGAATACTATTTGGATGCGGCATATTTTTCTCCATCAGAAAGTTTTAAATAATTCCATGCACCCACAAGAGCTAGCCCAAAACCAATTTGAGCATCACTCTTTTCATCAGCAATATTTTGCCAATGAAAATCTTTGATGATTTCTGACGGTTTTGCATTAGAGGTAAAGTAATAAACCGAACCTGCGGGAATAGCGCGATTAGTTGGTTTTGGGCGATTGTATGCGACATCCCAACCGCCGATAGTCTGATAACGAGGGATTGAAGCAGCGACTAGCTGTACTTGAATGCCATGATAAGCACCAGAAAGATCGTTTTTGCTCACCCAATTTGGCAACCATCCAGCATCAAAAATTGTTGGGGTGGCAAAATAAATTTTAAATCCATCGGCTTTCTGTAATTGCTCTTTGAGATCCTGTGTAAATTTTTCCCAATCTATCTTTTTCTGTAGATCGAGATGATGACATTGTGCTGCCCGATTTTCACCACCGATCGCAATTAAATTACCGCCTAAATCTGATACGCCATCAACCTCTACATATAAACCAATGTTTTCCTTAGCGCGAATAAATTCAGTTTGATAAAGCTGACCTTCACTGACAGTCTGTAAAGCATTATTAATCTCGATACCATAGCGCGACTCTCGTATATAGAGTTCATCAGTTTTAGTATATTGACTCAGAGATTGATAATCTTGCAGTAAATATTTTTGCAATTCTTCCTGATTCCAATAGCCTTGAACACCTTCCACAGGAATCGTCTCACTTGTCCAGAGTGGCAATAATTTAGATTGCAGATCATCACTCAAATCATTATCGCCATATATCTTTTGCGACAATGGTTGAAGAAAGCGCAAACGAGATTTTGAGCGATCGCGCTGTTCACTTTTTTCCTTAACTTCCACCACATCCGCAGGGACTGAGAAATAGGAAGTTACTTTTAATTTCTCGTACTTAGCAACGATCGCCCCACGAATTTTCAGATTTCCATAAGATCCTCTACCGTTTTGAGCAGGTCTACCAATCTCATCAGGAATAGTGCAGTTTGATTGCTTTTCACAATCATTGCAGCCATTTTTGTAAGTCTCATAACGTCCACAGCGATCGCTTAATACCTTAGAGCGAATTACCCCTTGCATCGTATTTGGTGTTGGCGGAAAAATGCTCCGCGCCCGATGTCCATCGCCTGCCGAAAATGGGCGACCATCACGGAATAGCAAAACATCCGAAGGCTCAATAAATACTTGCTTGTGATTGGCTTGTTTTTGATTAGCTTGATTAATATCAGTCATGATTTATTCTTCTCCTTCTCCAGTAGCCAAAAATCTTGTAAACACCAGCAAGCTTGCAAAGGTTTTTAGTTGAGTTTGCGGTTTAGCTTTATTAGCATCATCTTCTTTTAAAGATGCACGATGAGAAGAATTTGCCCTAATCACCATTGTTGCTAGTTCCTCAGCTAGCAATTTTTCTTCGGCTTCTGACAATTTTTTCTCGCCTTGCTGTCGATGTAATAAACGCTTAATTTCTGCGGCATATAAACCTTCAATGTCTAAGTCTGCAAGAGTTTCCGAATGTTCACGCAAAATGTAAGGAAATTTGCTAGAAATATGATCGTCAGCAAAATGCTTTTGGAACTTCAGCAATAGCGCGATCGTATCTAAAGATTTATCTTCTTGCTTATCGTCTGTATTAGGAGTGTTTTGGGAATAGTACCACTTTGCACCCGCAGTCATAATTTCACCCGATCGCTTTAAAAATGTCAAAGAAAAACTATTGCGTCCTGCACTCTTAGCCGCTTTTTCTGCTTTACGCACCTCTTGCAAAGTTAGATCGAGAGGTTGGGTATGATGGGCGATCACAATTCCTGTACTAGCAGTTGCTTCACTTCCCATTGTTGTTAAAAGTTCCCTTTCTCGATTGGGACGTTTTAGCAATACATAGCCAGATTTAGAAGCTTGACTCTCTTTCGCAGCAAAGTCTACCTCTAATTTTTCACCTTGATCATCAGTCGTTAATTCTCCTGAAAAAGCGGCGCGTAATTCTCGTGCAACTTCTAAGGCACAATCAAGCGGTAACAATGCCATCACATCATCACCACCCGCATAAACTAGTTTGCCAGCATATCTCTCTTCGACAATGTGACGTACCAGTTTAAGGGAGAAATCGCCCAAAGCTTTGCTAATAAAGCCATGAATCGCAGGAGACATCAATCGAGGATTATTGAGAATTGGCTCCCAAATCTCTTTATAAGTTGAATCTGTCTCTAAGCTTTGCTGGGTGTCAGGATGTAACAACATACGATATTCAGGCATTTTCTCTCCCGAAATCCAAGATCCCATATTGTCGCCATCCATCATCAGCACCGCAAAATATTTACGGGGCTTCGCAATTTTGTACTCTTGAGCAACCTTTAAAAAATCTTTAAGCCTGTCTATAGTTTTTTTAATGGCTATCTCATTAGCCGATAAATCAATTTCCTGTTGATAGCTTTCTTGAAATAGCAATCTACCATCAATCATCAAAAAATCAGTAATTGATTTGTTAATTGATTTGTCTCCGACGGAATGAGGTACAAGAAATGGAATAACATTTTTACGAGTTGTATTTTGCTCTCGAATCGAACCAGGGATAGAACGAATCCAATCATCTAAAGCATCTTTTAACTTTTGTGGGTTGGGCAAAATTAGCTGTGAAATGACATTATTCTTAAATGTTGCTGTTGCTACGCTGCTCGTTGAAGGAAATGTTAAGCCACTATGACCAGAGTTCATATCATAACCGTCTTGCTTTTTGAAGAAAGATCGCCAAGCAAAACGCTTGGTTAACTCGATCGCATCAAGTCTCTCAACACCACCTTCTTGGATTTCATAAATACCTTTAGCTCGCAAGGTATTAGTAAAATTATTCCAAAACTCTTTAACTGTTAGATCGGAGCTAAGATCGTGTAAAGCCGCCCGATCACCGCCTAATGTTGATTTATCTCCTTGTTCGGGAACCTGTGGGAAATTACGCAGAGCTTTACGGCTGCCCAATGCTTTCTCAGTGATGAAATAGAGATCGCTGTAAATTGCGCCGATGTTGGGAGCATACTGCCCACCTCCATCTTTTTCCTGCTTAGCATATATTTTTAAAATCCCTTCAGTTTTAGTCAGGCGATCGCCTAAAAATTGCTTATGAGGCTCAAGAAATTTATAGTCTTTATCCTGAATAGAATGCCCTTGAGGTCGCCAAGGATATACTTGCCAGTAAGTGTCGAAAGTACTCTCGATTTGACGTTTCCATGTCTCTTGCCATTGTGTTTTTAGACCATTAGGAAATAAATTTTCAAGATCTGTACGCACTGCATTCGAGATCTCATACCAAGCTTCCTTAACAGCTTTGGCTGCTTTTTGAGCAAGCTCTTTTCCTTGACTAGCAGGAACGATCGCTAAAAATCGATTAGGTAAACTAGGCAAAATTAAGTCTTCGGGCTTAATTTCTCCTGTGAATACACCTTTGCTCTGAAGCCAGCGATCGCATAGTGGTTGACCAATCAGATTAGGAAAAATCACTGCATCAGGGCCGATCGCTTCAGCAATAACTTGAATTGCTTGCCAATTGAGATAAGAAAGCAAATAACTACCCGCCCAAAGGTCTTGAGTCCGCCGCGCGGCGCTAATAAATGCTTGCACAGGTCCAATCGTAAATAGTAAAAATGCAGGATCGGGATCGCCTTTGCTATCGGTAGTAGCGGCGATCGCACTGGTAAGTGATTGATGCGCCCAAATGGAATGATCGGGAATGCGGGTGTCAGCAGGTAATAAGTCCCACAAAGCACCTAACTGATTACCTTCAGCCGCTTGGATTTCGCTTGACCAGTTACGCCACAACCACAGAAATAGTTTTTGGCGATCGGCTTTGATTGCATCAGGAATTTGATCAATCGATGTTTGCATAGCAGTCCTGAGCCAATCCTCATTAATTTGTGTCGGTAAAAATCGCCCACCACCAAGATTTAGCTTTTTGCCTGTGAGTGGATGGGTCAAGTAAGGTTTATTGCGAAAGTTCGCGCCGCCAATACTCCAATAGCTCGGAAAATTAAGGCGATCGGCTGCCGATGCAATCCAATCTGCTGGTTTAAAATCCTGGTCATTGAGTTTCCCAATTCCCAATTTTTGCGCCCAAGCCCGTGCTTCGGCTTCATGTCCTTTGATATTCAGCGCCTTATTCGGTGGATCATGCAATAAAGCCTGAATCTTGCGTTGCCAGAATTTTAAATCTTGCATATTTTTAAAAAATCTCAATTAAATTAGGAAAACGTTTAATGAATTGCTCAATAACTTGAAATTTGTCTCGGCTATTAATTCTCGTTTCTGTGGGAAAAGTTCCATAATTCCAAGATAAAAGACCAAAATATTTATCTAAGGAACGAACTACTTTCATTCTTAATGGAGAAGAACGCCTTGCTCTAATAGACCTTACAGACTTTGAGCGAGATTCAAAAGGCAATCCAAAAACATATCTGCTAGAAGCTGGAATATTGCGACGATAAGCACTGTACTCTTTACCCCAATAGTCTAGTAAATTCTCCCAATCGTTATACTCTTTATTTAAGAAGAAAAGATTGAAAAAATCATTACCGATATCAGATCTATAAATTTCAAATTCAGGAAGAAATGTATCTGTCAATTGAATCGGATCTAGTTTTAGCAGATGGTTAGTATAAGACTGGATCTTATTGATCTCTCCTCTAAAGAATCTAGGAATGTCTTCAGATTTAAACTTTAAACTAAATTTCGGCAAAGCCTTAATATAAAAATCGTCTAGTCCTTCATGGGTGAATTTTAGAACTCGTAAACTTCCAGCCCCTCTCCGTTCTCGCGATCCAAATCCTCCAAGATTAACTGCCATCCAAAAGCTGTTTGCAGCTAACACTAGATCTCTTTGCTGTTCTTTTCTTCTGTTAGGAATAGGTCTAGTAGAGAATTTGAGAGAAAATCTTACTGGTTCGTCAATTCCAATGGCTTCTCTTGCTGGTTTTTGTTCTCCTTTCTGTGCCTTTGTAGAGAACCACAAATACTTTATGCCATCTTGTCGCATTGAATATTCATCGGGATCTATTACAGGCATTTGCGAAATACGCAACACAATCTTTGAACTTCCTATACTTCCAGCGTTACCGAATATTGATGATTCAAGTTCTTGCAATTTTTGCGGTTGATCCCAGTAATAACCACCAGCGATCGCTCTAAACCAATACCTTAAAGCACCACGAAAAGCAGGAGGGCGTAATTCAGCAATAGTTTGATCGGCTCCAGAGAGAAATAGAGGCGTAACAGTTTCGAGATCAAAAGTAATAGATGGCATTGGTTTTACTCAATAAATTAATTAAACAGGAAACATGAACTTAGGACTTTTAAACATCAAGGCGATCGCCCGATCGCATCTAACTGTAATTCGCATTCACGAAAAATGTAATTTATTGCAGAAGCAAGATTGTCGATGTCGTACAATGTATAAGGGGCAAGATTTCTAGTAAAAACATT
>Ga0209985_10004688_pt1 | contig 10906 bp, 7 predicted proteins | sample NOAtaG_FD_187305 | JGI IMG/M metagenome (GOLD analysis project Ga0209985, IMG submission 187305) | Freshwater lake microbial communities from Lake Erie, under a cyanobacterial bloom - NOAA_Erie_Diel6S_1000h metaG (SPAdes) (version 2) | ecosystem: Environmental > Aquatic > Freshwater > Lake ... | reverse complement strand
GAAGCCGCCCCCGACCGCCAAGTCACCGACTGGTCCAAACACCGCGCGAAAAAGATGCACCAGCAAGCCCCCAAAGCCCCAAAGCCCGGCACCGCCGTGCAACTCACCGTGACGAACAAGCCGTAAAAAAGGCGGTCACGAGTGCTCTTCATCGACGTCTCCAACGTGCTGCACACCACGGGCGTTTTGCCTCCTGATCTGGCCGGGCTTGATCTCGATGGGCTGGTTCGGCTGCTGGCGCACAGCCGGTATCGGCGTCGGCGCGTGGTGTTGGTGTGCGACGGCGTGCCGCCGCGGCGGCACGCCGCGGCCGCGGGCGGCGACAAGCACGTGCAGGTGCTGTACTCGGGCGCGAAGGCCGAGGCCGACGATGTGCTGATCGAGCGGCTGAAACAGACCCCGCACGCGCACGGGCGCACGCGGGCGCTGGTGGTCAGTTCGGATCGGCGACTGAAGGCCGAGGCGCAGCGCCGCGGGCTGCTGGTGCGCAGCAGCGCCGAGTTCCTCGCGGAACTGGTCAGCGACCACGAGCACGAGCCGGTCCGGCGGCGGGCGCGCGAGCGGGTGCAGCGACCGGAGTTTGCCCGGCAGATCCCGCTGCCGGCGCTGGAGGTTGCCCATTGGGCGGGGGTTTTGCTGGGGCGCCAGCGGAGCAGCGAAATCGAGCTGGAACCGGGGGAAGAGGCCCGGCTGCGGGCGCTTTTGGGGCGGGTGGGCAATTGTGCCGCGCGGCACATTGAGCCTGGGCTGCGGCCTGGTCTCAACGGCGTGGAGGGTGGGCGCCGGGAGCGAATGAAGGCCAAGGGAAACCCTGGCGCTGGGGCGGGGGCGGAGCGCGCGGGTGTGGGGAAGGTGATGATCGATGCCGACCTGGCGAAGCTTCTGAAAGAGTTCGGGATGGAGCTTTCGGCGGCGGATCTGCTTGCGATCGAAGACGGGCTGAAGTGATTTTTGGGCCTTTCTGGCTTGTTTTGGGGGTTATTCACAAAAATCTGCAGTTGGGGTGTTGATTCATCCGCGTATCCGGATAGACTGATATCAGCATCAAGAGTCCCGGGCGGCCTAGTTTTTTCAGCCCGGGCGGCAACCGAGTCGGTCTTTCGAAAGATCGAACGCGGTGCCGAGGCCAGGTTTACCCAACCGTCTGACGGGTTCAGATGGAACAAGGGTGAACGATGCGGCTGAGCAGGTTGCTGCTCCGGCAAACGCGAGGTCCTTTGGTTCGGCGGGGGTGCCGGGCTTGAAAGGACCGACCTCGCCCAACCGGACTTCCTTACCTGACATCGGCAAAGAACCGCGGCGTGTTGTCGCGGACGCATCGGGTCGTGGTCGCTGTTGATGCTCTTTGGTTTCTCCAAGGAGCGGAACATGGGTATCGGCACCAACGGCACCAACGGCGGTTCGATCAACGGCACCACCACCAACAACAACATCGTCAGCACCAGCGGCGCGAAGATCGGCGGGGTTGCGGCTTCGTCGTACTCGGCGAGCACGGTGGCGCTGCACGCCGGGCGGCCTGAGGGGCAGGGGCAGGCGGTGGTGGGCGGGATCGTGCAGAGCACGAGCTTCATTCAGCGCGAGGTCGGCGAGAAGGTTGAGTACGCGTACTCGCGCTGCAGCAACCCGACGGTGACGGAGTTGGAAGTCGCGCTGGGTGCGCTGGAGAACGCGCCGGCTGCGGTTGCGTTCTCGACGGGGCTGGCGGCGGAGACGGCGCTCTTTCTGACGCTCTTGAAGGCGGGTGATCATGTTGTTGTGGGCGAGACGATTTATGGCGGGACGATCCGGCTGGTGCAGCAGATTCTCAGTCGGCTGGGGATTGAGCACACGTTTGTGGATACGACGGAGGCGGTGAACGTGGCGAAGGCGATCCGGCCGACGACGCGGCTGGTGTTTATTGAGACGCCGGCGAATCCGACGTTGGAGCTGACGGACATTGCGGCGGTTGCGCGGGTGTGCAAGGCGGCGGGGGTTCCGTTGGCGGTGGACAACACGTTTCTGACGGCGGTGATTCAGAAGCCGCTGGAGCTGGGCGCGGACATCTGCGTGTATTCGACGACGAAGCACATTGAGGGGCACTCGTCGGCGTTGGGCGGTGCGGTGGTGAGCCGGGACGAGGGGTTTTTGGAGCGGCTGCGGTTTGTGCGGAAGAGCACGGGGGCGATTCAGACGCCGCTGAACGCGTGGCTGACGACGCGGGGCGTGCGGACGCTGCCATTGCGGGTGAAGCAGCACGCGCAGAGCGCGTTGCACGTGGCGCGGTGGCTGCAGGCGCACGAGGGGATCACGAAGGTGAACTATCCGGGGCTGAAGAGTCACCCGCAGTACGAGCTGGCGAATCGGCAGCACATCGGTTGTCTGCACGGCGGGGTGATCAGCTTTGAGCTGAGCGGCGGGGTGCCGGCGGCGAAGCGGTTTTTGAAGTCGCTGAGTCTGATCACGCTGGCGGAGCATGTTGGGAGCATCGAGTCGATCGTGACGCACCCGGCGACGATGACGCACGGGGATGTGCCGCGGGAGCAGCGGGAGGCGGCGGGGATTAGCGATGGGCTGGTGCGGTTGAGTGTGGGGCTGGAAGATCCGGCGGAGATTGTGGCGGATTTGGAGCTGGCGTTGAAGGCGGCGGCGTTGGTTGAGGTGGAGGAGGAGGCTTTGGTTGGTGTGAAGTGAGTCTTGAGGATTCACAAAGAGGCCGCAGAGGGCGCAGAGAAGAAGAAGAAGAAGAAGAAGAAGAAGAAGAAGAAGAAGACTGGGTTCACCACAGAGACACAGAGACACAGAGACACAGAGGGGGGCGGGAGGGGTTTGGTGGTGATGGTTGGTGGTGGTGATTGTCAGGAACGGGAGCACCGATCGTCTGTGGGACGATCGGGGGCACGAAGGAAAGTCAAACATGCACGGCTCTGGAGAGCCGTGCCACCATAAAGGCAAAGAACATGGCTGCGAAGACAAACTGTGGGAATGTGAACGGGGTTGATGGGGCGTGCGGGTGTGGCGGCGTGGTGACGCCGACGGCTTCGGCGGAGGCTGGGGTGGTGGTGTTGAAGTTTGGCGGGTCGGTGTTGACGTGCGAGAAGGATGTGGCGGTGGTGGCGCGGGAGATTGATCGGCACATCAAGCTGGGGCAGAAGGTGGTTGCGGTGGTTTCGGCGCTTGATGGGACGACGGATCGGTTGATCAGTCAGGCGGCGCACTTTGGCCCGGCGCCGGATGAGGCCGCGACGGCGCTGTTGCTGTCGACGGGTGAGCTGGCGTCGGCGGCGCTGCTGGGGCTGGCGCTGGCGCAGCAGGGGACGAAGGCGCAGGTGTTTACGCCGGGGCAGGTGAGGTTGCTGACGGCGGGTGAGCCGCAGGACAGCTTGGCGATCTGGGTTGATCGGGAGTTGATTTTGGCTCGGCTGAAGCACGTGGAGTGCGTGGTTGTGCCGGGGTTTGTGGGCGTGGATGAGTTTGGTGCGACGACGCTGCTGGGGCGCGGGGGGAGCGATCTGACGGCGTTGTTCCTGGCGAAGAACCTTGGCGCGGCGTGTCGATTGGTGAAGGATGTGGACGGGCTGTATGACCGCGACCCGGCGAAAAACGCCGGTGCGCAGAGGTATGCGACGGCGTCGTATTCGACGGCGCTAAAGCTCAGCGGGACGGTTGGGGCGATCGTGCAGAGCAAGGCGGTGAACTATGCCAAGGAGCACGGGCTGAAGTTTGAGGTTGGGGCGATCGGGCGCGTAGAGGCAACGATTGTGGGTGGTGAGGTGGATGCGTTTGCTTTGGAGGCTTCGCGCGAGGCGGTTTTGGTTTGAGTTGGGAGAGATGCGCTGGGTCGCTGTGGAAAGATGGCGTTACCACAGAGACACAGAGGCACAGAGTGAAAGCGGTACGGTGGAGTTTGGTGGTATCCCGCGCTCGGGCACCGATGGTCCTTCGGACGATCGGTGGCACGGTTGATCGCCGGTGGATTGGCGTGTGATATGCTTTCGCATGAGCAAGCAACTCCGCCGTCGTGTCCCGTCCGCACTGGCTTTGGCTTTGGTTTCGGGGATGGCCCTTTCGGTGGGTGTGCCCGGGGCTTTGGCGGGTGAGGTGCAGACGGCGGCGGCGAGCGCGGGGGCGAAGAGTGCTGCGCTTTTGCAGCATGAGAAGTACACGCTGAGCAACGGGATGACGGTGATTCTGCATGTGGATCGGTCGCTGCCGACGGCGACGATCAACACGTGGTACCGGGTGGGTGCGAAGAACGAGCCGAAGGGGCGGTCGGGGTTTGCGCACCTGTTTGAGCACTTGATGTTCATGGGGACCAAGCGGGTGCCGGGGTCGGACTTTGACGTTTTGATGGAGAACGGCGGCGGGGCGAACAACGCCTCGACGAGTTTGGATCGAACGAACTATTTCTCGTGGGGCCCGTCGAGTTTGCTCCCGACGCTTTTGTGGTTGGATGCGGATCGGCTGGAGGATTTGGGCCCGACGATGACGGCGGAGAAGCTGCGGAAGCAGCAGGACGTGGTGCGGAACGAGATTCGGCAGAACGTTGAGAACACGCCGTATGGTCGGGCGTTTGAGTATGCGAACCGGTTTTTGTATCCGGAGAGCCACCCGTATCACTGGAATGTGTACGGGCTGCACGAGGATTTGGAAGCGGCGACGGTGGACAACGTGAAGGACTTCTTCGCGACGTTTTATGTGCCGAACAATGCGAGTTTGGTGGTTGCGGGCGACTTTGATCCGGCGGTGATCAAGCCGATGGTGGAGGGTTTGTTTGGGACGCTGCCGCGGGGGAATGTGCCGCAGGACAAGAAGGTGGAGGCGGTGAAGCTGGATCGGGTGGTGCGGACGACGATGCTGGACAAGGTTCAGCAGCCGATGGTGATGATCTGCTGGCACAGCCCGGCGGTGTATAAGGAAGGCGACGCGGAGATGACGCTGGCGGCGCTGGTGCTTGGTGAGGGGCAGAACAGCCGGTTGTACAAGCGGCTGGTGGTTGAGGAGCAGATGGCGGTGAGTGTGAGCGTGAGTCAGGACTCGAGCCAGCTTGGGTCGGTGTTTCGCGTGGTGGTGATGGCGAAGCCGGGGGCGGACTTGACGCGTGTGGAGGCGATTGTTGATGAGGAGATTGCGAAGCTGAGCAAGGATGGGCCGACGGAGGGTGAGCTCAAGCAGCGGCAGGCGCAGGTGGAGTCGGGGATGCTGGCGTCGCTGCAGAGCTTGATGGCGCGGGCGGACAAGCTGAACGAGTACGAGTATTACTTTGGGAATCCGGACAGCTTGGATGCGGATTTGAACCGGTATCGGCGTGCGACGGGGAAGGGGATCGCGGCGGTGGCGGCGGGGGTTTTGGATCCGAACGCGCGGCTGGTGGTGCGGGTGTTGCCGGAGGAGGGTGAGCGGGCGAAGACGGCGCGGGACACGCGGCCGGCGGATCTGGCGGTGAAGGCGTTTGACGCGCCGGCGCCGACGACGTTCAAACTGACGAACGGGATCAACGTGCAGTATTGGAACAGGCCGGGGCTGCCTTTGGTGGCGGCGCGGGTGGTGATCAAGCCGCCGCAGATGATTGATGATCCGCAGACGGCGGGATTGGCGTCGCTGTCGACGGACATGTTGAGTGAGGGAGTGGTTGTGGGCGGGAAGGAGCTGGACGGTGCGGCGTATAGCGCGGCGCTGCAGCAGCTTGGGGCGAGTGTTGGTGCTGGGGCGGGGCGGGAGAGCATCGGCGTTTCGATGACGACGTTGAGCCGGAACTTCAAGGAGGCGGCGGCGTTGTGGTCGGCGTCGGTGGTTTCGCCTCGGCTGAGTGAGAAGGACTTTGCGCGGGTGAAGGCGCTGCACGTGGAGGGGCTGAAGGCGGAGGATGATGAGCCGACGGCGGTGGCGGCGCGGGTGGGGATGCGTGCGCTGTTTGGGAAGAGCAATCCGTACGGGTGGACGTTGAGCGGCTCGATGGGGACGGTTGAGAAGTTGTCGCTGGATGATGTGCGGAACTTTCATGGGGCGTTGTTCCGGCCGGACTTTGCGACGGTTTTGGTGGCGGGTGATGTGCCGGAGGAGCAGTTGAAGAGCGTGCTGGAGGGGACGTTCGGCGCGTGGAAGGGTCGTGGGTCGGTGGAGATGACGCCGGATGATTTGGGTGTGCCGAGCGCGGAGGGGATGCGGGTTTTGCTGGTGGATCGGCCGGGCGCGGTGCAGACGGTGATCAACTTCTATACGCCGGCGCCGAAGGTTGATGATCCGCAGCGGGTGGGGATGCGATTGATCAACACGATTCTGGGCGGGAGCTTTACGAGCCGGTTGAATCAGAACTTGCGTGAGCGGAACGGGTTTACGTACGGGGCGGGCTCGCGGGTGAATCAGACGCGGTTTACGGGGTGGTTCATGGCGCGGTCGAGCGTGCAGAGCGAGACGACGGGGAAGGCGCTGGCGGAGTTCATGAAGGAGTTCAACGCGATCGCGGCGGGGACGATCAGCGCCGATGAGCTGAACAAGGCGAAGAAGACGGTGCGGACGGAGATGATCAATGACTTTGCGACGCTCAACGGATATGTGAACGTCGGGGCGGATCTGCTGGTGGACGCGATGCCCTGGGCGACGCTGGCGGGGGACATGGGTGCGCTGGAGGGCTTGTCGCTGGAGCAGATCAACGCGCTGAGCAAGTCGATGATCAGGCTCGACAAGGGCGTGCTGGTGCTGGTGGGCGATAAGGGGACGATCCTTGGGAAGATCAAGGAGGCGGGGGTGAGCCTGCCGACGGTTGTGGAGGTTGATGAGCAGGGAGAGGTGAGGAAGTAGGCATCAGGCATCAGGCACTGGGGAGTAGGCACTAGGCACTCGGCACTGGGGAAGGCAGAAGGCAAAGTGGAGAGTGCTGAGGGATGAGTGCTGAGGAAAGACCGCACCGATCGTCCGCTGGACGATCGGTGGCACGGCGGCGTGCTACTTGGTTGGGATGGTTTCGTCGTCGGCGAGCATGCGCAGCGGCGGGGTGTCGAGGTCGTCGTACTGGCCTGTGCGGGCCATGCGGATGAAAGCGAAGAGGCCCGCGCCCGCGAGGAGCACCGCGACTGGAAGGGCGATCCACATGACGCTCATGCTTGCGCTCCGGTGGTGGTGACGGTGGTGAAGGACGTGATGGCCCGGTCGCTGGGGAGTTCGGGCCTCGGTGCGGCGGCGATCGGCGTGTTGGCGGAATCGCTCGCGAGTTCATCGATCAGCGTGTCGGGTTGGTTGGTGACGGGGGCGAAGGTCCGCGCTCGCATCGCGATGAGCAGCATGGTCAGCGAGCTGAGCGGCATGAGGATCGCGGCGATGAGCGGGTGGATGAGGCCGATGAACGTCAGCGAGCCGGCGATGATGTTGTACGTCAGCGAGGCGTAGAGCGTGACGCGAACGGCGGTCATGGCGCGGCGCGAGGCGTCGGTGAGGGCGAGCAGAGGATCGAGGCCTTCGCGGGCGAAGTAGACGTCGGCGGCGGAGATGCAGGCCTCGGCGCCGCGGTGAACGGCGATGCCGACGGTTGCGGCGGCGAGGGCCGCGGCGTCGTTCACGCCGTCGCCCATCATCACGACGCGTTTGTTCTGTGCGGCGATGGTGCGGATGTAGTCGAATTTCTCTTCGGGTGAGACGCGACCCAGGGCGTGGCGGGGGTCGATGCCCAGACGCTGGGCGGTCTGACGGACGACGGCGGGGTCGTCGCCTGAGAGGAGGCGGATATCCCAGCCTTGGCGTTGAAGCGTGTTGATGGCGGCGGGGGCTTCGGGGCGGAGGCGGTCGCCCAGACTGAAGACGCCGAGCACGCTGTCTTCGACGGCGACGAGGACGGGCGTGAGGGCCTGATCGAGCGCGGAGGTGATCTCGTGGTCGAGGCGCGGATCGGTGGTGGTGTCGATGCCGAGCGAGTGGATGAAGGCTGGGGAGCCGACGGCGACGAAGAGCCCATCGACGAGGCCGGTGATGCCGCTGCCGATGACGTGGCGTGCGGAGGAGGGAGAGGCCGGCGTGTCGGCGAGGTGTCCGGCAAAGTCAACGATGGCGCGGGCGACGGGGTGGGTGCTCTGACGTTCGAGCTGTGCGGCGAGGGCGGCGGCGGAGAGAGCGCCCTCGAAGCGCGTGACGCGCATGCGTCCTTCGGTGACGGTGCCGGTTTTGTCGAGCACGAGCACTGCGGGGGTTGAGAGGTCTTCGAGCACGTCGGGGCCTTTGACCATGACGCCCGCGCGGGCGCCACGGCCCATGGCGATGGACATGACCAGCGGCGCGGCGAGGCCCAGTGCGCACGGGCAGGTGACGATGAGCATGGCGGAGGCGTGCTCCAGGGCGGTGCGCTTGTCGATGCCCATCCAGGCGAGGAAGGTGACGATGGCGGCGAGCGCGGTGCCCACGACGAACCAAGAAGCGACGCGGTCGGTGAAGCGGATAATGCGGGCGCGGCGCTGGGCGCCTTGGGCGACGAGCTGCATGAGACGGGCGGCGCGGGTGGCGCGGCCGGCGGCGGTGACGCGGAGATCGATCGGAGAGGAGACGTTGACTGCGCCGGCGAAGACACTTGCGCCGAGCTCGGCTTTGACGGGACGGGATTCGCCGGTGAGGATGGAAGAATCGATGGCGGTTTCGCCGCGGACGATGAGGCCGTCGCTGGGGATGGATTCACCGGGGAGGACGCGGACGAACTGACCGGGCTGAAGGGCGATGGTGGGGACTTTGGTGGAGACGGGAGCGCCGGGGGCATCGATGAGGTTGGCGGTTGAGGGGGTGAGGCTGTAGAGGAGTTCGACCTCGTCGGTGGCCCAACGTTGCTGGCGGTGTTGAAGGAAGCGGCCCACGAGCAGGAAGAAGACGAGCATCGCGAGGGAGTCGAAGTACATCTCGCCCGAGCCGAGGACGGTGTTGACGGTGCCCATGATGCCGCCGACGAGGAGGGCGGTGCAGATGGGCACGTCGAGGTTGAGTGAGCGGGCGCGGAGGGATGCGAAGGCGGAGCGGAAGAAAACCATGCCGGGCCCGACGAGGCAGACGATGCCGAGCACGGCGGAGAGCCAGCGGAAGAACTGTTCGTAGACGGGCTCGATACCGACGAAGAGCCCGCCGTAGAGCACGAAGGAAAACATCATGATGTTGGCGGCGAGCGCGCCGGCGATGGCGATGCGGATGAGGTGTGCGCGGTCGTTGATTCGGCGGGCGGCGGCGGCGGAGACCTCGCGTGCCGGGTGGGCGGGGTAGCCCAGGGAGGCGAGTGTGCGCAGGAGTGTGGAGAGCTTGACGATCTGCGGATCGAAGGTGATGGTGAGGGCGGAGCCGTGGAGGCGGACCTGCGCGGTGCGGACGCCCTTGATGAAGGCGGGGAGTTTTTCCAGTAGCCAGACGCAGGCGGAGCAGTGCATGTTCAGAACGGTGAGCTCGATCTGGCGGAGGCCGTCGCCGGCGTCGGTGGTGGACTGGGCCATGAAGGCGGGGTGATCGAACTCTTCGCGGGTGGAGGTGAGGATCGAGGAGTCGGCCTTTGCGGGGCGGTCGTTGAGGCGGTGCATGAAGGCGTAGTAGTTGGAAAGGCCGCAGGAGTTGATGAGGTCGTAGGCGGTTTTGCAACCGGAGCAGCAGAAGTGTTGGTCGGCGGTGGGATCGATCAGCCCCGGCGGGACGGGGAGGGAGCAGTGAGCGCAGGGCGTGAACGCGGCGCGGACGGAGGGAGTCATCGGTTGCTCCGGGGCGTGGAGGCGAGATCGCGGTTGGTTGAAAGTGGTGAAGCGGGGGTTGATGGCGTGGATGACGGGGCGCTGTGGCAGTGTGCGCCGGGGTCTGCGGCGGTGGATTGGATGAGCTGCGTCTTCGCGGTGAGCTCGCTGAGGGGCTGCGCTTCGGGCTTGTCTGTGCGGAGGGCGGTGAGGCGTGAGTCGAGGGCGGTCAGTGGCGATGAGCGTGAGAGGAGGGAGGTGGCACCGACGACGATGAGGGCGATGGAGGCGATGAGCGGGGCCTTGCGGGCGAGAGGGCCTGTGAGCAGGCGGAGGCCCGCGCCGACGCTGACCAGCAGGGGCAGCGTGCCGAGCCAGAAGACGAACATGATGACGGGGCCGAGGGTGATGCTTGCGGAGCCGGCGGCGACGAGGACGAAGGCGTAGAGCCAGCCGCAGGGAAGGAGGGAGGTGAGCAGGCCGATGGAGAGCGCGCGGGAGGTTGCGGGGAGGGTCATGGCGGCGCGGTGGGCGCGCTCGGAGAGTTTGAGGATGAAGGCGGGGATGGGTGTGCGTGCGGTGCGAAGGCCCAGTGCGCGGAGGAGGGAGAGTGAGCCGAAGACGATGAGGGTGAACGCGGCGAGCACGGTGGCGGCGCGGTGCATGCCGGTGAGTGCGCCGGCGAGGTCGATGGTCGCGCCGAGGAGGCCGGCGAGGGCGCCGAAGGTGAGGTAGGTGAAGAGGCGGCCGAGGTGGTAGGCGGATTGCAGACGCCAGGCGGGTGCGGAGGAATCGCTGATGGCGATGGCGAGGAAAGCGCCGCACATGCCCGCGCAGTGCATGCTGCCCAGGAGTGAGGCGAGCAGGATGGCGAGGACGAGGGCGGTCATGGGTGCGGATGTGTGTGGGCGTGTGCGAAAAAACGGGAGGCGTTGCGTGAGAGAGAGTGCTCACGCGATAGGTGATTCAGTTGCTCTGGGCCTTTGGATGAACGACCAGGTCGAGCGTGTCCTCGAAGCGTTCGCCCGGGCGCTGGGCGGTGACGCGGAGTTCCCAGACGCCGACGCGGTCGTGCGGGGCGAGTGCTTGATAGATGCCCGGTGCGATCTCAGGCAGTCGCACGACGGTTTGTTGCTTGGCGCTGGCGCGGTGGAAGTAGGTCACGCGGACGTCGAGATCGGTCACGGGTTTCGCATCGGCGGCGAGGAACTTCAGGCAGAGCGTGCTGGTTTTCTCGACGGGTTGGTTGG
>Ga0209985_10004684_pt1 | contig 10914 bp, 5 predicted proteins | sample NOAtaG_FD_187305 | JGI IMG/M metagenome (GOLD analysis project Ga0209985, IMG submission 187305) | Freshwater lake microbial communities from Lake Erie, under a cyanobacterial bloom - NOAA_Erie_Diel6S_1000h metaG (SPAdes) (version 2) | ecosystem: Environmental > Aquatic > Freshwater > Lake ... | reverse complement strand
TCGGGCATCACATTGGCGCGCTTGTGCCGCTCGTAACACGCAATGGCGTTGTCCCACTGGGCATTGAGCTGGTAGGCATAACCAGTGAGAAAATGGATACGGGGCTGGTCCGGTGCAAGCTCCTGTGCCTTGATGAAATAGGCAAGCGCCTTGTGGCGATGCGGTCCGTTCAACTGACAAAGGCCCATGCGGGTGTTCAGTTCCGCGTTGTCGGGGTCCAATTTCAGGGCCTCCTCAAAGAGTGTTTCGGCATGGACGAACTGAGCGGAACCGACCTGTGCGGCTCGGTCGGCCTGCTTCATGAGCTCGGCGGCACGCTTGCTGTTCCCGGGATCCACCTGACCCGTGCCTTGGGCGTGGATCGGGAGCATGGCGGGTACCATGAGCGCTACGAACAGGGAACGATACAGGGCGTTATGCATGGTGAACGCATGTTAATACGGCGCTGTTCATACGTGAACGGCACTGTAAGGTTCCCGGCCGATGCACCGGATAGCTTTGCCGGGCATCCGATAAGTCACCGCTCATTGACCCGAACGCACCATTCCACCATGGCCAAGAAGACCACCACCAAGAGCATACTCGACCAGAAAGCGCTTGATTTCCTGGAACGCTACCTGAACAACCCCTCACCCACCGGCTTTGAGAGCGAAGGCCAGAAGCTGTGGTTGAACTACGTGAAGCCCTACGTGGACGACCACATCGTGGACCCCTATGGTACCGTGGTGGGCGTGATCAACCCGGAGGCGAAGTACAAGGTGGTGATCGAAGCCCATGCCGACGAGATCAGCTGGTTCGTCCACTACATCACCAAGGAGGGCTTCATCTATGTGCGACGGAACGGGGGAAGCGACCACATGATCGCCCCCAGCATGCGGGTGAACATCCACACGGAAAAAGGCATTGTGAAGGCCGTGTTCGGGTGGCCTGCCATCCATGTGCGCAATGGCAAGACGGAGATCGTGCCCACCACGGAGAACATCTTCCTGGACTGCGGTTGCGACAGCAAGGAGGAAGTGGAGAAACTTGGTGTACATGTGGGCTGCGTGGTCACTTTCGTGGACGAGTTCATGGTGCTGAACGGCCGCAACTTCACCGGGCGAGCGCTGGACAATCGCATGGGCGGCTTCATGATCGCGCAGGTGGCCCGCATGCTGAAGGAGAGCCGGACCAAGCTCCCGTTCGGCCTGTACGTAACGAACAGCGTGCAGGAGGAAGTCGGCCTCCGTGGCGCTGAAATGATCGTGGAACGGATCAAGCCCGATCTGGCGATAGTGACCGATGTAACGCACGACACGCAGACCCCGATGATGAACAAGGTGCAGAGCGGGGACATCGCCTGCGGACAGGGCCCCGTGCTCAGCTATGCACCCGCCGTGCATAACAAGGTGCTGAAGCACATCGTGAAAGTGGCTGAGAAGGAGAAGATCCCGTTCCAACGCCTGGCGGCCAGCCGTGCCACAGGTACGGACACCGATGCCTTCGCCTATGGCGGTGCGGGCGTGCCCAGTGCCCTGATCAGCCTGCCCTTGCGCTACATGCACACCACCGTGGAGACCGTCCACCGCTCCGATGTGGAGAACGTCATCCGCCTGATCCTGGCAGCGGTGAAGGGCTTGAAGCCGGGCGACGATATGCGCTATTTCAAATAACATGAAGGCCGAAGGGTCGGACAATGCGCGGGAGGCCTTCCAGTTCCTGGCGCTCGCATTGGGCCTCGTTCTGGCCCTACGCTTGGGCTATTGGGGACTGGAGCACTGGATGAGCCCGGCATCGGACGATGCCCTCGGCCATGCGTTCGCACCGTTCCGCGCCGGATACTTGGTCGATACCAGGACGCTCGTGCTTTCCGCCGGACCGCTTCTTGAAAGGCTCGGCATTGCCGTGCTTCTCGCGATCGGTAGCGCAGCCGGGTTCGCTGTATTGGCGGCCGGGCTGGCGCGCCCTTTGGGCGGCGATCAAGTGAAATGGTCGGCCAGGTCCGCGCGCTGGTCGCTGATCATCGCCCTCCCCCTCCTGGTCGTTGGCGCCTTGGCCCTACCCGAACGTTCCGTTCATGTTGACGGAGAAGGGTTCCGGTTGGTTGAACGGACATGGTACAGCGCCGACCTCATGGATCATTCAACCCTCTGGACCTGGCATGCCGTGCAAGGGTTCACTGCAGCGCAGCACTTGCCGGACGGTGACGGTGCCGGTCTGCTGATGAAGGTCTCGGACGGCAGCACGATCACGCTGGACCTGGGGGAACAGGTCCACATGAGCGACCTGGAACACTTGGTCGCCGCATTGGAAGGCGAGGTGCGATCCCGTCGGACCGAACAACACTGAGCCATGCATGTCGTGCGCATCACCGCCGAGGAAACGCACCCACTGCGTTTATTGGTGCTGCGGCCTGGCGGCACCTTGGACGATTGCCACTGGCCAATCGACCAGGCCACTGATGCGTTCCACCTTGCCGTGGAAAGGGACGGCAAACGCATCTGCATCGCCTCCTTTCAGCCCGCGTTGCACCCTGCACTCCCAGGCGAACGCTCCTGGCAACTGCGTGGCATGGCCACCCATCCCGTTCATCGGGGTATTGGGGCCGGTCGGCTTCTTGTGGAACAGGCCCTAGAAGAACTTCGTGGCCTTCACGCCGACATCCTTTGGTGCAATGCCAGGCTGCTAGCGCTACCGTTCTACGAGCGGCTCGGCTTCAGCACCATCGGCCCCTCGTTCGAGATACCCGGGATCGGAACGCATTATGTGATGTGGCGCACAGCGTAGGCCACCTGGTTAGCTTCGCGCGGATGTCGGCCATTACCCGAACGGAACGCCTGTTCCTACTTGTGTTCGTGCTGCTCAACCTGGCGCTCAAACTGGCGTGGCTCGGCGTGAACGAACTGGCACACGATGAGCCCTTCACGGTGTTCTGGTCGCAAGCAACATGGGAGAGGCTTGGGACCATGTTCCGCACAGAGAACAACCCGCCACTCTATTTCCTGCTGATCAAGGCTTGGAGCGCGCTGGTACCGTTCGAAGCGGCCTGGCTTCGTTTTCCGTCAGCCGTGTTCAGCGCATTGGCGGTCTGGCCCCTGTTCCTGCTGGCGCGCCACCTCGGCAGCATGCGCGTGGCCGTGTTGGCGAGCATCCTTTTCACCTGTAGCAACTACCACTATGGCTTTGCCCATGAGGTGCGCGCCTATTCGCTCTTCACCCTGTTGACCATAACGGGCATGTGGGTGTTAGTGCGGGCCACGGAAAGCGCTGAACGCCCAGGAGGTCCCATGCGGCACATGCTGCACCTTTCCATGCTGAATGTGCTCCTGGTCTACACCCACTTCTTCGGCTGGCTGGTGGTGGGCTTGCAGGGCCTGCTGGTCCTTACGATGCCGGAATTGCGTCCACTTCGGCGCGGCTTTCTCTACAGTGCCATGTTCACGATGGTCTGGTTCCTTCCCTACGGCCTCATCTTCGCTGAACGCTTCTCCCAGAGCGCAGGTAAAGGGACCTGGCTTACGCCTCCGGTCCCGGAGGAGTTATACAACATGGTCTGGCGGTGGAGCAATGTCCCGGTGCTCGCCGTCGGTTCCCTCGTGCTCATCGCTGCGGCCTGTGTAAAGGACCGCTGCCGTTCGCTCGGCATGCGCTGGGGCCTGGTCTGGGCCTTCATTCCAATGTTCGGCATGTTCGCAGTGAGCTTCGTCGTTCCCATGTTCCTGGACCGCTACCTGGTGTACGCTGCGCCTGGTTTCGCGCTGTTGGCAGCCCTTTCCGTGGAAACCATTGCCACCATGGACCGGCTTCGGAACGTGCTCGCGACCTTGATCGGGCTGGGCATGGTGGTCACCTTTACGCCTTGGAAGGACAATGGGCTTCATCCGAGCCGTGTAGTGCAACAGGTGGAAGCTTGGCGGTCGCCCGGCGCCCCTGTGCTCCTCTATCCCTGGTACTACATGCATACCTATGCCTGGCATGCCGACCGCGATCTATTGGACGTTCCAGAGAACCTTCAGGCCAACCTGGCCAAGGGCTTTGTTTACCCGGTGGATGAGCAAGGCGAACTTCCGGTGGACCTCGGAGCGCTGAATACCTTGGTGCTGGTGGTGGCCGCGAACGAGGTCGAACGAACGACCGCGTTACGGTCAGGGCTGCGGAGCAGCTTGCCAGAGGTCGATTCCGTGGAGGCGGACCACAAGGTGTGGGTGTACCGCTTCGGTCGGTAAGGCCCAACTGCTCATCCCTCGCACCAACCGTCCATGGAGTTTAGTGCCTCCATTGGTCCCCGGAGCGCACCTTTGAGGTCACTTTCACCACAACCAGCATGAAAACCCTTTGTTCCATGACCCAAGGCAGGCACTTCGCCGTGGCCGTGGGTATTACCGCAGCCCTGTTCACCGCCTGCGGCGATGGCAAGCAGGAGGCCGCCAATACCGTGGTCCCTCCCCCCACCATCGCCATGAAGGACTTTTTCAAGAACCCGGAGAAGGCCGGCTTCCGCATCAGCCCGGACGGTCAGTACTTCAGCTATCGGGCGCCTTGGAAGAACCGCATGAACATCTTCGTGCAGAAGATCGGCGACAGCACTGCCACGCAGATCACCCAGGACACCGTGCGCGACATCGGCGGCTACTTCTGGAAGGGCGACCGCATCGTGTACAGCCGCGACATCAACGGCGATGAGAACTTCATCGTGTTCAGTGTGGGCACCAATGGCGCCGACGCCAAGCCGCTCACCCCTACCAAGGGCGTACGAGCAGGCACCTTGGACGACCTCCACAACATCCCGGGCATGGAGAAGCACATCATGGTACAGATGAACCAACGCGACCCCGGCATCTTCGACCCCTACCTCATCAACGTGGAAACGGGCGAGGCCAGGTCGCTGTACGACAACAAGGAGAACTATGAGAGCTGGATGACCGACCACAACGGCGTGATCCGCATCGCCACCCGCACCGAGGGTGTCACCAGTGTGTACTACCACCGCGCCAGCGACAAGGAACCCTTCAAGGAGTTCATGCGCGCCGACTTCAAGGACAGCTTCAGCCCGTTGTTCTTCACCTTCGACAACAAGAACCTCTACGCCAGCAGCAACCTCAACGGCCGCGACAAGAGCGCCATCGTGGAGTATGACATGGCCACCGGCAAGGAAGTGAAGGAACTGTTCGCCAACGCCGACAACGACGTGGATGGGTTGGACTACAGCCGCAAGCGCAAGGTGCTCACCATGGTCACGTGGACCGGCGCAAAAAGCGAGCGCCACTTCCTGGACAAGGAGACCGAGGCCATGTACGCCAAGATGGACGCCAAGTTCGAGGGCTACGAGACCTGGGTCTACGGATCGGACGATACCGAGACCAAGTCCATTGTTTGGGTGGGCAGCGACCGCATGCCGGGCAAGTACTTCTTCTATGATGCCACGGCTGACAAGGTGGAAGAACTGGCCACGCTCTACCCCTGGTTGAACGAGAACGATCTGGCGGAGATGAAGCCGATCAGCTACAAGAGCCGCGATGGCCTTACCATCCACGGCTACCTCACCATGCCCAAGGGCCGCGGCGAAAAGAACCTGCCCGTGGTGATGATGGTTCACGGCGGACCCTGGGCCCGCGACCAGTGGGGCTACGACCCTGAGGCACAGTTCCTGGCCAACCGTGGCTATGCCGTGCTCCAAGTGAACTTCCGTGGCAGCACCGGCTATGGCCGTGAGTTCTGGATGAAGAGCTTCAAACAGTGGGGCAAGACCATGCAGGACGACGTGACCGATGGTGTGGAGTGGCTGAAGGCCGAAGGCATCGCCGACCCCAAGCGCGTGGCGATCTATGGTGGCAGCTACGGTGGATACGCCACCCTGGCCGGCCTGGCCTTCACCCCCGACCTGTACGCCTGCGGCATCGACTACGTGGGAGTGAGCAACCTCTTCACCTTCCAACGCACCATTCCGCCCTACTGGGGCCCCTGGCGTGAGGTGTTGTATGAGCAAGTAGGCCATCCTGAGAAGGACAGCCTTATGCTGGCCTCTGCTTCACCCGCCCTTCACGCCGACAAGATCAAGGCCCCGCTCTTCGTGGCCCAAGGCGCCAACGACCCGCGGGTGGTGAAGGCCGAGAGCGACCAGATGGTGGAAGCCCTGAAGAAGCTGGGGGTCACCGTGGATTACATGGTGAAGGACGACGAAGGACATGGCTTCCGCAACGAGGAGAACCGCTTCGAATTCTACGAGGCCATGGAGAAGTTCCTGGCCCAGCATCTGGCCAGCGCAGACAGCACCAAGGCAGAGGCAGCACACTGATCGTAACGACCACTATGGGAAAAGGCGGGGCCAAATGGTCCCGCCTTTTTAATTTATGTTGAGCTCAGGCGCCGAAAGACGGCCCGGGTCCGTCACCCTGCGGGTGAAGCTTAGGAAACCTGTCCTTAACGATCTTCCGTCAGCCTGCCCCGTGTTGGAATGCCGTACTTTCGTCTACCTGCAAGTCCCTGTCCATCAATGAGAACCGCCCCACTGCTTTGGCTCGCTATGGCGACCATGTGCGTTTCCAGCATGCAAGCCCAGGTCGTAGTGAACGAGGTATGTGCCTCGAACATGAACGGCTACGCCGACAATTACGGTGAGTTCGAGGACTGGTTCGAACTGTACAACACGACCGGTGCCGCAGTGGACATCAGTGGTTGGTGGGTGAGCAACCGCGCCGGCAATCCGTTGAAGTGGCAGGTGCCTGCAGGCACCACCATACCTGCCGGGGGACGACAGGTCTTCATCTGCAGCAAGCGGAACACGGTGGTGGGCGCCTTCATCCACACCAGCTTCAACCTGAACCAGGCGGAAAGTGACCATGTACTGTTGAGCAACGCTGCCGGTGACCCGGTGGACGACTTCGAGTTCGCTCCGGATATGCGCACCATGATCGGACACAGCCGCGGCCGCACAACGGACGGGGCCGCGACCTGGAGCCTGTTCAACAACCCCACTCCTAATGCGGCGAACGCCGGTGCTTCTCCAGAGTACCTGGCCAAGCCCGTACTGAACCCAGGGCCCGGTTTTTATGGAGGTGCCCAGAACGTCACCATCACAGGCCCTGCGGGTTCCACCATCAGGTATACCCTCGATGGGTCGGCGCCCACAGCGACCTCCACGACCTATGCAGGTCCTATTACAGTGAACAGCACCACGGTGATCCGAGCGGTCGCTTTCGGTGGTGGCGGAACGCAACCGAGCTTCATTGAGACCAACACCTACTTCATCAATGCAACACATACCGTCGCGGTATTGAGCATTGCTGGTGATCAATTGGACGAACTGTTGAACGGCGACGGAGGTATTCAACCTTTTGGCAGCTTCGAGTACTTCGGGGAGGACGGGCAATTACGTGATGAGGCCGTGGGCGAGTTCAATGAGCACGGCCAGGACAGCTGGGCCTACGATCAGCGTGGGTTCGATTATGTGGTACGCGATCAGACCGGATACAACGATGCCATCCACTATCCGGTGTTCCGCACCAAGGACCGCGACAAGTACCAGCGCCTGATCATCAAGGCGGCCGCCGGCGATAACCTCAACTTCGGTCCCGGCCAGCCTGCCCACATCCGTGATGCCTATGTACAGGCCCTGAGCCAGACGGGCGAACTGCGATTGGATGAACGCAGTTATGAACCCGCCGTGCTGTACGTGAACGGGCAGTACTGGGGTGTTTACGATATGCGCGAAAAGGTGGACGACCACGACTACACCCGCTATTACTACGACCAGGACGAGTTCAACATACAGATGCTGAAGACCTGGGGTGGTACTTGGAGCGAGTATGGTGGCGGCCAGGCCCAGACCGATTGGGACAACCTGCGCAACTACATCAACTCCAACAACATGGGCGACCCGGTGGCCTTCGCCAATGTGGATGCCCAATACAACTGGAAAAGCCTGGTGGATTATTTCTGCCTGAACAGCTACACCGTATGCGCTGACTGGCTGAACTGGAACACCGGATGGTGGCGCGGGCTTGACCCCAGCGGCGATCACAAGAAGTGGGGCTACATCCTATGGGACATGGACGCCACCTTTGGACACTACACCAACTTCACGGGTATTCCCAACCAGTCGGCCACCGCCGACCCCTGCGATGCAGAGCAACTCCCAGACCCTGGTGGACAGGGACACACACTGATCCTGGAGAAATTGATCGCAGAGAACCAGATGGTCCACGACTATTACGTGAACCGTTACATCGATCTGGGCAATTCCCTCTTCAAGTGCGATCACATGCTGCCTTTCCTCGACAGTCTGGTCGCCCTGATCGCCCCGGAAATGCCCGGCCAGATCGGACGCTGGGGCGGAAGCATGGCGGAATGGCAGGCCAATGTCCAGGTGATGCGCAACTTCATCGTGCAGCGTTGTGTGGCCATCGAGGAGGGCATGGTCGATTGCTATGAACTGGAAGGCCCCTTCGATGTGGTCTTCAATGTAAACCCACCCTTGAGCGGACAGATCGTGATCAATTCCATCCAGCCGGGCACCTACCCATGGAGCGGCACGTTCTATGGAGGCATCAACACCACCCTGGCGCCGATACCGGCCACAGGTTACGAGTTCAGCCATTGGGAAGTGTTCAGCACCAACACCGTGCTGCCCTCCCTCACCGATTCGCTCGTGACCATTGACTTCCTCACTGCGGACAGCGTGGTGGCGCATTTCGTGCCACCTGTGCGATATGAGGTGGTGCTGGACGTCATGCCCAAGAGCGAAGCCGCGACGATCACCTTTGATGGTGCCACCTACTCCACCTTCCCGGTGCTGGTCAGCGCGGCCGAGGGCGTGGATGTGGACATTACCGTGGGACCTGCCCCCTATTACGACTTCCTCTACTGGACCTTGAAGAACAACCCGTTCATTCCGGACAGCACGGCAACCTCCATTACGGCACAGTTCTTCACCACCGACACCGTGATCGCCTGGCTGAAGCCCCAGGAGTACGTGTTCTATGCCCCGAACTCCTTCACCCCGAACGGCGATGGCATCAATGATGTGTTCATTCCGGTGAGCAACGTGGTGGATCTGCTCAGCTATGAGTTCGACGTGTTCGATCGCTGGGGCGCGGTGATCTACTCCACACGTAACCCGAATGCTGCATGGGATGGAACCGCTGGTGGTACTCCCCTGCCAAACGGGGTGTATGTGTTCAGGGCCTATGCCGTGGACGCCGTAAAAAAGGACCGGCACGAGCTGTTCGGCCACGTGACCCTGTTCCGGTAGGGCAGTTTGTCATTGATCCGTCATGCTTGTTCAGGTATTTGTCGAAATGCCTGAACAAAATTTTGCGGGCATTGTTCTTGACATGTTGTTGAACATAAACCCTAGAACAACACGATCATGAACCGGAAACTCTTCTCTACCCTAATTGCAGCAGGCATGCTGACCAGCTACGAAGCTTGGTCACAGGCCCGCGTACAGGTCATCCACAACAGCGCTGATGCCGCTGCTGCCGTGGTGGACGTGTACATCAACGGTGGCGCCGAACCCGCCATCAACGACTTCGCCTTCCGTACCGCTACCCCCTTCATCGACCTGCCCGCAGGCGTTGACCTGACGATCGGTATCGCTCCCGGCAACAGCACGGGACCCCAGGATATCATCACGGCGTTGAACACCACCGTGAACCTTACCGATGGTGAGACCTACGTGGTGGTGGCCAATGGTATCGTGAGCCCCACGGGCTACAACCCCGCCCCTGCCTTCGCCCTGAGCGTGTTCGCTCCCGGTCGTGAGGCCGCCAGCGTGACCGGCAACACCGACATCCTGGTACTCCATGGCAGCACAGATGCCCCTACCGTACAGGTGGCAGAGACCGCTGTCCTCGGTGGCGCTGTGGTGGTGCAACCCTTCAGCTACGGTGTGTTCACCCCTGATTACCTCGAAGTACCCGCAGTGGACCTCACCCTCGAGATCCAATTGCCCGACGGTACCCCGGTGGTGGCCTATGACGCTCCCCTGGCCACCCTCGGCCTGGAGAATGCTGCCTTGGTGGCCGTGGCCAGCGGTTTCCTGAACCCTGCTGCCAACAGCAATGGTCCTGCCTTCGGTGTATGGGTGGCCCTGCCCAGCGGTGGTCCCCTGGTGCAACTGCCCTTGGCGACCGACCCCACTGCCCGCGTGCAGGTCATTCACAACAGTGCCGATGCTGCTGCTGCTGTGGTGGACGTGTACATCAACGGAGGTGCTGAACCCGCCATCAACGATTTCGCCTTCCGCACTGCCACCCCCTTCATCGACCTGCCCGCTGGTGTTGACCTGACGATCGGGATCGCCCCCGGTTCCAGCACCGGTCCGCAGGACATCATCCCTTCGCTGAACACCACCGTGAACCTGGTGGATGGTGAGACCTACGTGGTGGTGGCCAATGGTATCGTGAGCACCACGGGCTACAACCCCGCCCCTGCCTTCGCACTGAGCGTATTCGCTCCCGGTCGTGAGGCCGCCAGCGTGACCGGTAACACCGACATCCTGGTGCTTCATGGCAGCACCGATGCCCCTACCGTGCAGGTGGCAGAGACCGCTGTCCTCGGTGGCGCTGTGGTGGTGCAACCCTTCAGCTACGGCGAGTTCACCCCTGATTATCTGGAAGTTCCCGCAGTGGACCTCACCCTCGAGATCCAATTGCCCGACGGCACACCGGTAGTGGCCTATGATGCTCCCCTGGCCACCCTCGGCCTGGAGAATGCTGCCTTGGTGGCCGTGGCCAGTGGTTTCCTGAACCCTGCTGCCAACAGCAATGGTCCTGCCTTCGGTGTATGGGTGGCCCTGCCCAGCGGTGGTCCCTTGGTGCAATTGCCCTTGGCAACGGACCCCTCTGCCCGGGTGCAGGTCATCCACAACAGCGCCGATGCTGCTGCTGCCGTGGTGGACGTGTACATCAACGGAGGTGCTGAACCCGCCATCAA
>Ga0209985_10004683_pt1 | contig 10914 bp, 9 predicted proteins | sample NOAtaG_FD_187305 | JGI IMG/M metagenome (GOLD analysis project Ga0209985, IMG submission 187305) | Freshwater lake microbial communities from Lake Erie, under a cyanobacterial bloom - NOAA_Erie_Diel6S_1000h metaG (SPAdes) (version 2) | ecosystem: Environmental > Aquatic > Freshwater > Lake ... | reverse complement strand
GATCAATTTTGCAGTAGAAATTATGGACATTCGACCTGCCACAGAAGATGAAATTGCCCACGGACACGTACATGGTCCAGGTGGACATCACCATTGATTAAGAACTCAGAAGTACGATTTACGATTTAGCAAATTAACTCGCAGTTCGTACTTCTGATCTCGTAGTTCTCAATTCGCTTCTAGAATCTTAAACAGCTCATCCAAATTAGGCGTCACAATAATTTCTGTGCGCCTGTTTTTTTGCTTGTTCTGGGCATTATCATTTGGTGCTAGTGGGGCGTACTCTGCTTTACCCGCTGCCGTAATCTGATTGGGAGATAGACCAGCGCCTGTTAGAATTTTTGTGATCGATGTTGCACGCATCACACTCAAGTCCCAGTTGTCATTCATATAGGCCGACTTCTTAGAAATAGGCACGTTGTCAGTATGACCTTCAATCATCACCTGAATATCCTTTTGATCTTTTAACGCCTTGGCTAACTGTTGCAAAGCCCCAACACCCTTTGCATCCACGTCAATGCTTCCCGATCCAAAAAGCAACTGTTCAGCCAACGACACATACACCTTCCCATTTTTCACCTTTACGGTCAAATCATTTTCTTTAAAATTTAACAAGGCGTTACTAATCTTATTCTTCAAATTCTGAACGGCCTTATCCTTGTTGGCCATGATCAATTCGAGTTCCTTCACTTTTTTCTCGCGTTCCTGCAAACTGTAGCTCAGTGAATCGTTCTGCTTCCGTGTCTTGTCTAAGTTGTCCTGAATTGCCAACAATTGATCACGCTGCTGTGCAACATCACGGTTAAGTTTGCCGCTGTTAGTCAACAAGTTTTTGTAGTTGCCATTGAGTTGCTCATACTCTTTATTCAAACTTGCCAATTTTTTTTGATTGGCCCGGTAGGTTACATTCAGATTTGCCGTGTCCTGCTGCATCTTCTTAAGCGTCTCTGCCAGATCTTGCAGCGATCCATTTGCTTTGTCCAATTCTTTGTTCCGATCAGAAAGGTCACCTTCAGCTTTTACTTTCTGAGCCAGCATATCATCAAACTTCTTTTTGGAGACGATGCACGAAGAAAAAGTAAAGAGCAGAAGAATAAAAAAATAGATTGTTCTCATAGTTTAAAAAATTAATAGACAAATATCTTAAATTAAATACAATTGCTACTTTACACCTTCATAAAATCAGTAATGTATGGAAGGCATGTTTAAACCAGGTGCATTTAAAGGCAAAACCATCGTTATTACTGGCGGAGGTACTGGACTTGGTAAATCGATGGGCAAGTATTTACTGGAGCTGGGAGCCAACTTGGTGATTACCAGTCGTAAAAAAGAGGTGTTGGAAAAAACAGCTGCCGAGTTGGAACTGCAAACCGGGGGCCAAGTACTGGCAGTAGCGTGCGATGTACGCAAATATGAAGAAATTGAAAATGTATTGCGCGAAGCCGAGAAACGTTTCGGGCAAATCCATGGCGTGGTAAACAATGCAGCCGGAAATTTTATAAGCCCAACAGAACGACTTTCTCATCGCGCATTTGATATCGTTGTTGACATTGTTTTGAAGGGCACCTACTATATGACATTAGCGGCCGGCAAACATTGGATTGCAAAAAAACAACCTGGCACTTTTTTAAATATTGTTACCACGTACGCCTGGACGGGCTCAGGATATGTTGTGCCTTCAGCTTGCAGCAAAGCCGGTGTGTTAGCGCTCACCAGATCACTCGCAGTAGAATGGGCCAAGTACAAAATTAGAAGTAACGCAATTGCCCCTGGTCCTTTCCCAACAGATGGAGCATGGAGTCGTCTTCTTCCAGGTGATCTTGTGAAGAGATTTGATCCGGCAGCTCGTATCCCTTTAAAGAGAGTGGGTGATCACCAGGAGCTAGCCAATTTAGCCGCGTATCTCCTTTCAGACTACTCCGCATACATAAATGGCGAAGTGGTAACAATAGATGGTGGCGAATGGCTGCGAAATGGTGGCGAGTTCAGCCATCTTGAAGAAATTCCATCAGAAATGTGGGACATACTCGAGAAGACAAGAGGAAAGGGAGCATAACGATGGGACTAGATGACTGGATGGATGGGGCTTTGAAAGAACGCGCGGCTCAAGGGGGCTTGCGCGAGCTTTCTCTAGTCAAAAACAAAATTGATTTTGTTTCAAACGACTATCTTGGATTGGCACGATCGGCACAGCTTAGCCAAAAAATTCATGAGCATTATAGCTCACTAAAAAATCCTTCCAATGGATCAACCGGCTCTCGTCTGCTGGCTGGAAATAGCGAGCTTGCCCAAGAGGTTGAAGCGAAGCTTGCAACCATTTTCCGCGCAGAGCAAGCACTGCTTTTTGGTTCGGGTTATATGGCAAACCTTGCGGCTTTGTCTTGCATTCCTCAAAAGGGCGACACCATTTTGTATGACGAACTTGTTCACGCATGCATGCACGATGGCGCAAGACTTAGTAAAGCGGATCGACATAGTTTTAAACACAACGACCTCTCCGATTTAGAAAGCAAACTAAAACAAGCCAAAGGAAAAACATTTATAGCCATCGAATCGATCTACTCCATGGATGGTGATGAAAGCCCGCTGAAAGAAATCGTAGGATTAGCAAATCGATATCAAGCGCATATTATACTGGATGAAGCTCATAGTACTGGGGTGTATGGCAAAAACGGTTCGGGGTACGCAGCGATGTTGGGACTTGAATCAGAAATTGTAATTCGCATTTACACGTTTGGTAAAGCAATGGGCGTACACGGTGCTTGTGTTGTTGGCTCTAAGGCGTTGATCTCGTACTTAGTCAACTTTGCAAGACCATTCATTTTCTCAACAGCTATGTCTCCGCATAGTTTAGTTTCTATTCAATGCGCTTTTGAATTTCTACAAAACGAACAACCACTACAGCAACAACTTCACTCCAACGTTCAGTTTTTTCTAGACACCTATAAAAATAGTAATCATCCAAAAGTCCCCAGCAACAGTCCAATTCAGTCTGTTTTGATGGAAGGAAACAACGAGGTGAAAAGACTGGCCAGGTATTTACAACAACATGATATGGATTGCCGCGCAATTCGTTCGCCTTCAGTCAAGCCTGGGTCGGAGCGCGTTCGCATCTGCCTACACTCATTCAATACCGAAGCTGATATTCAAAAATTGATAAAGGCACTAACAGAATTTGGTTAATCTTTGGGGCGGCAACCGGGCTATCCGTTACAAGTCCTCCCCCGATGCGTGCGATCCGCCACACGTGCAATCGGGGTGTGGGCTTTCCACTACTATCCCTGCCGCTCGAAGCTTTAGCGTAGTGTGGCCTGCCGCGACTTCGTCTCCGCAAAAAATCTAATTGTTAACTCTTACCTTTAGCGTTTCTATTTTGAACTTTAAAAAAAATGAACTACTTCGTAACAGCCATAGGCACAGACTCAGGTAAAACCTTAGTTTCTGCCATCTTATGTAAAGCGCTCAATGCCGACTATTGGAAACCTGTGCAGGCTGGCTTTCCGCGCGATGCAGATACAATCAAAGGCCTGATTCCAGATTGCACGATTTATCCAGAATCTTATTTGTTGAATACACCTGCGTCACCGCACGCAGCGGCTAAAATTGACGGCATCGAGATTAGCTTGGAAAAAATTCTCTTGCCGAATACAAACAAATCACTGATCATTGAGGGGGCTGGCGGGTGCTTGGTACCACTAAATGATAAGGACTTTGTAATTGACATTGCTCAGAAATTCAATAGCCCAATCATTCTCGTTGCCAACCTTTACTTAGGAAGCATCAACCACACGCTATTGACAGTTGAATTACTAAAGCAACGTAAACTCTCTGTGGCCGGAATCATTTTCAATGGAAAATCAAACCCTGAAAGTGAAAGAATCATTTTGAAACATTCTGGGTATAAAACAATCTGGCACGTCAAAGAAGAACCTGAAATAAATTCGGAAACAATTGCGAACTATGCGGAAAAAATAAAACAAAAAATTGCGTGACTCTTCTCGAAAAAGATAGAAACTACATTTGGCACCCTTTTACACCTCTGGAAGTCGAAGAAGATCCAATTGTCATCGAGTCAGCGCAAGGTGTTTATCTGTATACTGCTGACGGAAAAAAAATCATTGATGCGGTTTCATCCTGGTGGGTAAATCTTCATGGTCATAGCAATCCGATTATTGCCAAAGCAATTTCGGAGCAAGCTAGAAAGTTAGAGCATGTTATTTTTGCTGGCTTTACCCACGAACCCGCGATTACACTTGCTGAAAATCTTTTAAGCGTTCTCCAAAAAAATCAATCTAAAATCTTCTTCTCTGATGATGGCAGCACGGCAGTTGAAGTTGGATTAAAAATGGCAATGCAGTATTGGCATAACAAAGGTGTACACACAAAGACAAAAATTATTGCGTTAGAGGGAGCCTACCATGGCGATACATTTGGCGCAATGTCTGTCGGGGCAAGAGATGTATTTAACCAAGCGTTTAATCGATATCTCTTTGATGTCAATTTCATCGACTTCCCCAACAAAGAAAATGAAGAAAAAATACAAAGCGACTTTCGAAAGCTAGTAAGTCAAGAAGATGTTGCAGCATTTATATTCGAACCATTAGTTCAAGGGGCTGCGGGAATGAGAATGTATTCGGCCGAGACACTTGATCAACTTATTTCTATTGCGAAAGAATACGATGTGATATGTATAGCGGATGAAGTTTTCACAGGCTTTGGAAGAACCGGAAGATTCTTTGCGTGCGACTATCTTAAAAATGTCCCAGACATCTTCGCTTTATCAAAAGGCATTACAGGTGGAAGTTTACCGCTGGGAGCTACTAGCTGCTCTTCTAAAATTGCATCAGCGTTTCAGTCATCAGAGAGTTCAAGGACTTTGTACCATGGTCATTCTTACACAGCAAATCCGATTGCTTGTGCTGCGGCTAATGCAAGCTTTAAACTATTGATATCACCGGAGTGTAAATCAGCCATTGAAACAATAAACAAATCTCTTGAAAACTTTAAGGCCACCGTTTCTGGTTTTTCTGTCATTAAAGACGTGCGTGTTTGCGGAACAATTTTGGCTATCGAGTTAATGACTAACGACACCAGTTCTTATTATAATCCTATCAGAAAGAAGATCTATTCTCATTTTCTCTCTAAAGGAATCTTGGTGAGGCCTCTGGGAAACGTCATGTATATAGTTCCACCGTATATTATTTCAATGGGAGAGCTACAGTCTATCCAATCAGAAATTGCACAATTCGTAAGGCTTATGTCCGGAAAAATTAGCTAATAAAAAAACCCCTACAGTTTTAGCTATAGGGGTTTGATATAATAAAAAAGGCAACGACCTACTCTCCCGGATTTTACTCTAGTACCATCGGCGCTGGCGGGCTTAACTTCTCTGTTCGGAATGGGAAGAGGTGGACCCCGCCGCCAAAGTCACCTCAAGACCTTTGACATGCGTATGGCGAAAAAACAACAAAAGCATTTGCACAGGACAGGCACACTTGTGCGCGCCCGAAGCGTACGGGCAATTAGTACCGCTCGGCTTTGGCATTACTGCCTTTACACCTGAGGCCTATCAACGTCATAATCTCTGACGACCCTTAAAGGAAGTCTCATCTCGGGGCGGGTTTCGCGCTTAGATGCTTTCAGCGCTTATCCCTACCCAACATGGCTACCCGGCGGTGCAGCTGGCGCTACAACCGGTACACCAGAGGTTGGTCCAGCCCGGTCCTCTCGTACTAAGGCCAGATCCCCTCAAACTTCCAACGCCCATCACAGATAGGGACCGAACTGTCTCACGACGTTCTGAACCCAGCTCGCGTGCCACTTTAATGGGCGAACAGCCCAACCCTTGGGACCTTCTCCAGCCCCAGGATGTGACGAGCCGACATCGAGGTGCCAAACCTCCCCGTCGATATGAGCTCTTGGGGGAGATCAGCCTGTTATCCCCGGCGTACCTTTTATCCTTTGAGCGATGGCCCTTCCATGCAGAACCACCGGATCACTATATCCAACTTTCGTCCCTGCTCGACTTGTCAGTCTCACAGTCAAGCACCCTTATGCTATTGCACTCCACGTACGATTACCAACCGTACTGAGGGTACCTTTGAAAGCCTCCGATACACTTTCGGAGGCGACCACCCCAGTCAAACTACCCACCACGCAATGTCCCTTGTAAAAGGTTAGGCACCAAGGAGATAAAGGGCGGTATTTCACCGTTGACTCCCCTAGACCTAGCGGCCCAGGATCAAAGCCTCCCGCCTATCCTACACATCATCCCCCCAGTACCAATGCGAAGCTATAGTAAAGGTGCACGGGGTCTTTCCGTCCCGTGACGGGTACACGGCATCTTCACCGTGACTACAATTTCACCGAGCTCATGGCCGAGACAGCGCCCAGATCGTTACACCATTCGTGCAGGTCGGAACTTACCCGACAAGGAATTTCGCTACCTTAGGACCGTTATAGTTACGGCCGCCGTTTACTGGGGCTTCAGTTCAGCGCTTCGCATTGCTGCTAACGCCCCCCCTTAACCTTCCAGCACCGGGCAGGTGTCAGGCCTTATACTTCATCTTTCGATTTCGCAAAGCCATGTGTTTTTGTTAAACAGTCGCCTGGGCCATTTCTCTGCGACCTCCATTGCTGGAGGCACCCCTTCTCCCGAAGTTACAGGGTTAATTTGCCGAGTTCCTTAGCCATGATTCACTCGAGCACCTCAGGATATTCTCCTTGACTACCTGTGTCGGTTTGCGGTACGGGTACCATATCAATATGCTTAGAGGGTTTTCTTGGAAGTCTGTTTACACTGTCTATCTCTTCAGCCGAAGCCTCTGAGTACTGTTGGGTTCGACAAAAAATGCGGATTTGCCTGCATCTCCTATATCTACACCTTTCAACGCCCTATTCCGTCAGGGCGCGCAGCTTTCACTCCTCCTTCACCTCATCGCTCAATACGGTAGTACTGGAATATTAACCAGTGATCCATCGAATACGCCTTTCGGCTTTTCCTTAGGCCCCGACTTACCCGCGGATGATTAGCATTGCCGCGGAAACCTTAGTCTATCGGTGGGCAGGTTTCTCACCTGCCTTATCGTTACTTATGCCTACATTTGCTTTTCCAACCGCTCCACCAAGAGTTATCTCTCAGCTTCTCCGCTGTTGGAATGCTCCCCTACCACTAGATATTGCTATCTAATCCTAAGCTTCGGTACTACATTTTATGCCCGATCATTATCGATGCCCTGTCGCTCGACCAGTGAGCTGTTACGCACTCTTTAAAGGAATAGCTGCTTCCAAGCTAACCTCCTGGCTGTCGCAGCAACTGGACCTCCTTAGTTCAACTTAATGTAGATTTTGGGACCTTAGCTGTAGGTCTGGGTTCTTTCCCTCTCGGACACGGACCTTAGCACCCGCGCCCTCATTGCAGGGTATATTTGACAGCATTCGGAGTTCGTCAGGATTTGGTAGGATGTGACTCCCCCTAGTCCTATCGGTAGCTCTACCTCTGCCAAACTTAACCCCCACACTGTTCCTAAAAACATTTCGGGGAGTACGAGCTATTTCTCAGTTTGATTAGCCTTTCACCCCTACCCTCAGCTCATCCAAAAACTTTTCAACGTTTACTGGTTCGGGCCTCCACCCCGTGTTAACGGGGCTTCACCCTGGCCAAGGGTAGATCACAAAGTTTCGCGTCTACTCCCACTGACTATGCGCCCTATTCAGACTCGCTTTCGCTCCGGCTGCATGATTCAAATCATTTAACCTCGCCAGTGACAGTAACTCGTAGGCTCATTATGCAAAAGGCACGCCATCACTCCATCTCGGAGCTCTGACCGCTTGTAGGCGTATGGTTTCAGGTTCTCTTTTCACCCTCCTGTTCGGAGTACTTTTCACCTTTCCTTCACAGTACTGGTTCACTATCGGTCTCTCGGGAGTGTTTAGCCTTACCGGATGGTGCCGGCAAATTCAAACGGGGCGTCTCCGACCCCGCCCTACTCAGGATACCACCTCTCCCCTTAGACTTCCTTTACGGGGCTCTCACCCTCTGCGGCCTGGTTTCCCACCCAGTTCATGTCGTCTTCGGTTTCAATTATGTGGTCCTATAACCCCCAACTGGCCGTGACCAATTGGGTTTGGGCTGTTGCGCGTTCGCTCGCCACTACTTGCGCTATCACTGTTGTTTTCTCTTCCTCCGGGTACTTAGATGTTTCAGTTCCCCGGGTTCGCTTCCGCCTTCCGGCGGATACCATGCCTTCGGCATGGTGGGTTGCCCCATTCGGACACCTACGGATCAAGCCCTGTTTGCGGGTCCCCGTAGCTTTTCGCAGCTTACCACGTCCTTCTTCGCCTCCGAGAGCCTAGGCATTCCCCATACGCCCTTCTCTACTTCTTCTAATTTAATTCTAAAAATTCAACTAACTGGCGGCCTTGCGGCCTGTCCTGTTATTTGCTCTTGTCATTTCTTCGCCAACATGTCAATGAACTTTTTACCAGTGACAGCTCCAAACGTCTTGTGACTATTTCACACAAGCGGCCTAAAGCATCTAGTAATGTGGTAATAGGTCGATGGTAAATGGACAATAGTCAATAGTGAATTGACACAGTCAAATTATACGCACCCTGTTTACCTTTTTTCAACTTGTCATCAATCTCATTTGATCGATGTGATTATTATTTCTTCTATTACTTATCTGCTCCTAATCCCCTTCTCTCTTTCTCTCTTTTTTACTATCATTCCTCCTTCGCCAAGGCTTCGGAGGGTGAAGTGGAGAATATCGGAGTCGAACCGATGACCTCCTGCTTGCAAAGCAGGCGCTCTAGCCAGCTGAGCTAATCCCCCTTGTCGGCCGCAGCTTTAGCGAAGGCCGACTTTGATCGACTCTTCTCCTGAAGCTTATGCCTTTTCGGCCTCCTCCGCTGAAGCTACGGAGACCAAGTGGGCTTGCGTGGACTCGAACCACGGACCTCTACATTATCAGTGTAGCGCTCTAACCACCTGAGCTACAAGCCCGTTTTAGTTGGCTGCACGCTCCAGGCTGCTGGCTTCTACCCGGCTTATCGCTCATAAGCTTGAAGCTCGTAGCTTGAAGCCTGTAGCTTCTTTTTCAAATATCTAGAATAAATAAGGTAGGATAGCGAGCCATGATCAAGGTGTATCTTTTGTATTATGGCTTCGACAAAGTCGGAGCTCTACAAAAGGTCTCCAGAAAGGAGGTGTTCCAGCCGCACCTTCCGGTACGGCTACCTTGTTACGACTTAGCCCTAGTTACCAGTTTAACCCTAAACAGCGCCTTACGGCAACTGTCTTCAGGTCCCCCCAGCTTCCATGGCTTGACGGGCGGTGTGTACAAGGTCCGGGAACGTATTCACCGCGCCATTGCTGATGCGCGATTACTAGCGATTCCAACTTCATGCAGGCGAGTTGCAGCCTGCAATCCGAACTGAGACGCGCTTTTCGTGATTGGCTCACCATTGCTGGCTTGCAACACGTTGTACGCGCCATTGTAGCACGTGTGTAGCCCTGGGCGTAAGGGCCATGATGACTTGACGTCGTCCCCTCCTTCCTCTCCGCTTGCGCGGGCAGTCCCCTTAGAGTCCCCACCATTACGTGCTGGCAACTAAGAGAAGGGGTTGCGCTCGTTGCGGGACTTAACCCAACACCTCACGGCACGAGCTGACGACAGCCATGCAGCACCTTGCTCCTTGTCCTTGCGGAAAAATCCATCTCTGAATCTGTCAAGGGCATTCTAGCCCAGGTAAGGTTCCTCGCGTACCATCGAATTAAACCACATGCTCCACCGCTTGTGCGGACCCCCGTCAATTCCTTTGAGTTTCACCCTTGCGGGCGTACTCCCCAGGTGGGTCACTTAACGCTTTCGCTAAGGCGCTGGCTGTGTATCGCCAACACCGAGTGACCATCGTTTACTGTGCGGACTACCAGGGTATCTAATCCTGTTTGATCCCCGCACCTTCGTGCCTCAGCGTCAGTTACAGCCTAGTAAGCTGCCTTCGCTATCGGTGTTCTTGACGATATCTAAGCATTTCACCGCTACACCGTCAATTCCGCCTACCTCGACTGTACTCAAGTCCTTCAGTATCAATGGCACCTCAACCGTTGAGCGGCTGTATTTCACCACTGACTTAAAGAACCGCCTACGCACCCTTTAAACCCAATAAATCCGGACAACGCTTGCCACCTACGTATTACCGCGGCTGCTGGCACGTAGTTAGCCGTGGCTTATTCACCGGGTACTTTCAATTCTCCCCGCAGGGATCTTTTATCCCCCGGCAAAAGCAGTTTACAACCCAGAAGGCCTTCTTCCTGCACGCGGCATGGCTGGATCAGGCTCTCACCCATTGTCCAATATTCCCTACTGCTGCCTCCCGTAGGAGTCTGGCCCGTATCTCAGTGCCAGTGTGGGGGATCACCCTCTCAGGTCCCCTATTGATCATCGCCTTGGTGGGCCGTTACCCCGCCAACTAGCTAATCAAGCGCATGCTCATCCACAGCCCCGTGGTTTAAAAATAAAATGATGCCATTTCATCTTCCTATGGGGTGTTAATCCTCCTTTCGGAGGGCTATACCCCGGCTGTGGGCAGATTGCATACGTGTTACGCACCCTTACGCCACTCTAGGTCAAGTATTGCTACTCAACTTGCCGTCCGGCTTGCATGTATTAGGCCTGCCGCTAGCGTTCATCCTGAGCCAGGATCAAACTCTCCATAGTATAATCTTTGACTTCCAATGCCTCACGGCATCTTCCGTCCTTATGTTTGTCCTTGACCTGCTGCTTTTAATTCCTTAAGCCGAAGCTCATCTCATTAAACCAGCTCCATTCGTCAATCTATCTTGACGTTTTCGGGCCCGCTATCCTTATCCTATCTATTCAATGAACGTATCAGAAATCCCCTCGCGGTTCT
>Ga0209985_10004679_pt1 | contig 10929 bp, 6 predicted proteins | sample NOAtaG_FD_187305 | JGI IMG/M metagenome (GOLD analysis project Ga0209985, IMG submission 187305) | Freshwater lake microbial communities from Lake Erie, under a cyanobacterial bloom - NOAA_Erie_Diel6S_1000h metaG (SPAdes) (version 2) | ecosystem: Environmental > Aquatic > Freshwater > Lake ... | reverse complement strand
GAGCGATGATCGCGGCACGCCACACGGGTTATTCACCGCCGGCCGGTTCCCGGTTCGTCGCAAGCGACCGAACCGGCCGGCCGTGCATAACCCTGCGCCGTGCCCCGTTCGACGTTTCCTAACCGCAGAGAATCCACTGATCGGACCCGGTTCGCTGTTCAGACGAATGGGGCCAGCTCTCTGGAATCGAGCGTCATGATCGTTCGGTACGTTGGCGGCGAGTCGCTTGCCGAGCGCGTCGAACGACTCGAAGAGAAGCGGCTGCTGACCATGCTCGAACGTCATGTATCGCCGTTAGCCGGACAGGCCCCCGAAACACTGGGGCGGGCTTGAGATCGGCAGAGGGTCGATCGATGCGACCCGTTGGCGGGGACCTGTCTCCAACGCGTCGATCGACCTGAGCCGGCTGGCGGTGGTCCAGACCGGCATGCCCCTTCACCGCGACATGCACCCCGGCGGGTGCGCCGGGGCAGCCGCTTTACGCGCTAATGCCGCTGGTGCCGGTCAGCACGGGTGCACAGTGAGCTCGTTGCCGCTGCGGCTGAATCTCAGGAGCTCACCATGATCATGAAACAGCGATTCTCCCAGAACAACCGCCACAATGACCTGTTCGATCAGCTCAGCGACCCGAATGTCATCCTCAGGCGCCTGCGCGGCCGCGTCGACGGAGCGCAAGTCCTCGGCGAGGCGTGGCGCATTGTTATCGAGGCCGCAAACCGGATCGAGGCCCCGATCCTGGACACCGAGCGCCACAGCGCGATTGGCAGCAACATGCGTGGCGCGCTCGTTAGCGGTCTGGGTGTGGCGGCCTTGGGGATCGTGATTGGCATCGCCGCGTTCACGGTGGGCCTGAACGCGCTTGCGGGCGTGGTGTTGTCAACTCTGCTTGCAGTGGGCTTGGCCGTGGCCGCGGCGCTTGCCGTCGTCGCATGGCAGCAACGCACTGACGAGGCTTTGCCGGCGCGGCTGGAGCCGGCCGAGGTTGATGCAATGGCTCGCTGGCTGAGCGATCTTGGCGAGACGGGCCGCCCCTACATCACGCCATGGCGGCGGGTGGGCACGTTTGCGCTGCTGGCTGTCGAAGCGCTCATCGTGTTTCTGCTGAGCCGCGAGGCCATGTTTGCGGCCATGCTCCCGGTCCACGCCGCGCTGGCGTGCGTGGGGCTGGCCCTTGCCACGGCCTGCGCGTTGATCGAGGGCTGTGCCTACCTCGGCATTGCGGTGCGCAAGGGCTCGGTGCGCGACCTGCAGGCGCAGCTCGCCGAGAGCGCCGATCCGGCCGACAACGCCAAGGCCAAGGCCATGAAGGAGGCCTACAACGCCTGCGTCGGCGGCCACTGGTTCAGCGGCAGCCGCGTGGCGGGCCACTGGCTGCGCTGCTACAAGGAGGCCGCTGTCATCTCTGGCCTGCTGACGGTGGGCTTCGTCGGCACCGTGGTGCTGCGCCTCGTGGCCGGGCTGGCTGACGTTGGCGAGCTGGTCGCTCTGGCAGTCACCGCCGCCATCGCCTTGGCCACGATGATCATTGCGACAAAGCGCTTTGCCGACGCGGTCGACTTGACCGAGCACGTTGCGCTTGCGCGCAGGATCGTCCGCCGCTTTCCGAATGGGCAAGCCCTGCGGGCGCACGTGGCGCGGCAAGAGAACCGGGTTCGCGGCCAGGTGCTGGAGGCACAGCTTGCGCTCGCCAACGCCTGCACCCCGCTCAAGGCGACGCAGAGTGCGCTGTCGGAGGACCTGCTGGCGATGCTCGACGCGGAACTGGCCCGCCGCGCGGCGGCTGCGGGCAAGGCTCCGGCGACGGCCGAAGGTGTCAGCAGCAGCTCCGCTGCCGCCGGGACGAACCTGCCGCCCCGTCGGCCTGCGAGCGGCAACGGCGCCCGTGGCGGGGACGGGCCAGCCGATCACGGGGCCGACGCGCGCGCCGCTGGCATGCCCGGCGCTGCGCGCCGCCACCGCCAGAACGGCACGCAGCCGCCGCCGGTCCGTCGGGCCGCATGAACCGGGTGCCACCGGTGCGCCTGCGGCATGCGCGTCTCGACAACAAGCAAGGCGGCCTGCTCGCGGCCGACAGGCACCCACGACGGGGTCGATAGGACGCCGGGGCGGATGCTGAACCCTTTGCACCACTCGAAAGTCGCGCGCCGTCAATGCGCTCCACGGCCGGAGCCTTCGATCATGAGCTCGGCGCGCATGCGCTGCAGTGTTCCGGGTTCAATGGGGCAGCCGCACACGAACCAGACGCACGCCCGTGTTGGCGTCGGCGCCGGGGCGAATGCGGATGCGATAGCCGGCGCGGGCGGCGACGGCCGAGCGGTTGAAGCCGCCGCCGCGCGCGGCCCGGGGTGCCCCACCATCCGCGGGGTCGGGCGGTCGTCCGCCTGCATGGATGCCTTCTTCGGGTCGGTACCGCTCCTCGCCCTGGTTGGAGCACCAGTCCCATGTGTTGCCCGCCGCATCCGCAACACCGGCCTGGCTGTAGCCCCGGCTGAACACCCCTACCGGGGTCCGGCGGTCCCAGCTTGTCTCCGAGTGGTTGAAGCACAAGGCGTCGGGCTCGGCATCACCACCCGGGTGCGGCCAGCTCGAGAATGCGCTGCCCTGCTTATGCGGCCCCCGTACCGCCGCCTCCCACTGCACTTCGGTCGGTACGCATAGCTTCCAATGATTGCCGTGCCGCTCGTACAGGGACGCTGCCCACCGCGCATAGGCCATGCTTTCCCACCACGTGATGCCGCTGATGGGCTGGGCTGGATTGTTGAAGCTCGAGGCCTCCAGCGCCCAGGACTGACACTCCTTGCCTGTAGCACGGGCATCAGCCTGCCGCTGGCGCAGCCAAGCCTGCGCGGCCGGACCCTGATCACGCCACCACGGCGACTCGTCCGAGTCATACCCTCTGGCGTCCACGAACGCGTTGAATTCCGCCACCGTCACCGGGTACGCCGCGATCGCAAAACCTTCCAACTCGAGATCGAACCCGGGCTCCTCGTCGTCGTAGCCGGCGCGCGGATCGCCGCCGATGTGGAACCGCTGCGTTCGGGCAGCGCCGCCGCGGGCCATCGCCGCGCGCACATCGTCCCCGGTGGCGATCCAGTGCGCCTCGCGCAGCCGCAAGCCGGGGTGCCCAGGCACGCGCTCATAACGCAGCGTGTCACCCAGCTCGCCCAGCAACAACCCGGCTTCGATTCGCAGCCGCACGTCAACGCCTGCCTCACGGAAGGCCGAAGCCCATGCACTCTGCCAGGCCCACCGCAGATTGGCATCCGCACCGTCCGCCACGGTGCCGACCGCACTCTCGACGCCGCTGGCCACCACCCGCTCGCGCACGGTAGCGCCGGCATCGACACTGCGCAGTAGCAGCAAACGCCGCAGGTGCTGCAGCAGCAGATGCGGCCGCGCCCACGGATCGGGCTCCAGCCGCGCACGGTGCGCGATAGCCACATGGGCGGCAAGCGGCAGGTTCTCGTCGATCAGGCGGCGGATCCATCGCTCCACGTCGGCTGGGGCGCACAGATCGGCGGTGAACAGCAGGCGTTCGCGCTGCCGAACCGGTGGTAGTTGCAGGTCACCGCCAGCGCCGAGGTGCTTGAGCAACGATGCCTCGTCCGGTGGGTTGAGTGCGGGCGGAGCCAGGTCCAAGGGCGCATCGGGCTTCAGGCCCAGCGCCGCGAAGAGCTCCAGCCACTGCTGGTGGGTGAACGACCAGCGCCCGCCGTACTCCTGTCCGAGCCCCAGCACGGCTGAATAGCGCAGCCAGCGACTGCGGGCCAACCTGTCTTTAGCGCCGAGCAGGTTGGGCGGCACCTTCAACGGCGCGTCGTCCACGGCAGAGCGGTCCTGCATCGCCCGTGCCTGCTCGGCCAGGCCGTCGAGCAGCAAGCCCGCCGCCTCCGGCAGGCTGAGGTCGTTGCGAGCGAGCATCGTCTTCAGGTCGTTGACGCGGTCGCGCACGGCCTTGGGCACGAGATTGTCGTCGAGTGCCTCGTGCGGCAGGCGACTCTTCAGCGCCGCCAGCGCGGACCAGAGCAGGGCCATCAGCAGCTGGCCTCGGCGCTGCGGCAGCGGGCTGCCGCGCGCATCTTCGAGCAGGGTGCACTGCCCCGCCAGGACTCCCGGCACGCCGCAGAAACCGGCGAAGCTCCCGTTATCGCTTTCGCGCTCGCTCGACGCGCGGATGGCGGCGAGCAAGCGCTCGCGATCCGACGGATCGAGGCGACGTGCATCGATGTAGCGCTCGATCTGCGGCACGTCCCAGGCTTGGAGCGTCGCCTGCACTGGACGCAGGCGGCTGACGGCGTCGTCGATCTGCAGGTCCATGCCGAACTCGAACTCGCGCACGCTGAACACGGGCGCGAGGCGGCCGTGCGGATGACTGGCGATCCAGCGGCAAACGCATTGCACGATCTGCTCGCGCTCACCCCAAGAGGGCGCGGCCACCTCGTTGAGCCCATCGATCAGCAAGCGCACGCGCAGCGTCGGCTCGGGCGATGTGTCGCTCAGCAGCGCGGGCAGCGACGGCAACCCCGGGGCTTGCTGGGCTGCGAGCGTGGCCAGGGCGGCGCCGATGTCATCCTTGTTGTCCGCCAGCACGGCAGAGAAGTTGCGCATTGGCAGGAAGACGCACACCTCGCCCCAGCCCTGGCCGTTGCGCTGGCGGCGCAGCGCTTCGCGCGCGCTGCGCATCATCCACTGCGCCAGCAGCGTGGTCTTGCCGGCAAGTGGGCCGCCGACGAGCACCCAGGCGGTGACCTTGATGAATTCGTGGCCGTGCAGCAGTTGCCCGAGATCGGATACGGTCAGCTGCTTTTCGCGGTCGTGCCCGTTGGCATCGCCAGCGTCGCTGGCCTGCGCTGTGCCGAACTGCAGATGAAGGTTGACGAAGTGCTGGTCGAGTTGCTGCGGCAGCCTGAACGGTGACGAGCGGCCGGACGCGTGGCGTGCGTAGCTGCGCAGGAGGTGGCCCGTGATGCCGCGCGGCGGCGGGCCTTCCGCGACGCGCTCGAGCAGGCTGCGATAGTGGTCCGAGTCCCGGTTGCGGTCGGCGTCGTCGCCCAGCAGCATGGCGTAAAGCGCGCGCTCGTCTGCGCTCAGCGCCGAGTTGGCGTCGCCGGCCACCCGGTGGATGAGATCGTGCAGCGAACTGACCGTGGCGCAGCCAGTCTCCGGCGCGTTGCTGTACTGCCCTTGTGCCGCGTAGATCCGCGCGAGCGCGCGGCGGGTCGGCAGGCGGGCGATGACCTCGAGCTTGTAGTCGAGCTCGCCCACTGGGGCCAGTTCGGGCCATACCGCTAGCCCAGCATCGGTCCCCCCGGGCCTGCACAGCGCGGCGCTGACCGAGATGCGCTGCGGCTCGCTGACCTCGAGTGCCAGCCGCTCGCCAGCGTACTCATTGCGCAGGTGCCGGCGCAACAGGTAGAGCGCGCCATAGGCGATTGCTGCGCTGGCCGAGTTGCCCTTCAAGTCACGGACCGCCGGCGCCTGCGTGGTCTGCACGCTGGTTTTCGGGTCGCGCTCCGGCAGACCGCACAGACTCCAGGCCACAGAAGGCGCACCCTTTACGAGAACCCGATCCAGCAGCGCCTGCGCGAAAGCGAGGCCGTCGGAAAAATCTCTATCGAGGCGCATCAGCGCGGCAGCGGGTGCGCGAACGAGCCGGCCGCGTTCGCTGGGGTGGTCGCCGCCGACGCGCCGCAGGACGAGCCGAGATAACTCGCCGCGCGGCAGACTGACCGAGCTGATCAGCAGTTGCACCATGTCGAGCCGGGCGTCGGGGTCATCTTCATTGGCGGCCGCAGTGTCATTGGCGAGCGATTGGAGCGCCTTGATGATCAGGTCGTCCTGCAGGGACGGTGACTGCCGTGTGAGGCGCGCTGTGCCGGCGAACGGCGCCCAACCACCGATCGCCGCGGCCAGACGTGCGATGTGCTGAGGCGTCGCGGCGCCATCGGCGGCATTCGCCGCATGGCCGGTGCCGTCGGTGAATCGCAAGTCTTTGGAGGTCACGTGCTCGCGCAACGTCTTCGCGTTGTGCCGATTGTTCAGCGGGTCGCCCGGGACGAGGAACAGCGCTGTGCAGACGTCGAACCAGAGCGGCAGGGGGCGATCGAAGGGCAGTGCCAGCAGGCCGTCGGGAAAGAGCGGCGGATCGCCGCGGTGAATCTGGCGGGTCTGCTCCAGCAGGTACGCAAGGACGGCATCCACCGGATCGCTGGAAGGCATTTCGAGTGCGTCGAGAAGCGGCGAGGAAAAGATCTTGCCACGCGTGCGGCGTGGGTCCGCCGGCGCGACCGTGCCGGAGCTGGTTCAACGCGAGCAACCCGTCCCGAACCTGCATCGCGCAGGGCATGTGGGGCGCTGTTTACAGGCTAATGCCGGAGGCTTTGTTCGATCAGGCGGCACAGTGCACTGGTGTTCAACCGTGTCCACTCCAAAAGGATCCGCCATGACGCACCAACTACCGTCCTCGGGCTTGCGCCGCCGCAAGATTGTGCTGCTGTGCCCCGCGCTGCTGCTCCACGCCTGCGGTAGCGCCGACGCATCGGCGCACGCTGCCGTAACGGCAACGCCAGTTGCGAGCGCGCCCGCCGAATGCGCCGCCGTGAAGACCGCGAGCGGCGCGCTGACCACGACAGTGTTGATCGACCGCACGACGCACCTGGAGATGCGAGACCGCGAGGCGCTTGGCCAGCAGCTCGTCGACCGCTGGCAGCGCGAAGGCGGCAGATTCATCGTCGCGACGACGGGGGGTCGCATCAGCGCGCTGTACCGGACCCTGTTCGACGCGGCACTGCCTCCCGGCGACGATGCGACCAGCCGCTGGACGCAGACGCCGAATGACCGCAAGCGCGCCATTGCCTGCCAAGCAGCCCTGCTCGCCCGGCTGCGCGAGGCGTTGGGCCACGCGCTTGGTGACGTGGATGCCAGCCATGAAGCCGTCTCGCCGGTGATCGAGGCGCTGGCCGCCCTTTTCCCGGGCAACGCGGGCCCCGGCCCCGGTCGGCTGGTCTATGTCAGCGACGGCATCGAACACACGCAGGGGCTGTCCTTCTACGCAGGCCAGGACCGCGTGCGAGCGCTGAACCCGACGGCGATCGTTGAGGCGCTTAAGCGCCAGGGAGCCCTGCCGCGCCTGAACGGCGTGTCGGTCGAGCATGTGGGGATCGGGCAGCCGGCTCCGCCTCGAGAAGGCGGCCGCCCAAAGCTGCGGCCGCCGGCTGAGATGCGCTCGCTGGAGGCGACCTGGACCGCGATCTATTCCGCCGCAGGAGCCAGCAGCGTGTCGTTCGGTCACCCGCTCCTTCCGCCGGTCCGCAAGACCCTGCAGTCGGGCGCACCGTGACCGCTCTTGATTCAGGTGGTGACGATCAGGCGCCGCTGCGGGTGGAAATCGCAGACATGGTGAGGAGGCAATCATTGAGGCAGGCGGACGTCGGCCAGCAGCGGTCTGATGCTCTCTTGCTGCGCCGTTTCCAGCGCACTGCGCGTGAACTGTCCGTCTTCCAGCGCGCTCGCGTGGTCGTTGCGCCGGGGACGGTTGGATCCTCTAGCAAAGGACGGTACCGCGATGGCGTGACCCCGGCCCGCGTGGGCCTGGCGTGTGAAACGCGGCAGCGGGGGAGGTGGGACAAGCTGTCGGACCGCCCCGGACTGGCGCCGGCCACGCTGCGGCGGCCGGTCGATGCGCCCGGGCGTTCGGCCGGGCCGGTGCGTGCCGGCGGCACCGCGCCGCGGGGGCGTGGCCGCGCGGCCGACCCGCGGCACCGCGCGCCGCTGGCCACCTCGACGCAAGACAACGACGGAGAGCGCGTATGACGATCGACCCGATTAGCGCTGCGCTGCACGCGCGTGAAGCGTTCCTGCCGTTCCTGGACGTGCTGCGCCGGGTGGTCCACCGGCGCGACGCTCGGGCCACGCACGTGACACGCGCCGATCTGCTGGCGGCGTTGCGTTTCGTCGCCGTGGGCGAGGACGCCGCCGCCCTCCTGCGGCCCGCGCTGGGCGGGCGGCTGCCGGCTCGGGCGGGGCTCCCGGATCTGCAGAGTCTGCTGCGCATGCCGGTGCCGGAGCAACCGCTGAAGTTCGCCGCCGACATCCACGATCTGATGATGAGTGTGTTCGCCACGGTTTCGGCCGAGCAGTTGCGTCCGTACGATCCGTCCGGGGAGTCGCTGGCACAGGCGCGCACGCTGTTGCGCAAGCTGGAGCAGGCCGCCGTGCGGGTGCCGGGCCAGCAGGCCGCCGGGCGCCAGGCCGCGCTCGAGCTGGCCATGCAACTGGCGCACCCGCGCAAGACGCCTGCCCGCCTGCTGTTGCACGGCCCGCACGGTGGCGGCACCAATGCGATGGCGCTGCATCTGGCGCGCACGCTGAAGTCCGACTTCGGCTACAGCCTGTGCGAGATCGACTGCAGCCAGGCGCGTGACGACTACGAGGCCGGATTGTGGGACGGCATACCCGGCTTCTGGAAGGATGCACGGCCGGGCGTGGTCACCTGGCAGATGCACGCGCACCCGAGGTCGGTGGTGGTGTTTCTCAACTTCGACCGCACGTTGCCGCGGGTCATGGAGTGTCTGCGCGGCGCGCTGGCCGACGGCGAGATGGTGGACAACTTCGGCTTCGGCGAGCGCTCCTCCTCCGACGACGGCCGACGCGGCACACGGGTGGACTGCAGTCGTTCGATCTTTCTGTTCACCGCCGCGGCCGGCGCGGAGTGGTACGACAACCCGGACATGGCGTGCGTGCTCGGTGCGCACGACGGCGATGCGGCCAACACGATGCGCGAGGCGATGCGCGGCGCGCGCCGCGAGGTCCGGGGGCACGCGACTCCGGTGTTCGACGAGCCGGTGCTGGCACAGATCGAGCCGCACCTGGTGATGCTGCGGCCGCAGACCTGGCCGACACTGCTCGACCAGGCCACCGCGCAACTGCGCACGGCACTGGACGACTGCCGGCAGCGCCTGGCACTGCCGGCGCTGGCCATGCCGGGCGACGACGCACGGCGGCTGGCCGCGGCGCATCTGCTCAGCCAGGGCGCGCAAGCCGGCCTGGCGGCCACCGAGGCCGTGGCGATTCACCGCAACCTGCTGGCACCGCTCGAAGCGGCGGCGTTGGCCGCCAGCGGTATCGGCCGCGGGTTGATGCTGCGGCTGGATGCCGCCGCCCGCGCCTATCTGGACGAGCTGCTCGCGGGTCTGGGCGAAGACCCGCTGCGCGCGCTGGGGCGCAAGCGGCAGGTGCTGCGCTTCGACCGCGATCTGCGCATCGCCGATTCGGCCTTGACGATCTGCAACTTGCGGCTGCACGCGGCGCAGCAGTTGGCCGATTACACCGGCAGCGTGCGGCTGGAGGCGCGGGTGCCGGACCTGACGCTGGATGCGGTAGCAGGGCACGACAAGGCCAAGAGCTTTCTGCGCGAGATCATCGGCTACCTGCACGATCCGAAGGCGGTGCGCGCGCTGGGTATCGGCGTGCCGCGTGGTGCGCTGTTGACCGGGCCGCCTGGCACGGGCAAGACCATGCTGGCGCAGGCGTTTGCCGGCGAGGCCGGGCTGCCGTTCATCGCGGCGGCGGGCACCGACCTGCTCGCCCCTGAGCGTGTGGGTGCGCTGTACTCGATTGCCAAGCGCAACGCGCCCTGCGTGGTGTTCATCGACGAGGTGGACGCGCTCGGCGCGCGCGGAACCTCGGCGGCGCACGATGCGGCGCTGAACAAATTGCTGGTGGAGATTCAGGGTTTCTCGTCGACGGCGCCGGTGTTTCACATCCTGGCCACCAACCGGCCGGGGGTGCTGGACGATGCGCTGACACGCGCGGGCCGGATCGACCGCCGCTTCTACATCGGGCCGCTGGATCGCGCCGGGCGCGTCAAGATGGTCGAGCGCATCCTGGCGCTGTGCGAACCGGCTGCGGGTGCCATTGAGCGCCTGCTGGGGCAGACCTCCGGCATGACCGGCGCGGAACTGGAGCAGGTGCGCCGCGAGTGCGGCCTGCGGCTGTTGCGGCAGCGGCGCGAGCGCCTGGCGGTGGGCGAGGCCATCGAGGAGTTGAACCGCGTGAAGTATGGCGACCAGGCGCAGCGTCGGGCGGACAAGGTGTATCGCGAGCGGCTGGCGGTGCACGAGATCGGCCACGCGCTGGTGCACCACCACCTGTCGCCCGAGGTGCAGATCGCACAGATTTCCATCGCGCCGCGCGAGGGCGGGACGGCGGGCTTCCTGGCCTTGAACTCGGACGACGAGGCCCCGGTGGATCAGACACCGAGCCGCATCAAGGCGGTGCTGGCAACGCTGCTGGCCGGCCGCGAGGCCGAGCGTGTGCGCTATGGCGACGACGAAGGGCGCTCGGTCGGTGCCAGCACCGACCTGGCGCGTGCCACACGTCTGGCGTGGCAGGCGGTGGCGCACGCGGGTCTGGACTCGCAGTTCGGCAACATGAGCCTGCTCGGCTTCAGCAATACCGACGAACTGCCGCGCTTCCTGGCCGAGGAGGCGTGGCAGCGCGCGCGCGCGTGGGTGGAGGAGGCGGGGCAACAGGCGCGTGCGCTGCTGCGCGAGCACGCGCAGGCGCTGGACGAGCTGGTCGACCTGTTGCTTGAGCGCGAGGTATTGGAAGGCGCGGACTTCGCGCATTGGATGCGCGAGCACGCGAAGCACGAAGCGCAAATGTGCGCTCCGGTGCAGGTGCCCGCGCCGCAGGCCGGATCCAGGAGGGTGGCATGAGGACGTTTTCGTTGACGATGGCAGACCCGCGGCGGCAAAGCGACGGCCGCACGGCGGCGCCGAGCGGCACGGCCAGCAACGGCTTGCTGGCGATGCAGGTAGGGCGATGGCTCGCCGCTGGTACTCGTGTGGGTGCCTTATGCCTTGCCGCCAGCGCTTTGCCTGCGCAGGCCGCACTGGCAGCGCCGGCCGCGCCGGGCAGTACCACGGC
>Ga0209985_10004671_pt1 | contig 10944 bp, 8 predicted proteins | sample NOAtaG_FD_187305 | JGI IMG/M metagenome (GOLD analysis project Ga0209985, IMG submission 187305) | Freshwater lake microbial communities from Lake Erie, under a cyanobacterial bloom - NOAA_Erie_Diel6S_1000h metaG (SPAdes) (version 2) | ecosystem: Environmental > Aquatic > Freshwater > Lake ... | reverse complement strand
CGGCACGAGCACGATGTCGTGCGCGGCCAACGGCGCGGCCAGCAGCAGGCTGGCGATGGCGGCCAGCAACGGCCGCTTGCTTGCGTTCTTGCAGTTCATGACGGGTTCTCCAAGGGGTGGGTTTCAGAAGTCGGCCTGCAGGCCCAGGCGCACACCGCGTGGCGGCGCCACGTTGTAGGTCTGCTGGCCACTGGTGATGCCCGTGCTGGTGGCGTACAGGCGGTCGGTGGCGTTTTCCAGCTTCAGGTAAGCGCGGTAGCGCTGGCCGGCGCTCCAGGCGCCGCTGTACTGCAGGCCGGCGTCCACCGTGGTGTAGCCGCCATGGAACGCGGTGTTGTTGGCCAGGACTGCGAAGCTGCCGGCCTTGCGAACCTCCACGCTGGCGCTCAGGCCTTCGGGCGGGCGCCAGGCGATGCTCAGCGTGCCCGACTCCTTCGGCACGCCGGTCACGAGCAGGCCCACCAGCGCCGGGTTCGTGTTCTGCTTCACCTTCGCTTCCATGAACGCGCCCACGAGCCCCACTTCGAGATGGGTGACGGGCATCAACGTGAGGCTCGCTTCCACGCCGTCGCGCCGGGTCTGGCCGAAGTTCTCGAACTGGCCCACGGCCACCGTGCGCACCTCGTTGCGGCTGTCGATGCGGTAGACCGCCAGGTCAGCCTTCAGCAGCCGGCCCATCGATCCGTTGACGCCCAGCTCGAACTGGCGGAACACCGTGGGCGCCACGTTGGCGCCCCCTGGCGAGTACTTCACCGCGCCCGGAGGCAGCGCAAAGCCCTCGGCCACGCTGGCGCGCAGGTCCAGACCCGGCCGCACGGTGGAGCGCAGGCCGAACTTGGGCGTGGCGCGCTGCGCGGTGTTGAGCCGCTCGCACCCGTCGGGGCCGGTGCCGTTTTCGGTGCCATTGCGCGAGCAACCGCCGGTGAAGCGGTCCCAGCGCAGCCCCAGGCTGGCCCGCAGCAAGGGGGAGAACACGATTTCCGCCTCGCCGAACGTGCCCAGGCTGTCGAGCTTGTAGGTGCGGTCGTAGATCGGCACGTTCACGCGCTGGCGCGCGACCGTGCCTTCGAAGTTGATGAAGTAGGTCGACTCCCGGTACAGCTCGACCCCCGCCACCCAGTTGACGTTCGGGCCAAGTGCGGCACTGCGGCCGTTCAGGCTGAAGCCACCGCCGGCCACGTCGCGGTCGTAGGTCTCTTCGCGCTGGCTCCACGCGGTGGCGTCGATCGGGCGGGTGAAGAAGCGCGTGTAGTCCTGCTGGTTGCCGTACAGGAAGGTCAGCAGCTTGATCGAATCGGACAGCGCGTGGTTCACGTCGATGCGGCCCGAGGTGTAGCGCTTCAGGCCGCCGTCCGCCACCACGCGCGGGTCGCGGCCATACGGGTTTGAGCCTTCGAACTGCGCACGCGTGACGTTGCCGGCGCTGTCCCAATCGCCGCGGTGCCCGCGCAGCGACAGCGACACCTGGGTGGCACGGCCCAGGTCGAGCGAGTACCGCGTCGCCAGCGTGCCGCGCGAGTAGTCGAAGCCTGGGCGGTATCCGTCGGTCTTGTAGGCCTGGAGCGCGCCGTTGAAGCGGCCGGGGCCGAGCTTGGCGCCGAACACGCCTTGCACGTCGACAGTGCCAAAGGACCCGGCCGACGCATCGAACGTCGCGTACTCGCCGCCATGCCGGGTCTCGATCGCGATCACGCCACCGCGGTTGAAGTTGCCGTACAGCGCCGACACCGGGCCGCGAAAGACCTGGAAGCGCTCGATTTCCAGCGGCACCACCACGTTGAGGTCGGCATAGCCGTCGGCATGCGACATGGCTTCGTTCAGCGGCACCCCGTCCACCACCATGCCCAGGTCGCCACCGTGGGCGCCGCTGGAAAAGCCGCGGATCGTCACCGTGTTGACGACGCCGCCGAGCGACAGCGCGCGCACCACCACGCCAGGCACCAGGCGCAGCAGTTCCTCGGGCTGCACGATGGCCTGGTCGCGGATCTGCTGCGGGTCGAGCACGGTGCTCGAATAGGTCTGGGCGGTGCCTTGCAGCGTCTGGCCCTTGATGACGATGCGCTGGACCGGGGCGACCACGGTATCGCCGCGGGGCAGGGCTTGGGACGGGGTTGGGGATTGGGCCTGGGCGGACAGCGTCAGCAGGCTGGCGGCGGCCAAGGCGACGGCTCGCGGCCGCAGAAGGGGGTTGGGCATGGGTTCCCTCGAATCGAAGAGTCGTGCACGTGCTGCCCCGCGGCCACAACCAATGCAGCGGCCACGGAGCAAGCGTCACCGGATGCGCCCTTGCAGGGCGGGCGCGCCCCCGCGCTCAGGCGCGCGGTCGGTGTTCCCGTGGCAGGGGGTCGGCGTCGACCCAGGACTCGCATGCGCCAGCGCGCCACCACCCCGCGCGTGGCCCCTCAGGCACCATGGGCCCGGCCGGCAGCGCCGGCCACAGCGTGCTCACGGCACTGGCGGTGGCGTCTTCGGCCGCCTGCGCGGCCTGTTCCAGCCAGACGATGCCGCCAGCGTCCTGGGCGTGGTGGTGGCGACGCGCTTCGTCGTGCTGACCCAGCGTCACGCCGTCAACTCCGGCGTGCGCATGCGACCCGCCCCCGACGTGAACGTGCAGCGGCCCGGCCACCGCCCGGGGACCCGAGCTGAGCGCCAGCGCGGCCAGCGCCTGCACCAGCATCCACAGCACCCAGCGCCGCCATGGCGCGCGTGTGTCGCAGAGGGGTGGACGGCGCAAGGCGTGCGGGTGCATGGCCAAGGCTTACGCGGGCGTGGCGGTGCCGGATGCACGGCATGCAAGGTCGATGCGCTGTGCATCCTGGGTTTGCTGAAGTGCGGGCCGGCGACGACCGCTTTGCGGCAAGCCAAGCCCGTTGGGCTTGGAGTGCTGTCGACCCAATGCCGTCCTTACCTCCTCCGAACTGAAAGTCGCAATGCCGTCGCTCGGATGGCTGCGCAGACTCAGCTCAAAGAGTCGACACCATCTGGAGCGAACCCCATTGCGTCAGTGAAGGCGCTTCATTTGACCCGAAGCACGTCCAGCGTGGAGACAGGCGCGGCGGAGTTGCCCCAGGACTGCCGTATGAATGTGGCGACTGCGGCAATCTCGTCGTTGTTCAGCAACTGCCCATACGGCGGCATGCCGAAGGGCTGAGGGTTGCCCGCCGTGGTCGGCATGAAGCCGCCCTGTTGAATCACCTGCACGACGTTGATGTGCAACGCCAGCGTGACCGCGCGGTTGCCGGCAAGGGCGGGGTACATCCCTGACGCGCCTTGTCCCTGGTCGCCATGGCAGGCAGTGCAATGCTGCTCATAGACCTTCCTGCCGGCGACCATCACCTCCGCATCGGCGCGCCTTGACTCGGCAGGCGGCGCTTTCCTGACGGGAATCGATGCCAGGTAGCCAGCCATCGCGTCGAGATCCTGGTCTGTCAGATGTTGGGTGCTGCTGAACACGACTTCAGCCATCGGCCCGGAAACGGACGCGTGTGCCGACACGCCGTCCTTGAGCAGCCTGACGACCTGTTCGCGGGGCCAGCGCTGAACACCCGCTTCGTCAGGCGATGCCAGGGACGGCGCGTACCAGGCGGCGTCGGGCATCAGGCCGCCGGCGAACATCGCGTTCAGGCGGGTGCCGCCAAGGGCGTCGCGGCCCGAGTGGCAGGCTGCGCAGTGGCCCAGGCCCTGGATCAGGTATTTGCCGCGGTTCCACTCGGCGCTCTGCCCGGCTTCGGACTCGAACGTGCCGGGCCGGAAGTACAGCGCGCGCCAGACGGCCAGCGCCGCCTGCGTGCTGTAGGGAAAGCGCAGTGCATGCGGTGCATTGGCCTTTTCGACCGCCGGCACGGACCGAAGGAAGGCGTAAAGCGCGTCCGAGTCTTCACGCGATACCTGCGTGAAGCTGGGGTACGGAAAGGCCGGATACAAGAGACGGCCGTCCTTGGAGCGCCCGTGGTGCAGGCTGCGCCAGAACTCGCCTGCCGTCCAGTGGCCAATGCCGGTCTTGGCGTCGGGCGTGATGTTCGGTGCGACGACGACGCCGAACGGTGTTTCGACCCCACGGCCGCCGGCGAATTCGGCGCCACCGGCGGTCGTGTGGCAGCCCATGCAGTTGCCAGCCCGTGCCAGGTAGGCCCCGCGTCTGAGGACTTCCGACGAAGCCGGCATGGCAGGGACGCCGGCCACCAGCGGGGCCTCGCCCCGAAGGTTCATCCAGGCCACCCAAGAAGCCGCCATGAGGGCCAGGACCATCGAGGCGGCACCGGCGCGCCGTGCCATCTTGCGCAAGTTCACCTTCTTCACTCGGTGCCGCTCCCGCAATCGACGGGCAGCGGCTGGGCGGAAACGGTTTCCGGCTTCGTACCGGTCGGCAGGCTCTGTGCCGAAAGCCAGCGTGCAACGGCACTCACTTCTTGGTTGGTGAGCCGCTTGGCGATGTCGGCCATGCAGTCCGGTGCGGCTGCCGCACGCAAACCGGTGCGCCATGCGCCGAGCTGACCGATCAGGTAGTCCGCAGGCAGTGTCAGCAGCCCGGGCATAGCCGGCAAGCGTCCGGCCATGCTGCTGCCATGACACGAGGCGCACGCCGGGATCTGGCGTTCCGGGACCCCCTTGAAGACCAACTGCTCGGCAGTTTGCTGCTGCCAGGCGGACAGGCCGTGCGCCGGAGCAGGCGGATACGGTAGATCGAGCGCCGAAAAGTACCGGGCGATGTCACGCAGAAAGTCATCTGACATGTGTTGCGTCAGGTGGCGCATCGCCTGATTGCGCCGGCGACCTTCCCGAAAGTTCTTCAGCTGATTGAAAAGGTAGCCCTCGGGCTTGCCGGCGATGCGCGGGAAGTAGCCTGTGCTGGTGGCGCGGCCCTCCTGCCCGTGGCACATGACACACGCTTGCATGCGTTGCGCCATCGTGTCGCGGACCGCCGCCGTCGCACCCGACGGCGCGGAGGTCGACTGGGCTGACGCCAAGCCCGCGACGGCAGACAGGCTGGCCGCGAAGAGAAGACTGAAGACGAGTTTCGTGTTCATCGAAGGCCAGGCGAGTGAGTGGCTGGGCATCGAAAGCGCCTAAGTGTCGAGAGCTTGCACAGCCAGATTGGCCAGCCCGTACAAGGTCAAGCCGAACACGGCAGCCAAGGCGACCGCGACGGCAATCAACACCAGCGGTTGGGCCTTGGCCAGCTCATCACCGGCGGCAGCGCGGCGCCGGACTCCGAAGAAGCCCCACAAGACCGCCCTCACGTAGCCCCAAGTCTTCATCTTCAGCCCCTGCATTTCGGCTGTCGAGTGTGCCCAAGACGGCCCCTCCGAACCAGGCTCAGTTGCTGCAGAAAACTACGGATCAGATGCGGGTCAATGGGCACCCTGATCTCAGAGACTGCACGGGAAGTACAGTCTTTCCAAGGCTCAGCAACGGGCATATCAGATGCATTCCTGCGATCGCAAACCCACTTCGAGATGAAGCGCTACGAGGCCCTGGCTGAAGAGGTCGCGGCGGGCATCGCCAGCGGTCAGCTGCGGCCGGGCCAACGCGTGCCGTCGGTTCGCGAAACCAGCCGAAGCCGCGGCGTCAGCCCATCGACGGTGTTCGAGGCGTACTACCTGCTCGAAGCGCGGGGACTGATCGAAGCACGGCCGCGGTCCGGCTATTTCGTCAGCCACGCGGCAGCCAAGCCACCCGAACCGGACATCTCGGCGCCCGTGGCGGACGAGCGGGCTGTGGAGGTCTCTGAACTTGTGTTCGAGGTGCTCGGACACACCATGAACAAGGCGGTCGTGCCGCTGGGGTCTGCGTTCCCCAGCCCAACGCTCTTTCCATTGCCCAAGCTGGCCCTTGCGCTGGGCAAGGCCGTCCGCCGGCTGGACCCGTGGCGCACGGTCGAGGACTTGTCTCCGGGGAGCGCAGCGCTGCGACGCCAGATCGGCCTTCGCTACCTGGCGATGGGATGCGGTTTAGACACCGAGGAACTGGTCATCACCAACGGCGCGATGGAGGCGCTGAACCTTTGCCTGGAAGCCGTGACCCAGCCGGGAGATCTGGTGGCCGTGGAGTCCCCGACCTTCTATGCGGCGCTGCAAGCACTGGAGCGCCACCGCTTGCGCGCGGTGGAGATTGCAACTCATCCACGCCATGGCCTCGATGTGTCAGCGCTGGCCTCGGTCCTGGAGCGCCACCCCGTGAAGGCCTGCTGGTTGATGCCGAACTTCCAGAACCCGCTGGGCAGCCTGATGCCGGACAGTTCGAAGCAGCAGCTGGTGCAACTGCTGGCTGACCACCAGGTGCCGCTGATCGAGGATGACGTGTACGGCGAGCTGTACTTCGGGCCACACAAGCCGAGGCCGGCCAAGGCGTGGGACCGTTCCGGTCTGGTCATGCATTGCAGTTCGTTCTCCAAGTCGCTGGCGCCGGGCTACCGCGTGGGGTGGGTTGCCGCAGGCAGGTTCGGCAAGGACGTGGGCAGGCGCAAGCTGATGCACTCGCTGGCCGCCTCGCTGCCATCGCAAGAGGGTCTGAGCGAATACCTGCAACACGGGGGTTACGACCGGCACCTGCGCCAGTTGCGCATCACCTTGGCCAAACATCGGGACGTCGTCCTGCGCGCCATCGAGAAGCACTTCCCGGCGGGCACGAAGATCACGCAACCGGAGGGCGGCTACTTCGTGTGGGTTGAGCTTCCGGACGCGGTCGACGCGCTGGACCTGCACCGGTTGGCGATGTCGCATGACATCAGCCTTGCACCCGGACACCTGTTTTCGGCTGACAGGCGGTACACGCACCACCTCAGGCTCAACTTCGGACATCCCGACCACCCTGGAATCGAAGGTGCGCTTCGCACCATCGGGCAGATCGCGAAGGCACTGGCTTGAGTGTTCGGACTCCCCGTTGCCTCGCGGGCATGAACTTGACCCTGTTCCATCGCCTGGCCTACCGCTGCCGGCGGCGTTGTTTGCAGGCGGGGTGCCACCGGGGTGAGCAAACGAGCCTCCATGAAGCTACCTGTCGCCAACGGCTGATCCTGGCCGTTTGCCGGCACCGAAACCAGACCGCTTCGCGGCAGGCCGACCCCACCGGCGCGATGTGCGGCAAAGCCAACGCGTCTGGCGCCGAGGGATGGCCCGTCGCGGCAGCTTGTGCGCTGCCTGCAAGGTCTCGCCGTTGCAACCGTCGCCCCACCTTCGCGGGCGCGCCTTCGCCTGTGCCACTCGTCCGGCGCACCTCGGATGAGGTCGAGCCTTGACGGTCATCAACGTTCGACGACATTCCCCGGCCCGCGTGCAAGCCCTTGGTTCCATGATGCGAGGCAAGGCCGCGGAGCAGGGGCGGCCGCCCCATTCAGGCCATTCCACGACCTCTGCCCTTCGCCGTCTTTCACCATGACCCTCAGCCCACAGGCTTCATCGGCCGCCGACCTTCCGTCCCCTGGTTCCGTTGCGGCGACGGGCGGGGCGCCACTGGGCCACGAGGAGTTGCGCCTGCTCGACGCCTGGTGGCGGGCCGCCAACTACCTGGCCGTCGGGATGATCTACCTGCAGGCCAACCCGCTGCTCAAGGAACCGCTCGAACACGAGCATGTCAAGAAGCGGCTGCTCGGCCATTGGGGTTCGAGTCCGGGCCAGGCCTTCATCTGGACCCACGCCAACCGGCTGATCCGCGCCCACGACCTCGAGATGATCTACCTGTCGGGGCCGGGACATGGCGCCCCCGGCGTGCTGGGCCCCGTCTACCTCGACGGCAGCTACAGCGAGGTCTACCCGGACAAGAGCCGGGACGCCGAGGGGATGCGCTCGTTCTTCAAGCAGTTCTCCTTCCCCGGACACATCGGCAGCCATTGCACCCCGGAAACACCCGGCTCGATCCACGAGGGCGGCGAGCTCGGCTACGTGCTGTCCCACGCCTGCGGCGCCGTCTTCGACAACCCGGACTTGATCGCCCTGGCCTGCGTGGGCGACGGCGAGGCTGAAACGGGCCCGCTGGCCACCTCCTGGCACATCAACAAGTTCCTCAACCCGATCAGCGACGGTGCCGTGCTGCCGGTGCTGCACCTCAACGGCTACAAGATCGCCAACCCCACGCTGCTGGCCCGGATCGGCCACGAGGAGCTGGCGAGCCTGATGCGCGGCTATGGCTGGAACCCGCTGTTCGTCGAGGGCCATGAACCGGCGGCCATGCACCAGGCGATGGCGGCCGCCATGGACGCCGCCATCGCGCAGATCCTGGCGATCCGCGACCAGGCCCGCCGCAGCGGCGTGGCGACCCGACCGGCCTGGCCGATGATCGTGCTGCGCTCGCCCAAGGGCTGGACCGGCCCGGCCGAGCTCGACGGCAAGAAGCTGGAGAACTTCTGGCGCTCCCACCAGGTGCCCTTGCCGGCGCCCAACCAGGATCCCGAACAGCTGCGGATGCTGGATCAGTGGCTGCGGAGCTACCGCCCCGAGGAACTGTTCGATGCCAACGGCACCCTCGTTCCCGAGCTCCAGGCGCTGTCGCCTTCGGGTCCGCGCAGGATGGGCTCCAGCCCGCATGCCAACGGCGGCGTCCTGCGTCGCAAGCTTCGCCTTCCCCCGATCGAGGACTATGCGGTGGCCGTCGGCCGGCCCGGCGGGATCGAACACGAGAACACCGCTCCGCTCGGTGAGCTTCTGCGCGACATCATCGCCCGCAACCCCGACTCGATGCGGGTGTTCGGCCCGGATGAGACCGCCTCCAATCGCCTGCAGGCGATCTACGAGGTGAGCAAGAAGGTCTGGATGGAAGAGATCCTTCCCGAGGACAGCGACGGCGGCGAGCTGGCCCGCAACGGCCGGGTGGTGGAGATGCTTTCCGAGCACACCCTGGTGGGGATGATGGAGGGCTATCTGCTCACGGGGCGCAATGGCCTGTTCCATACCTACGAGGCCTTTGCGCATGTGATCGCCTCGATGTTCAACCAGCACGCCAAGTGGCTGGAGTCGTGCATTCACCACGCGACCTGGCGGGCACCGATCGGCCCCTGGAACTGCCTGATCAGCTCCACGGTCTGGCGACAGGACCACAACGGCTTCACCCACCAGGACCCCGGCTTCATCGATCTGGCCGGCAACAAGAGCGGTGACGTCGTGCGGGTGTACCTGCCGCCCGATGCCAACTGCCTGCTGGCCGTGGCCGAGGAGGCGTTCATGGAGACCAACGTCTGCAACATCATCGTCTCCGACAAGCAGAAGCACCTCCAGTACCTGCCGATCGACCAGGCCCGCCAGCACGTGGCCAAGGGCATCGGCCTGTGGAGCTGGGCCAGCAACGACGATTGCGGCACGACGCCGGATGAGCCGGACGTGGTGCTGGCCTGCGCTGGCGACGTGCCGACCCAGGAGGTGCTCGCGGCGGTGGAAATCCTGCGCCGCGAGATCCCCCAGTTGCGGATCCGGGTGTTGAACGTGGTCAAGCTGTTTGCGCTCACCGACCCGAAGGAACACCCCCACGGCCTTTCCGATCGGGACTTCGACAGCCTGTTCACCACCGACAAGCCGGTCATCTTCAACTTCCACGGGTATCCGTGGTTCATCCATCGCCTCACGTACCGGCGCACCAACCACCCCAACATCCATGTGCGTGGCTACAAGGAGAGGGGCAACATCAACACCCCGCTGGAGCTGGCGATGAACAACCAGGTCGACCGCTTCAGCCTGGTGATCGACGTCATCGACTGGGTGCCATCCCTTCGATCCCGCGCCGCCCATGTGAAGGAGAGGATGAAGGAGGCGATGCTCGAGCACCGCACCTATGCGCACGTCCACGGCGTGGACTCCCCCGCGGTCACCGATTGGCGTTGGCCCCAGAGTCTTTGACCCACCGCGGCGAGAACCCACGGCAGGCATGGAGCGGCACTCCCACCCGGACTCGCTGGTGCTGGTCCTCAACGTCGGCAGCTCCAGCCTCAAGGCCTGCCTGATCGACCCCACAGGGGCGCGGGTCTGGCAGAACCAGACCGACGGCCCGGCCGCCGCCCTTGAAGGCGGGTGGCCCCAGGCCCTGGCGCCGTGGCGGGACCGGATTGCGCTGGTGGGCCATCGGGTGGTTCATGGTGGGGAGCGATTCACCGAGCCCACGCGCATCACCGCGACGCTGCTGGAGCAACTCGAAGCCCTCGTGCCGCTCGCCCCGCTCCACAACGCAGCCGCCCTGGCGGTGATTCGGTCGATGCGTGCCTGGCAGCCGACCCTGGACCAATGGGCGTGTTTTGATACGGGCTTCCACAGCAGCCTGGTCGCGGCCGCCTACACGTACGCGATTCCCCAGCGCTGGCGCGCTGCCGGCCTGCGCCGGTTCGGTTTCCATGGCCTGAACCATCAACATGTCAGCGAGGTGGTGATGGCACAACGCGGCAGGCCGGCCCCCCTGCGCTTGATCAGCTGCCACCTGGGCGCCGGCTGTTCACTGGCGGCGATCCGGGACGGCCGCAGCATCGACACCACCATGGGCTACACGCCGCTGGAAGGCTTGGTGATGGCCACCCGCAGTGGCTCGGTGGACCCGGGTCTGCTGCTGCATCAACTCAGAAGCGGCCAGGGTGTCGACAGCCTGGAGCACGAACTGCAGCACGACAGCGGCCTGCGCGGCCTGTCAGGCATCAGCGGCGACATGCGCGAGTTGCGCCAGGCCGCTGCTGCGGGCCATCCCGGAGCCCTGCTGGCACTGGACGTGTTTCTGCATCGCCTGCTCCAGGGCATCGGGGCGATGGCCGCCAGTCTGGGTGGGGTGGATGTGATCGCCCTGACCGGAGGCATCGGCCAGAACGACCGCCTGCTGCTGGCCGATCTCCGGGCCCGGCTCGACTGGCTGCAGCCGGTCGAGCTCGTGGCCGTGCCAGCCGATGAGGAAGGGATGATCGCCAGGTTGTGCCGGCAGGCCAGCCGTGATCGCGACCTTCCGTCAGATCGCGACTGAAAGGGCTTTCGGGTCTGCTGG
>Ga0209985_10004669_pt1 | contig 10949 bp, 9 predicted proteins | sample NOAtaG_FD_187305 | JGI IMG/M metagenome (GOLD analysis project Ga0209985, IMG submission 187305) | Freshwater lake microbial communities from Lake Erie, under a cyanobacterial bloom - NOAA_Erie_Diel6S_1000h metaG (SPAdes) (version 2) | ecosystem: Environmental > Aquatic > Freshwater > Lake ... | reverse complement strand
CGCATTGCGCACGCACTGCCAGACCAGCGGCTGGAGCCTCACCGCGCAGGACCCCTTCAACAACGTGGCCCGCACCACGGTGGAAGCGCTGGCTGCCGTGCTCGGCGGAACACAATCGCTGCACACCAATTCGCTCGACGAGGCCATCGCGCTGCCCACCGACTTCAGCGCCAAGATCGCCCGCGACACGCAGCTCTACCTGCAGAAGAACAGCGGCATCACCAAGTGGATCGACCCGCTCGGCGGCAGCTACTATGTGGAAAGCCTCACGCACGAGCTGGTACACAAGGCGTGGGCGCGGATCAAGGAGGTGGAGGAGCTCGGCGGCATGAGCAAGGCCATCGAGACCGGTCTGCCGTAGATGCGCATCGAGGAGGCCGCCGCGAAACGCCAGGCCCGCATCGACACCGGCAAGGACAGGATCATCGGCGTGAACGCGTTCGTGACCGAGGACGAGACGAAGATGGAATTGCTGGAAGTGGACAACACGGCCGTGAGAGAATCGCAGATCGCGCGGTTGAAGACGATGAAGGCGAGGCGGGACGAGGCAGCGGTGGCTGAGGCGTTGGAAGCTTTGACGAGGGCGGCGACAGGTGAAGGGCTGTCCGATGTCGTAAGTCCTATGCCAAATGCCGGATCAGGCATAGGACATCAGACATCGGACAAGAGCGATAGCCTAGCGCGTGGCAACCTCCTCGAACTCGCCGTCATCGCCGCCCGCCACCGCGCCACCCTCGGAGAAATAAGCGACGCCCTCGAAAAAGCCTACGGCCGCTACAGCGCGGTGATCCGCAGCATCAGCGGTGTTTACTCAGCGGAAAGCATGCAGGACCCCGAGATGAAGGAGGCCATGCGCCTCGCCGATGAATTCGCAAAGGCCGAAGGCCGTCGCCCACGCATCCTGGTGGCCAAGATGGGCCAGGACGGGCACGACCGCGGCGCCAAGGTGATCGCCACCAGCTTCGCTGACATCGGCTTCGACGTGGACATCGGTCCGCTGTTCCAGACTCCGCAGGAAGTGGCCAAGCAGGCCATCGAGAACGATGTACACGTGCTGGGCATCAGCAGCCTCGCAGGTGGCCACAAGACCCTAGTGCCCGAGGTGATCAAGGAGCTGCGCGAGACCTATAACAGGCCGGACATCCTCGTGGTGGCCGGTGGTGTGATCCCGCCGAACGACTTCGACTTCCTCAAGCAGGCCGGGTGTTTTGATGTGTATGGGCCGGGGACGAAGATCCCGGTGGCGGCGAAGGGGATCATTGCGAAATTGATGGCACGGTGATGATGCGTGGCTCAGATGATTTGGGCGTGCCGGTTCGCAGAGCCTCACTGTCGCGCTTTCCGCTGCAACTCCGCGCCCTGATTACAGGGCTTGCGGGGTTTCCGCTGCAATCGCTCACGCGGGGTTCCCGTGTGCTGCTCACGTTTCTTCTCGGGGCCATTGTCTTGTTCTCCGGATGCGGCAGCGACAGTAGTTCGTCCACCGAAGTGATTGGCAATCCTGTTGAAGAGGCTAACGCACCTGTCGGAAACAGTTGCGATGACCTTCCAACGTCATTCGCTTCTTACACCGAAGCGATGGATCGCATCCGGTCAGCATCCTTTCGCATTGCAGAGGAACAGAACACGGACAAAAGCTCTTGGGTCCGAGGTGCCGAGTTCTACAGTTGCAATGGCGCTTCCGGATTCTTCATTCTCCACACCGATGATCGGGAGTACATCCACGTTGACGTGCCGCTTAATGTGTGGCAAGGGTTCAAGGAAGCCTCATCGTTCGGCACCTATTACAACGCCAACATCAAGAGGCGCTATCGCCTTGGTTTAAACTGATGGAGCTACATTCGACACACATGAAGCGCATCATTGCCAAAGAGTTCCTGCTGCTTGTCGGATGCTTGATTGTGGTTCTGCTTTTCGCCGTGTTCGGATGGATACGGAACTCTTGGTTTCAACATCGTGCTGATAGTCTCGGGCGAGAGCAGTCGGAACAGACCACTACCCTAGACTCATTGAGTCAACTTTCGGTACCGCGGCATCTCGACTTCTTGGATTTGTTCGAACCCGACTTCGTGCGCAAGAACTACGATGTATTCCTCGTATCCCCCTTCTGGACCATGGACCCATTTTTTTCAGGCATTCCCGGAGGTCCCATCCTGAGAAAAGTGGAAGGCGATCCTTTCGCCACTCACGGAGCTAAACCTCCAGATAATCCGAACAAGCCATTCACAGGTGTTGAGGACGATCCATTTGAAGAGTTCGGCGGCCATGCAGTCAAGACCCCGAACTTCATCGAGGTTGAGGCGCCGGATGGAAGGGTCATTGAGTTCCCCGAAACCATGACCAAAGGTGATATTGAGGCAGTTATGCAAAGGCATTATCCGAATATCAACAGGCGTTTCTTGGTGTGCATCGCAAAATCACTCAATGCCCAAGGGTACCTGACTGCCGATCGAATTGGGCAATTAGAAGCGACTTGCGGATTGTCTGGCGCGGACCTAATTGGAATCGAGCGCGAACTGAGAAATGCAAGTGCCGGACATGATATCTCATGGAAGCCGCCCTTAGATGCTGAGGAGGTGTACACTTTCTCCAAGACAGACGGGACCTCTATAAGCTGGATCGAGGCGCTTCAAGAAAGAGGCGTGCCTAAGGATGAGATGACCAAGTACCTCACGAAAGCCCGTTACGATACGTCCATTGCACCAAATCTCCTTCATGCTGTCAGGGGCTTGCTGTGTGACACAATCCCGTATGCTCAACTACGGGGTGGTTTTGACTACCTGAAGCAACGCCGCGTCCTACATTGCAACTTTGACGAACTGCTGTACACGGTCCAGAATCAAGCCGTCCCCCCAAGCCAAGAAGCTTTGGAGGCTGCTGCGAGGCAGAGAGTAGTCGTTAATCAGTTGCGCGATGATAAGAATTTCGCACGCGAGAGCATTTGGAACGAGGAAAAGCAATGGGCTGTGGTGAAGTGGGCCGCGATAGTGCTGCTCGTTTTGGTCTATCCGTTACGGCTGCTCGTGATGGGAACACTCTGGGCAGTGCGAACTTTACGGACCTGAGGCTTGGCCTTCAGCCAGGCCCTCTACCGTTATGCCGCTCAGCCTGCTTCTGGACAAGTCTATATTTCAGATGCTCCACATGGAGCAGATGCTGGTGCTTCACAGGTACTACAACCCGAACGTAACCCCTACTCTGGTTACCGAGGTACTTGGCGACCTGAGCAAAGAGGTCGAACGAGGTACGCCAGCCGATAAGGTTTCCGCATTTGCCCGGAAGCTCCTCCCCCACCAGATCGCCATTAATGTAGACTACCGTTCGCTCATCGAAGGCGAGCTCCTTGGTCATCCTGTCGCTGCCGACTTTCGGCCACAGGTCGGGAATGGAATGTATGTGCGGTCTGCTTCTGGAGGTTTGGGTATGCGCATAGGGCCGTCGGCCGAGGAGGAGGCATTGCGTCGCTGGAGAGAACGGGAGTTCACGGACATTGAAGCGCTGACCGCAGAACTTTGGAGAAAGACGACCAGGAACCCGGATGTGCTGCAGAACCTCAAGACCGCGCTCAAGGATAAACTGGATCTTGAGCAACGCATTGGCGATCTTGACGGCATCCGAGAGCACACGGATCGGCTGCTCCAATCATCAGCCAACCAAGAGCATCTGCTTCAGTTCGCGCTAGCAGAGTTCGCCGTTTCGGCAGAGAGCGCGACCAAAGCCTATTCGCGTTGGCAGCAGGAAAGCCCAGCTTCATTTGAGCACTATGCGCCGTACGTCTATCACTGTTGTCGAGTTCGGCTGTTCTTCCTTCTCGCGCTCACTCATGACATTGATGGTATCGGAAGGAAGACGGATGGTATCGATCTTGAGTACCTGTACTACCTCCCCTTTTGTCGGGTCTTCACATCGAACGATGGCTTCCACAAGAAGCTCGCTCCATTCTTCATCACCGCCGAGCAGGATTTCGTTACTGGCGATGCTCTCCAAAAGGACCTGAAGGCGATCATCGAGTATTGTGAGACGCTAAGTGAAGAGAAGCACAAGAGCAGAGTAGAAGCCATCTCAAAAATAGGTGAGGTGTCCTGAGCCATGAACAACGGGCGTTTGACAATAGAAGAAGGGAGGGTCTTGATCCCTTCACCGTGCGTGGCCTCTTTCGATGTCCAAAACGATGGACTGCACGGACGCCCAGTGGGAAGCGGTCAAGGACCTGCTCTCACCTATTCAGGAAAGGACCGAGACGCGTGGCAGGAAGCCACTGGATGCTCGGGAGGTGTTCAATGGGGTATTGTGGATCTGCCGGACGGGAGCCAGATGGCAGGACCTTCCACCACGGTATCCTCCATACCAGTCGTGCCATCGGTACTTTCAGCGCTGGTGTCAGGAGGGCGTATGGGACAAGGTGCTGTGGGCCTTGGCAAAGGACCTCAAACGACGAGGGAAGATCGACATCACCGAATGCTTCATCGATGGCACCTTCTCCAGTGCCAAAAAAGGGGGCTCCATATCGGCCCGACTAAGCGAGGTAAAGGCACCAAGATCATGGTCGTCACAGACGCTGCTGGTCTTCCTATCGCCGTACGGACCTTCGGAGCCAGTACCCACGAAGTGAAACTGGTGACCCAAACGCTGGCTGCGCGCTTCTTGGAAGAATTGCCCAAAGTGCTCATCGGTGACAAGGCCTACGATAGTGATCAGCTCGATCGCAAGCTCAAGCGCAGGAAGGTCCGCATGATCGCGCCGAACCGCGCAGGGCGTTCAAAGTCCCAGGATGGAAGGGAGCTTCGCAGATACAGGAGGAGATGGAAGGTGGAGCGATGCTTCGCCTGGCTCAACAACTTCAGGCGTACTGTGGTCCGCTACGAGTATCACAGCGTCAACTTCCTGGGCTTCGTCCAGCTCGCTTGTGCCATGATCCTCATGCGCAAACTATTTTGAGATGGCTTCTAATGTCTTCATAATTGAACAAGTGCTCGCGCAGGTGTACCGGGCTACTCCCACGAGAAAGCCGGAATGAACCCTTCGAAATTTCGAAGTGGTGGTTTTCAGGCATGGCTAGACCAAGGGACAGGTGCATGCATAGGTGCCGGAAGGTCTTGGAGGGTTTGTAGTCCTTGACCGATCGAATGATCTCGGTCATTCCGGATGGGCTTCGGGCCAAGCCGAAAGATCCGCGGCCAAGTTGTCCGGCCTTCGGCCTTTCTGGTGATCAATTCCGTGTGCCGGGGCAGAAGGAACAGTTCACTTGCTTGTTCTCGGCGATGCGGATGGCGCGGGCCTGGTGGATGGCTTGCCGGAGGTCCAAGGCTTGGTCCGGCTTGGTGTAGGATCCCATGGGAATGAGGCCCTTGAGGGAGCCGTGCGGGCGGAAAGGCCTCCTCGCGATCGGTTGAAGCTGCCCTAACTTTACCGGACGAAACACATGCCATGGACATCGCACTGAAGAAGCTGGACCTCGTGCAACGCCTGTTGTCGATCTGGGACGAAGCCGCCTTGCAACGCGTGGCCAAGGTGATCGAGAAGGAAACTCCAGAGGTTGGCGAAGCGGACGACCTCACCGAAGAGGACATCGCCGAACTGGACAAGCGCCGTGCCCGCAGACTGAGCGGGGAAAGCAAGGGGTACACGGCCGAAGGATCCATCCGAATGCTACGCGCCGCACAAGCCAAGGATGGATCCGCATAAAGTGGTCGTGCAGCCGGAGGCACAGGAGGAGGTTGATGCGATCCGGATCTATCAGAACAGCCTTGATCCGAAGAGAGGTAAGCGCTTCATCGACGCGTTCGAGGCCTGCCTTGAACAGTTGAAAGCGAACCCATCGTTCCAGAAGCGCAAGGGCAACTACCGGTACCTGAAGTTGCACAAGCTGCCCTACCGTGTGGCCTTCGAGGTGGAAGGAGGAACGGTGTTCGTATACCAGGTGCGCCACACCAGACGCAAGCCCAGCAAGAAGTTCGGTCCTTGAAGTGGTACGGGCGGTCCAGGCAGCCAGGTTTCTCCGCCCCAGCTCCTCCCACCCACCCCATCTTTGCCCCATGAGCACCTTCCACCGCTTGCTGAGCTGGCTGTGGCCGCTGCGCGTGGCGGTGCTGCCGGGCCGCAGCGGCGACCTGGAGCTGCGTTGGGAGAACGGCCGCCTGGTGGTGAACAGCGCCCAAGGCAACCAGAGCTTCGGCAGCCTGCACCGCGTGTGGCAACGGGTGTTGGAGCGTGTGCTGGTGCCCGGCCAGCCTCCGGCCAACGTGCTGCTACTGGGCCTGGGCGGTGGCAGCGCGCCCACCATCCTGCGCAAGGAACGGGGCCTGCGCATGCCCATCACCGCCGTGGAGTGGGACCCGGCCATGGTGGCACTGGCACGCCAACATTTCGGGCTGGACGCTCTGGGGGACATCACCGTTGTGGAGGGCGATGCCACCATCCAGGTACATGCCCTGACCGGCCGCTTCGACCTGGTGCTGGTGGACCTCTTCGACGACCTGGACCTGGCCCGCGGGGTGGAGAGCATGGGCTTCCTGCATGGCCTGCGCGACCGCTGTGCCGATGGGGGCGTGGTCTGCTTCAACACGGTGGCCTATGACGAGGCCAGCGATGCCCGCTGCCAACGCGTACACGACGGGATGCAGCGCGTGTTCCATACGGTGGAAGAAGTACGGTTGGAAGAGATGAACCGCGTGTTCGTGGCCCGGTAACTGCTGCGACCACCACATTTCCCTGAGAATGTGGATGTTGAACGTGGAAAACTAACCCGGTACCGGGGCAACGCCAGCTTGTCAGGGCGCGTCCTTGGTCCGAACTTTGCCCACGGCGGCAACCGGATGGAAAAACGCACCACCCTTCCCAGGCGTGGCAGGCAGTTCATGCTGCTTGCATTCATGGGCCATGGCGTGGGCCTGAGCGCGCAACCCATCTGCAGCATCGACCTCGGTGCCGACCAGACCATTTGCCAGGGCCAGACAGTGCAGCTGCAGGCCCCGCTGGGCTTCAATACCTACCTCTGGAACACGGGTGCCAATACACCCAGCATCACGGTAGGTACCTCGGGGGTGTACACCTGCCAGGTGAGCTACCCCAGCGGCCAGTTGGTGACCAACGGCAACTTCACGGCCGGCAACACGGGGTTCAGCTCGCAGTTCCTCTTCAACTCGACCCTGACCGGGGAAGGCAACTACTTCATCGGCACCAATGCGGCCCTGTACCACCCGCAGTTCAGCGGAACAGGCACAGGCAACTTCCTGATGGCCAATGCCGGATGGGGCAGCTACAGCGCCGGCCAGCGCGATGTATGGTGCCAGGACGTGACCATCTGCCCCGGACAGACCTACACCCTCTCGTACCGCACCCGCACGCTCAGCAATGCCACGCCGGCCCGCCTGCAATGGTGGATCAACGGTGTGGGCTATGGCCCGGAAGTGACGCTTCCCGTGCAATCGCTGGGCTGGCAGGTGGCCACCTACAACTGGACCGCACCCGGCAATGCGCCCACCACCACCACCATCTGCCTCCGCGTGATGTCCGGCGATGGTGTGGGGAACGATTTCGGGCTGGACGATATCAGCATGCAGGGCACGATCGTGCTGAGCGACAACGTAACGGTGAACGTGACGCCCCTGCCCGTGGTGGACCTGGGCAACGACGCCACCTTGTGCACGGGCCAGAACCTGGTGCTGGACGCAGGGGTGCCCGGTGGCACCTACCTATGGCAGGACGGCACCACCCTGAGCAGCTACGTGGTGAGCGGTCCCGGCACCTACAGCGTGGAAGTGACGGCCAACAACTGCACCAGCACGGACGCCATCACGGTGAACTACAACCCCTCGCCCGTGGTGGACCTCGGCCCGGACGTGACCCTGTGCACCGGCCAGACACTGACGCTGAACGTGGCGCAGCCCGGTGCCTCGTACGGCTGGCAGAACGGCAGCACCAGCCCCACCTTCACAGTGAACGCCCCCGGCACCTACAGCGTGAACGTGTTCCTGAACGGTTGCGTGAGCAACGACGCCATCAACGTGGCCTACAACACCACGCCTACCGTGAACCTGGGGCCCGACGTGACCATTTGCGCGGGCGCCACCACCACCTTCAATGCCACCACGCCCGGCGCCACCTACCTGTGGAACACCGGGGCCACCACCCCCACGCTGACCACCGGCACGGCAGGCCCCTACAACGTGGCCGTTACCGTGAACGGATGCACCGGCACCGATGCGGCCAACTTGGCGGTGACCCCCCTGCCCGTGTTCGACCTGGGACCGGACCAGACCGTGTGCCCTGGCACGGCAGTGACCTTGAACGCCACCGTGCCCGGAGGCAGCTACCTGTGGAACACCGGCGCCACCACCCCCACACTGAGCGCCACCGCCCCGGGCAACTACAGCGTAACGGTGACAGCGAACGGTTGCCCGGCCACGGACGCCATGACCCTCTCGAACTTCACACTGCCCGTGTTCGACCTGGGGCTGGACCGTACCATTTGCGCGGGGCAGAACACCACCTTCAACGTGAACGTGGCGGGCGCGAACTACCTCTGGAGCAACGGCAGCACCGGTAGCTCGCTCACGGCCAGCACGGCCGGTTGGGTATGGGTGGATGTGACCACCAACGGCTGCACGGTGCGCGACTCGGTGCTGGTGAACGTGACGCCGCTGCCCACGCCCAACCTGGGTCCCGACGTTTCGGTGTGCCCCGGGAACACCACCGTGCTGAACGCCACCCTGCCGGGGGCCACCTACCTCTGGAACACGGGCGCGGCAACACCCACCATTACCGTGGGACCGGGAGCGTACAGCGCGCAGGTGACGGTGAACGGCTGTTCGGTGACGGACGCCATCAACGTAGGCAGTTTCCCTGCTGCCACGGTGAACCTGGGCAACGATACCACGTTATGCCCCGGGCAACAACTGACCCTGAACGTGGACCAGGCCGGGGCCACCTACCTCTGGCAGGACGGCAGCAGTGGGGCCATCTATCCGGTGACCTCGGCAGGCACCTACAGCGTGACGCTGACCACGGCCAACGGCTGCAACGCCACGGACGCCATCAACGTGGCCTATGCCAGTCCGCAGGCGGTGGAACTGGGCCCGAACATCACCCTTTGCCAGGGCCAGCAGACCGTGCTGAACGCCACCGTGCCCGGTGCCACCTACCTCTGGAACAACGGCGCCACCACCCCCACCCTGACCGTAAGCACCAGCGGCAACTACAGCGTTACCGTGACGCAGGGCAACTGCACGGTGAATGATGCGGTGAACGTGGCCGTACTGCCCGTGCCGTTGGTGAACCTGGGACCCGACCAGACCTTGTGCCCCGGCGCCACCATCAGCCTCAACGCCTTTGTGGCCGGCGCGAGCTACCAGTGGAACACCGGGGCGCAGACGGCCAGCATCACGGTATCGCAAGGCGGCACCTACAATGTGACCGTGACCGGCGCGAACGGCTGCTCGGCCAGTGATGCGGTGAACGTGGTGGAGGCCACCCCAGGAGCCATTGAACTGGGCGCACCCGTGACGGTGTGCCAGGGCCAGTCGGTAACGCTGAACGCCACCCTGCCCGGCGCCACTTACCTGTGGAACACCGGAGCCACCACGGCCCTGCTGAACGTGAACACCGCAGGCACCTATTGGGTGACCGCCGACCAGGGCGGCTGTACCGTGAGCGATACCGTGGTGGTAAGCGTGCTGCCCAGCCCCACGGTGGAACTGGGCCCTGCACAGACCTTGTGCGCCGGACAGAGCTCGGTGCTGAACGCCACCAACGCAGGCGCCACCTACCTGTGGAGCACCGGGGCCACCACGCCCACCATCACGGTGAGCACCAGCGGCACCTACAGCGTTACCGTGGAACTGAACGGCTGCACCGCCACCGACCAGGTAACGATCAACGTGCTGACCCCGGCCAGCGTGAACCTCGGCGCCGACGTGGAACTGTGCGCCGGCACCACCACCACCCTCAACGCCACCACGCCCGGTTCCACCTACGTGTGGAGCACAGGGGCCACCACGCCCACGCTGACAGTAGGCACGGCAGGCACGTACTGGGTGCAGGTATCGCAGAGCGGATGCAGCGCCAGCGATACGGTGCAGGTATCGGTGTTCGACCCGGGCACCATTGAACTGGGGCCGGCCATCAGCGCCTGTGCGGGCAATGTGGTGACACTGGATGCCACGCTGCCGGGAGCCTCCTACGCCTGGAGCACCGGTGCCACCACGCCCACCATCACAGTGAGCACGAGCGGGATCTACAGCGTGGCCGCCGCAGTGAACGGCTGTCCGGTGACCGATGCCGTGGAAGTGACCTTCAACCCGTTGCCCACCGTGGACCTCGGCGGTGACCAATCCATCTGCCCCGGCGCATCGGCCTTCTTCGATGCCAGCACACCGAACGCCACCTACCTGTGGCACGACGGCAGCACGCAGCCCACATACACGGCAAATAGCGCAGGCAACGTTTCGGTAACGGTGACCGTGGCGGGCTGTGCCAGCAGCGATGGTGCCGCGGTGATCGACCTGCCCGCACCCGTGGCCGACCTGGGGCCCGACATGACCATTTGCGCGGGCGATGCGCTCACACTGAACGTGACCCAGACCGGCGCCACCTACCTGTGGAACGATGGCGTGACCACTGGAAGCCGCTCGGTGACGACCGCGGGCACCTACAGCGTAACGGTGGACCTGAACGGCTGCACGGCCTCGGACGCGGTGACCATTGAAGTGACGGACCTCACGGCGATCGAACTGGGCGCGGACCGCCGCCTATGCCCCGGTGAAAGCACCACGCTGACCGCGCAAGCACCGGGAGCCACCACCACGTGGAGCACAGGTGCCACTTCGGCAAGCATCACGGTGAGCACCGCTGGAACGTACAGCGTCACCGTGCAGAACGGCGCGTGCGTGGTGACCGACGCCGTGAACGTGAGCATCGTGCCCTTGGTGCAGCCTGCGCTCGGACCGGAC
>Ga0209985_10004665_pt1 | contig 10960 bp, 11 predicted proteins | sample NOAtaG_FD_187305 | JGI IMG/M metagenome (GOLD analysis project Ga0209985, IMG submission 187305) | Freshwater lake microbial communities from Lake Erie, under a cyanobacterial bloom - NOAA_Erie_Diel6S_1000h metaG (SPAdes) (version 2) | ecosystem: Environmental > Aquatic > Freshwater > Lake ... | reverse complement strand
CCTGGCGCAGATGGACCTGCGCACGCAGCAGGCCCGGATCTCGCCGGCTTCGTTCGGCCTCAGCGACATCTCCACGGCCGTCTGCACCGTGCCCTTGCCCGCCTGCACCACGGCCACCGTGGTGACCGGCGTCGATGCCCCCAGCGCCTTGTGGGCCGACGGCACGCGGCTGGGTATCGGCGGCCAGGCGTCGCTGGCCGCGCTGGCGCTGCAGCGGGCGCAGCTCAACCCGTTCTGAGTCTCCTCGCGCCGGGTTTGGCCTGCGCCGCCCCTGGCAAACCCGGTCTCGGGTTTGGCCGGGCGCACAGCGCTGCGCGCCAGTCGTACAGTGCCCAGCTCAGAAACGAACGAGCGTTCGTTTTTCGGTGCGACGCGTGTCGCAGCCGAGGCCGAGGAGACACGATGACAAGAACCCGATTGACGCTGACCGGGCTCGCCCTGGCAGCGATGCTGGCCGCCTGCGGCGGGGGCGACAGCGGCGCCGACACCACGCCGGCCGCGCGCATCTCGGCGATCAAGGTGATGGGCGACAGCCTCGCTGACGTCGGCACCTTTGGCCTGCGCTTCACGGTGCAGGGCAGCGGCAGCCTCACCTACCCCGAGCGCATCGGCGAGACCTACGGTCTGGGCCGCGGCTGCAACTTCTTCGCCTTCAACGGCGCCACGTTCGTGGTCAACACGACGGCCGGTTGCACCAACTACGCCATCGGCGGTGGCGTCATCAACGGCACGGCCTCGGGCCTGACGGCGGCCGACCCGCGCATCATCGGCGTGCAACTGGCCACCGCCACGGCCGCGGGCAACTTCGGCGCCAACGACTTGCTGCTGGTGGTGGGCGGCGGCAACGACGCCGCCACGCTGGTGGGGGCCTACCTGCGCGCCGCCACCGATGGCGGCGCGGCCTACCTGGGCGTGCTCGGCAGCTTGCTGACGCCGGCCCAGGTGGCGGCCGCGGCCGGCGGTGGCGCGGCGGGCCTGGCGGGGGCCGGCAGCACCTACATGCAGGCGCTGGCCGACCGCTTTGCCGACCAGCTGCGCGACGGCGCGCTGAGCAAGGGCGCGCGCCGCATCGCCTTGCTCAACATGCCCGGCATCACCAACACGCCACGCTTCCAGGCCGTGCTCGACGGCGTGGCGGCGGCCTCGGGCGGTGGCACCGCCGGCGCAGCCGCGCGCTCGCAGAGCGAGGCGCTGTTCAAGACCTGGGTCGTGGCCTACAACACCCGCCTGGCGTCGCGCTTTGCGGGCAACGCGGCGGTGGTCGTCGTCGACTTCTACACCTCGTTCAACGAGCAGGTGGCCTCACCGGCGCAGTACGGCCTGAGCAACGCCCGCAACACGGCCTGCCCGGTCACCGGGGTGGGCGCCGACGGGCTGCCGACCTACACCTTCCCCACCTGCACCGACGCGGCCCTGTCCGCGGCGCCACCACCCGGCGCCACCGGCGGTGCCAACTGGTGGCGCAGCTATGCCTTCTCGGACGGCTTCCATCCCACGCCCTACGGGCACCAGCTGCTGTCGCAGCTGATCTCGCTCGAGCTCGCCCGCGCGGGCTGGCTGTGAACGGCCGCCTGGAGCACCGCACCATGTCCCACCTGCACCTGTCCCTTCTCCCCAAGACCCGGCCGCTGCTGCTGATCGCCGGGCTCGTGCTGGCCGCCCACGGCTCGGCATCGGCCCAGTCGGCCGGCAGCTGGCTCCTGCGCCTGGGCGCGACGCAGATCACCCCCGAGGTCACCAGCGGCGACCTCAGCAGGCCCAGCACGCCGGGGTCGAAGCTCGACATCGAGAGCGACACCCAGGTCACCGGCGGCGTGACGTACATGCTGTCCGACCGCTTCTCGGTCGACATCCCGCTCACCGCCGGCTTCAAGCTCAACGTCATCGCGGCCGGCTCGCTGGCCGGTGCCGGCAAGCTCGGCGAGGTGCAGGCGCTGCCGGCCACCGTGCTGCTGCAGTGGCGCTTCGGCGCGGCCGATGCGGCCTTGCGGCCGTATGTCGGCCTCGGGCCCACCTATGCCCACTTCTACAAGGCGCGCTCCACGGCGGCGCTGAGCGCGCTCACCGGCGGCTCGCCGGCGCGGCCGACGCTGCTGGAGCTCGACTCCAAGCTCACAGTCACCGCCCAGCTCGGCGTGGCCTGGCGCTTTGCGCCGCGCTGGGCGCTCGATGCCTCGGTGACCAAGACCCCGCTGAAGACCGTGGGTACCCTGTCGACCGGCCAGACCATCGAGGCCAAGCTCGACCCGATGTCGGCCAGCGTGGGCGTGGCCTACCGCTTCTGATTCAGCGGCCCGGTGGCGGCCGCCGGCCGCCGCGCTCGACCACCAGCTTGGTGCCCAGGATGGTGGCGGCCAGCACCAGCGTCACGGCATTGGCCACGACGATGGGCCATTCGCCGAGCGCGATGCCGTACACCAGCCACAGCGCCACGCCGGCCGTGAACACGCTGTACATGGCCAGCGAGATGCCGCGGGTGTCGCGCGTGCGCAGCGTCAGGATGGCCTGCGGCAGGAACGAGCCGGTGGTGAGTGCGGCGGCGGCGTAGCCGATCAGGTCTTGTGTGCTCATGCGGGCGTACAGATGGGGGTGGCAGCGGTTCAGCGGGCCGGTGCGTCGCGCACGACCCACTGCGTCAGCGCGTCGAGCGCCGGCCGGGCAGCGCCGGCCTGCGCGTGGTTGACGATGGCCACGAGCACGTAGCGCCGGCCGCTGTCGGACAGCACGTAGCCGGCCACGGCCATCACCTCGCGCAGCGAGCCGGTCTTCAGGTGCGCACGGCCGGCCGGCGCGCGCGAACGCCGCAGCGTGCCGTCGACACCGCTGATCGGCAAGGACGCCAGCAGCTCGCCGAAGTGCGGTGAATCGGCCGCCTGCTGCAGCAGCCGCGCCAGCCGCCAGGCCGACAGCCGCGAGCGCCGCGACAACCCCGAGCCGTTGTCGACCACGACGGCGGCGTCGAGTGCCCCGGTGCGCTCGGCCAACCAGGCGCCGAGCAGCTCGCGCGCGGCCTCGGGCGTGGCGGTGCGCGTGGGCGCGGCCTGCAGCGCCAGCGTCAGCAGCAGCTGCTGCGCCATCACGTTGTTGCTGAACTTGTTGATGTCGCGCACCACCTCGGCCATCGAGGGCGAGCGCAGCTCCAGCGTGGGCGCAGCGTCGGCCGGGGCCGCGCCTTCGCGCACGCGGCCGGTGAGCGTGCCGCCGAGCTCTTGCCAGAGGCCGCCCAGCAGCCGGGCGTCGTAGCTCGCGGGCTGCGCGTCGGCCACGGGCCAGAAGAGCTCGCCGCAGGCCGCGGCGTAGCTGCCGGCAAAACGCGTGCGGCGCGGCTCGAAACTGGCCTTCAGGTTGGCGCGCCAGTCGCCGCAGGGTGTGCCCGCGGGCGCCAGCGGCACGCTGCGGTCGATCTCGGTCTGCGCCAGCGGCGTGTCGACCGTCACGCGGGCCACGCCGGCGGCGGCATCGGGCACGAAGCTGTAGATCGAGGAGCGGAAGTTCAGCAGCAGCGCCGACGACTGCGTGTTGTAGGGGCGCAGCCGCTCGCCGTCGAAATCGCCCGGGTCGGCATCGGGCCCGGCGAAGGCGCGGCTGTCGAGCACGATGTCGCCGCGGATCTCGCGCACGCCCATCTGGCGCAGCTTGCGCAGCGCCAGCCACAGGCGCTCGACCACCAGCTTGGGGTCGCCGCGGCCCTGGATGACGAGATCGCCTTCGAGCACGCCGTCCTTCAGCGGCCCCGTCAGCCACATCGGCGTGGCCCAGGTGAAGGCCGGGCCCAGGCGGTCGAGTGCGGCCAGCGTGGTGGGCAGCTTCATCACCGAGGCCGGGTTCATCGGCTCGTCGGCACGCCAGCGCAGCACGGCGCTGTCGCGGCCGAGTTCCTGCACCACCACCGCGATGCCGTCGAGCGGGATGGCCGCGCGCTGCAGGGCCTGCCGGGCTTCGGCGGGCAGCATGGTGGCCGCCTGAACGGCGGGCGCCAGCGCGGCCCAGGCCAGCGCTGCCAGCGCGCGCCGGGGCAGGACACGGCTTTGAACGGCGCGCAGCGCGCGGCTGAAGAGAGACGGCATCGTGGCCATGATCGCACGGCTAAACTGGCCGCATGAGTGCCCTGCCAGGGACGGGGCCGGTGATCCTGGCTCTCGATACCGCCACCGAACGCCTGTGCGCCGCCCTGCACGATGGGCGCCGGTTCCACACCGTTGATGAAGCCGGCGGCCCGGCCGCTTCGGCGCGCCTGTTGCCGGTGCTGAACGCGCTGCTGGCACAGGCCGGCCTCGAAGGCGAAGCGCTCGATGCGGTGGCCTTCGTGCGCGGGCCCGGCGCCTTCACGGGGCTGCGCACCGCCTGCGCGGTGGCCCAGGGCCTGGCCTGGGGCTGGCGCCGGCCGGTGCTGGCGCTCGACGCGCTGATGCTGGTGGCCGAAGACGCCTGCGCCGTGGCGCCGCTGGCCGAGGGTGACGAGGTCGCGGTCGCGATGGACGCCCGCATGGACGAGATCTACGCCGCCCGCTACGCCTGGCTCGGTGGGCGCTGGCAGGTGCTCGAGGCCCCGGCGCTGTGGGCCTGGCCGGTGTTGGCCGAGGCCTGGTCGGGCACGGCCGTGGCGGTGCTGGCGGGCTCGGCGCTCGAGCCCTTCGCCGGCCGCATGCGCTGGCCGGCCGCCGCACGCCAGCAGCCCCAGACCCACGACCGCGCGGCCGCGCTCGGCCGCTTGTCCTTGCGGGCCTACGCCGAGGGCGGCCTGCTCGCCGCTGCCGAGGCGTTGCCGCTGTACCTGCGCGACAAGGTGGCGCAGACCACCGCCGAGCGGGCCGCCGCGGCTGCTGCGGCCGCGCTCATGAGCGCGCCCCGATGAACGCCCGCCTGCAACCCACCCCCGCCGCGCCGCCGCTGCTGCGTGCCATCGAGGTGGGCGATGTCGATGCCATCGTCGCGGTGGAGCTGCGGGCCTATGCCTTTGCCTGGTCGCGCGGCAACTTCATCGATTCGCTCGCGGCCGGCTACGTGGCCCGCGTGGCGCACGACGACGATGGCCAGGTCCTCGGCTACTTCATCGCCATGCCGGGCGTGGACGAGCTGCACCTGCTGAACCTGACGGTGGCGCCCGAACACCAGGGCCGGGGCCACGGCCGCGCGTTGCTGGAGGCGGTGGTCGAGGTGGCGCGTGCGCTGCCTGTCGAGAAGTTGCTGCTCGAGGTGCGCGAGAGCAACCAGCGCGCGCGCCAGCTCTACGCGGTGCGCGGCTTTGCCGAGATCGGCCGTCGGCGCGGCTACTACCCGGCGCGCGAGCGCCGCGAGGACGCCATCGTCATGGGCCTGGCACTGGGAGCCGCCGATGGCCTGGGATGAGCGCCAGCAGCGCCTGCTCGCGGCCATGGGGCTGCGCGTGTGGGCGCCACCGGCAGCCGGCGCACCCGCGGCCGAGGCGCCGGCCCTGGCGGCGGTGGCCGATGCCGAGGCCTCGCCCCCGGTGCGTGTGCCCAAGCCCCAGGCCGTGCTGGCCGCTGCGCCCGCGCCGGCCCCTGCTGCCGCGCTCAAGTCGCCGGCAGCGGGCGCGCTCGCCGGCCTCGGCTGGCCCGAGCTGCGCGAGGCCGTCGCCGGCTGCCGCGCCTGCTCGCTGTGCGAGAAGCGCACGCAGACGGTCTTCGGCGTCGGCCATCCGCAGGCCGCGTGGATGGTGGTGGGCGAGGCCCCCGGCGAGCAGGAAGACCGCGAAGGCGAACCCTTCGTCGGTGCCGCCGGCCAGCTGCTCGACCGCATGCTGGCGGCGCTGCAGCTCACCCGCGCCGCCGATGGCGAATTGCCCCGCGAGCGGCGCGTCTACATCGCCAACACGCTGAAGTGCCGGCCACCGGGCAACCGCAACCCGACGCCCGAGGAGCTGGCGAAGTGCGAGCCCTTCCTCGTGCGCCAGATCGAGCTCGTGCGGCCCCGCCTCATCCTCGCGATGGGCCGCTTCGCCGTGCAGGCCCTGCTGCGCAGCGACGAGCCCATCGGCAAACTGCGCGGCCGTGTGCACCGCTACCAGGGCTTGCCGCTGATCGTGACGTACCACCCGGCCTACCTGCTGCGCAACCTGCCCGAAAAGGCCAAGGCCTGGGACGACCTGTGCCTGGCGGCCGAGGTCTTCGAGCAGCAAGCGCCGACGAGCTGATCTGCTGGATCAGGCCTTCGCCGGCTTCTTCGGCCGCGTCCAGCCCGGCAGCGTCACCTGCTTGGCGCGCGCCACCGTCAGCTGGCCCGCCGGTGCGTCCTTGCTCACCGTGCTGCCGCCGCCGATGGTGGCGCCGGCGCCCAGCGTCACGGGCGCCACCAGCACGCAGTTGCTGCCCACGTGCACGTCGTCGCCGATGGTCGTGCGGTGCTTGTTGGCGCCGTCGTAGTTGGCGGTGATGCTGCCGGCACCGTAGTTCACGCGCGCGCCCACCGTCGCATCGCCCAGGTAGGCCAGGTGGTTGGCCTTGGCACCGGCGGCCAGCGTGCTGTTCTTGACCTCGACGAAGTTGCCGATGTGCACCTCGGCGCCGAGCACCGCACCGGGCCGCAGCCGCGCGTACGGCCCCACCAGCGCGCCCGGGCCGACCTCGGCGCCTTCGATGTGCGTGAACGGGTGGATCACGGCGCCGGCTGCAATGGTGGCGTCGCGGATGACGCAGTGCGCGCCGATGCGCACGCCCTCGCCCAGCGTGACCGTGCCTTCGAAGACGCAGCCGACGTCGATCTCGACATCCCCGCCGCAGGTCAGCAGGCCGCGCACGTCCAGCCGTGCCGGATCGGCCAGGCGCACGCCGGCGTCCATCAGCGCATCGGCCACGCGCTTCTGGTGGCGCCGTTCCAGGTCGGCCAACTGGTGCGGGCTGTTCACGCCCAGCACCTCGGTCTCGTCCGGCGCGGCCACGGCCACCACCGGCACGCCCTCGGCCACGGCCATGGCCACCACGTCGGTGAGGTAGTACTCCTTCTGCGCGTTCTGGTTGCCCAGTGCCATCACCCAGCGCTTGAGCAGCGCGGTGGGCGCGGCCATCATGCCGGTGTAGACCTCGCGCAGCGCGCGTTGCGCCGGCGTGGCGTCTTTCTGCTCGACGATGGCGCGCACCGGCGCGTCGGCGCCGCTGCCCTCGCGCAGGATGCGGCCGTAGCCGAAGGGATCGGCCAGTTCGATGGTCAGCAGCGCCAGCGCGCCGCCCGCGGCGGCATCGGCCAGGGCCTGCGCGGTGGCGGCGCGGATCAGCGGCACATCGCCATTGAGCACCAGCGTCGTCTCGTGGCCGTCGGCCAGCACAGGCACGGCCTGCTGCACGGCGTGGCCAGTGCCCAGCTGCGGCATCTGGCGCGCAAACCGCAGGCCCTGGCCGGCGCAGGCGGCCTCGACCTGCTCGGCACCATGGCCAGTGATGACGATGGTGTGGCGGCCGGCCGGATCACCCACGCCGGCAACGGCATCGAGCACGTGCTGCAATAGACTCCGCCCAGCGAGCTTGTGCAGCACCTTCGGGCGAGCCGACTTCATGCGGGTGCCCTTGCCCGCGGCCATGATCACGACATTGAGAGCCATGCCCGATTCCCGCATTCGGTGGTGGAAGCTGCTGATCATAGGCAGCGTGCTGGCCCTGGTCGGCGGCTGCGGCGCGCTGCGCGTGGCGTATTCGACCGGTCCGACGCTCGTGTGGTGGCAGCTTGACGGCTGGCTCGACACCGACCGCAGCCAGGCCACCGCCGTGCGCGGCGCCATCGACCGCTGGTTCGCCTGGCACCGCAGCACCCAGATCGCGCCCACCGTGGCGCTGCTGGCCGAGGTGCGCGAGCAGGTGCTGCAGCCCACCACGCCCGAGGCCGTGTGCCGCTTCACCACCCGTGCGCAGGCGCTGCTGGAGCCGGCGATGGCGCGCGCCATCGACGAAGCCGCCGAGTTGCTGCCGTTGCTGACCGAGGCCAATCTGAAGGCCATGGAAGCCAAGGGTGCCGAGGACCGGGCCGAAGACCGCGAGAAGTTCCTGCAGGACGACCCCGCCGCGCGCCGCAGCGAGCAGCTCGAGCGCGCCAAGCGGCGTTTCGAGCGTCTCTACGGCCGCCTGGCCGAGCCGCAGCTGGCCGTGCTGCGCGAGGGCCTGGCCGAGCTGCCGCTCGACCCCGAACGCTGGCTGGCCGAGCGCGAGCAGCGCCAGCGGCAGACGCTGGCCACGCTGCGCCGGCTGCAGGCCGAGCGCGCCCCGCGCGAACAGCGCGTGGCGGCGCTGCAGGCGATGCTGGGCCAGTCGATGCAGCCGGCCGACCCAGCCCGGCGGGCGCAGCAGCAACGCCTGGCCGAGGCCAACTGCGCGCTGGCGGCGCGGGTGCACAACGCCGCCACGCCGCAGCAGCGTGCCAAGGCGCAAGACACGCTCAAGGCCTGGGAGGACGATCTGCGCAGCCTGCGGCCGCCTTCAGGTTCGGCCTGAAGAATCAGAGCTTGGCCGCCTTCACCACCGCGTAACGCGCCAGCGTCTTCTCGCGCGCGGTGGCGTGGTCGACCACCGGCTTCGGGTAGTCGCGCCCCAGTTCAAAGCCCGCCGCGGCCAGGTCCACCGGCCGAGCGGTCCAGGGCGCGTGCAGGGCGGCATCGGGCAGCGCCGCCAGCTCGGGCACGTAGCGGCGGATGAAGCGGCCCTGCGGATCGAACTTCTCGCTCTGGCTTACCGGGTTGAAGATGCGGAAGTAGGGCTGCGCATCGCAGCCCGAACTGGCCGCCCACTGCCAGCCGCCGTTGTTGGCCGCGAGGTCGAAGTCGTTGAGGTGCAGCGCGAAGTAGCGCTCGCCCCAGCGCCAGTCGAGGCCCAGGTCCTTGGTCAGGAAGCTCGCCACCACCATGCGCAGGCGGTTGTGCATGTAGCCGGTCTGGTTGATCTGCCGCATGGCCGCGTCGACCAGCGGGTAGCCCGTGCGGCCTTCGCACCAGGCCGCGAACAAGGCCTCGGCGTGTTTGCCGTGCTCCCAGCGGATCTGGTCGTACTCCGCCTTGAACGCATGCTCGACCACGCGCGGGTGGTGGTGCAGCACCTGGTGATAGAAGTCGCGCCAGATCAGCTCCGACAGCCACACCTCGGCGCCGCGGCTGCCGGCCTCGCGGCGCTCGAACGCCAGCCGTGCCAGCTGGCGCACGCTCACCGTGCCGAAGCGCAGGTGCGTGCTCAGGTAGCTGGGGCCCTTGACGGCCGGGAAGTCGCGCGTGTCGTGGTACTGGTCGATGCGGTCCAGGAAGTCGGCCAGCAGCTCCTGCGCGCCGGCCGGCCCGCTGGGCAGGCGCAGCTCGTGCAGGTTGGTGCGCGCAAAGCCGATGTCGGCGAGATCCGGCACGCCTGGCAGGGCCGCCGGCCGTGCCGCCAGGGCGCCGGCGTGGGGGGCCACCGGGTAGGCCTCCAGGTTGTGCGGCTCGAGCTTCTTGAACCAGGCGTTCTTGTAGGGCGTGAACACGCTGAACGCGCCGCCGCCGAGCGTGAGCACCTCCGAGCGCTCGAAGACGACGTGGTCCTTGCTGGTGTGCAGCGCCACGCCGATGTCGGCCAGCCGGCCGCGCAGCTGCGCGTCGCGCGCCAGCGCCGCGGGCTCGTCGTCGTGGCTCGCGAACACCGCCTGCACCTGCAGCCGCGCGGCCAGCGCGGGGATCTCGTCGCGCGGGTGGCCGTGCAACACGATGAGCCCGGCGCCGTCGATGCCGTGCGAGGCGGCCAGCGCGCGCAGCTCGGCATCGACGCCGACCAGGCTGTCGCGGATGAACTCGACGCGGCGGTCCGCCCGCGGCAAGGGATCGAGGATGTCGCGGTCGAACACGAACACGCACCACGCCTCGCGCGCCTGCGTCAGCGCGTGGTACAGCGCGGCGTGGTCGTCGACGCGCAGGTCGCGACGCAGCCACACCAGCGCGCGCGCCAGGGGCTTGCCGGCCGGGCTGCGCGCGGGCGGTTGAACGGAGCGGGAATGCGGCGTCATGGACAGGCACCGAGTGTGCCGCACGACCTAGAATCCGCCGCATGGCCGACCCCGCCAAGCCCGGCAAACCCGATTCACCCCGCATCGACCTGACCAACCACTTCCTGGTCGCGATGCCGGGCATGGCCGACGAGACCTTCGAGCGCACGGTGGTCTACCTGTGCGAGCACACCGAGAAGGGTGCGCTGGGGCTGGTCATCAACAAGCCCATCGACATCAAGCTGAAGAACCTGTTCGAGAAGGTCGAACTCAAGCTCGATCGCCGGCGCGAGCTGGCCGAGCAGCCGGTGTACTTCGGCGGCCCGGTGCAAACCGAACGCGGCTTCGTGCTGCACGACGGCGCGGGCACGGGCGGATCGCCGTACAACTCCACGCTGTCGGTGCCCGGCGGCCTGGACATGACCACCAGCAAGGACGTGCTCGAAGCCCTGGCCGACGGCGCCGGCCCGCGCCGTGTGCTCGTCACGCTCGGCTACGCCGGCTGGGAGGCCGGGCAGCTCGAAGACGAGATCGGCCGCAACGGCTGGCTCACGGTGGGTGCCGACGCCGAGCGCATCCAGGCCGTGATCTTCGACACCCCGGTGCCGCAGCGCTACGACCGTGCGCTGTCGTTGCTGGGCATCGATCCGCGCATGCTGTCGGCCGAGGCTGGGCACGCATGACACCGGCAGCGGCGCCCGCAACGCTGCTGGCCTTCGATTACGGCACGCGCCGCACCGGCGTGGCGGTGGGCAACACGCTGCTGCGCCAGGCGCAGCCGCTGGCCACGCTGGCGGCCGAAGGTGACGCGGTGTTCGCGCAGGCCGCGCCGCTGATCCGCGAGTGGCAGCCGGCGGCGCTGGTGGTGGGCATCCCGCTGCACCCCGACGGCGAGCCCCACGACAATACGCGGCGCGCCGAGCGCTTTGCGCGGCGCCTGGCGGGCCGCTTCGGGCTGCCGGTGCACCGCGTCGACGAGCGCTACAGCACCACCGAGGCGCCGGCGGCCAGCGCC
>Ga0209985_10004662_pt1 | contig 10963 bp, 11 predicted proteins | sample NOAtaG_FD_187305 | JGI IMG/M metagenome (GOLD analysis project Ga0209985, IMG submission 187305) | Freshwater lake microbial communities from Lake Erie, under a cyanobacterial bloom - NOAA_Erie_Diel6S_1000h metaG (SPAdes) (version 2) | ecosystem: Environmental > Aquatic > Freshwater > Lake ... | reverse complement strand
TGCGCCGTCCGCGGGCCGTTCACGGGCGGCTCGATGGTGGCTCGAGGACGGCTCGGGGCGGGCCGAAGGCCGCCCGCCGGCCGCCCGGCCGGCGCGCTACAGCAGCGCGTAGGTGGTGGTGGCGTGCGCGGCCAGCGCGCCATCGGCGCCGGCGATCTCGATCTCGCCGAAGGCCAGGCTGCGGCCCATCCGCAGCACCCGCGCCGTCACCCGGGCCGTGCCGCCCGGGCCGGGAATCGGGCGCAGGAAACTGGTCTGCAGCTGCACGGTGCCCATCGGCTTGAAGCCGCCCAGCCTCGTCATCACCGCGAGGACCATCGCCGTGTCGGCCGCGGCCATCATCGTCTGCCCGCAAAGCACGCCGCCGGCGTGCACATGGCGGGGCGCCACGGGGAGCGCGAGCACGACCTCGCCCGGACGCGCCTCGAGCACCCCGAGCCCGAGCTCGCCCAGCCAGGGGGCGAACAGCGTGCCCAGGGCGTCCTGCAGCATGCGCAGGTCGACGGGCGCGCCCGCGGGCGAGGGCGCCGCCATCCCACCGGCCGCGGCAGCCGGTGGCGACGGGGGCGACAGTGGAGACGTTGGCGACGCGGGAACGTCGGGCGACGGAGCCGGCTCGGGCATGGGGCACTCCTGGGCGCGCAGCGGACCCACGGCCCGCAGGGCGAGCGCCACGACCCGGAGGGCGGGCGGATTCTATGCAGCGGCCTGCAGCGGCTCCGTCATCCGACTTGGTAGTACGCTTTGGGCTTCGACGTCCCTTCCGGTCCGCAGCGGGCCGCCCCAGCATGCGCAAGATCTACCCCAGCGCCGCCGCGGCGCTCGACGGCATCGTCCGCGACGGCCAGCTGCTTGCCGTCGGCGGCTTCGGCCTGTGCGGCATCCCCGAGGCGCTGATCGAGGCGCTGCGCGCGTCCGGCGCGAAGAACCTCACCGTCGTCAGCAACAACGCCGGCGTCGACGGCTTCGGTCTGGGCAAGCTGCTCGAGACGCGCCAGATCCGCAAGATGATCTCCAGCTACGTCGGCGAGAACAAGGAGTTCGAGCGCCAGTACCTGGCCGGCGAGCTCGAGCTCGAGTTCACGCCGCAGGGCACGCTGGCCGAGAAGCTGCGCGCGGGCGGCGCCGGCATCCCGGCCTTCTTCACGCGAACCGGCGTCGGCACGATGGTGGCCGAGGGCAAGGAGACGCGCGAGTTCGACGGCAAGACCTACGTGATGGAGCGCAGCCTGGTGCCCGACGTGTCGCTCGGCAAGGCCTGGATGGCCGACGAGAGCGGCAACCTGGTGTTCCGCCGTACGGCACGCAACTTCAACCCGGCGGTCATCATGGCCGGCCGGATCAGCGTGGTGGAGGTCGAGAAGATCGTTCCCACCGGCAGCATCGACCCCGACGCCGTGCACCTGCCGGGCATCTACGTGCACCGCCTCGTGCTGAACCCGAACCCGGAGAAGCGCATCGAGAAGCGCACGATCCGCGACAAGGCCCCGGCCTGACCCGACGAAGGAGCGACACATGCCCTGGACCCAGGAACAGATGGCCGAGCGTGCGGCCAAGGAGCTGCAGGACGGCTTCTACGTCAACCTCGGCATCGGCATCCCGACGCTGGTGGCCAACTACGTGCCCAAGGACATCACCGTCTGGCTGCAGAGCGAGAACGGCATGCTCGGCATCGGCCCGTTCCCGACCGAGGACGAGATCGACGCCGACCTGATCAACGCCGGCAAGCAGACCGTGACGACGATCCCCGGCTCCAGCATCTTCGGCAGCCACGACAGCTTCGCGATGATCCGCGGCGGCAAGATCAACCTCAGCATCCTCGGCGCGATGCAGGTCAGCGAGCGCGGCGACCTGGCCAACTGGATGATCCCCGGCAAGATGGTCAAGGGCATGGGCGGCGCGATGGACCTGGTGGGCGGGGTGAAGAGCGTCGTCGTGCTGATGGAGCACGTGGCGCGCAAGAAGGACGGCTCGGGCTTCGAGCTGAAGATCCTGCCCCGGTGCACGCTGCCGCTCACCGGCGTGCAGGTGGTCGACCGCATCGTCACCGACCTGTGCGTGCTCGACGTGACGCCGCACGGGCTGAAGGTGGTCGAGCTGGCCCCCGGCGTCACCCGCGAAGAGGTGCAGGCCAAGACCGGCGTGCCGCTGCAGTAGCGCGGCCTCCGCATGGCCGGCCGCGTGCCCATCGCGCGCACCCTGTGCGCGCTGGCGTCGGGAACCTTGCTCGGCCTGCTGCTGGCGGGCTGCGGCGCGCCGGCCGTCACGGGGTCTGCGACGCAGCCCGGCCTCGGGCCTTCGCCGGCAGACACCGTGCTGCCCGAGGCGGCCACGCCCGGTCGGGCCGCGCCGGCCGGTTCGACGCCGAGGCCCTCGTTCGCGCGCGAGGCGGTGGCTGCCGCGCACCCGCTGGCGTCCGAGGCGGGGGCCGCGCTGCTGGCGGCCGGCGGCAATGCGCTCGACGCGGCGATCGGGGCACAGTTCGTGCTGTCGGTCGTCGAGCCACAGGCCAGCGGCCTGGGCGGCGGCGGCTTTCTGCTGCACTGGGACGGCCGCGAAGTGGCCGCCTGGGATGGGCGCGAGACCGCCCCCGCGGCGGCCGGGCCGGACTGGTTCCTGCGTGCCGACGGCACGCCGCTGCCGATGGCTGCCGCCGTCGCCAGCGGGCGCTCCGTCGGCGTGCCGGGCCTGGTGTCGATGCTCGAGGCGGCCCACCGCGCGCACGGCCGGCTGCCGTGGGCGCGGCTGCTGCAGCCGGCGATCGCGCTGGCCGAGCAGGGGCATGCTGTCGGCCCGCGGCTGCACGCCCTGCTGCAGGCCGAGATGCAGGGCAGCGGCGCGCTGGCGCGCGACCCGCAGGCCCGCGCGCACTTCCTCGATGCCGAGGGCCGGCCGTGGCCGGTCGGGCATGTGCTGCGCAACCCGGCGCAGGCGGCCGTGCTTCGCGCCGTGGCGCGCGACGGCGCGGCAGCGCTGCACCGTGGCGCGGTCGCCGCGGACATCGTGCGCCGTGCCGCCGCGCACGGGGCGCCGGGCGCCCAGCCGGCGCCGGCCGGGCGGATGACGGCAGCGGACCTCGAGCGCTACCGCCCGCAGCGGCGCACCGCGCTGTGCGCCGACTGGGCGCCGCACTGGCGCGTGTGCGGCATGCCGCCGCCGTCGGCCGGGCAGCTCACGCTGATGCAGACGCTCGGCATCGTCGAGCGCCTCGGGCGCGGCGCCGCCGCGCCGCCGGCCGGGGCCGCCGACGCCGACTGGCTGCACCGCTTCACCGAGGCCCAGCGGCTCGCCTTCGCCGACCGCAACCGCCACGTCGGCGACCCCGACTTCGTCGCGCCGCCGTCCGGGCGCTGGGACAGCCTGCTCGACGCGGGCTATCTCGACGCCCGCGCCGCCCGCGTCGGGCCGCGCAGCATGCGGCAGGCGCCCGCGGGCGACCCTGCCGCGCCCGCCCTCGCCCTGGCCGCACCCGCGGCCGCGCCCGAGGGCGGCACGACGCACGTCAGCGTGGTCGACGCCGTCGGGCGCGCCGTGGCGCTGACCAGCAGCATCGAGGCGATGTTCGGTGCGCGGCTGATGAGCGACGGCGGTACCGGCCTGCCGGGCGGCTTCCTGCTCAACAACCAGCTGACCGACTTCTCCTTCGTGCCGTCCGACGCCCAGGGCCGGCCGCTGGCCAACCGGGTCGAGGGCGGCAAGCGGCCGCGCTCGAGCATGAGCCCGACGCTCGTCTTCGACCGCCGCGACGGTCGCCTGGCGATGGTGACCGGCTCGGCACTGGGCGCGCACATCATCCCGGCGGTGGCGCGCACGCTGGTCGGCACGCTGCGCTGGCAGCTGCACCCGCAGGACGCGGTGGCGCTGCCCCAGGTGTCGGCGCTGAACGGGCCGACCCTGCTCGAGGCCGGGCGCTTCGAGCCTGCGGTCGTGCAGGCGCTGCGCGAGCGCGGGCACGAGGTGGTGGAGCAGCCGCTGCCCACCGGGCTGAGCGCGCTGGCCTGGCGCGACGGCGCCTGGCACGGCGCGGCCGATCCGCGGCGCGAGGGCGCGGTGCGAGGGCGATGAGGCCGCCGGGCGCGCTGCGGTGGCCGCGGGGCGCCGCCGGGCCGGCCGCCGCGGCGGCAGTCGCGGGCCTGCTGCTTGCGCCGGGCGTGGATGCGCAGCAGCGTGCGGTGGCGACGTGGCCGGAGCAGCACCGGCCGCTGCATCCGCATCCGCATCCGCACCCACAGCCGGAGCCGCAGCCGCAGCCGCAGCCGCAGCCGCAGCCGCAGCCCGCACCCCAGTTCGGCGTCTTCGTCGCCCCCGACGGCCAGGCGCTCGACCTCGAGTGGCACCTGCCTGCAGGTCCGGCGCAGGCCCTCGTGACGCTGCAGCACGGCTTCGCGCGCCGCTGCGCCAACCTGCGCGGGCTGGCCCAGGACTTCGCCGCGGAGGGCTACGCCACGCTATGCATCAATGCCGACATGGCGCGCGGCGCGCCCGCACTGGCCGCGGCGCTGGCCTCGGCGCTGGCCTCGGCGCTGGCGGCGCCCCCTCCCGACACCGGCCTGCAGCTGCCGGACGGGAGTGCGCTGCCGCCGCGCGTGATCGTGGCCGGGCACTCGGCAGGCGGCCTGTTCGCGTCGCGGGTGGGTGCCGGGCTGGCCGAGCGGGCCCCGGGCATGCTCGCGGCGGTGCTGCTGTTCGACCCCGTGGGTGGCGCCGATCTGGGCGCGGCGCTGCAGCGCGTGCGGCAGCCTGCGCGCGGCGGCCCCGCGCCGCCGGCGCTGGCGCTGCTCGCGCCGCCCTCGCGCTGCAACGCCGGCCCGCGGGCGCGGGACGCGCTGCAGGTCGCGCTTCACGCCGCCGCGGCGACGGTAGTCGAGGTCGGGCAGGGCACGCACCTGGACGCCGAGGGCAGCGACACCGAGATCGTGGCCGTCTGGGCCTGCCGCGAGGGTGCGCCGCGCGACACGGCGGTGCGGCAGCTGCGCGAGACGGCGCTCGCGTTTGCACGCGCCGCGCTCAGCGCGCCGCGTCCCTGACCGCGGCGTCCCCTGGCGCCACGTCCCTCAGCGCGGCAGCCACCTCGGGCACCAGCTCGGGCCCGCGGTAGATCAGCCCGGTGTAGAGCTGCACCAGCGTCGCGCCGGCCTCCAGCTTGGCGCGCGCGTCCGCGCCGGAGAGGATGCCGCCGACGCCGATGATGGGCAGCGCGGGCAGCGCCGCGCGCAGGCGGCGGATGATGCGGTTGCTGGCCTGCAGCAGCGGCCGGCCCGACAGGCCGCCCGCCTCCTGCGCGTGGGGCAGTCCGGCCACCGCGTCGCGCGCGACCGTCGTGTTGGTGGCGATCACGCCGTCCAGGCCGTGGCGCACCAGCGTGGCGGCGATCAGGTCGACCTGCGACTCGTCGAGGTCGGGGGCGATCTTCACGAACATCGGCACCCGGCGGCGCTGAGCGCGCGCCAGCTCCTCGCGCCGCGCCACCAGCGCGCCCAGCAGCGCGTCGAGCGCCGCGTCGCCCTGCAGCTCGCGCAGGTTCTGCGTGTTGGGGCTCGAGATGTTGACGGTGACGTAGTCGGCGTGCGGGTACACCCCCTCGAGGCCGGCCAGGTAGTCGTCCGCGGCCTGCTCGATGGGCGTGGCCGCGTTCTTGCCGATGTTCAGCCCGATCACGCCGCCGGCAGCGCGGAAGCTGCTGGCTGCGCGGACGTTGGCCAGGAAGGCGTCCAGCCCGTCGTTGTTGAAGCCGAGCCGGTTGATCAGCGCCTCGGCCTGCACCAGCCGGAACACGCGCGGCTTCGGGTTGCCCGGCTGCGGCCGCGGGGTCACGGTGCCGACCTCTACGAAGCCGAAGCCCATCGCGCCCAGGCCGTCGATGCAGCGGCCGTTCTTGTCCAGGCCGGCGGCCAGGCCGACGCGGTTGGGAAAACGCAGCCCGGCCACCGTGACCGGGTCGGCCACGCGTGGCTGCGCCCACAGGCAGCGCGCGGGCGTGTGCTGCAGCCGCGCCACGGCGTCGAGCATCAGGTCGTGGGCGCGCTCGGGGTCGAGTCGGAACAGGAACGGGCGCGCGATCGGGTAGGGCACGGCGGGCAGCATCGGGCGATTGTCGCAACGCCAGCGGCCGCTGCCGGCCGCCGGTCGCGGCGCCGGCGGGGGCCACGACGGCCACTGGGGCGGGCAGGGCTCCGGTGTCATCCAGACCGCCCTCGATAATCGACGCCATGACGCAAGACGAACTGAAGGCCCTGGTCGGCCGCGCGGCGCTGCAGTACGTGCCGCCGGGCGGCCTGGTGGGCGTGGGCACCGGAAGCACGGTGAACCACTTCATCGACGCGCTGGCCACGCTGCCGCGGCCGGTGGCCGGCGCGGTCAGCAGCAGCGAGGCCAGCACCGCGCGCCTGCGTCGGCACGGCATCCCGGTGCTCGAGCCTGGCGCGGTCGAGCGGCTGCCCGTCTACGTCGACGGTGCCGACGAGATCGACCCGCGCGGCTTCATGACCAAGGGCGGCGGCGCCGCGCTGACGCGCGAGAAGATCGTCGCCGAACTCGCCGAGCGCTTCGTCTGCATCGTCGACCAGAGCAAGCAGGTGCCCGCGCTCGGCGGCTACCCGGTGCCGGTGGAGGTGATCGAGATGGCGGCGCCGCGGCTCGTGCGGCGCTTCGCGGCGCTGGGCGGCCAGGCGCGGCTGCGCCCCGGCGTGCGCACCGACAACGGCCACCCGCTGCTCGACGTGCACGGACTGGTCATCGAGGACCCGTCCGCCTTCGAGCGCGAGGTCAACCAGTGGCCGGGTGTCGTCACGGTGGGCATCTTCGCGCAGCAGCGCGCGCACGTCTGCCTGGTGGGCACGCCCGAGGGCGTGCGCACGCTGGTGTTCTAATGTCCGTACCGATTCAGCCGCCCCCGAGGTGACATGGCCAAGCCGAACTACGCCTTCGAGAAGAGGCAGCGCGAACTCGCGAAGAAGCGACGCAAGGAGGAGAAGGCCTTGCGCAAGACGCATCCGCACCCGCCTGGCGGGGAAGGCGCAGAAGGCGCGGCGGGCGCGGAGGGCGAGCCCGCCGCCGAGGCCGTGACGCCCGCGGTCAGCGGGACGGCAGGAGATCCGGCGCCGCGCTGAGCGGCGCGAGGCCCGCGCGCCGCAGCCACCGCGCGGGATCGACCGCGGCCGCGAGGTCGCGCTCCATCGGCCACGGCGCGCCCAGCGCCTGTGCGGCCACCAGGCGGGCAAGCAGCGGGGCCAGCGTGATCCCGCGCGCCCCGAGCGCCCCCAGCACGAACAGGCCTGGCGCCCCCGGGTGCAGCGGCCCGGCCAGCGGTTGGCGGTCGCGCGCGTGCACGCGCGCCGCGGCGCGGCTCGCGAGGCCCGGCCCGTCCGCCCAGGCACTGCCGACGAGACGCGCCGCGCGCCCGAGGTTGTACAGGCGGTCGCCGGCCAGCGGCAGGGGCGACGCCGCACCGGCGTGGGGAGCCCGGGTCGCGCCGAACAGCACCCGCCCGTCGGGCAAGGTCACGGCGTAGCCGTCGCCGGTCAGCGGCCGCAGCGGCCGCGCCGGCGGCGCGGCGTCCCACTCCACCTGCCCGCGCGTGAGCGCGAGCGGCCACTCTGCGGCGCCCAGGGCCGCCAGCAGCGGCCGCGCCAGCCGGGCGGCCTCGGCGGCGTTGGCCAGCACCACCAGCGGCGCCTCGGCGAGCGCCCCGCCCGAGGCATCGCGCAGGAGCCAGCCGCCGTCGGTGCGCTCGAGGGCGTGCACGGCGGCGTCGCAGCGCAGTGCGCACCCGGCGAGCGCATGCGCCACCCACTCGCGCGGCGCGAGCCAGCCGCCGAGCGGGTAGTGCCAGGCCGGCGCGTCGAGCGCGATGCCAGCCAGGGCCGAGGCGGCGTCGCGGTCGAGTGCCTGCACGTAGTCGGGCGGCAGGCCGCGGTCGGCCAGCAGGGCGCGCATCGCCGCCACGCCGCCCGCGCCGCGGTCGAGCCACAGCAGGCCATCGACCGCGCCGGTGACCGTGCCCGCGGCCAGCAGCGGCGCGTACTCGCGCGCCGCCAGCAGCGCCGCGGCCCGCAGCAGCCGCTGGTGCGGGCCGTCGTCGGGGCCGATCGAGCCGTGGAACAGCCCGGCGGGGTTGCCCGATGCGGCGCGCGCCGGCTCGGCGGCCGCCTCGAGCACGAGGACCTCGAGCCCCGCCTGCCGCAGCGCCTGCGCGGCCGCGGCGCCGGCCACGCCGGCGCCGACCACCACCGCCTGCGTGGGCGCCGGCGCAGCGGCTCCGGGCGGCGTCCCTTTGGCTTTGCCATCCGCCGCCCCGGACGGCTGGGCCTTGCGCGGCGTGCGCGGCTGGTGGCGGGCCACCGTGATCTCGCGCTTGCCGCCGAGGCCGGGGGCCCGCTCGACGGCGAAGCCCGCGCCGGCCAGGCCGTCGCGCAACGACCGGGCAACGCTCCAGGTCGCGGCGGTGGCGCCCGCGGCGGCGCGGCGGCCCAGCGCCGCGAGCACCGGTGGCGCCCACATCTGCGGGTTGCGGTCGGGTGCGAAGCCGTCGAGGAAGAACGCGTCGGCCTGCAGCTGCAGCTGCGGCAGCAGCTGCGCGACGTCGCCGAAGGCCAGCAGCAGCTGCAGCCGGCCCGACTCGAAGTCGAGCGGGTGCAGGTTCGGCGTCAGCGCCGGCCAAGTGCGCACCAGGGCCTGCGCCAGCGCCTGTGCCGGCGCATCTGCGCCGGCGTGGGCGCGTGCCAGGTCCTCGCGCCGCGGCGGGTGCTTGTCGATCGACACGAAGGCCAGCCGCGTGCAGCGCTGCGGATCGTCGCGCCAGGTGCGCCAGGCGGCGAGGAAGTTGTGGCCGAGCCCGAAGCCGGTCTCGAGGACGACGAAGCGCTCGCGGCCGCGCCAGCGCTGCGGCAGCCCGTTGCCGGCCAGGAAGACGTGCGCGGCCTGCGCGTCCGCGCCGTGCAGCGGGTGGTAGACGTCGTCGAATTCGGGTGCGCGCGGGACGGCACCGCTCCAGTCGATGCCCGCGGGGACGATCGGGGCGGTCTTCACGCCAGGCCCGTCACCGGGCCGTGCCGGAACCCGCGCGCGCCGCCAGCCATGCGAGCAGCGCGTCGCGCACCGGCACCAGGCCACGGTAGGCCAGCACCGCCGGGCTCATCGAGGCGATCGCGTCGTGCAGCCGGGCCGCGCGGGCGGGCGTGTCCAGCGCCTCGTCGAGCCGCTGCACTTCGACGCGGATCGTGAAGATCGCCTGCCCGATCGCGGGCAGCGGCAGGAAGGTCTGGCGCTCGCTGCGCAGCCAGGCCGCGGCGACGCCGGTGTGCTGCCAGCGCCCGGGATCGCTGCGCGCCGGATGGGCGTGCAGCCGCGGCTGGTCGGTGACGTTCCAGACGAAGCGCTCCCAGCGCTCGGGGCCAGCCACGGTGCGCACCAGCGCTTCGGAGGCGCGCAGCAGCAGCGTGTTGTCGGCCACCGGGCCGTGGATGGCGGCGAAGCCGCGGCCGACCTTCTCTTCCGGCGCCCAGTGGCTGGGCAGCGCGACGGCCAGCCAGGGCACGGTGCCGTCGGCGGCGTCGAGCAGCGCGAAGTCCTCCTCGAAGGCGAGCGCGAGCAGCCCGGCGAGCCGCCACGCGGGCGGCAGGCCCGTCAGGCAGCGGGCGATCTCGTCGCCGTGGCCGAAGCGGCCCGGCGCCAGTTGCTCGATGCGGCCGTCCGCGGCATCGACCGCGACGCCGAGGCCGTGCGCCAGCGCGCGCCGTCCGTCCCAGCGCCACGCTGCAGGCTGCTCGCGTGCCGCGTGCGCCGCCAGCGCGTGCAGCGCGGGCGTCGCGTCGAAGCCGGCACGCTGCAGCAGCGCCTGCGGCCAGAACGCCGACAGCACCGCGAGCTTCTCGCGCTGATGTCGCCCGCCCGCGGCGGCAGGGGTCAGCTGGGCCGCGTCGGCGGCCAGCCGGCGCAGCCCGGGCTGCATCCGGAACGGCGCCTGCACGGCGGCGTCGAAGTCGAGGCTCATCGCACGGCGGCGCGCCGCGCCGGCTGCGCCCGGTTCACGGCGCCCCGGGGGCGGGGTCGTGGCACACGGCCTCGACGTTGTTGCCGTCGGGGTCGATGACGAACGCGCCGTAGTAGTTCGGGTGGTAGTGCGGGCGCAGCCCCGGGCCGCCGTTGTCGCGGCCGCCCGCGGCCAGCGCGGCGCGGTGGAAGGCGTCGACCGCCGCGCGATCGGCGGCGCGCCAGGCGAGGTGGCAGCCGGTGCTGACCGGGTGGCCGCCCCAGGGCGACGGGCCGGCGACGAACCAGGTGTCGATCGCATCGCCGCATCCCAGACCGAGCACCTGCTCGCCGTCGTGGGTGGCTTCATGGCGAACGGTGTAGCCGAGCGGCGCCAGCGCGGCGGCGTAGAAGGCGCGCGTGCGGCCGATGTCGGCGACGCGCAGGGTCATGTGGTCGAGCATGGGCGGGCGGGCGGCGATTGGCAGCGCATGGCGGCTTGCTGCGGCCTGCTGCGGCCTGCGGCAGCAGGTCGGCCGAGGCCTGCAGCATAGGCCGCCGGCCGACCGGGCGCACCCCCACGGCGCCGGGCGGGCCGCCGCGGCCGCTCAGACCCGCTTGCGGTACTCGTGCGTGCGGGTGTCGATCTCGATCTTGTCGCCGCTCTCGACGAACAGCGGCACGCTGATCTCGAAGCCCGTTCCCACAAGCTTGGCCGGCTTCATGACCTTGCCCGAGGTGTCGCCCTTGACGGCCGGCTCGGTCTCGATCTCGCGCACCACGGTGGTGGGCATCTCGACGCTGATGGCCTTGCCGTCGTAGAACGTCACCTCGACCTGCATGCCGTCTTCCAGGTACTGGATCGCGTCGCCCATGTTGTCGGACTCGACCTCGTACTGGTTGTACTCGCCGTCCATGAACACGTACATCGGGTCGGCGAAGTAGGAGTAGGTGCACTCCTTCTTGTCGAGGATGATCTGGTCCATCTTGTCGT
>Ga0209985_10004659_pt1 | contig 10972 bp, 18 predicted proteins | sample NOAtaG_FD_187305 | JGI IMG/M metagenome (GOLD analysis project Ga0209985, IMG submission 187305) | Freshwater lake microbial communities from Lake Erie, under a cyanobacterial bloom - NOAA_Erie_Diel6S_1000h metaG (SPAdes) (version 2) | ecosystem: Environmental > Aquatic > Freshwater > Lake ... | reverse complement strand
CCACAGCTCCCGCGCCGCCTGCTCCTGCTCGGGCGACAGGAGCCGCTTCTGGCACGGTCCAGGGTCACGACGGCGGCGCATCGGGGAGCCTCGTGATCGTGACCACAGTCCGGGCCAGCTCGCCGCGGCTCGCGTATCGCTTGCGACATCGCCCCTCGACGACCTGGCTGTCGTCGTGCCAGATCGCCCCGGTGTTCGTGATCGCATCCTGGACGCCCTTCGCGAGGTTGTCCCAGTCGCCGTTCCGGTGGCCGGGGTAGCCGGGGCTCCCGGCCCGCAGCTCGCCGGCCTTCGTCAGGTGTGACGGCGGCCGCTCGAAGATCGCTTCGATGTCGATCGCGTGCGGCCCGTCGGTGGCCTGCCAGCCGCGTCGCTTCGCCTCCATGGCCGCGCGGAGCTGGATCGCCTGCTTGTAGATCCCGATCCCGTTCTTCGTCGGCGTGTACATCCGCCCGCCGCGCGTGCTCCGGGCCCGCGGCTGCGGGATCGGCGGGCCGTCGAGCGAGAACGTGATCGAGGTCGCATCCATGCGACCCCGAAGGTAGCGCGGCCGCGGCCTGAATCCAGCCTCTACCGGTCAGCCAGCGCGATCGCGTGGCGGGCCAGGTCGTCCGGGTCGAGCCGCGCGTAATAGACGCAGATCACGACATCGGCATCCACGCCGTGGCTGCCCTTCAGGAGGGCCCGGAGCTGGTCGAGCTTCGTCGCTGCGGCGTGCGTGAACTTGTCCGGGAACGCACAGCGGATGTACGTCGCGCGGCCCCAGGCGTGATCGTAGAAGATCTGGGCCGGGGCGTGCTCGTACTTGCCGGGGGCGTAGACCGTCCGGCAGGCCTCGGTCATCTGCTCGGCCGTGATGTCGAGGATCATGCCGACGCGGCCTCCTGGCGGAGCTTGTCGGCCAGGGCCCGCCGTGTGGCCTCGAACCGGGCCGCGTCGTCGCCCTGGAAGCCCTGGGCCGGCGGCCGGTCGTCCGGGCCGCGCGGGCCGGTAGAGCGGCCCTGGTCCCGTGGGTTGTCGAACTGCCCGCCGAGGACCTTGTCGACGAAGCCCTCGGCCACGAGCTGCGGCAGCGTCACCGGGTCGCGGAAGTAGCGGCACCGCGGCAGGGCCTCGATGGCGGCCAGGGCCTTCGCGAACCAGCCGGCCTCGGCCAGCCGGTCGGCGACCTTGTCCGGCGGGTCCGGCAGCTTCCAGGGGCGGCCCGTGCCGGCGGCCCAGGCCTTGCGGAGCGTGTCCCAGCCTGCCGGGCCTGCCGGGGGCTCCTCCGGTTGCGCAGCTTCACGGGGGGAAGAAGAAGAATTTCTATCTCCTCTCTCTAGTGCGCCGCGGCGCAACTTCGGTTGCGCTTTGGCGCACCCGCTGGTGCGCGTCTTGGCCTCCTCGGCCCGGATCGTGTGCAAAGCCCGTGATTTTGCGGACTTAGAGAACCGGCGATCCCATCCTGGGATAGCAACGGTCCCGTTGTCCGCGTCGATCACCAGCCAGCCCACGTTCTCGACCTCCCGCCAAAAGGCCTCGTCGCCTCCGCAGATCCGGCCGAGCAGCCGGACCGACATCCTGGCCGTGCCGTCCGAGCTGTTCAGCGCGGCCCAGCCCCAGAGCATCATCAGCCGCCCGACCACCTGGTCCACCGGCAGGCCGGTGGCCTCGACGAGCTCGAGGACCTCCGGCTTCTGCGGGAGGCAGATGTCGTATGGGATCCATTCACCGGCCATAGGTTGGCCTCCTTTCAATTCCGCCACGCCGCGTCGAAGCGGCTGCCGCGCCTATCGCGATGGCGGCGTCTTCATGTACTCAAATTGCAGGAGGCCTCCTTCAGCCTCCAGACAATCTGCGCAGAGCCTCTGCCGGTGCCTTTTCGCTTCTCGCTCGGCTCAACTGAGCCAGCCCGCCGCATCCGATTAAGGATGCAGCGGACGGAGTTGACGTCCACGCCCCACTTAGACGCGATGTCTGATGCCGTGCAGTCCTCCTCTGACAACGTCGCCAGAATTGCTTTCACAACCCCTGGGCTTCTGTTACATGACGGCCCATTACTAACGGCCACAGGAACAAACAACCGCGAAGCCTTGTCGTACACGTAAGTGGACGCGCGAGCACACACAAGCCGCTGTAAAACGACACTTATGCCGCTATCAAAAAATGCCTCTGCCTCTCTTTCGGTGATAGTCGAGCCGTTGTGGGCAAATGCCACAGCGCTCCTTGTTAGCCATTCCTGCTTTCTCGCCCTTTCGCCGGCAATTTGCTGCGCGCGCAGGGCATCAGTTGCCCGCCTGTTAGCTCCAAACCTAATCAGCGCCTCCCTCTTGTATGAGGAGATGATCCATTTAATTGCAATTGCACGGGTAACGCTTTTCCCCACTCCGTGCATTTGGTTAACAAATGCAGGGAACTCGATCGCATGCGGGTGCATTGACTCGCTCATTCGCACGTACGAGCGCTTCTTATTCATGGTCAATACGCTCCTTAATGTGGCTTGTGATTTGCGCCGCACGCTCAAACGCGTCTTCGATGTGCTTCTCCAGCAGCTCGATCGCGTGCTTTGTCACGGACGGGTCCTGCTCAAGCTTGCCAACAGCATCCGAAAAGGCCTTGCACCGAAGCCTAGCCACGTCCGCAGCGGTCGGTCCGGAAGGAGCCTCGGAAAAGCCACTGGATGAATCCCTAATAAACGCGACGGCCTGCTGGCCGGAAAGCTTCCTCTGGTGACATTCCTTCACGATTCCAGTTATTCCCTTGTGCGCCTGGTTGGCACAAATCGCCTTGGCTATTTCCTCGAACCCAGCGCGGTCTACAAACTCGTACGCTGCTGCACACAGGGCCGTGTTGTCGGGGATCTTTGTGATCCGCATGGACCGACACTCGGCCTGGAACAGCATGGACCGGATGTGCAACTTAAGCCGCGTCTTGTATCCGCCGCCAAGTCCATTCCTCGCGGCAATCTCGTCGATAACGTGACGAGGCGGCAGTCCGCTAAGGACACCACCGGCTGTAGCGATGCACTCCTGGGCAAGGCCCTGGTAGTGCGCGTTAATGCTTTCTGGTGCGCCGTTGCGGAAATTGTCCCACCGAGAGATCGTCACCAGCTTTGCCTTGTCGGTGTCGCTTTTTACGTACACGACGAGGCCAGTGGTTGACGAAAACCCAGCCTTTTTATGGGCAACAATGCGGTGACGGCCGCACACGGGGACAAGTGATTTCGCCCCAGTTTTCCTGCTGCCGGTAGTCGCCGCAAAAAGCATTTCTGGAAATACTGAAGTGCCAGACTTTAACGCCATCTCGTACCGATCTACCGTCTCGACATCTACGATTGAGTGCTGCCTCGTCTGGTACTCGTTCCGATCGGTGTCGACTGAAGAAATGCTTACCCTAGCCACTTCATAGTCAAGCCCGAGCTGCTCAAGCTTTTCACGCAGCCCAACGTCTTCGCGAGACTCAACGTGGTCGACGCTATCCGTCGCAAAATCAAGAATTGCAGTAGCCATTTCAATACGCTCCTGTGACAAACCAACCACCCCGGCCGCGCTTCACCGTGAAGCCGCCGTTGCTTTCCACATCCTGGCCCCGGCCGTGCCGTGGCCCTTCTGCCTGACCGCGAACCCGACCGCCTCGATCCGGCCCGCCCTCGCGAGCGACGCGATCACTGGCCCGAAGGCCCGCGTGTCGTGCGGCACGATCCCGGCCGCGATGCACTCGTTCACGAGCTGCTCGCCGGAGAGCGGGCCGCCAGCGCGGCCGAGGGCCGACATCACGACGACCTTCGCGGCCTCGCGGTCCCAGCCGGCGGCCTCGGCCTTCGCCTGGCAGGCCTCGGCGGCCTTCTCGCCGGCCGCGCGTGCGGCCGCGAACATCGGGAGATCACACTGGGCGTCGATGAAGGTGGGCATCCGTGCTTCCTTGTATTTGCCCGCGTCTCGTGCGGGCGGCCGGTCGAGTCACTCGACGAAAGGAGGTTTTTTCCGAGCCTCGACTGCCGGCGTTGGTCCCCACTGGGCCGGCGTTAGGGGCGGATGCGGCTCCGTGCGACGCCGCTGCGGCCACCGCGGGCCGGCGGTAGCTACCAGGTCGGTGAGTCCCACGGCACGCTCCGCTTCCTTAGTCCCTCAGCCTGCGCCGTCAGCCTCACAGCTCGGGCTTCGATGATGTCGGCCGCGTCGCGGTCGGCCTCCGCTCGGTCGACGTACCAGCCGTCGGCCTCGTGGAGGACCTGGCCGCAGCGGACGAGCGTCTGCTCGCCGAGCTGCTCGAGCTGCCCCACCATCGTGATCGTGCCCACACCGTGCGGCTCGATCATGTCGGTGATAACGACCTTGTAGACCGTGTCAGAAGGGGATTGCATCGGGATTGCCCTCCGTCGTCGCCGCGTGGGCCTTCGCCGCCTGCGACCGCTTCGCGGCCGGCTTCTCCTCGGCCGGGGCCCCCGGCACGTCGGCAGCCATGGCCGGGAGGAACTTCCGGGCGTTCACAAACACCTTCCCGGCGTTGCCCTCGCGGTGATAGACCTGGCAGCGAACCCACCGGCCGACCAGGTCGCCAACCTGCGTCGCCTTCCACTGCTCCGGCGTGATGCCGAGAGCCTTCGCGAGGCTCGCCGCGATCCTGGCGGCCCAGTCCTTGTCCTTCGGCAGCTCGACCCAGACCCAGCCGTAGCGCGGCTCGGTGTGGGCGAGCGTCACCTTCAGCCGCTTGTCGGTCTCCTCGACCCGCTTGATCTGAAAGACGTGCTCGCCATCCGGGACCAGCTCGCGGTCGAGCGTTGTCGGCTGTACCGGCTCGTCCAGGTCGATGTCCTCGAATCCCCAATCCATAGGTCTACTTCTCCTGTTGTCGCTTCCGTCCACTACGGGCCGCATACGCTCGGACCGTTTCAACTTGCTCTGCCGTGTAGCCGCTGGCCGACTGAACGACGCCAGCGGCTGCGATGACCATCCGGATTGCCGCTTCGTCGCCGCGAACACCGACAGCACGCAGGGCCGCGACGAAGGGCTTCCAGCCCATGCCGCTTTTCGGTGCCGTCTGGCGGCGCTGTGCCGGCCAGGTGCTATGCCACGACATCGACGGCCCCCTCCGGCTCGATGGTGTTGTGCCGGGCGTTGACCTCGCCCATCAGGCCGGCGACCTCCACGTCGGAGAGCTGGCCGTCGCTGGCGAGCTCCTCGATCCGGTCGCCGATCCGGCCAAGGGTCCGGACATCCTTCGCGTCGCGGATGTACTGGGCGATCTGTTCGACGAGCGGCACGTCGGCCGGGGCCTTCTTCTTCGCGGCCACAGTTGCGGCCACGGCCGGGGGCTCGAAGATGGTGGCGAGCGAGCCGATGCCCATCGGCATGACCGCCGGAAGGCCGAACCGGTTCTTCGCGTCCCAGGCCGCGGACCGCTCCGCGTACATGACCCGCTCCTTCCCGCCGGCCGCCTTCTTCCGGCCGTCGGCCCCCTCGACGATCGAGGTCTTGTAGGTCGCGAAGAGGAGGAGGTCGCTCCACTCCTTCACGATCGGGGCGGTCTGCTTCGTGAGCTTCAGCTCGTAGCGGTCGAAGCCGTCCTGCATGTCGGGCGGGCTGGTCCGCTGGACCTTCGCATGGGCCACGAGCACGACGTGAAGGCCGCGGGCCACCAGGTCGTCGGCGAGCTGGAGGAACCGGCCGATCCGCTCTGCGACGAGCGTGTAGCCCTTGCCGAAGCCGAAGTCCTCGATCGACTTCTTTCCGCTCGTGCGGAGGATCTGCTCGATCATGGCCCGCTCGGCCCAGTCGACAGAGTCGATCACGACCGTCTCGAAGCCCTGGGCGTCGCGGGCCAGCTCGTGGAGCGAGCCCTCGAGCGTGGCCCAGTCGGGGCATGAGACGCGGGCCACGTCCAGATGTCGCGTCCCGTCCTCGGTGTCGAGGACGAGCGGCGTCGGGAACTGCGACGCGAGCGTCGACTTGCCGATCCCCTCGGTCCCGTAGATCACCGCCCGCACATGCGACCGCTGCCGGCCGCGCACAATCTTCAGAGCCATATCGTCAGTCCTCCCGTGAAATGAAGCCGGGGGCGTTTCCGTCCACCCCTCGGCCGCGGTTGCATCCCTTCCCGGCCGGCCTCCGCCGGCATCCTCCGCCGTTGCATCCGGTGCCGCGGCGGTCCTCCTGAATCTTCAAGGCCACGATCCCCAGGGCCGCGACCGAGATCACGAAGAGCGTGATCGAGAACGCGAGACCGGCGATCACGAGTCCGTCGAGCGTCATTCCCACGACCTCCCGTCGGTGTCGTTCACGAGCGCGGCCGCCGCATCGCGGACAACCTTCGCCCGCAGGCGGGCCGACTTCAGGGCGATCGGGGCCGAGGCCTCGACCTCGTAGGCCAGCAGCTCGTCGAGACTGCGGTAGCAGGCGAAGAGCCGCTGGAGGTTGCCCGCGCATCGCTGCCGCCAGCTATGCCACGGTCCCGGCCGGTTGGCCGCTCTGTGGTGTGCCGTTCTGGTCATGTTCAGAACTCCGCGATCTGCGAGGCGGCGATCGTGTGGGCCTGGCCCTCGTCGTCGCGGACCGTCAGGCCGTACCAGTCGGCCCGCTCGACCTTGCCCTGGCGGGGCATCGCTCCGACGGTCGGCGAGAACCAGATCGAGTCGCCGACCGCGTGAGGGGTCGCGCGGCCGTAGGTCTCGGCCATCCCGGCGGCGGCCGCTGCGGCCTCCGCGTCCCCCGGCATCCGTTCCGTGTTGGCGTCCATGCCATTTCTCCGTAGCGTGTAATGAGGGGCAAAAATCAACCGGCCATCCCGGCCGCGAGAACCCGAACGATCACGAGAACCAACTCGATCCAGACCTCGACGTTCATCTGTGCCTCCATGCACTGGTGACTTCCACTGCCGAAGTCATCCATGACGTGGCGGGGAAGATAGTCACAGTATCGTGAAATGGTCAAGGCCAACTTCACGGAAAACAGAAACAGCGGTTTTCGCCGCAGAAACGCCGCTTCGTGGGCGTGCTAGCGTCCGGTCGCCTGCGAGATCATGTCGGAGAGCTGTCCCTTCGAGACGCCCTCCGGCACGACGAGGCCGAGCTTCTCGGCATAGGCGAGCTGCCGCTCGGTGGGCGGGTCGCGCCGCCAGGCATCGGGGAAGCGCGGCCAGGAGAGGATCGCGGCGGCTGCGGCCCACGCCGACACTGCCGCCATGCCGACGCTGGGCTTCTGGCTGAAGAGCGAGACGAAGGCCGTGATCACGCAGACGCCAGCCACGAGCAGGAGGCCGGTCGAGCGGACGGCGTAGATCGCCAGTGTGGACAGCTTCGCGAGCATGGCACCTCCAGTGGGTCTGGTCAGGCTGCCGTGCCTCCCTTGCGTGGCCGCCCGCCGCGCTTCTTGTTATTGGCGGCCGCGTCCTCGTTTCGCCGCTTCACCTCGTCGAGATAGTAGTAGACGCGGCGAGGGGAGTCCACGATTTTCGTCAGGTCGCCCTTCCGGCCCCAGTGGCGGATGTTGCTCGCGTCGATGCCGAGCAGCTTCGCCGCTTCGTCGGCGGTCACGACCGGCTTCTTCGTCTTTTCGTGGATGAACACCTTCATAGCCTCCGGAAGGTATTTTCCGGCGGGGGCGAATCAACACCCGCCGGAATTTGCCTCTGGCCCTCGTCCGCCCATACGGTGAACTAGGACCCGAATACACCCCGCTGGGCTCGAACCAGCAACCTTCGGTTCCGTAGACCGATGCTCTACCGGAACCGAAGGGCCAACGGTGCCGCGTGCCGGACTTTCCGGCTTTGCGGGGCGTTTGACGGGCCTGCGACGGAACGGAGACTGTCGCGAACCTCGCCACGGTGAGGGGGTCGGAACCCCTTGCTGTGGTACGCCTCGAGGTCGCGCCATGTTCCGCAGATCGGGCCCGAATACGCTCGGCGAATACGCCCGGACAGGCTATAGCCTGCTCCGGGACGTGCGGCCGTCCACCGTCCGGCAGTATGTGATCGTCGCCGACCTGTTCGAGCGGTGGGCCGGTGGGCCGGTCCCACTCGACCAGCTCGACGAGCGGAGCGTCTCGGAGTGGCTGCGGGACTACTCGGCCGGCAGGAAGCCCGCCACGGTCCGCGGGAAAAAGAACATGCTCCTCGCCCTCTGGCGGGCGGCCGCCGACGATGGGGCCTGCGAGGAGCCCGTGTCGCGACGCGTGCGGAAGACCAGGGTCCCGGCCTCGGTGGTCACGGCCTGGACGAAGGCCGAGGTCGAGCAGCTCCTGGCCGCCTGCCACGGCCTGCCGCGCTGGCACCGCTGCGGACTTCGCCGAAGTGTCTGGTGGGACCTGGCCGTCCGGGTCGCGTGGGACTCTGGCATCCGGTGGGGCGACCAGATCGCCCTCCCGGTGTCGGCCGTCCGGCCCGACGGGTCGGTCTGCTGGACCCAGTCGAAGACCGGGAAGATCGCCACGTTCCGCTTCAGCCCGTCCACGATGGCGGCCCTGGAGGCCAGCCTGAAGGCCTGCCCGCGGTCGCTGGTGATGCCGTGGCCGTCCTCACACGAGACATTCCGAGACCAGGTGAAGAGACTCGTCAGGCGGGCCGGCATCCGGGCCGGGACCTGGAAATGGATCCGCAGGGGCTCCGGGACCGATGTCGAGCTTCAGCAGCCATACGCCGGCCACCGGCATCTCGGGAACACGCGGGCCGTGTTCGAGGCCTCATACGGTGACCAGTCGATCCTCGGCGGCACGGTGCCGCCGCCGCGCGAGCTGCTCGTGGCGGCGCTTGCCAGTCAAGCCAGGAAAGATACGGGGGGGGGGGCACTCTAGGAAGATCGGGCCGCGTGGCGTGAGGCGGTCGGCTTGACGTATGTCAGGCGGCCACCGGCCCCGGCAGGGCCACGGCGGCCCGCAGCTCGTCGAGGCTCCCGTCGTTCACGATCCGGCGGTCGACTAGGTCGGCGGCGACGCCGGCCTCGGAGGAGTGGTAGCGGACCCCCTGACCAGTTCCGTCATGGGGTCGCACGACCTCCCAGACCTCGCCGCCGGCTCGCCGGACCCAGGCGGCCTCGTTGTCGAACCGGATGTCCGCGACGACCACGGCATCCCAGCCGGCCTCGGCGAGCTGCTCGACGCGCCGCTGGCAGAGCGAGACCCAGACATCTCGGCCGAGCTGCTCGCGGCCCCACTCGGTGCCGAGCGTCTGGAGGAGTTGGCGGGGCGACGTGCCGAGGCCGGGGAGCGGCCGCTCCTTCGCCTGGCGATCTCGGAGCAGCGACTCCGGCAGGCCGGTCATCGCGGCGACCATCGCGTAGAGCGGGTCGGCGAGCTGGATGGTCACGGCACCCGGCACCATCGCCGCCACCGTGTTCTTCCCGGCCCCAGCCCTGCCAGTGATCCCGATCAGTCGCATCGGTCGCTCCTTCCGTCTCGCCTGCCGCAGCTCGCCGACCATCCACAAGGCCAGCGAAGCTAACGTCCCGCCAGACCCAGTCCAGCAGTTGGCCGGCCCCAGCCGGCGGCAGAGCGTCTCGGCCTGGTCGAGCTGCTCGAGCGAGAGCTTCACGACGTGCGGACCTTGCCTTCCTGCGTGATCCGGCAGTTCTCCACGTCGAACTCGCCGTCCTCGCGGACGTCGACCATCGCGAAGCCCCAGTTCCAGCGGTTGATCCTGGCGTACTCCGGCGTCAGGTCGCACAGACAGCCGGTCGACCAGCAGAATGTCTCCGCGTGCCACATGTCGCTTTCCGCGTGTCCGCTGGACCGGTGCGAATGGCCGACCAGCACAGAGGCCAGCGTCCGGAGGAACGCCCCGCGGGCCACGTTCACCGGCGCGGCCAGCCCCTTCGGCAGCTCGTGCCCATGGAGGACGGGCAGCTTCCCTAGCATGACGGGCCGCTGATCCTCGACGAGCTCGATGTCGTGCTCGGCCAGATGGAGCCACGCATGGAGGCTCGTCAGCCGGTCGCTCGACAGCTCCGGGGCGTGTTGCCAGATGTAATGATTCCACCGTTCCTCGTGGTTCCCTGCCTTCAATACGATCGGGACGTCGGGGAACTCCTGCCGCAGCCAGCCCAGGAACCCGCGGACGGCCTCGAGCTCGCCGACAAAGTCGCGGGACCTCGGGTCCTTCATCCATCGGGAGATCGAGTAGAAGTCGCAGATGTCGCCGTTGAGGAACAGGGCCTGGATGTCGGCGGCCTTCAGGTACTCGACAGCCGCGGCGACCGCGACCTCGGAGTGGTAGGGGACGTGAACGTCGGACAGGATGCCGACTCGGCCTGTGACCTCGAGCGTGTAGGGGCTCCACCGCTCGGCCTTCGACGGCGGCAGGCCGTAGACCACGCCCGCCTGCCTGGGCGGCCTCGGAACAACCGTCCGGCGCATGTCCCGCCGGTTCGCCTTCCCGTTGACGCCGAACTGGCGGGACATGCGCTTCCTGGCCTGCTCGATCGTGATCGCCCCCTTCGTCTCCCGCACCAGCCGGCGGGCCAGCGTGCGGGCCGGGGCGTCTGGATGGTCGGCCGCCAGCTTGCGAGCCATGGCGGTAATCGGGTCGGCAGCGGGCATCCTTGCCTCCTGTCGTGCGGTCTGCCTGTGATACGCCCCCCGGTGGGTGAGTCAACGGGCAACCGGCCCCCACTTGCCCACCGGGCAGCTCTGCTCCGCCCACGACAACTTGCTCCGCCAATTCCGCTCCCGCACCACCGGGCACCCGCACTGACTGCACGCCGTGCCGTCGAAATGCTCGCACTGCTGGCAGACGGCAAACCGCCGGTCGATCTCGGCCTGGTCAGCCAGGGGCATCCCGGCGGCGACGTGCTGGGCGGCAGCGGCGGCGAGGTTGACGGCCTTCTGGGCGAGGCTCGGCCCCCGTGGCCTTGGATACGCCGGGTGATTCTCGTCCACCGTGAGCGTGTCGCCGTCCTCGGCCACGATGCAGGCGGCCACCTCGTCGAGCGTGTAGCCACGCTGCGTGACCCTGGCGACGAACTGTTGACGCGGGCCTGTAATCATGGAAACAGGTTGCACGGGTC
>Ga0209985_10004658_pt1 | contig 10972 bp, 9 predicted proteins | sample NOAtaG_FD_187305 | JGI IMG/M metagenome (GOLD analysis project Ga0209985, IMG submission 187305) | Freshwater lake microbial communities from Lake Erie, under a cyanobacterial bloom - NOAA_Erie_Diel6S_1000h metaG (SPAdes) (version 2) | ecosystem: Environmental > Aquatic > Freshwater > Lake ... | reverse complement strand
ATAGCTGCGTAGCAGCGGAATGTTCGTAGCCCCAATCAAAGATCCAGCACCTTTTCGGCCGGGTTGCGGCCGTCGAGCATCCAGGCCGGATTCTCGAGCAGGGTCTTGACGCGGTACAGGAAGCTTACGCTTTCGCGGCCGTCGATGATGCGGTGGTCGTAGCTCAGCGCCACGTACATGATCGGTCGGATCACGATTTGTCCGTTCTCTACCACCGGGCGCTCGACGATATTGTGCATGCCGAGGATGCCGCTCTGCGGCTGGTTGATGATCGGCGTACTCATCATGCTGCCGAACACACCGCCATTGGTGATGGTAAAGGTGCCGCCGGTCATTTCTTCGATAGACAACTTGTTGTCGCGTGCTTTGCCGGCCAGGCGCTTCACTTCGGCTTCGATGCCGGCCAGGCTCAGGGTTTCGGCATTGCGGATTACAGGAACAACGAGTCCTTTGGGTGCAGACACAGCGATCGAGATATCGCAGTAATCGTGGTAGATGATTTCATCGCCTTCGATGCTCGCGTTCACGGCCGGCCATTCGCGCAGGGCGATGCATACAGCGCGGGTGAAGAACGACATGAAGCCGAGGCCGATGCCGTGCTTCTCTTCGAAGGTTTTCTTGTATTGAGCGCGGAGATCCATCACCGGCTTCATATTCACCTCGTTGAAGGTGGTGAGCATGGCGGTTTCGTTTTTGGCAGCCACGAGGCGGCGGCTGATGGTCTTCCGCAGGTTCGACATCTTTTCCCGGCGCGCTTCGCGACCGCCGCTGAAGAGCGGTTTGTTGCCGGATGTATTCACCGCGCCGAGACTCACGATGGCCTCGAGCGCATCCATTTTCGTGATGCGGCCGTTGGTGCCGGTACCTTTCACCTTGGAGGCGGGGATACCGTATTCCTTCAACAGCTCCATGGCCAGGGGCGCGACGGGCACCTCGGCATCCATGTTCACGGCAGGAGCAGCTTTTTCAGGCGCCTTGGCCGGCGTAGCGGCGGGAGCGCTTTCTTTTTTCGCTTCGGTGGCGGCGGGTTTCGCTGCTGCGGGCGTTCCTTCCGGTTTGGCCGCATCCGTATCCACGACGGCCACGACCGAGCCCACGGCGATGGTATCGCCCGGGTTACCAATCAGTTTGGCAAGCACACCGGCGGAGGTAGCATTCACCTCGAAGGTTGCCTTATCGCTTTCAAATTCAGCGATCGGATCATCCATTTCCACCCATTCGCCCTCTTTGCGCAGCCAATTGGACAGGGTTACTTCACTGATGCTTTCTCCCGGTGAGGGAACGATGATTTCTACAGCCATGATCGGTTTCCGGCCGCAAAGGTACGAAATGCATTCCGGTGATTGAGTAGCCGCAGCGCAGCGAAGGCGTATCGAAATCGAACCCCGGTCATTGAGCGCTTGAAGCGAAGCGGAAAGCAGTCGAAATGTGAGGGGTTCGGAGCAGAGCCTCCATCGCTGCGCAGCCCACCGAAGCAGTCCCGACTCCTTCAGTCGGGAAAATCAGGACACGGAATACCCTTCTTCCCCAGATTCCTCTCATCGGTCAAAACCAGAAACATTGCATCCAAGACCATACCCGCTGAAAAGCTATGCTAGCAAGGCACTGAGGCAGAAACCGCTGCCACCTGCCTGTTTTCGATGCAATGTTCACCTTGTTCAGGTTGTTGCATACATTTGAAAACATTATACACCAATGCCTGTTTACCCAATAACCTGCGCTCATGGCAGCGAAAGAGCCTTCAAGCTACCCACATTTCATTCGGCTTTTTGTGACCTGTTAAATAACTTAAAAAAAGTAATAGTTTGAGCAGCCGGGCGCACAAGAACAGCAGCAAAGGTGACATTACAAGCACGTCATACGCTATTTTGAACCATATCGGCCTATTGGTACCATAACTGATGAAAGAAATAGACATGAAAAAAAATGCTATTTACATAATTACACTGCTCAACTTGGCAATGAACACGCATGCCTTTGCTCAGAAACAAGCGTATATCTGGCATTTTGGTGATGGAAAAGCAATTGATTTCAGTAGTGGAAATCCGGTTCAGGTGGCAGGAAGTTCCTTGCAATCTTTCGAAGGCTCTGCTTCCTATTGCGATTCTTTGGGCAGTCTGCTTTTTTATACCAACGGCGGAGGTCGCGAACCATTGTTAAGCGGTCAGGACGGCGGTCATATATGGAATAGAAGCAATGCTGTCATGTACGATATGATGGGAACAAAAGGCGGGGGATTCAGTGCAGCGCAGTCTTCTGTAATTTTTGAAGCTCCGGGAAAGCCTGGAGTTTACTATGTTTTTACCATGGATGAATTCGAGTATTATGTTGGTGCATCTCCTGCTGTCCTTGCAGCTCAGCCTTTGGGTCGCGGACTTCGATATTTTACGGTGGATATGAATCTGAATGGCGGTTTCGGTGGCGTGGTGCTGGCAGATCAGCCGGTTTACCAACCCTCTTGCGAAGGACTATGTGCGATTCGCCATGCCAATAAAAGAGATTACTGGATACTGATAAATCAGGATTCTACAGGTATCGGTATTTACAAGGTCGCACCGTCAGGAGTCAGTTTTATAAGTAATTACAAGGCTGTTGGAGGGAATGGCGGTATCATTAAAGCTTCTCCTGATGGTAAAAATGTTCGTATCCTTAAATATTTGCTAGATTTCGACAACAATAGCGGAACCATTTCGAATCCAATAGCATTCACCAATCCCGGCGAGTATTTTGAATTTTCTCCCAATAGCAGATTTCTTTATGAAATAGCGAATTACTCCGTTCTGAAATACGACTTACAGGCAGCATCCATTCCAAATTCTGCAACATCTATTGGAACCATCAATTCGGATTTAGGAACCGCAATCGGGCAAATGCAACTGGGCCCCGATGGTAAGATTTATTATCTGACTTCAAACCCAGGTCAAAATTCAATGACACTGGCAAGAATCAACTGTCCCAATACTTCCAGTGCAGCTTTACAACCGGCAGTTTTAAATTTCCCCGGTTCATTTTTGGGCTTGCCTAATTTTCCAGCCTGGCTATTCGAAAATTACGACTCAACATTTGTTTCATTAGGACCTGATACGATTAGACTGTGCGATGTTGGTGGATCTTACACTTTAAACGCGCTGAATCCCGGAGCATCATACCTATGGTCGAACGGAGCAACTACGCAAACCATTACAGTCAATACTCCCGGAACTTATTCAGTTACTGTCAATGGACCATGCGGTGTCGCTAAAGATCAAATTGTGATTGTAAACTGTGATACGTCCAAAAATCAAAAACCTGACAGCATACAGAATTGTCGGTTAATTGTTCCAAACGCATTTACACCAAACAGTGATGGCTTCAACGATGCTTTTTATCCATTTAGCCTCTGTACATTTCAACATTATGAATTCTTAGTGTTCAATAGATGGGGAGAAGTAGTTTTCAAAACATCAAACCCAACAGAAAAATGGGATGGAAAACATAAAGGTGTCGACCTTTCTTCTGGTGTTTACGTCTATTTGATAAGATACAAATTCCCAAAGCAACCGACTAAAACTGCTTCTGGGTCCATTACCCTTACAAGGTGACGACTGATGAAAAAACGACGTATAATGGCAGCTTTCAACAGGCGGGGATGCCGTTCTCCTTCAGCAGCTCCATGGCCAGGGGCGCGACGGGCACCTCGGCATCCATGTTCACTGCCGGAACAGCTTTCTCCGGTGTTATGGCCGGCGTAACGGCGGGAGCGCTTTCTTTTTCGCTTCGGTGGCGGCGGGTTTCGCTGCTGCAGGCGTTCCTTCCGGTTTGGCCGCATCCGTACCCACGATAACCACGACCGAGGCCAGGGCGATGGTATAGCCTGGGTTGCCGATCAGTTTGGCAAGGATACCGGCGGAGGTAGCATTCACCTCGAAGGTTGCCTTATCGATTTCAAATTCAGCGATCGGATCATCCATTTCCACCCATTCGCCCTCTTTGCGCAGCCAATTGGACAGGGTTACTTCACTGATGCTTTCTCCCGGCGAGGGAACGATGATTTCTACAGCCATGATCGGTTTCCGGCCGCAGCGGTACGAAATGCATTCCGGTGATTGAGTAGCCGCAGCGCAGCGAAGGCGTATCGAAATCGAACCCCGGTCATTGAGCTGCCGTTGACGACGCAACCGCTGCGCAGCACAGCGAAGCAGTCCCGACTCCTTCAGTCGGGAAAATGATAGGGGTTCGGAGCAACGAAGCCCTGTAAACGCAACCGCTGCGCAACAAACCGAAGCAGTCCCGACTCCTTCAGTCGGGAAAATGCTAGGGGTTCGGAGCAACGAAGCCCTGTAAACGCAACCGCTGCGCAGCACAGCGAAGCAGTCCCGACTTTTTCAGTCGGGAAAATCGAACCCCGGTCATTGAGCTGCCGTTGACGACGCAACCGCTGCGCAGCACAGCGAAGCAGTCCCGACTCCTTCAGTCGGGAAAATGGTAGGGGTTCGTAGCAATGGAGCTTTAAAAAGCAACCGCTGCGCAGCACAGCGAAGCAGTCCCGACTCCTTCAGTCGGGAAAATCGAACCCCGGTCATTGAGCGTCACGAAGTCTCGCTCGCGGTCGATAAAGCCCGGTGATTGAGCGGTCGGAGCTCAGCGGAGACCAGTCGAAATCGGGACACCGAATACAATGCGGCCCAAGATTCCCGGGCAACATCTGTCACCGACAAGACATTTAATCTACTTCAAATGAGAAACATGAGCCTGGTAAATTTTCTTCGACAAAATGGAGACAACGGTTCGACCACAACGCAGCAGTCCCAACTCCCTCCGCGTCAACATCGGGCCACGGAAACTACAGACAATAGGCCAACACTTTACCACCCTGACTAAACCACAGAGATTACAGCTCATGTCAATGGTTTCCCTAACCTGCACGATACGTTTATATGACAGTATTGGCTACTTACTGCCTTCGAGAATCGTTTCGATACGCCTACACTGCGTTACGGCTACTCAACGACCAGCACGGTTACATGAACTTTTCACATGCCACGGGCTTCAGTTACCTCACATATCTGTTTTTATCCGCAGGCTCTTGCCTCAATAAACCTAACACATACATTTGTACATAAAGGCTAAGCAAACCGCTACAAAAAACATTCTACACCAACTTCAAGCGAAATTAATATGATGCGCACATACGAAGCCTTGCCCAACCTCAAACACCGCATGATACTTAGCCTCATCCACGCCTGCGGAATTCGAAGGAGCGAATTGCTGAACCCGCAACTCAGCGATGCGCAATCGGACAGGGGCCTCTTATTGATTCGCCAAGCCAAGGGCAAGAAAGACCGCGTGGTGCCTCTGAGTACCAAGTTACTGGAAAGCCTGCGGCAATGTTACGTGCAATACCGTCCGAAGGGCTGGCTGTTTGAAGGCCAGGATGGGGGTCAGTATAGTGAGAAAAGCATCCAACTTGTTTTCAAACAGGCATTAGCCAAAGCCGGCATTGATAAGCCTGCAACCCTTCACTGGTTGCGGCACAGTTATGCCACGCATTTGTTGGAAAACGGCACTGATCTTCGTTATATCCAGGAATTACTTGGCCATAACAGCAGCCGCACTACCGAAATCTATACGCATGTAAGCCAGCACAACCTGCAACAAATACGCAGCCCATTCGACGACCTATGAGCCAGCCAAAAAGGGAAACAAAACTAGACCTATACAACAGGATATGGTGTATAGGAGATAAAAAACTAGACCTATAAGCAAGTTATGGGAAAGGCTTTAAAATTTGCAAACAACCCAAAACAAGAACATATGAATCGAGAAAATCATAAAATCAGAAATTTAAGCTTTGTGCTTACAATTCTATTGTCGTCAAACTATTTTACGGCTTTTTGCCAATCCTCTGACCACACTTGTGGTGCAGCTAATGTTCACAACAGCGCACTTTCATATGGTCAGATATCTGATATAGACGGAAATACATACAAAACTACCGTTATTGACGACAAGGTATGGTTCTCTGAGAACCTGAAAGTGACGCGCTTTCAGAACGGAGATACGATACCCCAGGTGAGTGACTCGGCCATGTGGAGTGGGCTAACAGGTCCCGGCATGTGCTCCTACAAGAATGATACTGCCTTTGATTGTCCATACGGGAAACTCTACAACCACCATGTGGCGCGCGACCCACGCAACCCATGTCCTTCAGGATGGCGGGTTCCCTCCATGACGGACCTATATGACCTCATCTTCTTCCTGGACCCCAACGCAAATGTCCAGCAGCCAGGCAACCAGCCCAACACGGCCGGTGGCAGGTTGAAGAGCGCGGGGTTATCATATTATCAGCCCCCCAATGCAGGTGCCACGAACAGCAGTGGTTTCTCTGCAATCCCCAATGGCGGCCGGAACCCTCAGGGACAATTCTCCTTGAGCTACAATGCAGCGGCCAGCTACTGGTTATCCACGGAAGTGGGCCCGGGCATGGGCTTCTTCCTTGAACTGGCCTATCCCCAAGACTGGGCTGTGCGCAACGCCTACTTTTCCGGGTATGGCGCTTGCATCCGATGCGTCACAGATTTAAGTACGGTCAATATAAATGAAAGTCTGATTCCTACATTTAATGTTTATCCAAATCCTGCCGATGAGTACATAACAATAAACTCAGATAAACTGATGATAGGCAAAGAGTATGTTATTAGCGACTTTACTGGGAGACAATTGCTCAGAGGTAGAATTCTTTCAGAAGATATGACTGTATCAATTATTGAACTTCCAAGTGGAATGTATTTTCTAAGTTTCCCATCATCTAGTTTGAGCGCTTCTAAAATAATCAAAAGATAATTGAAATTTATTGATAAGCCCATCCCATAACAGCACCTAAAAGAAATTGGCGGCATTGTGCTCCGCAGAAAGATTTGTTGTAAAAGAAATATTCTTCTCCGCAAAATCACCACGGTAAAAACCCGCCAACTTCTTTTAGCTGCCAACCGTTATACGCAAGCATAGACAGACCAATACAAAACGAAAGTTCAATAGACAAAAACAATAAAAGTTACACAATGAAGCAAACAATTTTAGGTTCAGGAGGAGCAATAGGCATCGAATTGGCAAAAGCATTAACGGCATTTACAACTGATATTAGACTCGTAAGCCGGAATCCGAAGAAAGTAAATCCTAATGATGAACTTTTTCCAGCAGACCTAACCAATCGCGAAGAAGTTTTAAAAGCGATAGCCGGTAGCGAAATCGTTTATGTTACCGTGGGTTTCGCATACAATAGCAAAGTATGGCAAACTTTATGGCCTCCATTCATAAAGAACGTGATTGATGCCTGCATTCAAAATAATGCTAAACTTGTGTTTTTTGACAATGTCTATGCTATAGGTGGTGATAACGTAAAACATATCACCGAAGAATCACCTATCAGTCCGTGTAGTAAAAAAGGGGAGGTTAGAGCCGAAGTTGATAAACTCATTTTGGATGCTATCGAAAAAAGAAAACTTAATGCCATAATAGCCCGTTCTCCTGATTTCTTCAGCGAAGTGAAAGCTACAAGTATGTCAATGAATTTGATTTATGACAATCTGGCTAAGGGCAAAAAAGCTCAATGGTTATGCGATGCTCAAAAAATTCACAGCATGGGTTATACTCCAGACCTTGCCAAGGGAACTGCAATACTTGGTAATGCAGCGGATGCTTATAATCAAATATGGAACCTACCAACAGACCCTGAAAAAATAACTGGTGAAGGCTGGGTAAATATATTTGCCACAGAAATGAATGCAAGCAATAAATATCAGGTTCTACCAAATTGGCTTTTAAAAGTTTTAGGATTGTTTATTCCAATAATGAAAGAATTACCAGAAATGAACTATCAATTTGACAGAGATTACTATTTTGACAGTTCAAAATTCAATAAACATTTTCACTATTCGCCAACCAAAAATGCAATTGCGGTTAAGCAAACAATTGAACGTCTAAAAAAAACGAATGCCAGCGCATAACAGCACATTCGCAATTGGCGGGGTTTCGTGCCCCGCAGACAGTTTTGTGGTAGCCGAAAGTTTTGTGCTCCGCATAAACTTTTGTGCTGAAAAGCCCGCCCATCGCAAATATGCCAAACGTTACCACAAATCCATGAGTCCTACTGCAACACATAAATAACAAATAAAAATGACATTAGATAGTAGAAAATCTGTCGACATTATAGAAACGATGGAGAACTATCTTTCTAAAAACAGACCTCCCGTTGAAATTCGACCAGAGCTTGATCTGGGCTATGAGATAACCGGGCAAAGTGTGATACTTTTTGAAATCAGACCTGTTTGGAATAACCCTTCCGAAATTCAACACATGCCTTATGCCAAAGCAACCCTTGTTCTGAAAAACAATGAATGGAAAATTTATTGGATGAGAGGAAACCTCAAGTGGTATCCTTACGATCCAAAACCCAGGGTCAAAAAACTATCAGATTTCTTAAAACTGGTAGAAGATGATAAATACGCTTGCTTTAAAGGATAAAACTATTCGCAGAGTCGGCCTGGGTTGTAACAGCAAGTTGCCGCCAGCCCTCTGAAAATTCAAGGCCGGCTGAGAATTCCGCACCAAACTGCCCCCCTATTCTTTTTCAAACTGACCCCTATTCCGGGAAGTTGACCCCCTGATTATGGGTTTTATTCCGGAAAACTTACCCCTTTGTTTGGCAATTGCAGCATGATCTTCGGTTCGGAACCCAAGACCGATGGCAAACCAGACAAAGACGATGAACAAAGGAAAACAAGTATTGCGGCTTCATTATGAGCGCGGTATGGCGATAAAAGCCATAGTGTTCGAGCTGCGAATGAGCAAAAACACGGTGAACTAGTACTTGTGCCGATTTGAGAAAAGCGGAGTAAGTCTGACTTCGGTGTTGAACCAACATCAGACGGGTTTGTGGTATTGAAAAGTTCCAAAACAGCCGAGTCGCAGGTTTCGTTGTTGGCACGCGGAGACTGCTATTGGCACAAGAGAGCAATTTCAGCCCTTCTTGACCCATTCATCCTGCCATTTGGGTTATTTCACCGCGACATAACCCAAATAATGGCTTTTTTGGGTTGTTTCAGATGGACGAAACCCAAAAACCTGCTTACGCAAGGCAGATTCGTGGGCTGTCTGTAGCCCCCATGCAACCTTCCTGACCTTCCGCAGACAAAAAAACCATGCACCATCGCTCCCGTTTGTTATTCCTGGGCCTCGCGGCACTGAGCAGTCTGGCCGCCTGCCGCAAAGAAGTGACGCCGGTAACGGACAGTCCGCTGAACCTGCCGGCCACGCCCTACGATTACGTGGGCGTGATGTTGCCGGATTACCTGCGGCAGCCCGGGCCGGGGGGTATCATCGCAGCCAACCAGGACAATACGCCCGGCAGCAACCCGATCACCAACCACGGCGCTACATTGGGGCGGGTGCTCTTTTACGACCGCAACCTGAGCCAGAACCGCAGCGTGTCCTGCGCAAGCTGCCACAAACAGGAGCACGGATTCTCCGATCCGGCAGTGCTCAGCAAAGGCTTTGAAGGGGGCAACACCGGCCGGCATTCGATGGGTCTCATCAACGCACGTTGGTATGCCCGCGGCCGCTTCTTTTGGGACGAACGCGCCTCCACCCTCGAAAACCAGGTGCTCATGCCTTTCCAGGACCCTGTGGAAATGGGCATGACGCTCAGCGAAGTCACGCAACGTGTGCAGCAACATTCCTACTATGCCAGACTTTTCCGCAATGCCTTCGGCAGCGAAGAAGTGAACAGCGAGCGTATCAGCAGGGCGCTGGCGCAGTTTGTGCGCAGCATCGTGAGTGTCAACAGCCGCTGCGACGAAGGCCGGGCGCAGGTAGCCAACCAAGGAGAACCATTCCCAAATTTCACCCCTTCCGAAAACAACGGCAAGCGCCTCTTTCTGCTGCCGCCCAATGCCGGCGGACTCGGTTGCGCGGGCTGCCACAATACCGACGCCTTCCTCAACGCCCCCGGTGGCCCGACCAACAACGGCCTCGACGCGGAAACCGGTGGCGACCAGGGCGCATTTGGTCCGACACAAAACCCTGCGCTCCTCGGTGCCTTCAAGGTGCCTTCGCTGAAAAGCATCGCCGAGACGGCTCCCTATATGCACGATGGCCGTTTCGCTACCCTGGAACAGGTGATCGAGCATTACAATTCAGGTGTGCAGAACCATCCGAACCTGGCGCCACAGTTGCGCGATCCGCAGGGAAACCCGCGCCGGCTCAACCTCAGCGCACAGCAGAAGGCCGATTTGCTGGCGTTCCTGAAGACCCTGAGCGACCCGGTGCTGGCGGGTGATGTGAAGTTCAGCAACCCCTTCAAGATGTAAGACTGGGACCCTTGAGACAGGGTCTGGCGTACCGAGAATGCACCGTTTCTTTCCTGCCATCCGGTCTTAACTTCGCCATGCCTGTAAGGGGTTAAGGGATGAAAACGGACCGTATGAAAATCTTGCACCCATTGTTTGCGGGAAACCACATAAAAAAAGAGGTTAAAAGTGGACCTGCCAGGGGTTCATTCCGCAGTTTTATTGCGCTGCTACTTGTAAGCGTAGCCCTATTCTCAGCTTGTCAGTCAGGCGAAAGAACTGTGCTGCGTGACGACTTCAGGAAATACTATGACAGCTTTCAGGTGCAAGGCGCCTTTGCGTTGTACGATCCGCAGGAAGATCGTTACATATTGTATAATCCGGACCAATTCCGGAAGCCTTTCCCGGCTGCTTCGACCTTCAAAATACCGCATTCGCTGATTGCGCTGGAAACCGGTGTGGTGCCCGACGCCAATTTCATACTGCCCTGGGATAGTGTGATACGCGCCTATCCGAAATGGAACTGCGACCACAACCTGCGATCGGCCTTCAGGAATTCAACGGTCTGGTATTACCAGGAAACTGCACGCCGGATTGGTACGCAACGCATGAAACGTTGGCTGGACACCTGCGGCTACGGCAATGCC
>Ga0209985_10004656_pt1 | contig 10974 bp, 8 predicted proteins | sample NOAtaG_FD_187305 | JGI IMG/M metagenome (GOLD analysis project Ga0209985, IMG submission 187305) | Freshwater lake microbial communities from Lake Erie, under a cyanobacterial bloom - NOAA_Erie_Diel6S_1000h metaG (SPAdes) (version 2) | ecosystem: Environmental > Aquatic > Freshwater > Lake ... | reverse complement strand
TCGATCGTCGTTTTGATCGATACGACCCCGTGAGCAATGGTCGCATCGTTGGCCTTGGCTCCGATCGTGTTGGTCTCGCGGCCGATCTCCTGAATCAAAAAATCCAAGCGGCGGCCCTGGGACTCCCTATCGCTCACCGCACTGTGAAACTGCTCAAGGTGGCTGTGCAAGCGAACAATTTCCTCGCGGATGTCGCAGCGATCAGAGAATTGGACGACCTCCCGCAGCACATCGATTTCGCCCACCGTCGGAAGCATTTCCGCAAGAGCCGATCGGACTCGGGACTCCAATCGTTTGCGATAATCGATCAGCACATTCGGGGCACGAGCCTCGATCTGGTCGCTGATGACTCGTACCGTCGCAGCCGACTCGGTAAGCTCCTTGCCCATCTGTTGACCCTCGATCTGCCGCATGCGGTTCAGATCGTCGAGGGCTTGGCCAATCGTCGAAAGCGCCAAAGCCGTGAGCTTCTCGGGCTCAGGTCCGGGGTTCGGTAGCAAAACACCTGGAAGTTGAAGTGCCGATCCGAGTTCAACAACGATCTGATAGCCGTCTCGGCCAACGCCGCTTTTGACTTGATCCAGATACGACTTGAGCGTCGATTCGGAAACCTTGTTCGCCATCGCCGCTGAGCCGCCGGAGAGACGCAGCGTCACATGCACAGAACCGCGGCGAACTTTCTCGCGGACAAGACCCTCGATCTGATTTTCCAGATAGGCCAACGACTCGTGGAGCTTGAAAGTCACCTTCAAAAAGCGGTTGTTGACCGAACGGACTTCCGCCTCGATCGAAAGGCCCTCTTCGATTTGCTGGGCCCTGCCATGGCCCGTCATGCTCTGCAAACCCGTCATACTCTGCAAACCCAGTGATGCTGACCTGATGAATTAACCTTATGGCCATTGGATGTAACCAATCGGACAAGCCAAAACCTACGACCGCAAAGCGCAGTTGGTCAGGCCCCACAAGGCCAACGTTACTTCGATGAAGGAGGTGGGTTCGGAGTTTCAGAGGCCGCAGGTGGCACGGCTGGCTCAGTGGGCACGGCTGGCTCAGTGGGCACGGCTGCAGGTTCCGTTGCCGGTGCTGGAGTTGCCGGTGCTGGAGTTGCCGGTGCTGTCTCAGGAGATACCACCGGCGGAATCGCTGGAAGCTCTGAAGTTCCGCCCATCCCGCCACCGGTGCTCATGCTCGTGGTCGCAGAAGTGTCGGCTTGAATGTCCAGAGCATCCTCTTTGTACCAGCGTGCAGCCAGTGCCGAGAAGAAGATCCACAGCAAGACCAAGACCGCAGTGATGCGGGTGAAGATATCGCCAGCTTTGACCCCGAAGGCACTTTGGCCACCGAGCCCACCTAAGGCTCCTGTTAAACCACCACCACGCCCCCGCTGAAGCAAAATGATGGCGATAATCAGGAACGAGAGGACAAAAAGGAGCGAACCGAAAATGTACTGGGAAAGAACCCCAAGCGGCATGAGCACGGCTAATAATCTCCGTTGTCGGACTAAATGGCAGGCGAGTTAGATGGATATCTGTTGCGTGAATTTAGCAGATGCATGGGGTTTTGTTGAGACCAGGAAGGAACTAGTTTTGGGTTTTTGTCCGGTCTGCATGTTTCGGAATGTCCCCAAAGAGCCACAGGCTCGCTTTCCAGATGACATTCCAGGGTCGTTGACACCTGCCGGTGGTTTGGTACCCTTCGAACTTGCACAGTTTACGCAAAACCCCCAATCGGCAAACTTCAACAGCGTCCCTAGGGTGGGAGTGCGGTTTGTCAGAATCGAGTCCGGGGTAGTGGTTTACCCAGTTTTTTCTCTCGGGAGGAAGTTCCTATGAGCCAGTTTCGTTTAGTCGTTTTGTCGGCCGTTGCTTTTGTTGCAGCGGGATTTGGATCGGTCGCGATGGCCGGTTGCGGTGGAGACAATGGATGCAGTGGCGGTCGAAGCGGCCTTTTCGCTCGCTTGCATTCCAAGAAAGCAGCTTGCAGCGGCGCGGTCGCCAAGGACTGCAGCGGTGGCGGATTGCTCAACAAGATCGGTGGCCGCCGTGGAGCCAAGTGCTCAGGCGCGGTTGCTCCTCAATGTGCACCGGCTCCAGCTCCTGCTTGCAACACCGGTTGCGACACCGGTTGCGGTAGCGTTGCTGTCGATTCTGGATGCACCGGATGCGCCGGCACAACCGTCATGTCCGACTCGTCGGTCATCGTCGAATCGGCTCCTTGCACCAACTGCGGAACAGCAGTCAACGCCGGAACCGTCGAAAGCTCGACCGTTGCACCTCCGGTTCCAGCAGCACCTGCCACGGTAGCACCAGCAGCACCTGCCGCAGACGCAGCACCGGCTGTTCCCGCAGCACCCGCTGTTCCAGCAGCACCGGCCGTTCCAGCAGCACCGGCCGTTCCTTCGGCCAGCGACGTTCCAAAGGCTTAGTTCCTTCCGGTTCGACCGGATCATTCCAAGCGACATTCCCGAGTTCTCCAATCTCGGGTCAAAACGATCGAGGGCACGCGAAAGCGTGCCCTTTTTTTTTCACGAAGGATCCCATTTGTTTTGTCGCTACAATACACCTTACGAGCCTGAGAGGCTTTTTTTCCAACTGGGATTTTTCTGGAACTTTTCCCAACCGAAACTGGAGTTTTCCGTGCCCGACGAGCCGATTGCCGCCGAGAAGTCATCGGTAACCATCTACACCGACGGAGCCGCTGAGCCCAATCCCGGCCCTGGAGGCTACGGAATCGTGCTCATGGCTGGCAAGCATCGCAAAGAGCTATCTGGCGGATTTCGTCTAACGACCAACAACCGTATGGAACTCATGGGGGTGATCGTCGCGCTCGAGGCTCTTTCGAAGCCCTGCTTGGTCAACCTCTACAGCGACTCGAAGTATGTAGTCGACACGGTCCAACGCGGTTCGGTCCTGCGATGGCAAAAGAACCGCTGGCAACGTAGCCCAGGTCAGCCGGTCAAGAACGTCGATCTATGGAAACGCTACCTCGTGGCCTCGGCGCGGCACTCGATCCGATTCCATTGGGTCAAAGGTCACGCGGGAGTCGCCGAAAACGAACGGTGCGATGAATTGGCCGTCGCAGCGATTCAACAATACGACTTGGCCGACGACCAAGGATACCTCTCGGACCCTTCGAGCAGTCGCTCCCTGAACCCCCAACTGGCAACCCGGGTTTCTAGGCCAATCCCCCTGAATCCAGGCCCTGCGGTGGAACCATCGGAAGGAGCACCTTGTCGAAAATGTACAGAGAACCTGGTTAAAAAAACTCCCAAGCCCAAAGCCCGAAAGCCCGGGCAGACGTATTTCTACGAGTGGTACCTCTTCTGTCCAGGATGCGGGACGATGTATATGGTTAACGAAGCAAAACGAAGCATCGACTGAAGTTTAAATCACCAACGCCCGGACTTATCGAATCCATGCAGTTTCTATACAACTCCCCTTCCGAGATCTCCAGCGGTTTCCCACCCGTGAGCGTGGTGACCGAGGAGCTATTGCATGCCAATTCGATCTACAACGAATCGGTCGAGCTATTGGATCGCCTCAAGCACTCGAATCACTGCTGCCAATGCGAGAAAAGACGGCCGGTAAAGATCGCTACGGTCGTTTTTCTCGATGAACATTTCGCTTGTTCGTTTCCGCTGTCCCTTTGCGAGCCCTGCAGCCGACTGGCGCCAATCGTCGCGGCACATCAAGATCGCCCGATCTACTTTTTCGCCGCTGGCATGGTGCTTGCCGCACTGGCCCTGTTGGCCTACAGACTCCAAGCCCCTTTGCCCCTGGTTTGGTTTCTACTGGCATCGCTTGTCGGAGTTTGGTTCCTTCAAAGACACTTTCGCAGCAAGCCCCAAGACGCGAAGGTTCGCGAAGAACTTACCCGCGCACTGGTCGCCAAAAGTCCCTTTTTTAGTAAATTTCTCCAGGCTTATCCCAAAGGTCGATTGTTCTGGCACAGCACGCCGCAACTCGAACCCTGGAGCACCGATGCGGAGAAAAACCTCTTCCAATCGAGCCTGATCGCTTTTGATCGCGGGTACGTCCTATCCGATATGCATGGACTCAACGAAGAGGACGGATCGTTGGCGATTTGCCATGCGGTATTCCAATACATCGACTCGGCCTTCCATCAAAAGCTCCGACAGTTCGAAGACGCACCGATCGCATGCCAAGCACTGATTCAGTTTTTTCCTGGCCGAAAACGGATCATCCAAACGCAAGTTCTCCCGCTTGCTCAGGTCGCTGCAAAACCGCTCGGACCGGGCGACCTGCCGCTCCAAACCGACCGTGCCCTCGAGAAGGCATTGCAGTCGATGCCGGAATTTCCTGTCCGAGCCCCGATCATCCTCATGTACCGAAGTTGCAACCTCGAAGGTACCAGCCAATTCCGCGAATTGACCCTTCCGGATGCTCATCCGGACTATCAACGCTATGTCCGCGCGATGCGTCCGGCGCAAGATCTGCAAAAAGAAGTTGAATCAAGCGAGCTTCTCGATGACACCAAGAACCTAGATTCCTCGCTCGAGGATCTCGAGTTTGCAACCGAGATGATGGCTCGGCCGGAAAACCAGATTCAGGTCGAGGACCTCGAACATTGGCAGAAAGCGGTTGAAGAAAACCGACGGTTAGACGTGGGGATCCCCGACCTAATGGCCGCCTCCGGTAAGTACGAACAAGCCCAAGTGCGATGGGAAAACTTGCTGCAGAAATCTCCTCAGGACCGCGAGTTGCTATTCGGCTATGCGAGGTTCCTCCAACGCAATGGGATGCTTGAAAAAGCTGCAAGCGTTTGCCAATCGCTGATCAAACTCCCCGATGCCGGTACCGACTGGTATGGGTTCCTAGCCCATCTTCAACACTCGATGGGATTTCCCCTCGAAGCCCAAAAAACGATCGATAAGGCACCCGAGGGTCCAAAGTCCGAGGAATTTCACTTCGTCGCCGCCAGTGTTGCTCAGGAGGTCGAAGACACCTCCGGTGCGATCCGCGAACTCGACGCGGCTCTTGCCGTAAACCCCCTCCACGGAAACTCCCTCCTGCTCAGGGCCAAACTCCTGATGCTCGAGGGACACAACCAACGGGCCCTCAAGGACATCAATACCTTTATCGAAAACGAAGGACCCAATCTTCGAGCTATCCAACTCAAGGCTTACATCATCCATCGACTCGAAGGGATCGAGAAATCGATCGATTACCTCACGCGGTGCATCGAGCAACTCGGCGCCCATCCGATCCTCAATGGCCTCCGCGCTGATGCTTACAAGGAATCCGGAAAACTCTCGTTAGCCCTCGAAGACATCGATTGGGTCATCGAAAACCAACCCGATTTGGCGGTCGCTCGACAACAACGCATTGAAATACGGATCGAGAATGGGGATACCGATGGAGCCATCGCCGACTCGCAATTCCTGCTCGATCAAGGTATCGAGAACACCGCACTTCTGAGCGATTACGGATACGCGAAATTCCTCAGCCAAGATTACGACGAAGCCCTCGAACTGCTCGTGCGGGCCGTCGAACTCGACTCGAACAACCTCTCTGCACGCTACCGACTCTCCCAAACCTATTCGAAACTCGGTAGGATCGATGAAGCAGTCGCGGAACTCTCGGCAATTCTCGAAGTCGACTCCGAACACGCCATTCCCTTTGTAGTCCGTGGATACCACTTTCTGATGCTCGGCCAAAACGATCGCGCCGGGGCAGACTTCGATGAAGCTCTAAAAATCGAACCCAAAGAGATCCAAGCCATACGAGGCAGTGCGCTCGTGAGCGAAACGCTCGGCGACCGCAAACGAGCCCTTCAACTCCTCGACCAAGCCCTTGCGCTCGATCCGACCAACGAAGAATGCTTGCTGGATCGCTCCCGTTTGTCGATGAGCGGCTATGACCTCAAAGGAGCCGAAAGGGACCTCAATCTGGTCATCCAATCGAGCCCTGATCTGCTTCCGGCCCTGTTCTCTCGAGCGCAGTTGAACATCCAATTGGGGAAAATGGACCAAGCCCTCAGCGATCTCGATGCGATCCTCAAAGAGGATCCAGACTTTGCACCCGCTTTGATCGGTCGAAGCGCCATCTACCAGCAACAAGGGGACGATGAGAAATCTCAAGAGGATCTCGATGCGGCGGTACAACTGCAACCCGAATCGGCCGAAGAAACAGAATTCACCCGCGCGGTCATGTCGGCACATATCTCCTTTATCCAAAACCGTTTCGAAGAATCCATCCGAGCTTCTACCCAAGCCATCGAACTAGATCCGAGCAATGAAACCGGTTACCTCAGAAGGGCTGCGGCCTACTGGTACTCAGACCAATTCGCAGAAGCTTGGGAGGATTTCAACCATGTCATCGTCAAACTCGAAAAGGAGTCCTCCAAAGCCCTCAACGGCCGCGGTGGATGCGCCGCAGAATTGGGCGACTACGAGCCCGCCATCATCGACCTGGAAAAAGCCATTTCTATCGCTCGCGATAAGGAAAAAGATCACCTCGCCTACTACCTAAACAACTACGCCAGAGCCCTTATCTCTGCCGGGCGGTTCGAGGATGCCCAAGCCGCCCTGAGCGAGTCGGAAGAAATCCAGCCTCGGAATGCGTGGCTCTACTACTACCGAGCCTTGCTCCATATCGCTCGCCAAGACGAAGCGCTCGCTTGTAGAGACTTCCAAAAAGCCATCGAATTCGATCAGCCTCCTATTCCGCCCCGCAAAAAAGCTAAAGCGGAATCGTACATCAAGAAATTCGGGACCGAGGACAAGCCCTCCGAGAACTAAGGCTTAGCGGGCTGACGGATAACCGCTCCACTTTTCTTGCCCGTCGGATCGCGATGGGGGGAAACCGAGGGGCCGCTAGACCAAGCCGTCGGGACTGTCCTTCGAGAGCCAGACACTTCGGACGCCCGGGGTCCGCTGGACTCCTCAATCGGAGAATCCGAAACAGAAATCTTGCCAGTCTGCCCGGATCCCTGAGAAGCAAGCAATGCCCCATCCATCGTACGCATCCTCAATGGAGGATTCGGCTGACTCTTGGCGATCGATGAAGACTCAAATGGCCTCGCATCAGGCTTGTAACTCGAGTCAGGCCAAGCCGAAGCGACCGGCCGCGGGGGCTCGATCGCCACGATGCGATCTCCTTGGACTAAGCCTGAGGAGGCCGCGATCGAGCCTGTTGCCGTCGAACCGGCACCTTGCGTAGCACTTCGAGTTGGAAACGGACTTTGACGATCCCAATCGTTGGATTGCGGGTTTGCGTACATCCCCAACGCAGCCCCAGAGCGACTTGCTAACGATTCGCCGAAGCGAGTTGCATTCGGGTCCGCATTTGGCGAATCGCTCGAGGTCCAAAGGGGAGGGCGGGCTGCGACCAGTGCAGACTGGTTGTCCGGTCGGGTCCGATCCGGCCTGGAGATTGGAATCACCGGCAAGGGCTCTTTGGACAAGACCTCTCGGAGGGTACCTTGTGGCATCGGCTGGAATGGACGCACGGCGACTTGACGCTCTCCGACGAGATCCTCGGGAAGTGCCGAATAGACCGGAACCTCCGCAGGGCTCGCAGGATTCGTGACGTTGGTGTTCGGCTCGATGAGGGTCCGGTGAGTTTCCGAGTAGTTGCTCGCCGAGTCGGCCATCGGGTCGATCCCAGGCAATGGATCCGACAAAGGCTGGTACCAATACCAAGAGCTGGTCGCCGCGGCCAGGACGACAACCACGACCAGCATGCTAGGACGAGCCGTCGTTGACGATTCTTCGGTGGGCTGATTTTTCTTTTTGATTGCCATAGCAAGAATTCCTCAAGTGTTCCTGCTAGTCTGCCACACTCGTTCGAGCGTGCGGGCGAGCTTGTCGGTCGCAAGTCGAATTCGATCACAATAAAAAGATGGAGATTCGCTTTGTATCGCTTGGAGAAACCTTGTCAGTTCGGCGGTATTTCAAGGGTAGGGAGATTGACGATCAAAACGCTTAGACCAGCAAGAGTCGAATCGACTCGAATCATTTTTTTCCGAAATTGCAATTCGTTCTTTATTTAGGGGGATACTTGTCCGACCGACGCAGGCTTACGCTGTTCCTAGAGCGCTACCCGAAGCAGCAGAGGTAGAGCCAGTAGCCAAAGACGGCAGGTTGCAAAGTCGGTCGATCACACAGACGGAATAGTAGAGAGACATCCAAGTCGAAACAGCATAGAGTTGAACAACGGCAAGAGAAACAAAACGGGGAATTGCGATGAGAGCGAGTCTGATGGCATTGATGTGGATAGCGATGGGCTTTACGGCTGCTTTAGGGCAGCAATTTCAGACCGCATTCAAAGAGCGGAGCCATGATTTCGGAACCGTCGCGCGTTCGGCCAAGACCGAGCATCGTTTTTACTTCGAGAACCCTTATCCTACCCCGATCCACGTTCGGAGTGTCCGCACGTCCTGCGGGTGTACTACGCCGAGCATTTTGACTGAGACAGTTGAGCCAGGCCAGAGCGGTTGCATCTTGGCCGTATTCAATACAGCCACCCACACCGGGTCGCGTGGTGCGACGATCACCGTGACGTTCGACAAACCGAGTTTTTCTGAGGTTCAACTGACGGTCAAAGGATACATCCGATCCGATGTGGTTTTTAACCCCAACGAGGTTGGCTTTGGCAAGCTGTCTGAAGGGACAGCCAAAGAGGTCGATGTGACTTTGGACTATGTTGGAAAATCGACTTGGCAGGTGACCCATGCGACATGCGATCTACCTTACGTGAAGATCGCAATCCAGGAGCAACTTCGCCAGGGTGGGAAAGTCCGCTATGGGCTGAAGGTGACGTTGGACGAAACGGCACCGACGGGGCCGCTGCAAAGTGAGATTGCGCTGCACACAAACGACTTGAATATCAAATCTCTTTCGTTGGGACTCAGCGCCAACGTAGAGCCTTCCTTGTCGATCCAGCCGAATCTGTTTTCGCTAGGGTCGATCGGCAAGCAAGAAGAGATCAAGAAGTTGGTCCGTCTGAAGGCCACCGAATCCTTCAGGGTGCTTGGAATTTCGAGCGAAGACTTCGATGTATCGAGTACCAAGTTGCCCGAAGAGTCCAAGGACATGCATTTACTGTCTCTTGTTTTTACTCCCAAGTCGGCAGCAATCAGCGACAAAAAGAGCAACTCCGAACAGCGAGGCAAGATCGTTGTTTTGACGGATCTGGCAACCAAGCCACGAGCGGACCTGGACGTCGTGTACCGACTCAAGGATAACGTCGTGCCTCTTTCTGCTTCGGTCAAGTAGAAGCATCGCCCGGCGGCATCCTCCTGTGCGGAGCCATTGTCCCCAATGGCTCCTCCCGACGCGCCAGCGGCGGGGGCTTCCATGGTAGAGCCATTGGTCCCCAATGGCTCCTCCCGACGCGCAAGCGGCGGGGGCTGCGGTTTTCTCGGCCGCTTTTCTCAACGGCCACTCGGACTACAAGCTCCGATCGATTGAGGACAATCGATCTACCAATAAGCCCCCCAGTGTAGAGCCATTGTCCCCAATGGCTCTACACGACGCGCCAGCGGCGGGGGCTGCGGTTTTCTCGGCTGCTTTTCTCAACGGCCACTCGGACTTCAAGCTCCGATCGATTGGGGACAATCGATCTACCAATAAGCCCCCCAGTGTAGAGCCATTGTCCCCAATGGCTCCTCCCGACGCGCAAGCGGCGGGGGCTGCGGTTTTCTCGGCTGCTTTTCTCAACGGCCACTCGGACTACAAGCTCCGATCGATTGGGGACAATCGATCTACCAATAAGCCCCCCAGTGTAGAGCCATTGTCCTCAATGGCTCCTCCCGACGCGCCAGCGGCGGGGGCTGCGGTTTTCTCGGCCGCTTTTCTCAACGGCCACTCGGACTTCAAGCTCCGATCGATTGGGGACAATCGATCTACCATGCCAGCGGATTTTGCTATAATCTCGGATCCCGTCGTAAGCACCCGACGCTATCCGGATTGACCCTTTTTCTTAGAGCATCAAATGAGCAGCAACCCGTGGATTTCCGTTCAAAAAGCTCGCCTGGCCGAGTCGGCAGGACAGAGGGTACAGGTTCGCGGCTGGGTGCGCACGCGTCGGGATAGCAAAGGCGGCTTCAGTTTCATCGAAATCAACGATGGAAGTTCCATGGGGAATCTTCAGATCATCGCCGATGCTCAACTGAGCAACTACGCGTCGGATGTACTGACCCTGACGGTGGGTTCAAGCATCGTCGTCGACGGAGAACTCAGGCCGAGCCAAGGGCAGGGCCAAGCCACCGAAATGTCGGCCAGCAGCTTAAGAGTGCTCGGGCTAGCCAGCGCAACGGACTATCCATTGCAAAAAAAGCAACACTCGTTTGAAAAACTGCGCGAGTGGGCCCACCTACGTCCACGAACCAACACCTTCGGCGCCGTTACCCGAGTCCGGGATCGTATCAGCTTGGCCACCCACGAGTTCTTCCACGAGGAAGGCTTCGTACTGGTCCATACTCCGCTCATTACCGCCAGCGACTGCGAAGGTGCCGGGCAGATGTTCCGAGTGACGACCCTGCCGCTCGACAACCTCCCGACGGTCCAAGGAAAGGTCGATTCCTCAAAGGACTTTTTCGGAAAGCCTGCCTACTTAACCGTCAGCGGACAACTCGAAGGGGAAACGTACGCTTGTGCATTGGGCAAAATCTACACCTTTGGACCAACCTTCCGCGCGGAAAACTCGAACACCTCAAGGCACCTCTCGGAGTTTTGGATGATCGAACCCGAGGCTGCGTTCTATGAACTCGCAGACAACATGGGCTTAGCCGAACGCTATTTGAAGTTCATGATCCGAGAGACACTCAAGCATTGTGCCGAGGACATGGACTTTTTCGAAAAGCGTGTCCAGCCCGGGTTGCTCGCCTCGCTTCAGTTGGTCCTCGACAAGCCGTTTGTCCATATGACCTACACCGAAGCCGTTGAGATACTCATCAAGAGCGGTAAGAAGTTCGATTACCCAGTCAGTTGGGGGACGGACTTGCAATCCA
>Ga0209985_10004655_pt1 | contig 10977 bp, 12 predicted proteins | sample NOAtaG_FD_187305 | JGI IMG/M metagenome (GOLD analysis project Ga0209985, IMG submission 187305) | Freshwater lake microbial communities from Lake Erie, under a cyanobacterial bloom - NOAA_Erie_Diel6S_1000h metaG (SPAdes) (version 2) | ecosystem: Environmental > Aquatic > Freshwater > Lake ... | reverse complement strand
CGGTGTGACCAGGCCGACGAAGGCCTGGCGGTCCCAGAACGCGCCGCCGAGGTTGACGCCGACGCCGCTGCCGATGTTGTTGGCCACCGCCGTGACCACGGGCTGGAAGGCGCCGGGCAGCCCCAGCAGGCTGGCTTGCGACAGGCGATCCGGCAACTGGTTGGCCGAAGGCGGCCGGTTGGTGGACAAGCCCGTGTCCAGCTCCAGCCGGTGCTCCAGCGTCACCAGCGCGCGCCAGCCGCCGCCCAGGTCTTCGTTGGCGCGCACGATCACGCGCGAGCCGTCCATGATGCCGCTGGACAGCGCACTGATGCTGCCGCCCTTGAGGCCGCTGACGCGGGTGACGCCCGCGTCGATGATGCCGCTGAGCGTGACGCTGGTCTGCGCCAGCGCGGACGAGGTGCCCAAGCCCGCCAGCAGCAGGGCGGCTGTGAGGGTGTGCAGGGGTTGTGCAAGGGTCATGGCGGATCGCTCCTCGGGTGTGCTGTAGGCCGCTGATTCTCCCGAGGCGAACTGGCCCTGCTTCACCGTGTTTGCCCGCTTGGTGTCAACGCGAGGGCAGGGCGGCCGGTGTGGCGGCCGGCGCAGCGGCCGGGTGCAGCACGATCTCGCCGTACCAGGTGCGCGCCTGGGCGCGGGTGTTGTCGCTGTCCGTCATCAGCGCCATCGAGCGCAAGGGGCCCGGCTCCTCGCCAAAGGCACGTCGGAAGTCGGCGGCCAGATCGCGCCGGTGGTCGCGCCAGCGGCGCAGGCCCTCGGGGCCGGAGTCGACGACGATCTTGCGGATACGGTCGCTGCGCGGGTTGACGATCACCGTGCCCACGGGGGCGGTGGCGTCCCACACATACATCAGCGTGGCGTAGGGCGGGCGCTCGCCGGTCAGGGCCTCGGCCAGATCGAAGCTCATGCGGGCGCGCATCGGCAGCTTCGAGTGGTCGCCGCCAAAGCCGAACATCACACGGGCCGTGGCGTCTTCGCGGTCGACATCGGCCACGTTGGCATCGGCCAGCAGCGTCTGTGCCCACCACGAAAAGCTCACGTCGCCCAGGCTTGCCGGGGGCTGCTCGAGCTTCTGCCGCCACATGCTGGCCGATCGCACCGACACCGCGGCGATGGCCGGGCGGCCGTCCTTGGCCTCGCGCTGGTAGCGCGTCGGCTCCTTGCCGGGCAGGGGCACGGCGTGCCAGCCGGCGTCGGCGGGCGAAGGTGGTGTGCCGCACGCGGCCAGAAGCAGTGCGGCGGCGAGGGCAGTGAAGGGCAGCAGGCGCATGGGCGGGAGTCCGACTCGGCAAAGCTTCGGGCATGAAAAAGCCGCCCCGAGGGGCGGCTGCAGCGTGCTCGGCAGCGGGCCTTGCGGCCCGCCATCGATCAGAAGCTGTGGTTGACGCCGAACTCGTAGCCGGTCGAACCCTTGCCAGCCGTCTGGGCAGGGCCGCCCGACGAAGCTGTGTAGGACGCGCCCGACTTGTTGCTGATACGCGAGTAGTGGCCGTACACGCTGGTCCGCTTCGACAGGGCGTGTTGGTAGCCAAAGGCGAACTGGGTGGCGTCCCGAGCCTTCAGGCTAGCGGTGGGACCGTCACCGTCGGACTTCACGTACGACACCTTGAACGTGCCCTGCGCGCCAGCCTTGATATTGGCGCCGATCAGGTAATTGACGGTCTCGACGCCGTTGCTGGTGCCGCCGGTCACGTCGGCCGTGATGTACTGACCCATGAGCGTCATGAAGCCCAGGTTGTACGACGCGCCCAGGTTGATGCGCTTCCAGTCGACCGACGGCGGGCCATCCGAAACCGAAGTCTTGCCGTAAGCAAGGGCCACGTTCAGCGGACCAGCAGAGTAGCCGAAGCGGAAGCCAACGTGCTTGTTACCTGCGGCGCCTTCGCCGGCGGCCATCATCAATTGGCCGTACATGCCACCCAAGCCACTCGGCAGGAAGTAGCCAACCGAGTTGTTAGCGCGCACGATAGTGGTCGCGCCGCCCGCCGCAGAGGCGTTGAACAAATTGGTGGACGAACCCACGCCGTTGGTACCGAACGGATCGAAGATGGTGTGGTTCCAGAAGTCCGGCGTGTAGTCGCGGCCGAGGCGGATTTCACCGAAACCACCCAGCAGGCTGACCGTGGCGCGACGCTGCCAGTCTTGGCCGTTGGCGCCGCTACCGTTGGCCGTGGCCGCGGTCTTCGCACCGCCACCGACGTCCACGTTCACCGAGCCCTCAAGCCAGAAGGCGGCGCGCAGACCGCCGCCGATGTCTTCCGTGCCGCGAAGGCCCAGACGGCTGGAACCCATGCCGTCCGTGCTCAACGTCTTCAGCGAGCTGGTGCTGTTCTTGACGTTGCGCATGTTTGCATCGATGACGCCGAACAGCGTCACCGACGACTGGGCCGAGGCCACACCCGTGAATGCCGTCAGCGCGGCCAGGGCGAGCAGAGATTTCTTCATTGCCACTATCTCCTTGGTTTAACACGAGGTCCCGATCGGGCGGGTGTCACCCGGCGAGGGGTTGATCAGGCCAACCTCCGCAGCGGAAGTTGACGGTATTGCACCAGACGGGTTAGCCGTTTTCCATCGTTTCGACCCAAAAGGGACTTGCCTTGTGGTGCGGCAACAACGAGACACACAGTCGTTGCTGCCGGGATCCAGATAGCACTAGATTGGTGCCTCATGGATTACCCCAAGCTCGACACCAGCCCCTTGCTCGACCGCCTGCTGGTCAGCGCCGACAACACCCTGCGCACCCTGGCTGGGGCCGTGCACGCGGCCCGGCCGAACCCCGCCGGCGCCCACCGCGCCGAGGCGGCGCCTCTGGCCGACGACGAGCGCCGCGAGGCCGCGGCGCTGATGCGCGTGAACCACGTCGGCGAGGTGTGCGCGCAGGCGCTGTACCAGGCGCAGGCGCTCACGGCCCGCTCGCCCGAGTTGCGCCAGCAGATGCGGCAGGCGGCGCGCGAGGAGATCGACCACCTCGCCTGGTGCCAGCAGCGCCTCGACGAACTCGGTGACCGGCCGAGCCTGTTGAACCCGCTCTGGTACGCCGGGGCGTTTGGCATCGGCCTGCTGGCCGGGCGCCTGGGCGACACCACGAGCCTGGGCTTCGTCATCGAGACCGAGCGCCAGGTCGAGCAGCACCTGGCCGGCCACCTCGACCGGCTGCCGGTGGGCGACACCCGCTCGCGCGCCATCGTCGAGGCCATGAAGGCCGATGAGGCGCGCCACGCCGAAGACGCGCGCGGCGCGGGTGGGCTGGACCTGCCCATGCCGCTGGCCTGGCTGATGCGGGGTGCGGCGAAGGTGATGACCACCGTCGCGCACCGGGTGTAGGGCTTCGACAGGCTCAGCCCGAACGGCCGATGGAAGCTCAGCCCGAACGGCTGATGGAGGCTCAGCCCGAACGGCTGATGGAGGCTCAGCCCGCGCCGGCCTGGGCCTCGTCGACGAGTTCGTAGCTGGTCGTGATCTCGGCGGTCTTGCCCAGCATGATGCTGGCCGAGCAGTAGCGCTCGTGCGACAGCGCGATGGCGCGCTCCACGGCCCCGGGCGGCACGCCGCGGCCCTGGACGACGAAGTGCATGTGGATCTTCGTGAACACCTTCGGGTCGGTGGCAGCCCGTTCGCTCGTCAGCTTCACCTGGCAGCCGGTCACGTCGTGGCGGCCGCGCTTGAGGATCAGCACCACGTCGTAGGCGGTGCAACCGCCGGTGCCGGCGAGCACGGTTTCCATCGGCCGCGGCGCCAGGTTGCGGCCACCGCCGTCAGGGGCGCCGTCCATGGTGATGAGGTGGCCGCTGCCTGTTTCGGCGACGAACCCCATTCCGGTGCTTGGGGTCCAGTGGATGGTGCATTCCATGGTGTGTGTTCTCCTCGGGCGTCGAGTTTGGAGTCCGGCCACTAGAAATCGAGTGCCGGGAGCATATTGCACTGCAGCATCGCGGTGATAGACTGCTTTTCAATGAGTCGTCAATAGCGCTGCAAGCGGCTGCGAAGACGGTCTCCACCGGTTGTCTCCTCCACCTCCTCAATGGTGGATTCGGCCCGGAGCCGCAAGGCTCCGGGCCTTTTTTCTGTGCCGCGCCGGCGGTGAGGCATGCGCACGGGCCTCGCCTATGATCCCGGCCCCTTCGTGGACCCCTTGGAAGCCTTGATGCCTGCTGGCCGCCACCGCTCTTCTGCCGCCGTCGAGGCCAGCCCAGACACTACGGCCCCGGCCAGCGCTGCCCATCTGACGCCGAAGCAGAAGCGCGTGGCCTCGGAGTACCTGCAGCGCATCCTCACCGCCCGCGTCTACGACGTCGCCCGCGAGACGGCGCTCGAGCCCGCGAAGAACCTGTCGCGCCGCCTGGCCAACACCGTGCTGCTCAAGCGCGAAGACCAGCAGCCGGTGTTCAGTTTCAAGCTGCGCGGCGCCTACAACAAGATGGCGCATCTCACGCCTGCGCAGCGCGCCGCCGGTGTCATCTGCGCCTCGGCCGGCAACCATGCGCAGGGCGTGGCGCTGTCGGCGCGGCGCATGGGCTGCCGTGCCGTCATCGTGATGCCGGTGACGACGCCACGGCTGAAGATCGACGCCGTGCAGGCGCTCGGTGGCGAAGTGGTGCTGCACGGCGACAGCTACACCGACGCCTACCAGCACGCGCTGGTGCTGCAGGCTGAAGGCGGCCTGACCTTCGTGCACCCTTTCGACGACCCCGACGTGATCGCCGGCCAGGGCACGGTGGCGATGGAGATCCTGCGCCAGCACCAGGGCCCGCTCGACGCGGTGTTCGTGGCCATCGGCGGCGGCGGCCTGATCGCCGGCATCGCGGCCTACATCAAGGCCGTGCGCCCCGAGGTGCGCGTGATCGGCGTGCAGACCACCGACTCCGACGCCATGCGCCAGTCGCTGGCCAAGGGCCGGCGCGTGCTGCTGGCCGACGTGGGCCTGTTTTCCGACGGCACGGCGGTCAAGCAGGTCGGCGTCGAGACCTTCCGCGTGGCCCGCGCGCTGGTCGACGAGATCGTCACCGTCGACACCGACCAGGTCTGCGCTGCCATCAAGGACGTGTTCCAGGACACGCGCAGCATCCTCGAGCCCGCCGGCGCCCTGGGCGTGGCGGCCATCAAGGCTTACGTGGAGCGCGAGAAGTGCCGCGGCCGCAGCTTCGTGGCCATCACCTGCGGCGCGAACATGAACTTCGACCGCCTGCGTTTCGTCGCCGAGCGCGCCGAGTTCGGCGAGCAGCGCGAGGCCTTGTTCGCCGTCACCATCCCCGAGGAGCGCGGCTCGTTCCGCCGCTTCTGCGCCCTGGTGGGCCCGCGCGCGGTGACGGAGTTCAACTACCGCATCTCCGACGAGCGCGTGGCGCACGTCTTCGTCGGCCTGGCCATCCACAAGCGCGACGAGGCCGGGCGCATCGCGCGGCAGTTCCAGAAGCAGGGCTTCGCCACGGTGGACCTCACCGACGACGAACTCGCCAAGGAGCACGTGCGCCACATGGTCGGCGGCCGCAGCGAGCTGGCGCGCCACGAGCGGCTGTTCCGCTTCCAGTTCCCCGAGCGGCCGGGCGCGCTGATGCGCTTTCTGGAGGCCATGCACCCGGGCTGGAACATCAGCCTGTTTCACTACCGCAACCAGGGCGCCGACTACGGCCGCATCCTGGTGGGCATCCAGGTGCCGGCGGGTGACGAAGCCGCATTCGACGGCTTCCTGCGCACGCTGGCCTACCCGTTCTCGGAAGAGACCCGCAATCCCGTCTACGGATTGTTCCTGCGCTGAGCGGCGCCTCACTAAACTCCAGCCATGGTTGGCAGCCGCTCATTAGTCACCCCCACCTCGAGCCCCCTGCTCGAAAAGGCCCTGCGCGAGAAGCTCTCGCGCCGCAACGAGATGGGCGGCAGCCTCGGCGAGCTCGAGCCGCTGGCCATCCGCCTGGGCCTGATGCAGAACACGCTGAAGCCGGTGCTGCACGATCCGCAGCTGCTGGTGTTCGCGTCCGACCATGGCCTGGCGGTCGACGGCGTCTGCGACCCCGCCGCGCGCCCCACGCACGAGACGGTGCAGCTGGCCCTCACGAACCAGCTGCCGCTCACCCTGTTCGCCCGCGCCCAGCACATGACGGTCACGGTGGTCGACTGCGGCATGGCGCACAACGTGCCGCCTCATGACCGGCTGCTGATGCGCAAGATCGCCCACGGCACGCGCAACACACGCGCCGCGCTGGCCATGACGCTGGAGCAGGCCCATGCCGGCATGCGCGCCGGCATGGAGATCGGCGACAAGCTCCGCGGCAACGTCACGGTGCTGGCCGGTGTCGGCGTGGGCTCGCACGAAAGCGCCGCGCTGGTGCTGTCGCGCCTGACGGACAGCTCGGTGCGCGACCTCGTCGTCTCGGGGCCGCACATGGAGATGGACTACCTGTCGCACGTGATGAACGTGCTCACCCAGGCGCAGGTGCGGCACCGTGCGGCGACCGAGCCGATCGACGTGCTCGCCGCCTTCGGCGGCTTCGAGATCGCGGTGATGGTGGGTGTCATCCTGATGGCGGCCAGCAAGCGCCACCTGCTCATCATCGACGGCGCGCCGGCCTGCGCCGCGCTGATGGTGGCCTCGCGCATCGCGCAGCCGGTCACCGACTACTGCGTGTTCTGCCGCAGCCACAGCCACCGCGGCCTCGACCAGGCACTCAACCTGTTCCGTGCCTCGGCGCTGCTCGAGCTGGGCATGGAAAGCACCGACGGCACCGGTTCCACGCTGGCCTGGCCGCTGCTCAACAGCGCCGCGGCCCTGCTCACCGAGCTGGCCGATGGCGAAGACGCCGGCCCGTCACGGCCGGGTGGCCTGGCCGAGCCCTTCGTCGAGCCGGAGCCCGAGCCGATGCCGTCGCCGTTCGGGCCGGCGCTGTACTAGGCCCTACGCCGAGCGAAAGGCCTGCGCCGCCCCGCGGCCGGCCTGCAGACCTCACATCAAGGTGGCGTTCGGGCTTTGCCCGCGCTGCGGCATGCCGTCGGGCTGCGCTGGCGCTGATTGCGGGTCTGGGAGGTTGGGGTTGCCGGGCTGGCGCACGCCGCCGGGCCGAGCAAACGGCGGCACCGGCGCCGGCATGCGTGCGGCCGGTGCGGCTGGCGCGGCCCCTGGGCCCAGGCCGGGCAAGGTGCCCGTGGCGGCGGGCGCCGGCGGCGGCAGTTCGAGCGCCACCCGCGCCGGGCCACCACGCGGGCCGAGCTCGGCGCCGCGGGCGTGAACGGACTGCAGCACCGTGTCGCCGTCGACCCGTGCGCCCACACGGTAGGCGCGCGGCGTCTGGCCGTCGATGGCGATCAGCGCCACGCCCTCGCGGGGGCCGGTGCGCGTGGCAGCCCCCTGGCGCGGCGCGACCACGCCGAGCAGCGTGAAGCGCGCGTCCGGAGGCGGCGCGGCCTCTTCGGCCGCCGCCACGGGCGGTGGGGGATCGGCGCCGAGCAGGCGGGTCAGATCGGCCTGCAGCACCGGCGTCGTGTCGGCCACCTGCGCGCCCGCCGGCACGGGCGTCGGGCTGACGAACAGCTTCAGGCCCCAGGCCACGGCTGCTGCCGCGGCGAGGGCCCAGACCACGAGCGTCATCAAACGTGCCGACATGCGCCGATTATCATGCGCCGCCTCCTGTGCCGACGCCTTGCCGCGCCCTCCCTCCATGTCGATCGCCCTGCCAGCCCGTCCGTCGATCCGCGGTGCCGCCGCCGCAGGCCGCCCCACGATCGCTCCGCGGCGCGGCCGGGTTCGCGGCTTCACGCTGATCGAGCTGCTGGTGGTGCTGGTCATCATCGGCGTGCTGGGCGCGCTGATCGTGCCCAACCTGTTCTCGAGCCTCGACGACGCCCGCGGCACTGCCGCCCGCACCGACATCAACACGCTGGTGCAGGCGCTCAAGCGCTACCGGCTCGACAACCAGCGCTACCCGAGCACCGAGCAGGGCCTCAACGCCCTGGTGGCGCGGCCCACCGCCGGCGTGGTGCCGCCGAACTGGAAGCCCTACCTCGACAAGCTGCCGGCCGACCCCTGGGGCCGCCCGTACCAGTTTCTGAGCCCGGGCGTGCGGGGCGAGATCGACGTCTTCAGCTTCGGCGCCGACGGCGCGGCCGGAGGCGAGGGCAAGGATGCCGACATCGGCAACTGGCAGTAGCCGCGCCGCCAGCGGCCGCCGTCTGCGCGGCCGTGCCCGCGGCTTCACGCTGGTGGAGCTGCTCATCGTGCTGGCCGTGGTGGCCGTGGGCCTCGGCCTGGTGGCCATCGCCTTGCCCGACGGCGACCGCAGCCGCCTCGAGACCGAGGCCGAGCGCCTGGCGGCGCTGATCGAGGCCGCGCGGGCCGAGTCGCGGGTGTCGGGCGTGCCGGTGGTCTGGCTGCCGCGCCGCGCCGACGACCCGGCCACCGACAGCGCCGGCCAGCCGCTGCAGTTCCGCTTCATCGGCCTGCCGCGCTCGCTGCCGCTGCCCACGCGCTGGCTCGACGCGCGCACGGCCGCACAGGTGGTGGGTGCGCCGCAGCTGGTGCTCGGGCCCGAGGCCATCCTGCCGCCGCAGCGCGTGCGGCTGCAGCTGGGCGAGCACCGGCTGGAGCTGGTGAGCGACGGCCTCGCGCCCTTCGGCGTGGTCGTGCCGGACGCCGCGCCGTGACGCGCCCGCTGCGCGCGGCCGCCGGCTTCACGCTGCTCGAGGTGCTGGTGGCGCTGGCCGTCGTGGCGCTGGCGCTGGCCGCCGGCCTGCGCGCGGCCGATGCGCTCACCGACAACGCCCGCCGGCTCGAGGACGTGGTGGCCGCGCAGTGGTGCGCCGACAACCAGCTGACCGAGCTGCGCCTGCGCCGTGCCTTCCCCGGCGTCGGCGACAGCGACTTCAGCTGCGAGCAGCTCGGCCGCAGTTACCGCGGCACGCTGCGCACGCGGCCGACGCCGAACCCGAGCTTCCGGCGTGTCGACGCCGAGGTCGCCAACGAAGACGGCCAGCCGCTGGTGACGCTGTCCACCGTGCTGGCACGCCAATGAACGCGCGCACCAACCGACGCCGCGGGTCGCGCAGCTTCACGCGCGGCTTCACGCTGGTCGAGGTGCTGGTGGCGATCTTCGCCATGGCCATCCTGTCGGCGATGGCCTGGCAGGGCCTGGAATCGGTGCTGAAGGCGCGCGAGGCCAGCCGCGCCGCCGTCGACCGCGCCGGCCGCCTGGCCACCGTGCTGACGCAATGGGAGCAGGACCTGCAGGCGGTGGTCGACACCGGCCTCGTGCCGCCGCTGCAGTTCGACGGCCTCAGCGTGCGTCTGACGCGCCGCAGCGAGCCGGGCATCGTCATCGTCGTCTGGGCCGTGCGCGAGGGCCGCTGGCAGCGCTGGGCCTCGCCGGCCTTCACGCAGGCCGAGGCGCTGCAGCAGGGCTGGCTGGCGGCGCTGCAGCTGCTGGGCACCGAGCCCGGGCAGGTGCTGCTGGCCGAAGGCGCGGAGAGCTGGCAGGTGTACTTCCATTACGACGGCAACTGGGCCAATGCGCAGAGCACGGGCAACATGGGCGTGGGGCCCGCCTTGGCGGCGGCCGCCACGCCGTTGCCACCGGCCAGTGGCGCCAGTGCGCCGCGGCCGTCGGGCCCCTTGCCGGTGGCCCGCGAGCAGCTGCCCGGGGCCGTGCGCATCGTCGTCATGCTGCCCGGTGGCGCGCTCACGCGCGATGTCGCCCTCGGCCCGGCGGGCTCATGACGCAGCGCCTGCCCGCCAGGGAGGCCCAGCGCGGCGTGGCGCTGCTGCTGGCGATGATCGTCGTCGCGCTCGTCACCGCGGCCGCCGCGGGCATGGTGTGGCAGCAGGAGCGCGCTGTGGCCATCGAGGCCGCCGAGCGCGCACGGGCGCAGAGCGGCTGGATCCTCAGCGGCGCGCTCGACTGGGCGCGCCTGATCCTGCGCGAAGACGAACGCAGCGCGCGCCGCGGCGGCACGCCCGTGGACTCGCTCGACGAACCCTGGGCGCAGCCGCTGGCCGAGGCCCGGTTGTCGTCGTTCCTGGCCGCCGACCGCGACAACAACGCTGACAGCGGCCCCGAGGCCTTCATCTCCGGCGCCATCGAAGACGCGCAGTCACGCCTGAACCTGCGCGGTCTGGTCGACGGCGCCGGGCAGGTCGACGCCGGCATGCTCGAGGTGCTGGGCCGGCTCGTCGTGCTGGTCGGCGCCCCCGCCGATGCCGCGCCGCGCCTGGTGGAGGCGCTGAAGGGCTCGACGCTGCAGGCCCCGGGGCCGGCGGCATCGGGCGTGCCGAGCCAGGCGCTGCGGCCGCTGCGCTGGGACGAGCTCGCCTGGTTCGGCATCGATAGCGCCACGCTGGCGCGCCTGGCGCCGCATGCCGACCTGCTGCCGCTGCCCACGCCCGTCAACGTCAACACCGCATCTCGCGTGGTGCTGGCCGCGGTGGTGCCGCAGCTCGACCTGGGCGGCGCCGAGCGCATCGTGCAGCAGCGCCAGCGCCAGCCGTTCCGCTCGCTGGCCGAGCTCGAGCCCTTGCTGCCGCCGGGGGTGAAGGCCGATCCGCAGCGGCTGTCGGTGGCCAGCCAGATGTTTCTCGTCGCCGGCCGGCTGCGCCTGGAGGAGCGGGTGCTCGAGGAGCGCTCGCTGCTGATGCGCCGCGACGGCCGCGTCGACGTGCTGCAGCGCGAGAAACGCAGCTTTGCGATGCCCGCCTCCTGAGTGCCATGGGCGGCCGCCACAATAGCCGGCTGTACCCCGCCTGACGAACCTGGCCCGCCTGCCCACGCCACCGCCTCTGCCGCCGCATGTCCTTGCTCGTCGTTCAACTGCCTGCCCGTGAGCGCCTCGGGGGCCGCGCCGGCACCGCCGACGACGGCGCAGTGCGCGCCGGTGCCGGCGCGGCCTTGCCGGCCGAGTGGGCCTTCGTGCTCAGCGATGACGGCCGCGAGGTGCGCCAGTCGGGCGTGGCCGCCGTCGCGCTGCTGCCACGTGCCGACCAGCGTGTGCTGGTGCTGG
>Ga0209985_10004654_pt1 | contig 10979 bp, 10 predicted proteins | sample NOAtaG_FD_187305 | JGI IMG/M metagenome (GOLD analysis project Ga0209985, IMG submission 187305) | Freshwater lake microbial communities from Lake Erie, under a cyanobacterial bloom - NOAA_Erie_Diel6S_1000h metaG (SPAdes) (version 2) | ecosystem: Environmental > Aquatic > Freshwater > Lake ... | reverse complement strand
ACCGGGGCGACAGGGACTCGCCATGGGGATCAGCGCAGTGGGGGTGATCCTCGCGCCTGCCATCGGCCCCGCGGTGGGCGGCGTGCTGACCGATCATTTCAACTGGCGCTACGTGTTTTTCCTCGGGCTGCCGTTCTCCATGCTGACGTTGCTCGGCACTCTCGCCTTCCTGCCGGGGCGGCAGGCAGCACGTCCGGGCGCCTTCCACTGGAACGGCATGATCCTTCTGTGCGTATCGATCACGGCGGTGCTGGTGGGGCTCACGCGGGGCGAGCGCAACGGCTGGGATTCCGATTTCATCCTCGGTTGCTTTGCTGTTTCGCTGTTGTCGGGCATTGCGTTCGTGCGCTCGCAGGTCGGACGCCCGCACCCGTTGCTCGACCTCGGGCTTTTCGCCAACCGCAACTTCCTGATCATGGCCATCAACGGATGTGTGTTCAGCGCCGGGCTCTATGCCTCGACGTATCTGCTGCCGCTCTTCCTGCAGCTGGTGCAGCACATGACGCCCACCGACTCGGGCGCGATGATGATTCCGGCCGGGCTCGTCATGGTGGCGATATTTCCCTTCGCAGGGCGTCTGGCGGATCGCGTGGATGCGCGCGTGTTGATCAGCACCGGGATCCTGTTCTTCGTGGTGGCGTTCTGGCTGATGCGCCATGCCGATGCAGACACGGGATTCTGGACGCTCGCGTGGTGGATCGTGCTGAGCCGCGTGGGGATCGGCCTCGTGATGCCTGCGCTGCAGATGGGCGCGCTTTCGCAGGTGCCGCCAGAGCGGCTGACACAGGCTTCAGGCTCGTTCAATTTCATGCGCCAGATGGGCGGCGCTTTCGGCGTGAACCTGATGTCCGTGACGCTCGAGCGGCGCAACAGCGTGCACGCCGAGCACCTCGCCTCCACGCAGACCTGGGGCAACAGCGACACGGTTGAAATGCTGCAGATGCTGCGCGGTCTGGGGCATGCGATCGGGCATGCGGGCACCGACGAGTGGAACGCGGCGATCGGCTTTCTGCAGGGCATGGTCCAGGCGCAAGCACTGCAGGCGGCCTTCAGCGACAGCTTTGTGATTCTTGCTGTCGCTTTCCTGCTCACGCTCGCACCCACGCTCGCGTTGCGTCCGAAGCAGCGCAGCCACGCGCCCGCGCCGGGGAGCGCCGCCACCGCACGCTGAAAGACCCAAGGGGACGAGCGCCGGGGGACCTCAAAGCCGGCCGATGCGCACCACCGACACGAAGCGCCGGGCCCAGTAGTCTTCCGCGAGGCTGGAAATCATTACGCCAGCGCGCGTGGAGACATGCAGGAACTCCTTGCCGCCCATGTAGATCCCCACGTGGCGCTCACGCAGGCCTGTGTTGAAGAACAGCAGGTCACCGGGCAGCGCCTGTGGCGGCGGCAGCACTCGGCCCGCAGCACGCTGCGCACTGGTGTCACGCGGGATCGCGATGCCGAATAGATCACGGTAGGTGATCTGCGTGAAGGCGGAACAGTCGAGGCCGCCCGGGTCGTCCCCACCGAGGCGATACGGCACGCCTTTCCAGCGTGAATGCCGCGCAATCAGCGCCCGCCGCACCGCCACCGGATCCGCGAGCGACACCACGCCGGGCACCCCCGCAGGCCGCTCCACGGGTGGCGGTTCTTCCTCGTCCGTACCCATCCAGCCGCAGGCGGGTAGCAAGAGCACCCACACGAGCAGCCACAAGCGACGCGTGATCACGCGACGAACCGGGCAAAGAGATAAACACCGATCATCGCGCCCGCCAGCGCGAGCTTGATCGCAACACCAAGCACGAGGCCGATCGTGGCGCCAAACCCCGCCACACCCGCCTGACCAAGGCTACGCCGCGCCGACAGCTCACCGACCATGGCACCCACGAACGGGCCGATCACGATGCCGAGCGGGCCGATCACGAACACCGCGAGTGAGCCGATCGCCGCACCGATCGCCGCACGCGGCGAGGCACCGAAGCCCTTCGCCCCCAGAGAGCCGGCGATGAAATCCACCACGAAGGTGAAGGCGCCCAGCAGCGTGATGATCAGCAGCGAAAGCATGCCCACGTGCTCGAATCCCTCGGCCCACGCCGAGAGCAGCAAGCCGCCGATGATGAACGCGGAGCCCGGCAATGCCGGCAGCACCAGCCCGGCAAGACCCACAACGACCAGCAGCACCGCAAGGAGCTGCCAGAGGAGTTGCCACTCCATGATCGACGCCTCTCAGGGAGACTGGTTTTCGGGGTTGCGGCCGGTGAACTGCCGGTAGTACTGGCGGATGGCGGCGATATCGGTCGCGGTATCGCCCGTAAGCTGCGCCTCCGGCCCGAGGTGCACCGTACGGCTGGGGTAATCCCAGGACACCTGCACTACCGGCATGCTGGAGACAGCCGCTATGCGCAGGAAACCCGTCTTCCACTGCTCGACCCGCGCGCGCGTGCCCTCGGGCGTGATGACCATGATGATGCGATCGGCGTCGCGGATGCGCTGCGCCAGGCTGTCGGCAATGCCCGCAGGCTCGGCACGGTTTACCCCAATACCACCCGTCGCACGGATCAGGATGCTCGCCGGCCACCAGAGCGCCGTGTCCTTGATCAGATAATTCATGCGCAGGCCCATGGCCCACAGCGCGAGCAGCGCGATCACCCAGTCCCAGTTCGAGGTGTGGGGCGCTGCGATCACGAGGAGTTTCTCGCGGTCGGGCAGGCAGCCTTTCACCTGCCAGCCTGCGAGCCGCAACACGGTGAGCCCCAACCAGCGCGTAAAAGCATTGCCCCCTCTCGCCACGCGGGGCGGCATCTGCGGTACGACGGGCACGCGCGAGGCCATCAGGAGGTGCCCGGTCCGCCCGGGGGCATCTGCAGGAACTCGATCCAGAGCGGGTCACCGGGGCGCTCCATGTACACGAAGGTGGTGTCGGCGCACCACTTCTTGTACCACGCAGGCTGATAACCCACGGTCTTCAATTTCTCTATCCACGCATCGGCATCGTCGACACGGAAACGCAGATGATGCATGCCCTCACGGCCAGCGCGGATGAACTCGGCATGCGGGCTGTCTCCCTCGACCCACTCGATCAGTTCGATCTGCAGCGGGCCGCTCTGGCCGAAGGCGATGTTCAGTTTCACGTCGGAGGAACGGCCTCGGAAATCGGAATCGTTCACGGAGCCGTCCATCAGCGACCACGGCCCGAACAGCGGTCCGTAGAGCTTCATCGATGCCTCGAGATCGCGCACCACGAAGCCCACCTGATCGGCGGGCGGCAACCCGAGGGAGGCGAGATCGGCGGGCGTCTGCATGTTCAGGTCTCCGGTGTTATCCGTTGTTCGGGTCCGACGGGCTCGAGCAGGGAGGCGTTCTTGTGGCGCGAATTGTTCACGCCCGTACCCAGCGGCGCAACCACGAAATCGCAGGGCAGGCGTGGGGCCAGCATCGCCGGCGCAGGGCCCCGGCCATCACTCACATCGAGCCAGGCGTCGAACTGCTCCGGGCGCAGCATCAGCGGCATGCGCGTGTGCAGGCGATCGATGCCGGGCGCGGCAGCCGTGGTGATGATGGTGCAGGACTCGAGGCAGTTGCTGTCTTTCTCCCAGACGTCCCAGAGGCCCGCGAAAGCGATTGCGCCTTCTGCAGGACGGATCAGCCAGGGCTGTTTACCGCCCTGCCCTGCTGTCCACTCGATGAACGAGGACGCCGGCAGGATGCAGCGGCGGTGACGCTGCAATCCGCGGAAGGCCTTGCTGGTGGAGAGCGTCTCGGCCTTGGCGTTGAACATCGAGAAACGCGTGCTGATCTCCGGCACCCACGAGGGCACCAGCCACCAGCGCATCAGGCGCAGGTGGCGCTCGCCCTCTTCCTCGAAGACCACCGGCACGGGCTCGGTGGGCGCGATGTTGATGTGTGTGTGCAGATGGCCTTGCACGCCGAGCTGCGCAAGCAGCGCCTGCGTGAAGGGATCCTCGTGAACGTTGTAGCGGCCGCACATAACAGTGCCGGCGCGTTGCCGCGCCGGCGGTCCTCAGCTGGCCAGGGGCGCGATTTTCAGGCGCGTGATGCGCATGCGCCGGATCTTCCAGCCCCCTGTCTCCCGCAGATACTCCTCGTGATAGTGACCATAGCCCTCGAAGCAGTTGCCGGGCAGTTCCACGCGGTCGTACATCGCCCAGATACCTGTGGCGGTGTGGCTGCCCGTGATGCTGATCTCGGAGGTGTGGCCGTGGTGCACCGTGGGCACGTCAGCGAGGAGCTCGCGGTTCTCCTGCACCAGCTGTTCGGGCGTGGCGTAGTGCAAGTCAGGGTGCGGGCCCTGCACGTGGGCCGTGAAATCGTCGGTGAAGAGCCCTCGCCAGGCCTCCCACTGTTTGGTATCGAGGAAACGGAAATACCGGGCCTTCAGCTGGCGGATCTGCTCGATGTCGGCGAGGTCACTGGGGCTCACGGGGGCGCTCCGGCTGCAGGAGCTGTCTAGTTGACCAGCGCGGCGGTGCAGGCGCAACGGGTGAAGCCGTCGCTGTCATCAATCCGTAACGCGAAGGCAGTGGCGCACAAAAAAAAGGGGAAGGCCTCGGCCTCCCCCTTACCCGACATCCGGTCAGGCAACCGGGGTCAGGTGCCGATGACGCCGCCGTCGTCCTTGGTAATCACGATCACGCTCGAGCGCGGCTTGATCGGGCCACTCGCGCTCATACGGGTGGAGCCGTTGATGCCGCTATCGGGCCAGGTCGAGTTCTCGGTGAAGCTCGAGACCCAGTCCTCGCCCGGGTGCTGGATACCGACGAACATGGTGCGTCCGTTCGGTGTGGTGACGACGCCCGTCACCTCACAGTGACGCGGGCTGGTGAGGAAGCGACGCGTCTCGCCGGTGTAGACATCGGCACACATCATCGTGTTGCTGCCGATGTTGACCCAGTCGCCCGTGGCGTTGCCTACCTGGTCGGTCTGGATCCAGAGGCGGCCGCCCTTGTCGAACCACAGGCCATCCGGTGCGCCGTAGTCATCGCCATTGATGTTGCCGAAGTAACCGACATCCTGGTCGCCGAATTCACCCGGGGTGTATGTGCTGCCCAGCGTCTTCGCAGAGCTCTTGTCGCCGCACTGCACAAAGATGTCCCAACTGAACGTCGTGGCCTCGACCTTCTGGCCGTACTCGCGCCAGCGGATGATGTGGCCGTAATCGTTGTCAGGACGCGGATTGGCTGCATCCACCGCCGGGTTGGCAGAGGCTGCACTGGATGTGCCGTCGGCCTTGTTGGCAGAGGCCGGCGTGTTGCCGCGGCGGCTGTTGTTGGTGCAGGTCATGTACATCTCGCGGGTGCGCGGGTGCGCTGCGATCCACTCCGGGCGGTCCATCATGGTGGCGCCCACGCGATCGGCGGCCTGGCGGGTCTTGATCAGCACTTCGGCCTGGTCGGCGAAGCCGTTTTCCGGCGTGAGTCCATTCTGACCGAAGACCAGCGGCAGCCACTCACCGCTGCCGTCCTCGTTGAAGCGGGCGACGTAGAGCGTGCCGTTGTCGAGCAGGCCGCGGTTGGCGACAGGATCTGCGGCGTTGTACTTGCCGCGGCAGACGAACTTGTAGAGGTACTCGTTGCGCTCGTCGTCACCGGAGTAGAAGGCGATCCGGTTGTTGGCACCGACCACCGCGATGACACTCTCGTGCTTGAAGCGACCAAGCGCGCTGCGCTTGACCGGAACGCTCTTGGGATCCCAGGGGTCGATCTCCACAATCCAGCCGAAGCGGTTGGGTTCGTTCGGGTTCTGGCTGAGGTCGAAGCGGTCGTCCACTTCGTGCCAGCGGTAGCCGAAACCGGTGCGGCTGACGCCGTACCGCGCCTGGTGCGCACTGGCGACGAAAGCAGGGTCGCGGGAACCGAAATAGCCGTTCCAGTTCTCCTCGCAGGTGAGATAGGTGCCCCACGGCGTGAAGCCGTGGGCACAGTTGTTCAGCGTGCCGAGCACTGAGCGCCCCGTGGTGTCCGCGGAGGTCTTCATCATCTCGTTTCCGGCGGCCGGACCACTGACGCGGCAGCGGGTGTTGCCCGTAATGCGACGGTTGAAGGCCGAGGAGCGGTTGGCACTCCAGGTTCCGCCGGCGCGGGAGAAGATCTCCACCACGCTCACACCGTGCCCTGCCTGCTGTGCACGAACCATGTCGACGGTGAGTTCGGCGGTGGCATAGGCACCCGAGGGGGTGATGTCGTTTACCAGTGGCGGATCAACGTATTCGTGATTGACGGCGAGCAGTCCGCGGGAGTTGCCGCGAACGCCGGGGAACGGGAAGTAATGCATGCCGTCGCAATGCGGACCGAAACAGCGCAGCTGGGTCGCCTCGTCCATCGGCAGCGAGGGGTCCCAGTTGGGGCCGGTATCAAGGGCGTCACCCCAACCGAGCATCACGCGCACGCTGTAGCCATCAGGCACCGTAACGCCATCCGTCATGGGCGCAATGTTGGCGGGCACGGAACTGAAGCCGATGCCGCCAATCGGCGGAGGAGCAGCTTCGGCGCCGTCCGAGAGGGCGGCGAGCCCGGTGCCTGCCGCGAGCGCCACGCCGCCCGTGGCGACGGACGAGCGCAGGAAACCGCGCCTGGAAAAGATTCGACGCTCGATCATTTCACCGAGCGAAGTGGAATCAGAGGGATTGCTGCTCGGGCGCTCTTCGTGCCCTGCATGATCGGGGTGCAAGCTGCTGCTCATGGAGTTTCTCCGGTGTGTGTCTGGAACCGCTGGGCGGACGCACCGTCGTTGTTGCCGCGCCTGTGACAGGACGCGGGCCGAGGGAACGACCGCAGGGCATAGGAGGAGGTGATCACACACGCCTGCCGCGCCCCGACGCTGAGAGTCGGGGGCAGGCTTTACAGCTTGATGATGTTCAGGTGACGGAATCGCGACAGGCGGTCTGCCCGTCGCGACAGGCAGAACTCAGTTGACGACGGCCTCGCCGCTCGCGCAGCGCTGCCCGAGGCGGGCCAGCGTCTGCGCCGAGGAGCCCAGGCTCATCTCGTTGTGGCGGGCCCACAGGCAGAAGCGCCACAGCGCGTTGCCGCGGTCCACGCCTGCGCCGCCGTGCAGGTGCTGCGCGGCATAGCTCACGCGGTGGCCGGTATCACCGGCCCAGACCTTGGCGATCTCCACTTCCACTGCGGCGTCGCGGCCTTCGGCAAGCAGCGAGCAGGCCTGATAGGCCGTGAGCCGCAGGCACTCGACGTCGATGAAGCAGTTCGCAGCGCGATGCCCCACGGCCTGGAAGGTGGCCACGGGCACGCCGAACTGCTTGCGCTCGGTGGTGTAGGAGGCCGTCATGCGCATCAGCGAATCCGTGACACCGATCTGATGCATGCAGGTGGCGGCGCTCATGTGGCGCTCGACGCTCGAGAGCACAGCCGCGCCATCCGCGGGCCCGGCCAGCACATCGGCGGCGTCGACGCGCACACCTTCAAGTGACATCGCACACTGCGGCTCGAAGGCGGTAGTGTTCAGCGCGGTGAGCGTGACGCCCGCAGCCTGCGGATCGAGCAGCACGGCGATCACGCCGGCATCAGTGCGGGCACCGAGCAGCACACGGTGCGCCTGCGCGCCGTAGGGCACGGCAAGCCGATAGCCGCTGAGACGCCAGCCGCCAGCCTCTGCCACCGCCGTGACGGTGGGTGCACTCACATCACCCGTGGGGCCCTCTTCGACCGCCGCGGTGAGCAGCACCTCGCCCGAGACTGCGCCCGGCAGCAGCCGCGCCTGTTGCTCGGCGTTACCGAATTTCACCAGCGGCAGGATGCCGCCCGCGAGATGCGCCACCACCGGCACCGCCGCGATGCGCCGCCCGCATTCCTCGGCGAGCAGCCCCGCCTCGAGGAAACCGAAGCCCATGCCGCCGTGCTCCTCCGGCACGCCCACGCCTAGCAGGCCCGCATCCGCGAGTTTCGCCCAAAGCTCGCGATCAAAACGCTCTCCTGCCCAGTTGTCCCACGCTGCAAGACGCGCGGGCGTCGAGAGATCCCCCAGGATCTGCCGCGAGAGTGTCTGTATGTCGCGCTGTTCTTCGCTCAGTCCGAAGTCCATCTTTTTCTCTCCAGGAATTCGCTTATACCAATCCGCTTTGCTGTGCGGGACCACAACGCTTGCGCGGAAGGGAGTGCATGGGTTGCACGTGAAGACCGTCGGTCGCCTGGATGGCGACCGTCGAACCTACATGGACGTATTTACGGCGTGTCTGAACGGGCAACTCATGCACTCCCTTCCGCCACTGGCACGGCCCGCATCACCGCGCAGCACGCGGCATCCACAGCCCCGCAGCCGAAATGATGTCGCGCTGGATCTCGTTGGCACCGCCACCGAAGGTGAGGATGCTCGCGGTGCGGTAGAGCTGCTCGACGCGGCCCTTGAGCACCACGCCGGCGGCGGAGTTCTTGGCGATCAGGCAGCCCTGGCCGAGGATCTCGCCGAGCAGGCGGTATACCTCGATGAAGAATTCCGAGCCGTAGACCTTGGCGGCAGAGGCATCGGCCATGTCGAGCGTGCCTGCTGTCATCGCCCAGGCTTGTTTGTAGCAAACCAGTTTCAGCGCCTCTACACCCATCCGCACGCGGGCAAGGTTCGCCTGCACCCAGGGCTGATCGGCGAGCGTGGAGCCGTCGGGCAACTGCTGCGCGCGCGCCCACTGCGTCACCTCGTTGTACATCACGGCAGTGGGGCCGTAGTTCACGAGGCTCAGACGCTCGCGGTTCAGCTGGCTGGTGATGAGCTTCCAGCCGCCGTTCAGCTCGCCGACCAGATTCTGCTCGGTGACGCGGATGTTGTCGTAGTAGGTGGCGTTGGTGCGCACGCCGCCCAGCGTGATCACCGGCGTGCAGGACCAGCCCGGCGCCGAGGTGGGCATCAGGAAGATCGAGATGCCCTTGTGCTTCTTCGGCGCGTCCGGGTCGGTGCGCGCCGCAACCCAGACGTAATCGGCGAAATTCGCGAGGCTGGTCCACATCTTCTGGCCGTTGATCACCCAGCCATCGCCATCGCGCGTGGCCGTGGTCTTCAGCGAGGCGAGGTCCGTGCCGGCGCCCGGCTCGGAGTAGCCGATGGCGATGTTCAGCTCGCCGGCCATGATCTTCGGGACGATCTCCTGTTTCTGCCAGGCGTTGCCGTGCTCGAGGAGCATCGGGCCGATGGATTCGGTGGTGAGGAACGGAAACGGGAAACCCGCACGCATCACCTCCTCGACGAAGATGAACTGCTCGAGCGGCGTGAAGCCGCGCCCGCCCATCTCCTTGGGCCAGCCGAGCCCGATCCAGCCGTCGCGGCCCATCTGGCGCATCGCGTCCTTGAAACCGGGCCCGCCGCCTTCGCCGGTGCCTGACTCGCACTCGGCGCGCAGTTCCGGCGTCATGAGCTTGGCGAAATAGGCGCGCAATTCGGCGCGCAGTGCCTCCTGGGCAGGCGTGAATTCGGCTTTCATCGCAGGCGTTCCTCTACGGGATGACGAGCGCCGGGAGAGTCTCCCGGGCTGTCGCATGGTGCCCGCGCGCGCCGAAGCCGGGCAAGGGTCAAAGGCATCAGCGCCGCGTGGCAAAAGCGATCAGCCTGAATTGCTGCCCCGGAGCGCGCGCGTGTATCCTCGCGCCTCGCTCCTGCCCCCGGAATCCCGCCATGACCGCGAAAGCCCGTGTCGCCGCCCTCGAGGGCTGGTTCACGCTGGACGAGCACGCTCCGCAGCTGCTCGGCACCCGCTGTACCGCCTGTGGCACCTGCTACTTCCCCAAGCAATCGCTCTACTGCCGCAACCCGGCTTGCGAGAGCACGGAGTTCGAGGAAGTACCGCTCTCGCGCCGCGGCACGCTGTGGTCCTGCACCAACGCCGGCTATGCACCGCCCGAACCCTTTGTAGCCGCTGATCCCTACGAGCCCTTCGCCATCGCCGCGGTGGAACTTGCCGCCGAGAAAATGGTGGTGCTGGGGCAAGTCGTGAAGGGCGTGGGCCCGGAGGATCTTCGGGTAGGACAGGCAATGGAGCTCGTGCTGGAGCCGCTCTCCGAAGACGCCGAGACCGTGAAGCTCACCTGGAAATGGAAGCCCGTGCCGGGGGCCGCAGCATGAGCAGCAACAACGAGGTCGCTATCCTCGGCGTGGGCATGCACCCCTGGGGCAAGTGGGGGAAGAATTTCGTCGAGTACGGACTGCACGCGGCACGCGCCGCGCTCGCCGACAGCGGCGTGCGCTGGCAGGACGTGCGCTTCGTCTCGGGCGCGGCCACGGTGCGCTGCGGCTACCCGGGCTACGTGGCGGGCGCCACCTTCGCGCAGGCGCTCGGCTGGCAGGGCGCCGAGGTCAACACCTCCTACGCGGCCTGCGCCTCGGGCTCGCAGGCACTCGCCGCCGCGCGCGCCAAGATCCTCTCGGGCCAGTGCGAAGTCGCGCTGGTGGTGGGCGCAGACACGACGCCCAAGGGTTTCCTCGCGCCCGCCAAGGGCTACCGCCCCGACGACCCTGACTGGGTGCGATTCCTGCTCGGCATCACCAACCCCGCCTATTTCGGCCTCTACGCGCGCCGTCGCATGGATCTCTACGGCGACACCGAAGAAGACTTCGGGCTGGTGAAAATCAAAAACAGCGAGCAGGGCTTCACCAACCCGAACGCGCGCTACCGCAAGAAGTTCACCATGGCCGATGTGTACGCCTCGCCCATGGTCGCGCACCCGCTGCGACTGCTGCAGATCTGCGCCACCTCTGACGGGGGCGCGGCGCTGGTGATCTCGAGCGTGGAGTACGCCAAGCGCATGGGACGTGGTGACGCGCCGCGCGTGGCGGCCATTTCCACCGTCACGCCCACCTTCGCGAGCGCCGACGTGGAGATGCCCGACATCGCCGCCGATTCGGCAGCCGCCGCCGGCATCGAGGCCACGCGCTTCCGCGCAGCGCTCGCGCCCAAGGCCTACGAGGAAGCCGGCATCGGCCCGGAAGACGTGAGCCTTGCCGAGGTCTACGACCTCTCCTCCGCGCTGGAACTC
>Ga0209985_10004653_pt1 | contig 10980 bp, 8 predicted proteins | sample NOAtaG_FD_187305 | JGI IMG/M metagenome (GOLD analysis project Ga0209985, IMG submission 187305) | Freshwater lake microbial communities from Lake Erie, under a cyanobacterial bloom - NOAA_Erie_Diel6S_1000h metaG (SPAdes) (version 2) | ecosystem: Environmental > Aquatic > Freshwater > Lake ... | reverse complement strand
CTAGAGACTGACCTAGACGTTCTACTGGAGCCTCAGCTAATAATGTCATCGGAGTCATTGGTTCAAGTTACCCTCAGTAGAGATATTTACATAAGATTTCCATAACCTTATTTTAAACTTTATGTCAAATATGCTACTTTGTCTGTAGATTTGCATTAAAATCGCAAAATTATTAAAAAATCACAAAGATATAACATCGAACATCTAGAATTCAAGATAAATCTTTCCAAAATACCAATTTATCAATCTTAAACGATTACTGGTTTACTGGAGCGATCAATCTTTTTACATAAAGTTAAACGGTGGATATCGTTATCCCACTGCACATGGTCAAAAATTTTGCGGAGTATATAAAAACCTCTACCACATTCCAAGTCATGACATGGTGTTGGGTCTTCTTGGCCAACTTCAAATAATTGAGGTTCAAGCCCTTGATCAGTAATGACCCAGCAGTATATTTGCGAAATGATCGAAAATTTCACAGTGATCTGCTTACATGGGTCTAGAGAATTTCCATGTTTTGCCGCATTTACCAAAGCCTCTTGTAAACCTAGCCTTAATTCCGCTTGCCATTCTGACGGCACTTCGTTAAGTAGCAAGTCTAGTACTGGGGCAAGGTAGAGGGTTGAAGTAAAACTAAGGTTACTCCACTTATGCCCTACGGGACGCACAGGTGTCACAATCACGTCCTCTTAGCTCCTCTGAGAAAACTGTTACAGCTATCGTCTTATGGGGTTCTAGTCGCAAAGATTTACTTTGTAACCAGTCCACAATGGAATCAACTAAATTCACGTCCACCATACAATAGTAATAGTTCCTATTCTAGCGAAAAAATCTTTCCCAAGAAGTATGACCTTTACGCAACGCAAAAATTCTCCCTTTGATCCCACTGAAAACATGCGTACTATGGGCAAGGGGATGCGATCTGCAATTTTATTTTTGCTGGGCGTATTGATGCTGCTAGGAATTTTGGGGGGGCGACTATTTTATTTACAGCTAATTGAGGGCGATCTCAATCAACAACTTGCTGAAAATAATCGGATTCGACTCATTGCGAAACCACCTGAGCGTGGTCGTCTATTTGATCGCAAAGGCAATATTCTTGCTTCTAGCAGACTAGCCCATGTGGTGTATCTCTGGCCAATCGCGCAATCCAAGGAGAAATGGCAACCAATCATCGAGCGCTTAGCAGAGTTCATGGGTGTCTCTGCTCAAACTATTGCTGACAAACTAGAACAGGAGGGATATAACTCGCCGAATTTAGTCAGAATCTCTACAGCGATTAGTCCCAAATTGGCTACAGCACTCTCAGAGCATAGCCTTGAGTTATCGGGAGTCAAGGTGGAGCCAGAAGCGGTACGTTACTATCCTAATGGTGATGTCGCCGCCCATTTACTAGGATATACAGGAGAGCTAACCGCTGAAGAGTTACCTAAATTGCGTGAAAAAGGTTATCGTCCCGGGGATGTGATTGGTAAAGCAGGTGTAGAGTATGCCTTTGAAAAAATGTTGCGTGGTGAATGGGGCGGTCAACAGGTAGAAGTTGATGCCTTTGGTAAGGTATTGCGAATTTTAGGACAAAAGCCTCCAAAAGCAGGAAATGCTGTCAAGCTAACCATTGATCTCGATCTAGAAAAAGCAGTTGAGAAGATTTTAGGTGAGCAGAAAGGCGGCATCGTGGCAATGAATCCAAATAATGGTGAAATTTTGGCGATGGTCAGTCATCCAGCTTTTGATCCTAATTTATTCTCTGGCAAAATTTCCGATGCAACATGGAAACGTCTCCAAGAAAAAGATCACCCATTTGTCAATCGTACTCTACAGGTCTATCCTCCCGCGAGTACCTTCAAGGTGGTGACTATGACTGCGGGACTAGAAAGTAAAGCCTTTAGCCCGAGTGATGTATTGCCCACATATCCATATCTTGATGTGGGTGGTTTCCAGTTTTGGGATCACAACAAAGCAGGTTTTGGCACAATTGGCTTCTATGAAGCAATGGCTTTTAGCAGTAATACTTTCTTTGGTCAGGTTGGGATGCGTGTGGGTGAACGTAATCTTGCTGAATGGTCACACAAGTATGGTTATGGTGAATATTCAGGCATTGAAATTAAGGAGGAAGAGACTAAAGGTACAGTTCCCGATCCAGAGTGGAAGCAAAAAGTGGTGGGTGAACCTTGGTATGTGGGCAATACCCTGAATATGTCGATTGGTCAGGGTGATGTCCAAGCTAATCTGGTGCAGGTTTCGATGATGACCTCTAGCGTCGCCAATGGCGGCTTTAAGATCAGACCGCATTTGCTCCTCGAAGATAATGATGCTAGGGAATGGAAACAATCTCTAAATATATCGCCAACTAATTTGGCAGCCCTGCAAAAATCGCTCAAATCAGTATTTGAGTTTGGAACTGCTTCATCTCTGAGTTCTGCGGAATTTGCCATGGCTGGGAAATCTGGTACAGCACAAGATCCGCCACGTCCTAACCATGCATGGTTTACTTTGTATGCGCCCTTCGAGAAACCTGAATTTGTGGTAACGGTCTTTGCAGAAAATGCTGGTGGTGGTGGTGGTAGCGCGATCGCAGCACCTCTCGCAGTCAAAACTGTAGAAGCCTACATGCAAATCAAAAAGCAAGGCAATTCACCCAATAATCCCCCAGTTCCTGTACCAGCCCAAAACTAAAAAGAAGTGATTTATGGATACATTAAAATTAATTGAGCATGAATTAGTTAATTAAATTTCCAACTTTATTTTGTTCATTTGGTAGATAATCTTATACTTCATATTCACAATGAATTACACCAATAGGTAAGTATGAAAATCAAACAATTAAGAATACAATCATTTCGTGGAATCAGCGATCTCACTTTAGATTTTGATGATCGTCTTAATGTACTGATTGGTAATAATGGCTCAGGAAAATCTAGTATTCTTGATTCCTTGGGTGCTCTCCTCAATAGCATTTCCGATCTAGTTTATACATTATATGTAGATTCAAACAATATAATTGATTTGAAAAAGCAACGAGTTAAAAATATCTTTTTAGATGATGACATTTCTGTCAAAAACGAAAAAATTGTAGTCCAATCAGAAGCTAATATCAATCTTTTAGACTTTAAGTTGATCATACAAAAAAACAAAAAAAGAAAAGAGTCTATAATTCAAATAGTAAATAGTTCCTCTCACTCCGAGCTGCAAAAATTTGTTAATTCTGACAACATACCTGTTCTAATTTATTACTCAGTTAAGCGTAATCTTGTATTTGAAGAGTGCCAAGCTTCTCAGGAAGCAAAGAGTAATACTCCTTTTGATGCTTATATTCGTGCATTTACAGGCGGGAAAGTTGTTTTTCAAGAGTTTTTTGAGTGGTTTAAATTACTTGAAGAATTAGAGAATGAACTAATTAGAGATAACCCAAATTATCGAGACAAACAATTAGAATCTGTACGCCAAGCAATTTATACTTTTCTACCAGAATTTAAAGATCTCAGAATTCGTCGTCGTCCTGAATTACGCATGACTGTTACAAAAAATGACGCTGAACTTACGATTAATCAATTGTCTGATGGTGAAAAAAACTTATTAGCGATGGTGGGAGATTTGGCGAGAAGATTGGCGATCGCTAATCCTGATATGGAAAAACCTGAACATGGTAGCGGTGTGGTCTTAATTGACGAGATCGAACTACATCTGCATCCTAAATGGCAGCGCATGGTTATACCTGCATTACTCAGAACCTTTCCCAATTGTCAATTTATAATTACAACCCACTCACCACAGGTATTAGGCGAAGTTAAGGACGGTAAAATCTATCGACTTGCTAATACACAATCAGGTGTTACTGCGGAAATAGTTAGAACCTATGGCAGAGATAGCAACCGCATTCTCGAAGATGAAATGGGAGTTCCCAAACGAAATCAAAAAATTAAAGATGATTTATTGAATTTATTCAGACTAATTGATGACGGTAATTTAACTCAAGCAAAAGAGCTACAAACATCCCTAAAAGAGGAAATTGGCTTTGATGAGCCAGAATTTGCTCGGGCAGATGTATTAATTCATCGAAAAGAAGTCTTGGGAAGATGAGATATATCAAAAAGGGGCAAGAACCGCAAAGTTTCACCGACTGGAAATCTCAAGAAAATGATGATTGGAAACAAACCTACAGTGATTTGCGCGGTCAAATTAAAGCTGAAGTACATAAGGCTTTACTAAAAGAGCAAGGATATACCTGCTGTTATTGCGGCATGAAAATTGACAGTGATATCAGTCATATTGAACATTTGCAACCACAGAATGAGAAAGATCTAGCACAGCCCAAAAATCTAGCCTTAGCAATAGATTTCTCAAACCTTTTAGCATCATGCGGTTTTTCAGATAAATATAAAATCTCTGATCCTGAGCAAAAATATGAGATGGTTCTACACTGCCTACAGCATTGTGGATGTAAAAGAGGCAATAATCCGCTTTCAGTCTCACCATTGCAAGTAGATTGCGCTGATTTTTTTCGATACACAGGTTCTGGAGAAATACGTCCTGCCGAAGATCACGATAAGCATCAAGCCGCCTTAGAAACTATCCAAACGCTCAATCTCAAGCATGAAAATCTAACGGCTATGAGAGAAGCTGCAATTATTGGTGCTTTACAAGGATTAGAAGAATTAACGACAGCAGACTTAGAAATGCTGATTAAATCCTATGAACAGCCAAATAAACAAGCTTTTAGCTTTGCGATCGCCTATATCCTCAAACAATTTTTAGACCCAAAATCAATATGATCTCAATGCCTGATGGGTAAGTGATCGCAATAAAAAAGTGAGGCACTATGTGCCTCACTTTTTTATTAGCTGAGACTAGATTTTTTTCAACCAGCTAAACATGGAGCGTAGCTCTTTACCAACGGACTCAATTTGATGCTCTGCTTCTTGACGACGCATTGCCGTAAATCCAGGCTTACCAGCTTGATTTTCAAGCACAAACTCACGCGCAAATTGACCAGACTGAATTTCCGAGAGGATCTTCTTCATTTCTGCCTTAGTTTCAGCATTAACGACGCGAGGACCACGAGTGTAGTCTCCATATTCGGCAGTATTAGAGATGCTATAGCGCATATTAGACATACCACCTTCAACCACCAAGTCAACAATTAGCTTAACTTCGTGCAAGCACTCAAAGTAGGCGAGTTCAGGTTGATAGCCTGCTTCAACGAGGGTTTCAAAACCAGCCTTGATCAAAGCGCACAAACCGCCGCAAAGTACTGCTTGTTCGCCGAAGAGGTCTGTTTCGGTTTCTTCGCGGAAGGTGGTTTCGAGAATACCGCCACGAGTACCGCCGATGCCCTTGGCATATGCCATCGCGCGATCGCGTGCTTGACCAGAAGCATCTTGGTAAACTGCGAACAATGCAGGAACACCTTGACCTTGGGTATAGGTGCGGCGTACCAAGTGCCCAGGACCTTTAGGTGCAACCATGATCACGTCAACATCCGCAGGAGGCACAACCTGTGCGAAATGAATATTGAAGCCATGAGCAAAAGCTAGAGTATTGCCTGCTTTGAGGTTTGGGGCAATTTCGGTAGCATAAATTGCTTTTTGAGTTTCATCAGGTAATAGAATCATGATCAGGTCAGCCGCTGCCGCCGCATCAGCTACGGACTTAACGGTCAAGCCATCTGCTTCTGCTTTTTGCCATGAGGGACTGCCTTGATATAACCCCACGATGACATTCACGCCGCTATCTTTGAGGTTGAGGGCATGGGCGTGACCCTGAGAACCGTAGCCAATAATTGCGACCGTCTTACCCGCTAAAAATTCAAGATTTGCGTCCGTGTCGTAGTACATCCGAGCCATAGTGTGGTTATCTCCGAGACAAGAATTAAATAAGTTAAGTGTAGAGTGAAAGTTAGTTTGTAAGGTTTATTGTCAATTGGCTTCAAACACTTTGCCTAGTCTAACAAAAATCGTCCCTCTAAAGAAATAAATTTAACGTCAGTTCGGTTTAAGCTAGCAAATTTTAAAAGCCCAAAAGTAAAAGCATTGCTAAGCAATGCTTTTACTTTTGGGCTTTGAGAGAGGGTTTGCTATGCAAACCCTCTCTCAAAGCCCGTTTCAAATCATTCTGAACTCGCGCTAAATTTATAGTTTTGTTCAGGTAAAGGCAGAGCTTTGCACTGTCTTTACCTATGGGCTATTAATGCTGCGATTGCCATACTTCTAAAAAATCATTAATTTCTTGCATGAGCCATTCTTTTTCTACGCGACTTAATCCCGAACCAAATTTGTGAGAATAGACACCTTGATTGAGGCATAGTTGCATGACAGGTTGATTGTTGACTTCGTAAAAACTCTTGAGTTCTAAAGGTCGTAAATCTTGAGTTTTACCCTGTATGCGTCGCTTTGCACCGAGAATATCCCATTCAAGACTGAAACTGCGATCGCCAATGACAAGACGGACTTTGCCAAATACTGTTGATAAAGCGGCATAAGCCATGCCAATACCCACCAACCAAAACGGAATGGAGAACAATGCGAAAAATCCTGCTCTCGCAGCTAGGGATGTCCAAAATATGAGAAAGACATTCCAGAAAATCGCAAAGATTAATAAACTGATACCTTCGCCTCGCCAACCTGTCGGGGGAATATTAATCTCTAAAAAGCTATCAGTCTTTTTCAGATCAATGCGACTACCTAGGGGTTTCTCATAGCGGCGTTGAGAAACTAGGCGATCGCCTGTTTGATTGAATAAATGCTGAATATCAGGAGCATTAATGCGTTGTTCGATGGATGGTAATGGGGGGGTTTGTAAAGATCTGAGCGCTTGTCTAGCACTACTAAAACGATCTTCGATCGCTGGTTCGATCATTTTTTCGAGCCAATCAGCAAAGTGTGGTGAAATATCAACAGCATCTCGGAAGTTAATTTTGAATCTAACCTCAGGCAAGTCCGAAGGGGATCGCCCTGTCAGTAAAAATAAAACTGTTGCACCGAGGGCATAAAGATCAGTAGCAGGGACAGCCTTACCGCGAAACTGTTCGGGGGGCATATAGCCATAAGTTCCAACAACGGTACTACCACCGATTTGGGTATTGCGATAGGTATCTTGTACTGCGCCAAAATCAACGAGGGCAATTTTGCCATTAGGTTGGCGAATGAGATTTTGTGGTTTGATATCGCGATGGACTACAGGTGGCTTCAATTCATGAAGATAGATCAATACATCAAGCACCTGTGCCGCAATTTGTTGAATTTCGGATTCGCTACCATGCCAACCATTGGCAATTTCCTGAGCCAGCGATCGCCCTTCTACTAATTGCTGCACGATGTAAAAATCGCGATCATTTTCATGGTCAATCTGAAAATAGTCTAGATAACGGGGAATCGCAGGATGAGTGAGTTGGGCTAAGACTTTGGCTTCCCGTTCAAAGAGTTCTAACACTTTCCATTCCGTCATCCGCCGCAGCGATAAAGCCTTAAGTGCAACGCGAACGCCTTTTTGTAAATCCTCAGCAGCATAAGTAATACCAATTCCTCCCTGTCCCAAAACATGAGAAATACGGTAACGGTCTTGAACTATTTCCCCAGTTTGATGTAGTTCTGTCACAAAATTTCCCTAAACTAACCCTAAATCAATATTATTCATACAAAAACACAAGGTTTAGTTAATGCTTTTTGTAAGAGATTTTGATAACTTTGATCATCAATTTCATAGGCTCCAAATCTTGCTAAATGGGGGTTCATTAACTGAGCATCAAATAAACTATAACCTCGCGATCGCAAATGCTCTACCAACTTCACCATTGCCACCTTTGAGCCTTCGGGAATTTTAAAAAACATCGACTCACCAATAAATACACCACGAATAGCGATCCCCAGAATTCCACCTGCTAATTTGTCACCTTGCCATGTCTCAAAACTATGCGCCCAACCTGCTTGATGCAAATTAAAATACAGTGTTCGTAGTTCGTTGGAGATCCATGTTGTTTCGCGATCGGCACAGCCTTCTACAACTTGCTCAAATGCGCTATCAATCCTAACTTCAAATCGATTTTGATTGATTGCACGCTGCAAAGATTTGGGATAGCGAAAGTGATCGTCAAGTGGGATCAAGGTGCGTTCATTAGTGTAGTACCACTCAATCGGATGCCCATCACCTTCGGACATCAAAAAATAGCCTTGGCTATAACCGTCAATAATGCTGCGGATGTCAAACCTTTCCACAAATAGATTTCCAACTCACTAGTAGAGAACTTAGTTTTGTAATCTATTTTAAAGTCTCTTCATAAATTGAAATACTTTTTCATTTAGTTTTAGTCTTTTAAATCAGATAGTTAAATGAAAAATCATTCAGTAATTAAACTTGTTTAGCTTTAAAAAACTGAAAATTTTGAAATACATAAACAGACTAAAATGATAAATGGTTTGCTCTCTTTAAGTATAAATACTTATATCAAGCAAACCATCTATGCATAAGAGTTATTATTAAATTGGGTATTAAAATTCAGAATCTTTAAATAAGCCGATTCCGTTTGAATGTTTATATTCTGCAAGATATTGATAAAAAACTGGGATCGCTTAATATTTTCTTTATAATTTAACTCAAAAATCTAGCCTAAGTTGAATTACTCATCTCAAAAGTCTTGATCTCTGTGGATCCCCGTATTTCTACTCATAAAGATTGGCTTTTACAGCTAAGAAGCATAAATTAAAGAAGTAAATTATCACACAAAATGAAAATTTAAAGAGGCAACATAAAATAAGTGGCTCTTAAAAGGTAGGTAGAAATTACCATTGACCTTTTAAAAACCACTCTCTTTTCTAGTAGTTTATTAAGTTTGTATTTAAATTCAGAGCCTATATATAAGCTGGCTCCGTTTTAATGATCATATTCTGATAGAAAATTTGCCACTTTTGAGATCGCTTAATACTTTCTTTACAGTCAAACTTAGGAAACAATATAATGAGTATTTATACTTATACAGTATATTTCTTTTAAATGTATTTTTGATAATGTTTAATAAGAAAATATGTTAGTTGTTGCTTAGTTTTTTTCAAGACTTTAAATTAATTTAATAAATTTTAAATTATTAACTTCAATATAAATTTATTGCCTTTTGTAATGATATGTATCGTCTACTTAACATAATTTTTAGAGGTACATCTCACTTGGCTGTGCTTCTAAAATTTATTTACCAAAATATTGTGACAGGTACGGAAACACACACTCTTTAGTAAGGTAGAACCGATCCCCCCTAAAAATCTAGACAGACTAATATATTTACAGTTGTCTAAATGCCACAGGAGGTAACTCGCGATGCAACCAACTAATCCTAATCAATTTACTGAAAAAGCATGGGCGGCAATCGCAAGGACACCCGACGTGGTGAAAGCAGCCCAACAGCAACAAATTGAGCCAGAGCATTTACTCAAATCCTTGCTAGAGGAAGAGGGGCTAGCATCTAGCATTTTCAGTAAAGCGGGGATCAATATTCATCGTTTGCGTGATCGCATCGATGAGTTTATTAATCGGCAGCCCAAAGTCTCTAGCTCCAATACATCAGTGTACTTAGGCAAAAATTTAGATGTATTGCTAGATCATGCCGAAAAGGAACGTAAAAGTTTTGGCGATGATTTTATTTCCATTGAGCATATCCTCTTGGCTTACTGCAAAGATGATCGCTTCGGTAAGCCTCTCTATCGAGAAATGGGGCTTGATGAAGCAAAGCTTCGTAACATTATTCAGCAAGTGCGCGGTAGTCAAAAAGTGAGTGATCAAAACCCCGAAAACAAGTACGAGGCTTTAACTAAATATGGTCGAGATCTGACGGAATTAGCCCGTGCAGGTAAGCTTGATCCCGTTATTGGTCGTGATGATGAAATTCGCCGCACGATCCAGATTTTGTCACGCCGCACTAAGAATAATCCTGTCTTAATTGGTGAACCTGGTGTAGGTAAAACGGCGATCGCTGAGGGTTTAGCCCAACGCATTCTTAGTGGTGATGTGCCTGAGTCTCTGAAAGATCGCAAGCTAATTGCCTTGGATATGGGTGGCTTGATTGCAGGGGCAAAATATCGGGGTGAATTTGAGGAACGTCTCAAAGCGGTTCTCAAGGAAGTTATGGACTCAAACGGGCATATCATTCTATTTATTGATGAAATTCATACGGTTGTTGGTGCAGGTGCGACCCAAGGCGCGATGGATGCAGGTAACTTACTCAAGCCAATGTTAGCAAGAGGTGAGTTGCGTTGTATTGGCGCGACAACCTTGGATGAATATCGAAAATATATCGAAAAAGATGCTGCCCTTGAACGTCGGTTCCAGCAAGTTTATGTCGATCAGCCCAATGTCGAAGATACGATCTCGATCTTGCGGGGATTGCGCGATCGCTACGAATTGCATCATGGCGTAAAGATTTCCGACACAGCACTAGTTGCTGCTGCTACCCTGTCTAATCGCTATATTAGTGATCGCTTCCTACCAGATAAAGCGATCGATCTCGTTGATGAGTCGGCAGCGAAATTAAAAATGGAAATCACCTCTCAGCCTGAGGCTCTTGATGAAATTAATCGGAAGGTGATTCAGCTAGAGATGGAATGCCTCTCTCTCAAAAAAGAAACTGATCGCGAGTCCCTAGATCGTCTCGAAAAATTAAATAAAGAATTGGGTGATCTCAAGCAAGAGCAAACAACTCTCAAAGCCCAATGGGAAGCAGAGAAACAGGTAATTGATAATATCCGCAAACTCAAGGAAGATATTGATCATGTCAATGTCGAAATTCAGCAAGCAGAGCGCAATTACGACCTGAATAAGGCGGCGGAGTTGAAGTATGGCAAATTAACTGATTTGCAACGTCAGTTAGAAATTGCCGAGGTCAACCTCGATGAAGCCAAAACTTCAGGTCGCTCTCTCTTACGTCAAGAGGTAACGGAAGAAGACATTGCCGAAATCATTTCTAAATGGTCAGGTATTCCCGTTAGTAAGTTTGGA
>Ga0209985_10004651_pt1 | contig 10981 bp, 10 predicted proteins | sample NOAtaG_FD_187305 | JGI IMG/M metagenome (GOLD analysis project Ga0209985, IMG submission 187305) | Freshwater lake microbial communities from Lake Erie, under a cyanobacterial bloom - NOAA_Erie_Diel6S_1000h metaG (SPAdes) (version 2) | ecosystem: Environmental > Aquatic > Freshwater > Lake ... | reverse complement strand
AGCAGCCGGGGCAGCAGCGAGAGCTTGCCGAGGAGGCCATCGGGGACCTTGAGGTCCATGAGCTGCGTGATGCGGGCGCCGATGGCATCGAGGTCGTCCACGCCCAGCGCCAGCGCCATGCGGCGCATGGAGCCGAACAGGTTGATCGCCACCGGGAACTCGGAGCGACGGCCATCGCGCAGCACCGGATGCTCGAACAGCAAGGCCGGGCCGCCGCCCGGCAGCTTGGACGCGCGGTCGGCGATCTCGGTGAGCTCGAGATGGACCGAGACGGGCGTGGTGATCCGGTGCAGTTCCCCGAGCCGCTCGATGGCGGTGAGGTACTCGGACAGCGTGTTGAGGGCCATGAAGGTCAGGCAGTCCCGATGTGAAGCGCGGCGATGCCGAGCGTGAGGCGTTCCCAGGTCACCGAGGCGAAACCGGCGGTACGGAGGCGGTCGGCGAGCGCCTGCTCCGTGGGGAATTGCGCCACGGAAAGCGGCAGGTAGGTGTAGGCCGAGGCGTGGCCGCTCACGAGGCGCCCGATGCGCGGGAGCACGTGATGGAAGTAGGCGTGATAGGCGGTGCGGACGAGCGCACTGGGTGGGGTGGAGAATTCGAGTATCACGAATCGCCCGCCCGGCCGCAGCACCCGATGGACCTCGCGCAATCCGGCATCGAGATCGGCCACGTTGCGAATGCCGAACGCGACGATGGCGCCGGCCAGCGAGCGGTCCGCAAACGGCAGGCACACCGCATCGGCGCCCACCGGGGAGAGGATCGACCGACTGGCCTTCCCGTGGCCATGGCGAAGCATGGGGACGGCGAAGTCCGCTCCGACGACATGGCCCGTGAAGCCGGGCTGCCGGACGAGCAGCGCGCCCACATCCAGCGTGCCGGCGCACAGATCGAGGAAGGTCCCCCCCGGGTGCGCCGACCAACGGAGCGCACGGAGTGCCCGCCGACGCCAGCCGCGATCCACGTTGAGTGAGAGCACGTGGTTCAGCAGATCGTATCGCGGGGCGATGTCGGAGAACATCTGCTGCACGTACGCCCGCTTGCCGGCCCCCTGCGCGGCATCGGACGCCACGGTCACGGGATCAACGGCGCCGGCCGGGGCGCGAAGGGTGTCGGGCATCCTGAAAGGTCGAGGGCCGGGGTGACGCAATCAAGCGGCAGGGCTAGGTTCCCGAGGCTGACACCGCCCCCTTGACCGCGCCCACCCCCGCGCATGCCTTCACCCGACGAACTGCGGCTCCTCCCCGATGCCGACGTCGTGCGCCTGGCACAACACGGGCGCGAAGCGGCGTTCCGGGAGCTGGTGGGCCGCTACGAGCGGCCGGTGTTCGCGCTGGTCTACCGCATGGTGCGCGACCGCGAGGTGGCCGAAGACCTGGCGCAGGACACCTTCGTGAAGGTCCTGAACCACATCGACCGGTACAGTCCGGACTTCAAGTTCTCGAGCTGGCTGTTCAAGATCGCCAACAACGTGGCCATCGACCATCTGCGTCGGCGGCGGATCGACACGGTGAGCCTGGACGGGAACCCTCACGCGACCTCGGTCGAGGCCATCGAGGCCTCGGCCCTCGACCCCGAGGCGCCGCAGGAGAGTCCGCTCGAGGAGATGGAGGCGAAGGAGCTCGGCCAGGCCATCGAACGGGCGATCGGCGCGCTCCGTCCGGAATACCGCGCCTGCATCCTCCTGCGCCATGTCGAGGGGCGGTCCTACGAGGAGATCGCCACCACGCTCGACCTGCCGCTGGGGACCGTGAAAACGTACATCCACCGGGCCCGACAGGCCCTTCGGACGGCCCTCGAGCCGCTCCGGGATTGACCGGCGCCGCCCCGTGTCCCGCCGATGAAACTCCGGACTTCCCTCCCCCGTAGGACCCTCCAGGACTGCCTGTGCCATTCGACCACCTGACCCCAGACGAGATCGAGCGCCTCCTCGACGGCGAGGAGGGCGTGGCGCGCGCGCCGATGGCCGACCATGTCGCCGGATGCCCGGACTGCCGCCATGCCCTGGCGGACGCCCGGCAGCTGGTTATGGCCCTTGAATCACTGGGCGACCTCGCCCCGTCTGCCTCGTTCGCCGATCGGGTCATGGCGGAGGTCCATGTTTTCGAGCCATGGCATGCCGCCCTCGGCAGGACCGTGAGCCCGTGGATCCCGACCACGGCCGCAGGGCGGATCGCCGCTGGCGTTGGCGTCACCGTGGCCGGTGCCGGAATCACAGCCGGTTCGCTCTGGCTGCTGGCCCGAGCCGACATGGCAGTCCTGCTGGCCGGGGTTGGGCTTTCGGAAGTCCGGACCCACATCCTCGGGATCGGCCACGATCTGGCCCGAGTGATCACCGGTCCGGTCGGATCGGCGTCGGCGGTGAGCTCATCCCCCACGCTCATCGGGGCAGCCATCGGAAGCACCGTGCTCGCGGCGACGCTCAGCCTGCTGGGGCTCTGGCGTCTCGCTGAACGCACGTCGGACGCCCGGTCGCGATGATGCCGGCCGTGCTCACGGAGCTGTTGGGGGTCGCCGGCATCTTCGGCGTGGCCCTGTTGATCGGCGTGCTGGTGCTGATCACCTCGGAGGCCCCGCTGGTGGCGGTGGCCCGTGAGGCCGCACGCAGCGTCACGGGCAGTTTCTGGATCGGCGTCGTGGTGCAGTTTGCCGCCGTCCCGCTGCTCCTGCTCCTCCTGCTCGCCTGCGCCCTCACCATCATCGGCATCCTGCTCATGCCGCTGGTTGCGCTCGCCTGGGCGCTGGCGGTGATCGGTGCCGTGACCCTCGGTGCGCTCGGCGTGGCGCTGATGCTTGGCCGAGCCCTCGTCGGTCGCGGGGGCGGGTCGGACCGTGCCGCCGGCGTCCGCGGCCTGACGGTCGGTCTGCTGCTGGTGGCGCTGCTCTGGCTTGGCGCCGCCATGGCCAGCCCCATTCCGATCGCGGGGTTCCTTGCGAGACTGGCCGTCGCCTCCGTCACGTGGGCGCTGCTGACGGTGGGGTTGGGTGCCGTAGTGCGCTCCCGCATCGGGTTTTCCACCTTCAACATCCGGGTCGGCAGCTTCGGTCCGGCTGCGTGGCGGCCCGCGGACTCGGCGGCCTCTCGACCCCTCGAAGTGCAACCGGTCTCCTGGGCCACGCCAACGCCCATGCCTGGGGTGGTGCCCATCGTGAAACGGGGCATCGACCACCGCGACGAGCGCCCGCCGGCCTGATCGAACAGCCCGCGGTGCATGTTTAGGGATATGCACCCGAACCCATGCATCGCCCCCGCGCGCCTGGCGCTGACGATCGGTCTGTTGACGGCGCGCCCCCTCACGCTCTCGGCGCAACCGCTCACGCTCGAGCACGTGGTCTCCGGTGGAGCCATCACGGGCAGCGTGCCTTCGGCCCTGGCCTGGGCCCCGAACAGCCAGCTGCTGGCCTTTGCGTGGGACAGCACGCGCGGCGGCGGCGCGCGCACCGCGTGGGTCGTGACGACCGACGGGAGCTCCAAGCGGCCGGTGCTGCCAGTGGGAAGTGCACGAGAGAGTGTGCGGGAAATCGCGTGGTCGCCCGACAGCCGGCAGCTTGTCCTCTTGCGTGGTGACGCCCTCCTGCGGGTCGACGTGGTCACCTCGCGCGCCGACACGGTGGCGCTCGTCACCAGCGAGGCTCACGATCTGGCCCTCTCGCCCTCCGGGGACCAGGCGGCGTACCTGCGTGATGGCGATCTCTGGATGGTCCCGTTGGTGGCAGGGGGCGGTTTGCCGAGGCGCCTGACCTCGGTCGCGGTGCCGTCCATCGCCACGGTTCCGCTCGGGACCTATGCGCGACGGGATCGCGAAATCGGCCCCGGCACGTGGGGCACGGCGGCCCCCGCCTTCGCGTGGGCACCGGACGGGCGATCGCTCGCGGTGCATCTGGTCGACCGTCGCGCGGTACGTACGGTTCCGTTTCCGTACTACCTCGGGGCTGAAACGCAGATCAACACGCTTCGGCGATCGTATCCCGGCGATGCCAACGAGTCCCGTCAGGTCGCTCTGGTACGCGTGGCCGATGGCGCGATGACGGTGCTGCCCTTCGATGACCCCACGGCGGTGCAGATCCTGAACGTCGCGTGGTCATCGCGCGGGGAGCTGCTCGTGGATCGCGAATCCGACGATGCCACGCGGCGCTGGGTGCACGTGGTGCGTCCCGGCGACACCCCTCGTCTGGTGTATCAGGACCGCCGGGACTCGCGCATCTACACGGAGCATGGCTCGGCGTGGGCGCGTGATGGACGCACGCTGCTGCTGACCACGGATCGGGACGATCGGTATCGGCTGGCCGCCGTGGCACTCGCCGATACGACACCGGTGCCGCTCACCCCCCTCACGAGTGACGTGCAGGGTGAAGCCTTCGCGCTCCCCGATGGCGGGGTGGCGTGGATCGCGTCGGCCCCGGTTGCTGCGGAGCGGCATCTCTGGGTCCTGCCGCGCGGCGGACGGCCCCTGCAGGTTACCAGGCGCGCCGGAACACACCGCGCCTGGATCTCACCAGATGGCCGGATGGCGGCGAGCCTCGTGAGTGACGACATCACGCCACCGCATCTCACGTTGGTCTCCATGCGTGGCGGCATCGAGCGCGTGGTCACGCCCCCTGGGGGACCGGCGTGGCATGCCACGCGCCTGGCGGCACCGCAGTACGTCCGTCTGGCGGGTGCCGGCGACGTCCCGGGCGCTGATTCCCTGCACGCGAAGATTTGGTTGCCGGAGGCGGCCCTGCGGGGCGCGCGTGTCCCGGTGATCTTCGGCCCGGTCTACTCGAACACCGTGCGCAACCGGTGGGGAGGCACGTACGGCCTGTTGCAGCAGCTGCTGGTGCAACGCGGGTACGCGGTGATTCAGGTGGATGTGCGGGGGAGTACCGGGTACGGGCGGGCGTTCCGAGAGGCCTTCCTCTTCGAGTGGGGCGGCCGGGATCTGGACGATCTCGCCGCCACGAAGCGCTGGCTCGGCCAGCAGCCGTGGGCCGATACCACGCGGACCGGCATCTTCGGCTCGTCCTATGGCGGCCTCATCACCGTGTACGCCCTCTTCCGACGTCCCGGGATGTTCCGCGCGGGGGTGGCGGGCGCCGCCGCGACGGATCCCCGTTTCTACGGCAGCGACGACGTGGCAATCACGCGTCGCCCCCAGTCGCACCCCGAAGCCTTCCGTCGTGGAGCCTTGCCATACGCCGGCGGGCTGCAGGACCACCTGATGCTCATCCACGGCCTCATGGACGACGTGGTGCCGTTCAAGACGACCGCCGACCTGGCCGAGGAGCTGATGCGTCTGGGGAAGGACTTCGAGCTGGTGATCGCCCCATCGGCGACGCACGGATGGACGGCGCGTCCGTCGCATGCGCGGTACCTGCTCGGAAAGCTCATCCAGCATTTCGATCGGCACCTGATGGAGAGGTGACGAGAGGTCAGACGTGGCGGACGTCAGATCGGTCAGACGTGGCGAATGTCAGATCGGTCAGAGGGCAGCAGGGGCAGACGGACCAAGAGGTCAGCAGGGGCAGCAAAGGAGAGGTCAGGGTCATGGTGTTGACGGCCGGCGCCACCACCTTCCAGGGGTAGACCACGGGACCCACGGGGAGGGCACAAGTCTCGAGCGCCGGTATCGGATCCTGACCTCTCCGTTGCTGCCCCTGCTGACCTCTTGGTCCGTCTGACGCCTCTGACATTTCTGACCTGTCTGGCCTCTGACCATGGCCCTGTGCCCCTGCCGCCTCCCGGTCTTCAGATGTCAGGGAGCAGAAAATCAGAGGCGCACCCGCCGCCATGGTCCTTGCCACCACAGCAGCGCCATGAGGATGCCGCGCGCGGCAGCCGTCGCGGCCAGCACCCACCAGAGTCCCGTCGTCCCCCACTGTGCGGCGGCCCAGGCGCCAAGCGGCAGGCGGAGCGCCGTGATGGCGGTGCTTCCGATCATCGGGACCATCGTCCATCCAGCCCCACCCATGGCGCTCTCCAGGACCACCTCGGCGCCAAGGAAGAGCTGCGAAAATGCGGCAATGCGCAGGTAGCGCGAAGCTTCCGCCACCACGGCCGGATCGGTGGAGAAGATTCCGGCCAGCTGCTCGGGCATCAGCAGACACCACAGAGCGGTGAAGGCCCCAACCCCCGTGACCAGCAGCGTCGCAATCCACCCCGCCCGTTCCGCCCGCTGCGGCTGACCGGCCCCGAGACTCTGCCCGACGATGGCGGCCACGGCGGCACCCATCCCGACGCTGACCACGTACACCACCCCTTCCAGTCGGAACCCCAGCCCGAGGGCCGCCAGTGCGGGCGTCCCGAAGGTGGTCGTAATGCGCGTGAGCAGTACGTAGATGGCGCTGAAGGCCACGCCCGTCGCTGCCGCCGGCGCGCCAACCCGGACGATCTGGCCGAGCACGGTCATTCGCGGACGCGCCCACGCGACCAGGCCATCGCGGCGGAGCAGGATGAGGCCCACCAGAAACGCCAAGCCGCGTGGGACCAGCGTTGCCAGCGCCGCGCCACGAACGCCGAGTGCCGGCACGGGGCCGCCCCCGCGAATGAGGAGCGGATCGAGGAGGAGCCCCAAGAGGGTGGCCCCCGCCAGAATGATCAGCGGGGTCCGCGTGTCGCCCTTGGCACGGAACGCGGCATCCACGGCAAAGAAGCCGAAGACCAGCGGCATGCCGAGCAGGTAGGTGCCCAGATAGGCCTCGCCGATCGCTCCCACGGAGGCGGGCGTACCGAGGAGCAGAAAGAGCCCGTGCAACACCCAGGGCGTCGACAGCGCCACGCATGTCCCGAGCACCAGCGCCAGCAGGATGCCGTCCGCCACAGCGCGCGCTGCCTCGTCCGGCCGTTGCTCGCCATGCCGACGCGCGGCAATGGCGTCGAGCCCGATGGAGACCAGTTCACCGATCGAGATGACCAACCACACCCAGAAGACGGACGCGGTTACCGCCGCCAGCGCCTCGGCGCCAAGCGACCGGCCGATCCAGAAGGTGTCGATCGTGTGGAAGGCCGTCATCAGCAGGTTCGCGATGACCGCGGGGAGTGCCACCCGACGGATGGTGGCGCCAAGCGGGGCCGCGACAAGCGCGGCCGGTGGCGCGTCGGGAGGAGCGCCGGCGTGGCGCTCCTCTCCGGAAACTGTCACGCCCTCAGCCGTGTCGGGCGTCAAGCCGCTCCACGACGCGCTGGGCGATCGCGGCGAGTGCCTGCGCGGCACGACTGGCCGGCTCCGCGGCCACGATGGGGCGGCCGGTATCTCCGCCTTCCTGAATGCGCGGATCGATCGGCACCTGACCCAGCAGCGGCAGATCGCATTCCTTCGCGAGCCGCTCGCCGCCGCCACTGCCGAACAGCGCGATCGGCGTACCGGTCTCGGGGTTCTCGAAATACGACATGTTCTCAACGATCCCGAGCACCGGCACGGCCGTGCGCTCGAACATCTTCACGCCGCGCAGCGCATCCCCCACCGCCACCTGCTGCGGGGTGGTGACGATCACGGCGCCGTGCACCGGCGTCGCCTGCACGAGCGAGAGCTGGGCGTCCCCGGTGCCAGGCGGCATGTCGACGAGCAGGAAATCGAGCTGCCCCCAGTTCACGTCGCGCAGGAACTGGGTGATGATCTTCATCACGATGGGACCACGCCAGATCGCCGGCTGTTCCTTCTCGATGAGGAACCCGAGCGAGATCACCTTCACGCCGTGGGCCTCGAGCGGAATGATCTTGTCGTCACGGACTGCCGGCGCCGCATCCACGCCCATCATGAGCGGCAGGTTCGGGCCGTAGATGTCGGCGTCCATGATCCCCACGCGCTTCCCTGCACGCGCCAGCGCGATGGCGAGGTTCACGGCCACCGTACTCTTGCCCACGCCCCCCTTGCCCGAGGAAATGGCGATGACGCGCCCCAGATTGGGGTAGGTGACCGGATCGGGAACGCGAGGCGGCGCCTTGGGAGCGGGCGCCGCCTCCATCACCGGGAGGGCGCGCCCCGAACCGCTGCGAGCGGGCGCCTGAGGAGCAGAAGCCATGGAAGCGGCGGGAGACGGGGTGGCGGCGCGACGCGCCGGTGTGGGGTCGGATTGGGCCGGGTCGCGCACGTCGATGCGGACATCGGCAACGCCCTCCAATCCCTCGAGGGCCTGACGCACGTCACGGACGAGCGTGGCGTCATCCTCGGGGGACAGCAGGAGCGTCAGGCGCACCTTGCCGTCCACCGTGGTCGCCACATCGCGGACCTGCTCGGCTTCGAGCACGGCGAGACCGGTACGCGGGTTGCGGAGGCCGGCCAGCACACCGGTGATCCGCTCCATGAGGGAAGCCATGCGGGGTTCGCGAGAAAAGAGGGAGAGACTGCGTGAGGCGCCGCGAAAGCTAGGAGGCTCCGGACGGCGGTGGAATGGGCTCGTGGGCGGCGTTCCGGTACCGACGGCCGGGCCGCTGGGTGCTACCGTGGTCCCGTCACCCGGTTCCACGCGGGAACCGGTGGTGGCGATCCTCCCCCACAGCCGCCTCAGGCGGCGGAGTTCTGCCATGCGGCACATCAATCGACTCGGCGCCAGCGTCCTGGGCGTCCTCGCCACGGCCATCACCTTCTCGGCCGCTACGGCCTGGGCGGGCGACCTCACCGATGACGAGCTCGGCCCCACCCCCTGTGGAGCCGGCGTCCTCGCCCAGTGCGGCAACAAGCCGATCACCAAGTGCGAGTACGACATTTCCATCAATCTCAATCTGTTTTCCCGCGACTTCGGGTTCCACTTCAAGACCACCAACTGCACCGTGATCGGTTCCATCCCGATCTACAAGGACCGGGACTTCGGGCCCTTGCCTCTGGAATCGTCTAGCGCCACGCGATGCAGCACGTCGGATCCGATCTGGACCTGCGACTAGTCCGGGAGATCCGCCACATGCCTGGCCCCATCCGGTGGACCCTGCTGCTTGGTGCCGTTGCCAGCCTCGGGCTGCTGGGTGCCTCGCTCTCCCTGCGGTGGCGGTCCGGGCTCCCCGAGGCCCTGGCCTCGGTGGCCGCCGCGCGCGGTCCGGGCGCGCGCGTGCAGGCGGCCATCGTCCTCCAGTTGGCCGATTGCAGCGGCAATCTGCGGCTCCTGCATCTGCTCCACCTGCCCAGTGTCGAGGCCCGCCTGTCACTGGCGATCATCTGGTACGAGGGACCGGTCTCGGACAGCACGGAAATCCGCGCCCGACTCCCCGCCTGGACCCGGGCCAGCCCACTGCGTCCGGTTCCGCCCAGCGTCGTGCGCGATCTCGCCCGGCTGGGACATCGCACCACCCCGCTCCTGCTCGCGGCAGACCATGACGGGCGCATTCGGCTGGTCAGTCAGAGCCCCGGGACGGCCAGGGAAGTGGCCGGCCTGCGCCGCATCGTCGAAGGGCTCACCTATCGGGAGGATCTCTGATGCCCCTGCTGCTGATGGCTCCGCTCGTCACGACGCTCATGCATGGGCTGTCGGTGCAACCCCAGCCGAGGCGCTTTGCGCCGGATTCCGCTTGGGAGTACCGTTGGGTCGCCGGTAGCGATCCGGAGGCCGAACTCTTCATCGAACCACGCCAGCTCGTGGCGATCGGGACCCGCGTGGTGGTGCTCGACGCCGGGACACGGGACGTCCATCTGCTGGACGCCGCCTCAGGCCGCACGCTCCGGCGCCTTCCGGCCCGCGGCACCGGCCCGGGAGAGTTCAAGCGGCCCAGCCTGCTCCTCGCGGCGCCAGACGGTTTCGCCATCCTCGATCAGGCCGCCGCGCGGATGACAGCCTTCTCCCGTGACGGCAAGCCGGCCTGGGACTTCTCCGTCCCCGACGCCGCGAGGCTGGCCGGCGCCTGCATCCCGGGCGGGGATCGCGTCCTGCTGAGCTACCGGCGCAGTGGCCACTCCCTCTCCATCATGGACACCTCCGGCCGACCGGTCCCCTCCGAGAAGACACGGCACATTCCATGGCGGACCCTCCGCCCCGATGGACCGGACTTCGCACACGAGCATCGCCTCGGGCCCCCCGGGAGTGACGGGCGGTGCGCCGTGATTCCCATCTTTGGCGGTGAATGGGCCATGGCCGGGCCGCTGCCCAAACCTCCAACGGTCCACCGCTTTGCCGAACCCGGCGAACTGCCCCGCATCCGGCAGGCCCGACGGATCCTGGAGCGCACGGCCACGCATGTGATCATGGAAGGCGCGGAGACCTCGTCGACTCGACCCGTGGCAGCCGACGTCATGCGTCGCGGCGACACGGTCCTGGTGGTGGCCACCCCGGTGCACGCCCCCAATCGGCGCGTGCTGGACTATTACGAGGCGTCCACGGGTCGCTACCTGCACAGCCGCCGGCTGCCCGCGCTCTTCACCGCCATCGCCCTCGGCCCCGACGGCACATTCTACGCCGCCCATATCGGCGAGCGCACCCAGGTAGTGGCAGCGCTTCGACCCACCAGACGGGTCAGTCTGCCGGTCCGTCGCGAAGGTAGGCGCGCGCCGCCATCACCATCTCCTCCCGCACGCTCTCCAGCGATCCGGTGAGCATCGCACCCGAGGCCTTGGCGTGCCCGCCACCACCATACCGCTTCGCGAATTGCTGGACGTCCACGTCGCCCGTACTGCGCAAGCTGACCTTCACACGCCCGTGGCCAAGGTCACGGAAGAAGAGGGCCATCCGCGTGTTTGCGATCGAGCGGGGATGCTCCACCAACCCATCGAGATCTTCCGTGTTCACACCGTACCGCTCCAAGGCACCCGCGGCCACCGACACGTAGGACAATCCCACATCAGGTTCGGACACCAGCGTCTCCAGCGCCTCCCGCAGCAGGTGGAGCTTCCCGACACTCACCTGGGCATAGATGCGCCGATACATCACCTCCGGGTCGACGCCGGCCGCCAGCAGAGCGGCGGCCACGGCATGGGCCCGAGGCGAGGTATTGCTGTACCGGAAACTCCCCGTATCGGTGAGGATCGCGGCATAGAGCCCCTCCGCGATCGCCGGCGTGATCGTCAGCCCCAGCGTGGTGGCG
>Ga0209985_10004650_pt1 | contig 10982 bp, 11 predicted proteins | sample NOAtaG_FD_187305 | JGI IMG/M metagenome (GOLD analysis project Ga0209985, IMG submission 187305) | Freshwater lake microbial communities from Lake Erie, under a cyanobacterial bloom - NOAA_Erie_Diel6S_1000h metaG (SPAdes) (version 2) | ecosystem: Environmental > Aquatic > Freshwater > Lake ... | reverse complement strand
CTGATGGAGCAATCCGAAGAATGGGCCGTCCAGCGCGCCCGCTACATGACCCTTGAAACCATGGCACCCGTCAGCGATGATCCCATCGTCATGCTCTCGGCAGTCCCCGGTGCATGACCAGCCCGGACAAGTCCGGGATCACGGTGGGCACCAGAAGCTACACCACGCATTGGGACACGATCATAAAACAAGGGTTTATGCGCATTTAGCGTTCCGTTCAGAAGGCTGTTCGGATATAAAATACGCATGCGCGCGACGTTCAAATCCCTGCCCGAAGACCCCACAGAGCTGCGCGCAGTCAGCGAGTTGATGGCGGCCGAAATCAAGGCGCAGGCCTATCAGATCGAGAAGCTGAAGAAGGAACTGGCGGGACATCGCAAGGCCCGTTTTGGCAGCAAATCCGAGACCATGGATCAGCTGGCCTTCGACCTTCAGGAAGACACGGAGATCGCTGCCGCCTCCGAGGCACAGAAGACAGCCCCCGAGACGGATGCTGATCAGGAATCTCCCGCCAAACGCACCCACAATCGCACACCGCTGCCCGATCATCTTGAGCGACAGGAAGAAATCCTGTCGCCGGGCGATAGCTGCAACGCTTGCGGCGGTGCGCTCAAGCAGCTGGGTGAAGATGTCACCGAGGAACTGGAATACGTCCCCGGCCATTTCGTGGTGAAACGCATCGTGCGGCCGCGCATGACCTGCACCTGTTGCGAGGCGTTCGCCCAGGCCGAGCTGCCCTCACGCCCGATTACCCGCGGGCGCCCGGGGCCGGGCCTGTTGGCCCATGTGCTGGTCGGCAAATATTGCGATCACCTTCCGCTCTATCGCCAGTCCGAAATCTATGCCCGTGACAAGGTCGACCTGCATCGATCCACGCTGACCGATTGGGTGGGGCGTTCAACCGCACTGTTGGAACCGCTGGCGGCTCATATCGGCAAACTGGTTCGGGCCGGACCCGCCCTGTTCGCCGATGACACGCCCGTCAAGATGCAGACGAAAGCCAAGGCGCAAACGGCGCGCCTCTGGAGCTATGTGCGCGATGAACGCCCATGGTGTGGGCAAGCCCCGCCCTGCGTCTGGTATCAGTTCAGTGTGGACCGGAAGGGCGAGCACCCTTCATCCCATCTCAAGGGATACAAGGGCGTGATCCATGCCGATGGCTTCACCGGGTTCAATGGGTTGTTCGGGGCGGGGCTCGCCAGTGAGCAGGCCTGCATGGTTCATGTCCGCCGCAAGTTCGTCGATCTCTATGAGAGCGAAGGCTCTGCCATCGCCGGGGAAGCGATCAAGCGCATCGCCGCCCTCTATGCCGTGGAAAAAGAGGCGCGCTATAAATCCGCCGAAGAACGCATTACCCTGCGGCAGGCAAAGGCAAAACCGGTCTTTGACGATCTGGAGGCATGGCTGTCGCTGCAATTGCCCAAGATTTCCGGCAAGTCAAACTTGGCAGCAGCCATCCGCTATGCGCTCGGCCGCATGCCAAAGGCCCGGGCATATCTCGACGATGGCAAGCTGGAACTGGACAACAATATCTGCGAGCGCTCAATCAGACCGGTGACACTCGGGCGCAAGAATTATCTGTTCATGGGGTCAAGGGGAGGCGGCGACGCGGCCGCAATCGCCTACACGCTCATTGAAACCTGCCGCATGAACAGTGTCGATCCCGAAGCCTGGCTGCGCTGGCTCCTCGCCCGCGTCGCAGATCACAAAATGCCCCATATCGACGAACTGATGCCCTGGAACTGGACGACTCAATAAGTCAACGCCAGTCAGACCGGACGGATACCCAGAACTGCCCGGTGATCTCGATCCGGCGCGGGGCGGATGGGTCGGTCGAAGGGGTGGAAACCGCCAAGGGTTTCATCCGCGCGAAAAAGGTCGCGGTATCGGCGGCGGGTCACACCTCGGTCATTATGCAGTCGGCGGGCGTGAAGATGCCGCTGGAAAGCTATCCGTTGCAGGCCCTTGTGTCGGAGCCGATCAAGTCGATCTTCCCCTGCGTCGTGATGTCCAACACCGTCCACGCCTATATCAGCCAGTCCGACAAGGGTGAGCTGGTGATCGGGTCGGGCACCGACCAGTACGTCAGCTATTCGCAACGTGGCGGGCTGCCCCTGATCGAGCATACCGTGGCGGCGATCTGCGAAGTTTTCCCGATCTTCAACCGCATGCGGATGCTGCGCAAATGGGGTGGCATTGTTGATGTGACGCCCGATCGCTCGGCCATCCTTGGGAAGACCCCGGTCAAGGGGCTCTACGTCAACTGTGGCTGGGGCACGGGCGGGTTCAAGGCCACGCCGGGGGCGGCACATCTGCTGGCCTGGACCGTGGCCAAGGACGAACCGCACAAGCTGAACGCGCCCTTCACGCTGGAACGTTTCACCACCGGGCGGCTGATCGACGAAGCCGCCGCCGCCGCCGTCGCGCACTAAGGAGGAACCAATGCTTTTGATCAACTGCCCCTATTGCGATGACGCCCTGCCGGAATTGGAATTCGCCTATGCGGGCGAGGCGCATATTGCGCGGCCTGCCGACCCGTCAAAGCTCAGCGACGAGGAATGGCGCGATTTCCTGTTCATCCGGTCAAACCCGCGCGGCCTGCACGCCGAGCGCTGGCGCCACATCCACGGTTGCGGGCGGTTCTTCAACGCGTTGCGCGACACCGTATCCGACCGTTTCCTGACAACCTATCCCGCCGGGCAACCTCGCCCAGACGAACCCAAGCTGGAGGCCGCTGAATGAACGACTATCGCATCAAGGGGCGTGGCCGCGTCAATCAGAACCGGCCCGTGCGCTTTACCTTCGACGGCAAGACCTTTGCAGGCTTTGAGGGCGACACTGTCGCCTCGGCTTTGCTGGCCAACGGTGAGCATCTGATGGGGCGCGGCTTCAAATACCATCGTCCGCGTGGCGTGGTGACCGCTGGGTCCGAAGAGCCTAATGCCCTGATCGGCACCAGTCGTGGGCCAGGCAGGTTTGAACCCAACACCCGCGCCACCATGCAAGAGGTGTATGATGGGCTTTCTACGGAAAGCCAGAACAAGTGGCCCAGCCTGAAATTCGACCTCGGCGCGATCAACGACCGGCTTTACATGCTGTTTTCAGCGGGCTTCTATTACAAGACCTTCATGTGGCCCAAGTCCTTCTGGGACAAGGTCTATGAGCCTTTCATCCGCCGTGCCGCCGGACTTGGCCGCTCTCCCACCGAACTTGACCCCGATCATTATGCCAGCCGCTATCTGCACTGCGATGTGCTGATTGTAGGGTCCGGCCCCGCAGGTCTTGCCGCCGCCCTGACCGCTGCGCGCAGCGGGGCTTCGGTGACTGTAGTGGACGAGCAGGCCGAAATGGGCGGCACTCTGCTGTCCGAACCTTCGCCGATGATCGAGGGCAAATCAGCCTGGGACTGGCTGGCTGCCACGCTTGTCGAACTGGCGGGCATGCCGAATGTGCGGCTGATGCACCGGACCACGGCGATCGGATACTACCACCAGAACATGGTGGGTCTGTGCCAAAAGCTGACCGACCATCTGTCGGATGTCCCCGCCGATGCGCCGCGTGAACGTCTGTGGCGGGTGCGGGCTGGCCAGGTCATTCTGGCGCAGGGTGCGATTGAACGCCCAATGGTGTTTGACGGCAACGACCGCCCCGGCGTGATGATGGCGGGGGCCGCGCAGACCTTTCTGCACCGCTTTGGCATCAAGGTCGGCAACCGCCCGGCGATCCTGACCAGCCATGACAGCGCCTGGCATACCGCCTTTGATCTGGTCGATGCGGGCTGCAAGGCCGCAGCCATCATCGACACCCGCACCGACATTGCGCCCGCGCTGATTCAATCGGCCATGTCACGCCAGATCGAGGTGCTGACGGGCCATACCGCCACTGCCACGGGCGGGCGGTTGCGGGTCCGGTCCATCCGCGTAAACCCGGTGCGTGGTGGCACCGTGGGGGCCGCGCGCACCATCGCCTGCGATGCAGTCCTGATGTGCGGCGGCTGGACGCCGTCCTTGCATCTGTTCAGCCATACCAAGGGCTCGCTCGACTGGGACGCCAAGGCCAAGGCCTATCTGCCCGGTCACAAGACCGAAGCCGTCCATATCGCGGGCGCAGGCCGTGGCCTTTGGGGCATCGCCGCCGTGCTGGAGGATGGCGCCAAGGCCGGCGCAGACGCGTTGCGCGATCTGGGCCGCAAAGCGGGTGCGGCAACCTATGCCGTGACCGGCGACCGTACCGGCACGGGCATCACGCAAAAGGAACTGCCGACCGACCGCAGCCCCGGCAGCGCCAAGGCTTTCGTCGATTTCCAGAACGACGTGACGGCCAAGGATATCCGGTTGGCCGTGCGCGAAGGCATGCGGTCGATCGAGCATGTGAAGCGCTATACCACCAACGGCATGGCCACCGATCAGGGCAAGCTGTCCAACATGAACGGGCTGACCATCGCATCCGATGCGCTTGGCAAGGACATCCCGCAGGTTGGACTGACCACCTTCCGTCCGCCCTATACGCCCACGACGTTTGGCGCGCTGGCAGGCTATCACAAGGGCAGCCATTTCGAGGTCACGCGCAAGACGCCAATTGACAGCTGGGCCGCCGAAAACGGGGCCGCGTTCGAACCTGTCGCCCTGTGGCGCCGCGCCTGGTATTTCCACAAGGCAGGCGAGGATATGCACAAGGCCGTCGCCCGCGAATGTCGGGCCACGCGCCAGTCGCTGGGGATCTTCGACGCCTCCACCCTTGGCAAGATCGAGGTGTCCGGCCCCGACGCGGTGGAATTCATGAACCGCATGTACACCAACTCCTGGGCCAAACTTGCCCCCGGCAAATGCCGCTACGGCCTGTTGCTGGGTGAGGACGGTTTCATCCGCGACGATGGCGTGATCGGCCGGATGCGCGACGATCTGTTCCATGTGACCACCACCACGGGCGGCGCGGCCCGCGTGCTCAACATGATGGAAGACTATCTGCAAACCGAATGGCCGGAGCTTCAGGTCTGGCTGACCTCGACCACTGAGGAATGGGCGACCATCGCGATCAACGGCCCGAACGCCCGCAAACTGCTGGCTCCGCTGGTCGAAGGCCAGGATATGTCCGACGCCGCCTTTCCGCATATGTCAGTGGCCGAATGCACCGTGGCCGGGTTCCCGGCACGACTGTTCCGCGTCAGCTTTACAGGCGAGTTGGGGTTCGAGGTGAACGTCCCCGCCCGCCACGGCCGCGCGCTGTGGGAAAAGCTGATGGCTGGCGGCAAGCCCTACAATATCTGCCCCTATGGCACTGAAACCATGCACGTTTTGCGCGCGGAAAAGGGCTATATCATCATCGGGCAAGATACCGATGGCACCGTGACCCCGGAAGATGCGGGCATCGGTTGGGCGATTGGCAAAGCGAAGCCCGATTTCGTGGGCAAGCGGTCACTCGCGCGGCCTGACATCGTGGCGAAGGGGCGCAAGCAACTGGTTGGCCTTTTGACCGAAAACCCCAAGGCTGTGCTGATCGAAGGCGCGCAGATCGTGCTGGACCCGAAGCAGCCCAAACCGATGAAGATGATCGGCCATGTGACCAGTTCCTATTGGTCCGAGGCGCTGGGGCGGTCGATTGCGATGGCGGTCGTCGAAGGCGGCTTTGACCGGATGGGCGAAACGCTGCACATCCCCACGGCGGATGGAGGATCGCAAGCAGCAAAGGTCACGGGGTGCGTGTTCTACGACCCCACTGGTGACCGGTTGAAGGTTGAATGAGGAGGATGCCAGCATGAACGCCCCTGTAAAATCGTTTACCGCCGTCAAGATCGCTTTTCTGCCTCCCGCGGCGCGGCTGAACCTTCGCATCGCCCCCGCCAATCTGGCATCGGCCTCGGCGGCCTTTGGCCTGCCGATGCCGACCAAGATCGGGCAAGGTGTAGCCAAGAACGGTCACGCTGCCTGGTGCCTTGGGCCCGACGAATGGCTGCTGCACGCCCCCGAGGATGAGCAGGCCGCCATCGTCGCCGATTTCGCCAAGGCGCGGGCCACGGTGCCCCACAGCCTGACAGTGATCTCTGACCGTGAGTTCACGATCGCCATCACTGGCACCCGCGCACAGGAATTCCTGACGGTCGCCTGCCCGCTGGATCTGTCGCGCATGGCGCCCGGCACCGCAAAGCGCACGCTGATTGACAGTGCACAGGTCGTGCTGATCCGTGACGCCGACGATGCTTTCCGGATCGAGGTCTGGCGGTCGTTCTTCCCGCATGTGTCCGAGCTTCTGGACATCGCCCTGCGTGAGTTTGCCTGCGGCCTCTGATGCCGAAGCGCCTTCCCCCAAATCATCGCGCCCTTTGGGTGCTTCCTCCGCATTTGCCTGAAAGGCCCCTTGTCATGCTCAAATCCCTGAATGCCCACCAGATCACTGATACGGCCATTGCCGAGGCTATCAACCACGAGCTTGACCGCCAGATGAACCAGATCGAGTTGATCGCATCGGAAAACATCGTCAGCCTTGATGTGCTGCGCGCCCAAGGGTCTGTCCTGACCAACAAATACGCCGAAGGTTACCCCGGCAAACGCTATTATGGCGGCTGCGAGCATGTGGATGTGGTGGAACAGATCGCCATCGACCGCGCCAAGGCGCTGTTCGGCGCGGGCTTTGTCAACGTGCAGCCACACTCTGGCGCGCAGGCCAATCAGGCGGTGTTTCTGGCGCTGTTGCAGCCAGGCGACCGGATCATGGGGCTGAACCTTGCCCACGGCGGGCATCTGACCCACGGCTCGCCCGTCACCATGTCGGGCAAGTGGTTCGATGTCGTCAGTTATGAAGTCCGCGCCGCTGACCAGTTGATCGACATGGACAATGTGCGCGCAGTGGCGCTGGAGAAGAAGCCAAAGCTGATCATCGCCGGGGCCTCGGCCTATCCGCGCCACATCGACTTCGCCGCCTTCCGCGCGATTGCTGATGAGGTGGGCGCCTATCTGATGGTGGACATGGCGCATTATGCAGGCCTGATTGCGGCGGGGCAGTACCCCGACCCGATGCCCCACGCCCATGTCGTGACGACGACAACGCACAAGACCCTGCGAGGCCCGCGCGGCGGCATGATCCTGACGAATGACGAGGTGTTGGGTAAGAAATTCAACGCGGCCGTATTTCCCGGCAATCAGGGCGGCCCCCTGATGCATGTGATCGCTGCAAAGGCCGTAGCTTTTGGCGAAGCGCTGGACCCGTCTTTCAAGGACTATGCAAAGACCGTGATCGCCAATGCGCAGGCGCTGTCTGCGGTGCTGGTGGAAGGTGGACTTGGCATCGTGTCAGGCGGTACCGATTGCCATATGGTTCTGGTCGATCTTCGCCCCAAAGGCGTGACAGGCAAAGCCGCCGAAGCCGCGCTGGAACGGGCCGGACTGACCTGCAACAAGAACTCGATCCCGTTTGATCCGGAAAAGCCGTTTGTCACCAGTGGCGTGCGGCTTGGCACTTCGGCGGGCACCACGCGCGGCTTTGGCGTAGCCGAATTCCGCAAGGTGGGTTCGCTGGTGTTGCAGGTGATCGAAGCACTGTCCGCCAACCCGGAAGGCGATGCTGGCGTCGAGGCGGCGGTGCTGGCCAAGGTGCGTGCGCTATGCGCGGCGCACCCGATCTATGGCAGGGGTGCCTGATCCGATGTTCCTGTCGGTCTTTGATATCTTCAAGCTGGGCGTCGGTCCGTCATCGTCACACACCATGGGGCCGATGACGGCAGCCGCGCGGTTTCTGGACGATCTGCGCGGTGGGGCCGAAAAGATCCCCGGCGCAGGGCAATTGTCGCGGCTTGGGGCCAGCCTGCACGGCAGCCTTGCCTTTACCGGCAAAGGCCATGCCACCGACCGCGCCGTGGTGCTGGGTCTGCTTGGCTTTCGCCCCGACACGCTGGACCCTGACGCGGCTGAGGCGCTGGAGGCCGAGGTGCGCCGCAGCGGGCGCATTACGCCGCCCGGCCTGGGTGATCTTGCCTTTGATCCCGACCGCGACCTGGTATTCGACTACGGCCCACCCTTGTCCGGCCATGCAAATGGGCTGGTCCTGCGAGCCTATGACGAGCGCGGCAATCCCTATCTGACACAGACCTATTACTCGGTCGGCGGCGGATTTGTGGTCACGGCGGCGGAGCTGGCGGCGTCGAAAACCGGCGATCTGCACGCGCAGAAAGCGGCCAAAGGCTATCCGCATCCGTTCGGCACAGCGCAAGAGATGCTGGAGATGGGCCAGAGCACCGGCCTGAGCATCGCCGCGATGAAGCGCGCGAATGAGGTGGTGCATTCCGGCCCCGGACTCGATGATCGGCTTGATGCACTGTGGCAGGCAATGGATGTCTGCATCACACGCGGATTGCGCAAGGACGGGATCCTGCCCGGTGGGTTAAAGGTCAAGCGGCGCACCAAGGCAATTCACGAACAGCTTTTGGCTGAACGGGGGCAGAACCAAAGCCAGCCGCATGTCGCCAATGACTGGCTGTCGGTCTATGCCATGGCAGTGAACGAGGAAAACGCGGCGGGGGGCCGGGTTGTCACCTCGCCCACCAACGGCGCGGCGGGCGTGGTGCCTGCAGTTGTCCGGCATTACCGAGACCATTGTATCGGAGCCACACATGCGGGCATCCACACCTTCCTGCTAACCGCTGCCGCAATAGGCGGGCTGATCAAGCACAACGCCAGCATATCGGGGGCAGAAGTCGGCTGCCAGGGTGAGGTGGGCAGTGCTGCGGCGATGGCGGCGGCAGGGTTGTGTGCAGCTCTTGGCGGCACCAACGAACAGGTAGAGAACGCTGCCGAAATCGCGCTGGAACATCATCTGGGCATGACCTGCGACCCGGCTGCTGGCCTGGTTCAGGTGCCCTGCATCGAACGCAACGGTCTGGGGGCGATCAAGGCGGTTTCTGCTGCCAGCCTTGCCCTGCGCGGCGACGGCACGCACTTCATGCCGCTGGACAACTGTATCGAAACGATGCGCCAGACCGGCATCGACAAGAATGTGAAGTACAAGGAAACCTCGACCGGGGGCCTTGCGGTCAACCTACCAGAGTGTTGAGGCCCGGCGGCACCGCAAGTAGCCACCACGATGACCGACTGCTACCCGGCCTGAACCGACCACAGAAGGGAGTCTGGATCAGAGCCCGACCAGATCGGTGTCCTAGCGCCAAAGTGGGGCCAGCGCCCTGAATGCCGCGCGAATGCGTTCCAGTCCGAACATGGCCCTCAAATCCAGCCCCTCAATCTGGTTCTGGCTCAGGCCGCCGACTGTGACCGAATACATCATCGGATCAATCTTGTTTCTTGCATTGTCGAGCGCGAGCGGCGCCAGCCTGCACGCGTAATGCAAGGCAAACCCCAAATCGGGGCGAACCCTGTTGTCGCTTGCAGCGACCTCGGTTTCGATATCAGCCCTCTGCGATGACATGTCCGTCTCCCGGTTCCCAATAGGCAAAAAGCTCCCGCCCGATTTCCAGCGGCAGGTCGGACAGTGTGTCATGGCCCTTCTGGACCCGGATTTCCTGCCCGCCTGCCGCTTCAAGATAGATGGTGGCGGTGGCACCCACAAATTCCTCGCCGATCATCCGCACAGGCAGCACGTTGCGCGCATGGGCGGGCCGTTCGGCGGCGAGGTGGGTCTTGGTATCCAGCACCGTCAGCGTCGCGGCCCCGCCAATGCGTGCGCCTTCGCTGGCGACGGTGTCGAACCGGCCAAGCGGCGTGTCCAGTGCGGTACGGCCCCCGTCTCCCTGCACCAGTTTGCCCTGAAAGATGTTGGATGACCCCAGGAATTCGGCCACAAACCTTGTGCCCGGCGTGCGGTAGATTTCCTGTGGTGTACCGATCTGTTCGATGCCCCCCCGGCTCATGATCACAACGCGGTCCGCCATGGAAAACGCCTCGGACTGGCTGTGCGTGACGTAGACGAAGGTGATGCCAGTCTCGCGCTGCAGGTTCTTGAGCACCGACTGCATCCGGACCTTCAGCGCGGCATCCAGCGCCGACAGGGGTTCGTCGAGCAGCAGGATTTCTGGTTCCACCACCAGCGACCGGGCGAGCGCCACGCGTTGGCGCTGTCCACCGGAAAGCTGGCTGATGTTACGTTCGGCAAATTCGGTGATCTGCATCCGGTCCAGCCATTGTTCTGCCCGGCGGCGGCGTTCGGCCTTGCCCACGCCGCGCATCTTCAGCGCGAATTCAACGTTCTCGCGGACGTTCAGGAACGGGAACAGCGCAAGGCTCTGCCACACCATCGGGGTGTCCCGGCTCCAGGTCGGCAGGTCGTTGATCGGCTTGCCCGACAGGCGGATCACCCCTTCGGTCGGCGCCTCTAGCCCGGCCAGCATCCGAAGCGTCGTGGTCTTGCCACAGCCGGACGAGCCCATGATCGCCAGGAACGCGCCCTTCTTGATCTCGAAATCCAGCTTTTTGACGGCGACGAACGCGCCAAAACTTTTGACCACGCCTTCGAACGAAACCAGGGTGTCGCGGCTCATGGGGTTACTCCTTGTCGGCGGGCTTTTCGCCGTTACCGGACAGCAGAAGCTGCGCCAGGATCACAAGCGTCATGGAAAGGATGAAGACGAAGGTACCGATCGCGTTGATCCGCGGGCTGACCTGTCCTTGGAGGAAGCCCAGCACCTTCACGGGAAGGGTTTCGTTCAGGCCCGAAACGAACCAGGCCACGGCGAATTCGTCGAAGGACACGGCCATGGTGATGAAAAGCGCACCGAAGATTGCGGGGGCGCAAAAGGGCACGATGACATGGCGCATCGCCATCCATTCTGACGCGCCAAGGTTCCAGGCAGCAGGTTCAAGCGCCGGGTCCATCTGGGACAGGCGCAGGCGAATGATCGCCATAGCGAAGGGGGCGCAGACAACCAACGGTCGTGTCGCGAATGCTGTGGAAATTCCCTGGCGGCGCGCTCCGGGCATGTGAAGGCTCGGTTTTTCAGGCGGCGCGGTCAAGGGGCATCGGTTCAATGGTCAGGGCTATCG
>Ga0209985_10004649_pt1 | contig 10983 bp, 14 predicted proteins | sample NOAtaG_FD_187305 | JGI IMG/M metagenome (GOLD analysis project Ga0209985, IMG submission 187305) | Freshwater lake microbial communities from Lake Erie, under a cyanobacterial bloom - NOAA_Erie_Diel6S_1000h metaG (SPAdes) (version 2) | ecosystem: Environmental > Aquatic > Freshwater > Lake ... | reverse complement strand
ATACCCAGCGGCGGTGCTCCCTGTCACGCCGTCGAGCCAGGATTGCGCGACGACGCGCCCGAAGCGGTCGAGCCCCGGGTAGACGCCCGCGGCCTGCGAGGTCCAGCCGTTCGTGCGGCGCTTCCGGTCGGATGGACTCCACGTCCGGTCGAGCTGGATGTCGACCGCCGGGTAGTCGACCACCGCGAAGGTGTCCATGCCGAGCCTGCGGTACGAGGCGAGGGAGTACTTCGTCCCGTTCGGGGAGTTGAGCGAGAGGCCCGAGACGCGGCTCAGCCGCGCGTCGAGGCCCGACGCGTAGGTCTGGGTGACCACCGTGCTCGCCGAGGGTGCGGTCGACGGATAGGTCGTCGTCGAGAGGCGCGAGAAGTTGTCGCCCGCGGAGGGCGGCGTCGCCGCCGTCGACGGGAGCACCGTCGCGTAGGCGTACGACACGCTGCGCGAGCCCGCGGCCGGGGTGCCGTTCGTCGCGAACGCCGAGCCCGTCGGGTGCTGGACCACCGACGCCACCTGCCAGAGCGGCGTGTAGGTGAAGCCGACGCCGCTGCTGGAGTTCGCGCCCAGCTCGTCGGCCGCCGTGCGCACCTCGCGCATGCGGCCCGCCGCGTCGTAGGACACCGTGATCGCGCGGACGGCGCCGTCGATCCCCGCGCCGAGCGCGCCGACCGAGTCGCGCGTCACGCGGCCCGCTGCGTCGCGCTGGTACTCGTGGCGCGTCCCGTTCTGGTCGGTCGTCGCCCGCAGCTCGCCGAGGCGGTTGTAGGCGTAGCGCACGGCGAAGGCGTCGCCCGCGCCGGGGAGGCCGGTCGACTCGTCCGGGTAGCGCACGGCGCTGAGGAGCTCCTCGCTTGCGACGAGGGAGGCCATCGGGTCGGTCGAGGAGCCTGTCCACGCCGCCGCCGTCGTCCCGTACTCGTACTCGGTCACCTGCACGCGTTCGCCGCCAGAGGCGCCGGGCGCGTGGGCGACCATGCGGACGATGTTTCCGGAGGCGTCGTAGACGTAGCTCGTGACGCGGTTCGCGTCGCTTGCGGAGAGCCGCGCGGGATTCACGGCCCAGCGCGCGGGGGCGCCGTTTGCGCCGGGCTGCCAGGTGATGTCCTGCGCGAGGTCGAACTGAGCGGAGGCGTTCTCGACCGTGGCCACCTGACGGCCGAGGTCGTCGAACTTCGTCAGCGTGCGGCGGCCGAGCGGGTCGGTGCGGCGCGAGGCCATGCCGCGGGTGTCGTAGCGCGGCGTGTTCACGATGTCGCGAGCCTCGGAGGGGTCTCGGCGCGACGGTGCCGCAGATCAGTGCAATCGAAACCGATCAGCCGCAAGCATTGCGGAGTCACTCGACCTCTCGGAGATCAGAAATCACATAGTTTGAGAAACAGCGTATCGAGCCTGCGACGGAGGGGCCCCTTGGCTTCATGCTTGCGATTCCACTCCCGTAGCTCGCGCATGTACTCGCGAGAGAGGTGCAGGCTCGGGCAACGCTCAACGCCTGGCGGCGGCGTTACGCCTTTCCACACACGGTACGCAATAACTTGCCGATCCAACGCCACACCCCGAAATTGGACTTCGATCGCAGCCTGTTCCGACTCGCTTCTTCCAACGGTGCAGCACCAAAAGAGCAATGAACCCTCACCCGTACCTTCGAGCGGAGCGTAAGCCTCGTTGAAGTCGCTGTAAGGCGGGCGCTCACCGTCCAAGAAACCCGTCGTGACCACGCGGTTGCCGTCCGCGTCGAGCACAGGCAGTCGGAACCCGACCGCGAAGCAATTCCATGGCACATCGTCCGCATGTAGTTTCAGCAGCGGGAGGCCGCACGTCGACTCCAAATCGTCAGATCGATCAGGCATTTAGGGTTCAATCGGTGGCGTAAAGGTTGACCCCAGACATCGGAACAAGCGGATGCAGCGAACTTGTCTTTCGATTGCGCGCACAGACCACAACCGCACTCTAGCTCACGAGCCGCTACATGTGTCTTCCTGGCGTGATGGAACCTGTAGGTGGGGCCACGCGGCAATCGGTCCTTGGGTTGCCAGCGCCGGATCGGGATGACTCTGCCGATGCAGGGTCAGGGCCGATCAACTCCTCGACAATCGCTTCACCAACAATTGAGAAGACGATTGCACCTCCTGTGCCCAAGATGACTATGCCTACCGGGCCACCCCAGGCGCCGCAGAGCCCACCAAGTTTGAACCCTGCCCAAGCACCTCCAGTCCAGCCAAGCCCACCTCCCACGGTGCGCCCCACAGCATGTGCGGCAGCGGGAGCGCGGTGCTCTGGGGCGACCGACAAGACTCGGCTTCCTTCGGAGTAGACGCTCACGCAAACCAGCAAAACTCCTCCCCCCCGACTGCACCTACCGATCTCATTCCAAAATCGAGATGTCTTTCCGGCGTTGGCGCCAGGAACCGAACCACCCGGAAGCGTGGCAGCGCTGGCTGCTGCCAGCTCCCGCGTTTTGCGTACTCGCTCCGCGTTCGCTCGCGCTTTGCGCGTCAATGATTCATAGATGGCGGACAGCGACTTCTCGTACTTTCTCTGTAGTTCTCCTCGCGCCGCGACGGCTTCTGGTGAGTCGCAACACCCGAACCGACCGGGGATGAGAGCCGCTTCCTGCAGATATCGCAGACGGAGTTCGCCCGCGTAGGCTAACTCGGCTCCGAGTCCGGCCCCAAGTCCCTCCCAAGAGATCAGAGGGAATCCATTCTCATCAACGGGGATACAAAAGGCACTTTCATCATCATTCTCCTGCCCACGGGACGGCGAAGTAGCGGACCCACACCTCTCTCGCTCACGTTCTCGCGCCCGCATCCAGTGTTCGAACTTAATGTCGACGCCATCCAGCCCCGTTGGATCCACCGCCGCGATTGGGCCGCCACGCACGTACTCGTAGAGGTCCATCCCATCCACATACCCCGCGGGATCGCGCTCGAGCCATCGGCCGAGCGTCGGCGAGTACGTCCGGAACCGCACCGTGTACAGCCCCGAGTCCTCGTTGAAGATGTAGCCGCAGTAGCCGACGCCGTTGCGGACGCCCTTTGAGAAGAGCCCCGCTTCGCCCACGCCGCCCGAGCTTGACTTGCCGTCGTCGGCGATCGAGATGTCGTAGTCGAGCTGGTTGATGACGCCGTTGCGGTCGAGGTCGGCTTCGACGACGTAGTTCGCCGTGCCGATCGCGGCGCCGTTGCGCGGGCGGATGATGCCCGTGTAGTCGGACTGGTTCACGAAGCCGTCGCCGTTCACATCCGAGCGCAGCGTGCGCGTTGCCTCGCCGTAGGGCGAGTACGCGATGCGGTCGATCACGACGCCGGGCTTGCCGGGGGTGGCGACGGCGATCACGCTGAACTGCGCGTCGGTGAGCTGGAAGGCCAGCTCCTGCGACGCCCCCGCTGCGACGCCACCCGAGCCGTTGCCCGCGACGCGCATGCGCGCGACGGCGTCGTCGACGTCCTGCCTCATCGCCCGTCAGCCCCCATCGCAAGCATCTTCCGCAGCGCCTCGATCCGGTCTGCGGAGACTCCCTTTGCCTCCGCCGCCGAGAGATAGTCGAGCGCGGTCTTCCCCGCACTGTCCTTCAGCGTCCGGTCGGCGCCGCGATCGAGCAGCAGATCAGCGACCTCGACGGAGCCGCTGCCGGCCGCCGCCATGAGCGGCGTCCCGCCGTACAGATCGCGCGTATCGAACGCAACACCCATGTCAAGAAGCACGCGGCAGCTCTCGCGCGCGCCGCCCTCCGCGGCCGCGAGCAGGTACCGCGCCTCCATGCCATCCATGCGGCCGCGTGCGTGCTGGAGGAGTTGCGCGAGAGCCCTATCACTCCGAGCGCCACGTCGCCAGAGTCCCTCGAGCAGAGATTCCCTGAAGCACACGTTCCGCGGATCGATTCCAGACTCGACAAGAACCTGCAGAGTCGCCTCGTCCCCACTGAGAATCGCCTTCAACATCACGGACGAGCCCGGGAACATCTCCCCATCCGCATCTGTGTGACATCGATTTACTTCCGCCCCGCTCGAGACTAGCAGCCGCATGACGTCCGGGCACCCTATTGCATGCCACAGCACTGAGCGACCGAGGTTGTCCTCGGCGTTGACATCTGCCCCCGCCATGATGAGCGCAGCGGCGCAATCGGGTTGGCACAGGTATCCCGCCTCCATGAGAGGCCTTATGCCGCCGATCTTGCCGCCGTCATCTGTAGAGCGCGCATTTGGGTCTGCACCAAGTTCCAACGCGAAGCGAAGCCCCCCGACATCCCCCGTCCTCGCGAGCCGATGCAGCCTGCCCGGTGCGAATCGGATCCAGCCCCAGGCGGAGAGCCCAACGATGCACAGCAACGCAACGCCCAGTGCGACCATGCGTCGAGAATTGAAGCCATTCCACCGATTCACTTCGTCTTGCATCCTTTCGTAAGGCAGCACGCCCTCAGTGCATCATCCACGAACCAGCCGTTCGTGCGGCGCTTCCGGTCGGATGGACTCGAGGTGCGGTCGAGCTGGATGTCGACCGCCGGGTAGTCGACCACCGCGAAGGTGTCCATGCCGAGCCTGCGGTACGCGGCGAGCGAGTACCTCGTCCCGTTCGGGGAGTTGAGCGAGAGGCCCGAGACGCGGCGATGAGGCGGTCAGAGACCTACGCGAAGCTCGAAGCGCGATCTAGTCTGGATTCGGCCTCGGCCACTCCGACGCTTGCTTCGCGCCGAACCGCCAGTGGACCTCTTCCGCGTGCACCTCGAACGAACCATCGTCCGTTCGAAACACCATGACTTGCCTGGGGTCTGTCGCCCGAGCCTCGATTGAAAGCACGAAGCGCGCGCGAGTCGTTGCACACGGCTCAGGCAGGACGCAACGCTGGACCCCAATGAAGAGAAGTTCATCACAGACGGGCTCGTCGATGTGAAAGAAACCCCCGTAGAACTTCATGAACGCCACATACACATCCATCCGAGCCATCCGCCCAAGGTGGTCGGCGGCGTCCAAAGTCACGGTTCGGGCTTCTGCACGATGAATGATGACTCCCGAGTTGAATCCGTCGTAGAGCAGCCAGAGACTCGTGTCGTCGTCGATGCGCCGCATGCCTTCGTAGCCGCGCACGCCTGCCCGCGCAGGAGTTTTCTCATCGCTCGTCACGCACGCCTCCTTCCTGCTGATGGCCGCCGGTCGGCGGGACGCGCTCCGCGGCGTCATGGCCCACGGTCGGGGCCTCCGACTCGGGCCATCCGCTCACAGGCTGCGCGGGAATCTCGTGCGCCCGCAGGTGAATCGATCTTGCGGCCAATTCGCCACCACCGCTCGAGCGAAGCACTGTCATCGTTTGGCGGGCGACCAATTCGGCAGGCACACAAGGCTGATCGCGATCGGCGTCGTACGCAACCAGCACGAAGTCGAACGAGGCATCGACGAGCCGCAGCCGATCTCGAAGCAGCCTGACCGACCATGACTCCACGCCGACGCACAGCAGCTCAAGCCGGACAAGAGCCATGTCGGCCTTGTCCGCGAAGCCGAGCAACGCGTCGGTGCGGAGCTGCGCCCTTCCATCCGCATCGAGCGCAGTGAGCGTCTTCAGTTGGGCGAATCGCAGCCACATCTCGCGCGGCAGCCAGGGAGCCCCCGGCACGGAGGGCAGGTCGAGGCGCGTGACTTGGCGGAAGCCGATGTAGCGGGGATCGGTGGAATCGTGGAAGGTCAATTCGCAGTCCCCTGAAGATAGCCTACGGCCGCGGATCTCAGAGTCCGACTTCGGCCCTGATCGTTGTGTGAATCGGGCTCGAGATGGTACGAGAAACTTCCGTGCACCGCCCTTCGTCGCGACGATAGGTCGAACGCGCTGGTCGCGCCGCGTCAGCTCTGCGAGTTGGGCGCCGGTCCATGGAAGTAGAGGAAATCAAGCGCGAACGACCGTAATCCGTCAAACTTGGCATCCCCCACTCGGGGAGCGCGAGCCAGCGGTACGCGATCCCTCGAATGGCCTGTTCGACATCAGATCCCGTCTCCACGAAGCCTCCGATTCGATACCACACCTCTGGCAGGAACCAGACGCATGCGCTCTCCCAGTCCTCGGGCTTGGACTCCCCCGGCACCCGTTGGATTGCCTGGGCTGTCGTGTCGTAGTCGAAGTCATCCGAGTCGAGGAGATCAGTGAAGTCGGAGGCCTGGCCCTCGCGGATGATGTAGAACAGCCTCGTCACGCAGGAGGAGATGTCGTTCTCCGTCGCCATCGGGTGATTCTCAGGCGGCCCCGAAGCCGAACGCCCCGCCCATCTCGCTCTCAATTCCCGCGGCGAATGCCAAGGGCGTTCCGGCACCATAGGCACATCGACACCACCCAATCGTTCCTGAGCATCGGCGACACCTGGGTTGCCAGAGGACCAACTCTCGCTTCGGCCACTTCGAAAGCCGGCAGGCGGCCCGGTCTCGCGTCAGCCGTGAACAGACTGCTCGCGCAGGCGTGCAATCTCATCCGCGAGCCAATCGCAAAAACTCGGCCAGAGAACGGTCGGAAACGCGTCTGGGTCGTCGTACTGCCGCCAAACTCCGACCCCCAGCAGCCGTCCGTCCTCCGAGTACAAGAAACAGCCGTATTCTCCCGCGCCACCGTTGTTGAAGAGGAGGCAGCGGCGAAGCGTCGCGGGGTGGCGGCTTCGCATGAACAGATTCTCCGAGATGATGTCTACCCCGCACGCTGCGCCCACCGAGGCCGGCACTCGGAGCGTCTCCCAAAATGGAGGTTGACGGTCGAAGAACCTCTTGAGGAACTCGGCGAATTCATCGGGGATGAAAAGCCCGAGCGACTCGGAGGCGCGGCCGATGTCTCCCGCAGTGGGCGCTGCGACGCCAGGAATCAGCACCGTCGCGAGAAGCTCGTACGAGCGAAACAGATCATCGATTCGCGTCATTGGCGTGCGTCACGACCCTTCCGTGCCCGGCTCGGCGCGACGATTGCCGGCCGCGTGCCTGCGATCGGAGTCGACGACGATGGCGAGTGCAACGATGTTCAAGAGAAGCACGCAGATGAATATGAGCTGGAAGCGTGCGGATTGACTCGAGTGCCCCTCGAGGAAGGCCCGCATGGCATCGCCATCTGCCTCTGCAAGCAGCTGACTCGACACCGCCCTGAAGGATGCCACGCCTACAGAGGCTTCGAGAGCCATGTGCAGCAGCGCGATCATGTCGATGACAAATAGCGCGATGAGAAACGGGGCTCTTCGATGCTGCTTCATCCGCTGCTCCATGCGCCCACCGATGCGTAGCGACACCTTGCGAAACTCCAAGCAATCTAGGGCATCCTCTACCTCTTGAAGTGGCTCGGGGGCTCTAGGCTCTGTCTGACGGATCCCCGGGACCAAAGATCCGCGCGGCGCCCGGATGGCAAGGAGGTGAAGCGAAGCTGTATCCGCAGCGATACAGCGAGTTGAAGCCGACGCGGCCAGCCGGGATGCCGCGTGGATCGACGTCCTGGGGATCCGTCCGACAGAGCCTAGGTCCGCGACAATCCAGAGCGCCTTGCAGCGGGTGGCGCGGCGAAGGCAGCGGCTGCCAGCACCGCTGCGATCAAGGCGAGCCGTGCCGCCCAGGGAGCGAAGACCATCGGCGCAACGGGCAAGATTGGGGAACAGGCGCTTAAGAAGCTTGGCGGCAAGTCACAGCCGTCCTTTAGAACCTCTAAGGGGTTGCGATATGTCGATCAGCTTGTCGACGGTGTCGCACACGAGTCGAAGGTCGGTTACACGACGCTCAACAAGAAGATCCAGGCCCAGATCCAGAAGGATGCTGAATTGATAGGAAATGAGGAGATTTGGGGTGCCGTCTGGCACTTCTTCGTCAGCCCCAAGACCGCCGCCGGTGGCCCGTCAGCCCCACTCCTTGAGGCACTTCGAGGCAACGGCATCGGCGTCGTCATCCATTAGGCTCTACTTCATGGCTTACTCGGTCATCCAGCCCCCCTTCACGCTCGACTTCCAGCAAATGTCGCGGTCAGAACTACTCGCGTACCGAGACTGGTTCCACTCTGTGTCACGAGACCGCATCGCGCAGCTTGCGGCCGCCATCAACGCGAGCGAGGGTCTCGAGTGTTGGACGGCGGACTTTACGCCGAAGTCGCTTGTACCGCTCTCGCGATGGTTCAGGACACAGGCGGGAACCCGCGAACGCACGCCTGACGAGATCGCGGAGATTCGAGGAGGCCTCTCGTTTCCAATCGAGATCTCGACGCAGGAACTCACGAATCGAACCTATTCGCTTGCGATGGACATCGCGTTCTACTTCGCAGAGGTGATCCTGACGAACATCCCCGGGACACGATGGGATCAGCCACTTCGCGGAAAGACGCTTGCAGACTACGGACAGCCAGTGCTCGTTGGCCTACGCCCTGTCCCGATCAACCTCGTGCGGGTGATGATCGTCATCGCGCGGGGCTTCGCAGACGGATCCAAGCCCGATGACGCCATCCCGAAACTCTACGAACGCTGGGTCGCGGAGCGCGGATAGGCCTTCAGCGTCGTCGCCGCCGTCGGCCGCACCGGCACACTCGCCTTCCGCGTCGCCTACGACGCCTACGGCGAGACGTGGCACCTCCCCGCGAAGGATTTGAACGGCGACGGCAAGGTCGACAAGACCGACACCACGCTCGCGCAGGCCGCCTCGGGCAAGAAGCTCGGCCAGCCCGGCAAGGCCACGGCCGTCGGGACGCAGAGGCCGAAGTGCCGCGCGGCGCGCGGGCCGCAAGAAGCGGAAGCGAGCGCGTATCCGTAGCGATACGCCGAGCTGAACGCGACGACGCGGACCGCGATGCCGCGTGGCACGGCGCCCGGCGGCACGGCGGACGGGGCCGCAAACCCCGACGCAGACTGGGACCGCGACGGCATCGTCAGCACCCGCGACATCGCGCAGTACGGGTCCACAGCGTATCTCGCAGCGCTCCCGCAGGGGCAGCTCGCGCAGCCCGGCAGCGCGACCCAGCCCGCGGCGACCACCACCGCCGCCGCGAACGCCGCGCGCGCCGCGAACGCCCGCTCCGACTTCAACATCGGATTCTGCGGCTATAGGTTCAACGGCGACATCGGCGCGTACACCGTGCGCTTCCGGCACTACGACCCGACACCGGGGATGTGCAGGTGGCTCGAGCGCGATCCCGCCGGCTATCAGGATGGGCCCAGCCTCTACTCGTACCTCGGCCGGAACCCGATGGCGGGGACGGATCCGTATGGGCTGTTCTACAGCGGCTCGGGCATCACCGTTATCGCGCCCGACCAGATCAGACCGCCCGTCGGCGCGAGCGAGCTCGTCAACCCGCCCGGCTACGGGCTCAGGCCGACGCTGCTCCCGCCCCACATGCCCGGCTACAACGAGGTCCTCGCGTGGGCGGAGGCGCTGTCGGCGATCGCGAGGTCGAACGCCGAGCGCGGGGTGGACTACCGAAGGGATCAGAGCGGCTTCTCTGCGGTGGGCGCGTTTGAGGGACTCGCAGACGGCGCGATCCTCATCGCGAACAGTTTCGCCTGCGGCTGGGTGCCGGGGCTCAACCGCGCCGCCGAACAGGTCCGCACCGCGAACGCGGGCAGCATGGCCTACACGGTCGCGGACTGGTCGGCGAGCGTGGGCACGGCGCTGCTGCCGATCGGTGGAGGCGTCAAGGGATTCAACTTGGGGATGAAAGCCGCAAGCGGCGGTGCGAAGCACAGGGTCTTCTACTCTGGCCTCGGGCGAGAGGGCATCAGCGATCTCAACGCCTGGGTAGCAAAGCGCGGCTGGGTCACTATCGAAGGCACCTTGATCGGGAGGGCGGCAGGGTTGGTGGCGGGACCGTTGGAACGGAAGGGGTGGCTGCGTGCGAAGAATGCGGTGTGGAAAGGAGCTTCGTGGGTCTTCGCCAAGTATGCTGGCAAGAACTCCTCGGTCGTGCTGGGTGACTGAAAACTACAGGCGTCTGGAACACCGTTGAGGCCGTCGTACTGAAGCGGAATGGGATCGAATTCAACGTGTTCCGATACCGACCCAATTCACCACTTTCGGCCGGCTGGAGTTCTCGTCGACGGAGGCGCCCGTTCCGCGGCCTCCCCAGACGATCGGGCCGATCCGACGACCGACGCAGGGGCATGGCGTGAATCGACTTGGCTGGCTGCTTCAGTGCTTCGGAAGGCGCCCTATGAGGTCGTTCGGAGTTTCGTCACGCGGCCGCGATGTCTTGATCTATCAGGAGGGCGACCTCCGTGTGTCGATGTTGGCGGAACTCCAAGGCGAGGGACCACATTGCAGATCGCTCTGCCCACGGGACATGCGCGTCCATCGTCCAGGCGAGTCGCTCGACGGTCCCGGAACGCCACTCACGGACGAAGGTCTGCGCGATCGAATCATCGCGAACATCCTGAGCGACGCGCCGCCGGGTTACTACAGAGTCGACTACGAATGGGGTGCAGCCGCGCCGGATGGCGCCAGTGCGAGCGAGGATCGTCCGCGCGATGGATCCCCGTCCATTGAGCCCGTCTACCTCGCCCCACAGCCCGTGGCTCGGCCCACGGCTCTCCAACGACTCGCGCAGCTCGGCCTGATTGCAATTGTGCTGCTGTCGATCGTCGCGCTGCTGTTGAAGCTTGCGGCGCTGTGGCGCACCTGAGCGTGTCCTCACCGCCTCCCCCGCGCTTGCCGCGCCGATCGAGTCGATCGAGGCGGGCGCCGCCGTCGCGAGCATCGACAGCGCCGACACCGCGATCGCGCAGGGCGCGCTTGGCAAGAAGCTAGGGCAACTCAGCTACAACCCCGACGCCGACTGGGACCGCGACGGCGTCGTCGGCACGCGCGATGTGGCGCAGTTCGGCCCGGCACCGCGCACGGCCGCTGGTCGGGCGGCACTCCCGTCAAGCGCCTTTCAGGATCGAGACTTTTTGTCTCATACGCCTTGACTTCCGTGCCGAGATGAGACAATATGTCTCGGTGCGCGTCATCAGCCTCAAGCCTCTGCGCGAGTTCTGGGAGCGGCACAGGGACGCCGAGCGGCCAC